>JACCDV010378336.1_pt1 | contig 40457 bp, 33 predicted proteins | sample 7446131 | NCBI WGS metagenome assembly JACCDV01 (sample SAMN15323448, study PRJNA562643) | freshwater metagenome | isolation source: river surface water | place: USA:Blue River Watershed | collected 2017-08-17
GTGGAACTTCGGCCGCGTCACGCTGCTCGGCGACGCCGCGCACCCGACGCTGCAGTACCTGGCGCAGGGCGCCTGCATGGCGATGGAAGACGCGGTGACCCTGGGCGAAGCCCTGCGCGTGTGTAACAAGGACTGGGACGCCGCCCTGCAGCTGTACCAAAAGAACCGCATCACCCGCACTGCCCGCATCGTGCTGTCGGGCCGCGAAATGGGCCGCCTGTACCACGCAGCGGGTGTGGAACGCCTGATCCGCAACAGCCTGTGGAAGGGCCGTTCGCAGGAGCGTTTCTACGACGCCATCGAATGGCTCTATGGCTGGAACGTCAACAACTGCCTGCAGCAAGGCTGAACACCCAGGAGACACATCATGCAAGAACTCGGAAAACTCGAAGACCTGCCGCAGCAGTACCGCGACGACCTGAAAAACCTCAACCTGGTGCCGCTGTGGCCCAGCCTTCGCGCCGTGCTGCCGCCCAAGGTGCCCACACGCCAGACCCAGCCCACGCACTGGGCCTACAGCACCCTCAAGCCCCTGCTGCTGCAGGCGGGCGAGCTGACCCCGATTGAAAAGGCCGAGCGCCGCGTGCTGGTGCTGGCCAACCCGGGCCACGGCCTGGAAAACATGAAGGCCAGCCCCGCCATGTACCTGGGCATGCAGCTGCTGTTGCCCGGCGAATGGGCGCCCAGCCACAAGCACACGCCCAACGCGGTACGCATGATGGTCGAAGGCGAAGGCGCCTACACCACGGTGAACGGCGAGAAGTGCCCGATGAGCCGCGGCGACCTGATCCTCACGCCCACGGGCCTGTGGCACGAGCACGGCCACGACGGCACCGACCCCGTGGTCTGGCTCGATGTGCTGGACCTGCCCCTGGTCTATTACATGGAGGCCAGCTACCACATCAATGGCGACCGCCAGACCGTCAAGACCGGCAGTGGCGACCAACAGAACGTGCGCGCAGGTGTTGCCCCCACACGCATGTTCGATCGCAGCAGCCGTTCCTACCCCATGCTGCGCTACCCCTGGGCAGACACCAAGGCCGCCTTGCAGGCGCTGGCCACCGACGACCCGACACAAGAGTGCGTGCAGGTCACCTACATCAACCCCGAGACCGGAGGGGACGCCGAAAACATCCTGGGCTTTTATGCCCTGATGCTGCGCCCCGGCCAGAGTCTGCGCCTGCCCGCACGCTCGCCCGCCCAGGTGTTCCACGTCATCGAAGGGCAGGTGCAGGCCAGCGTCGTCGACAAGACTTTCAACATGGTCGAAGCCGACACCTGCTGCGCCCCTGGCTACGAAGCCGTGACGCTCAAGAACCAGCGCAGCGACCAGCCCTCTTTCGTGTTCATCGCCGACGAGTCGCCCCTGCACCGCAAGCTGGGTGTTTACGAAAACCGCGGCTGATCCTTTTTCTTATTGCATACCCCATGACTTCCTACCTCTTCAACCCTCCCGCCGTCCAGTCCCTGCCCATCCGTGGCCAAAGCGAGCGCTTCCCGATCAACCGCATCTTCTGCGTGGGCCGCAACTACCATGCGCACGCCGTCGAAATGGGCCGCCCGGTCGACAAGAGCGTCGAGCAGGCTTTCTACTTCACCAAGTCACCGCAGACCCTGGTGGAGAGCGGCTCAGAAGTGGCTTACCCGCCGCGCACCAGCAACTACCACTTCGAGATGGAACTGGTGCTGGCCATTGGCAAGGCCGGCTTTCGCGTGAGCGAAGCCAACGCGCATGAGCTGGTGTACGGCTACGCCGCCGGTCTGGACATGACGCGCCGCGACCTGCAGCTGGTCGCCCGTGACAAGGGCCGCCCCTGGGACACCGGCAAGGACATTGAACAAGGCTCGGTCTGCACCGAGATCGTGCCCATGCCCGGCGTGGTGATTGAGCAAGGCGCCATTGCCCTTGAAGTCAACGGCGTCACCAAGCAGTCGTCCAACATCGACAAGCTGATCTGGAACATCCGCGAAATCATCGCCGACCTGTCCACTTACTACCACCTGCAACCTGGTGACCTGATCTACACCGGCACGCCCGAAGGTGTGGGCGCTGTGGTGCCTGGCGACAAGATCACCGGCCGCGTTGAAGGTGTGGCCGAGGTCGCACTGACCATCGGTGCAGCAGAATGAGCCTCATGAAACTCTACAACTTCTGGCGCAGCGGCACTTCACACCGCACGCGCATCGCGCTCAACCTCAAAGGCCTGTCCACCGAATACGTGGCGGTGCACCTGGCCAAGGAAGAACACCTCAAGGACGCCTTCAAGGCCATCAACCCGCAGCAGCTGGTGCCTGCACTGGACACCGGCAGCGAGGTGCTGATCCAGTCCCCGGCCATTATCGAGTGGCTGGAAGAAAAGTACCCCACCCCTGCCCTGCTGCCGCGCGATCCACAGCGCCGCGCCCAGGTGCGTGCACTGGCCGCCATCGTCGGCTGTGACATCCACCCGATCAACAACCGCCGCATTCTCGAATACCTGCGCAAGACTTTGGGTGCCGACGAAGAGGCCATCAACGCCTGGTGCGGCACTTGGATCAGCGCTGGCTTCGATGCCTACGAAGCCCTGCTGGCGGCAGACACGAAGCGTGGCCGCTTCAGCCACGGCGACGCCCCCACCATGGCGGATGTCTACCTGATCCCCCAAGTCGAAAGTGCTCGCCGCTTCAAGGTGGACCTGTCCCAATGGCCGCTCATCATGGCCGTGGAAAAAGCCTGCATGGCGCTCGAGGCCTTCCAGAAAGCCGCCCCCAGCCAGCAGCCCGACGCGGCTTGAAGAACGACAGCAGCGCACCATCACGGTGCATTGCTGTCAGCTGATGACAAAACACAGGGCGCACAATGCTCGGCGTCTTTGTGTGAGTCTGTCGTGCTAGAGCGTCTTGTTTACCGTTCCAGGGCCACCCACAAGCTGGGAAGCCTGCATCTCTTCAACCTGCTGATCCAGTGCCGCGAAAAAAACCGGCGACTGGGCATCACCGGCCATCTCCTTTACACCGAGGAGATTTTTGTGCAGTGCATTGAAGGCCCTCGCGAGGGCATCGAGGACCTGTGGCAAAGCCTGCAGCGAGACGAGCGTCACCACCAGATCGAACTGCTCTCGCGCTCACCTGTCCAGGAGCGGCGCTTCGCAGAGTGGACCATGGCTTTTTCGAGCTACAGCCACTTCAACAAATACAACATGCCAGGCTTCTTCCCGGTCGATCACGATGGCATGAACGTCGCCGCTCAGCGCTGCGCCGAAGCCTGAAGCCCTTCAGGCAAAGGTTTCGGTGTCCACCTCACTGTTGGCCTGGGCGTTGTAGCGGTCGCCCACCACGGTGCGCTCGTTGATCAGTGCTTGAAGGCGTTCCATCAGGTCGGCAGAAAGCCTCACGTTCACGGCCCCCAGATCGTCCAGCAGGTGCTCGACAGAAGTGGTCCCGGGAATAGGGATCAGGTCTGCGCCCTTGTGCAGCAACCAGGCCAGCGCCAGCTGTGCCGGGCTGCACCCCGCTTCCCTGGCCAAGGCCAGGTAAGGCGTCAGCAGACGCTGATTCTGAGCATGGTTGGCGGGTGCAAAACGCGGCATGGTCCGGCGAATGTCCTTGGCATCAAAACCGGCAACATCAAGATCTGACCCGCACAGGAAACCCCTGGCCACCGGGCTGAAGGGCACGAAGGTCACCCCCAATTCGCGGCAGGCATCGAGCACGGCGATTTCAGGATTGCGCGTCCACAGCGAATACTCTGTCTGCAGCGCGGTGATCGGGTGCTCGGCATGGGCCTTGCGCAAGGTGGGGGCCGAAACCTCGGACAGGCCAATCGTTCGGATCTTGCCCGCACGCACCAGGTCGCCCAGAGCACCCACACTCTCTTCAATGGGCACTTTCTTATCCCAGCGGTGCAGGTAATACAGGTCGATCACGTCGGTCTGCAGGCGGCGCAAGGCATCTTCACAGGTCTGGCGAAGTGTGGCGGGGCGGCCATCGATGACACGCACCTTGGTGCCATCGCCCTGGTCCACCCCCTGCATGCCGCATTTGCTGGCCAAGGTAAACCGGTGGCGATGCGGCTTCATGACCTGGCCCAGCAGGGTTTCGTTGGCACCGAAACCATAGAGCGCAGCCGTGTCAAAGAAAGTCACGCCCGCATCCAGGGCAGCGAGCAGAACGCGCTCGCCTTGCTCACGGGAGACGGGCGGCCCATAGGCGTGGCTGAGGTTCATGCAGCCCAAGCCTATGGCGCTGACGGTGAAGGGGCCAAGTTGTCGTGTTTGCATGCCCGCCATCTTAGCCCCAGGAACCGGCCGCTTAAAGCGCAGGTCACCCGGTGTCAGACGGCTGCAGTCTGTGGGTTTCCTGCAGAACCTGCGGGCATCCACCATGACTGACCTTGAGGCACAGGCGCTGTTGCCGGTCCGTCCTGGCGCTGCGCATGCCGCAATTGGGCGAGCTGCTGATGGCTCTCGGTGACATCAACCATGACCATGCGGCTCTCCTCACCGCTTTCATCAACCACCGCATCGAGCCGGACCACGCGCGCAGAGCGATGCGCACCTGGCTGCAGGCCCACCTCACAATGACGCCGACACTTGCCGCTGAGCACCTCATGGTGGAACTGCATGAAGGTCTGGTGTGATTCGACTTGCAGAAAATCGGCAAAGCTGTATTGACGACACTGTGAGCGCGAAATCCCCAGCTCAATGGCGGCCGCCATATTGGTTTCCATCAGCCGTCCCTGCGCATCCAGACTGAGCAGACCCACAGGGGCAAAGTCGTAAATGTCGGCATAGCGCGCAGAGCCTTGTGAGCCGCTGACGTCATGGTCCGGTTCATCCGCAAGGTTCTGAGCGTTTTCACAAGCAGCGTCCACACCCAGAGGGGCGAACCGCTCGAGCTGCGGAGGTGTTTCCCACAGCAGTTGATGGTCTTGCGCCATCAGGCTGTAACACTCGCAGACATGGGCACGCAGAGTCACCGTGTCGTGGATGTGAATGCGCCCTCGGCTGGTGGAAATACCACCGGCATTTTGCAGCAGACCCGCCGCCTGAGTGATCGATTCGCGCCGGACACCCAGCATGTGGGCAATCGTCTCGTGCGTGGCCTTGACCTCATTGGATGCCGTGACCTGATGGTGAAACAGCAGCCAACTGCTCAGGCGCTGCAACACCGAGTGATGCAGGCTGCAGACCACCCCTTGAGCCATCTGCAGCATGAGGTTTTGAACATACCGAAGCGAAAGCACCTGCAAGGCCGCTGAACTTTGAAGACTCTGCGAAAAAACCGAAGCAGGCAACCGGTATGCCAAGCCGGGACGAAGCGCCACGGACTGCAAGGCCAGCGATGACGACCCGAGCAAAGCAGGCAGTCCCACCACGCCCTCGCGGCCGATCAAGGCCAGCTCGGACATCTCACCATCACGCGTGGCCGACACCAGCGTCACCGCACAGTCGACCGGGAAATAGGCATGCGCACAGGCGACGCCAGCAGCCTGCATCACCTGCCCGGCTTCGACTTGCACCGGCTCCAGCGAGGGCGCCAGCTTCAGGTAATCGGTCATGGGCAAGGCGCCCAAAATGCGGTTGGACCGGGGAGAGTGGGCATGGATACCGATCATGATGAAACTCCTGTCTGGGATTCCGAGGAAACGGACGCGCCCATCGTCTCTGGCAAGGGCCACAACAAGGCCTGCCACTCCTCATCACTCAGCAAGGCCTGATCTGCGCGCAAGGCAGGCAAAGGGCGACGTGGCTCAGGTGCCACAGGTTCAGCAACAGGGTGCAGCATGGGTTGACCTCTTTGTGGTTCTCAAGGCTTTCCATGCTCGGCACACAGCTCAAGGCCGTCCATTGCACTGAAGATCTGTTTTTCTCTGTCATTCGGTCTACACCCCTTGCACACATGCCGAAGAAAAAGAAACACGACTGTCTGCGCACACACCCCCCGGATTCAACATGTGTGCCAATGCGCAGAAGTGGGGCGGGGTCCAGAGGAGGATGGAAACCCTGTTTCAAGAAATGGGAAATCACATCACATGAGTGCCTACCTCGCCTGCATGGGTTCAGTTTCGGAAATCATCCAGATGAGCCCCGTGGTTCATAGCCTTCGCACGCACGGACATCGGGTCTACGTTCTGCATGCAGACCTGCCGCAGAGGCAGACAGATCAGCTCTATGAATTCTTCGACATGGCGCCCGATGCCCGCATCACCCTGCTGAGACACCAGGCCCGCCTGTCCGATCTGACCGCGGAATTGCTGACCCGGATGGACACCCACCTACAACACGCCTCGCCCGATGTGGTGCTTGTGCAGGGCGACACCACGTGTGCCATGGCTGGCGCCTTGGCAGCTTCATGCCAGGACGTTCCCGTGGCACACCTGGATGCCGGGTTTCGTACGCAGGATCAGGAATTGTTTCCGGAGAAGCTGAACAGAGGCCTGGTGGGTCGCATGTCACGCTGGCATTTCACGACCAGTCAGGAGGCACGGCAAAACCTGATGCGGGAACGCACCAACAACGGCCATGTTCATCTGATGGGTCACACCTCGATTGACGCTGCGCGATGGGCGCGCTTGAGAATTCAAGATTTCGGACTGAAAGGATTCTTCGCACCCGAGGTCCAGAGATTTCTTCGTCTTCATGCACATGAGCAGCTGCTGTTGGTCAGCACCCAAGCGCACGAACATTGGGGCAAGCCCTTGCTGCGTTTGGCTGTGGCGGTGGCTGGTCTTTTACAGCTGCACCCGACCCTCACAGTGGTCTGGGCCATGCCTTCCTGTCCGCAGGCCAAAGCCGATGTGGACATGGGTTTGACTGTTCTGCCTGCAGATGTTCGTCAGCGCTTGTGCATGACCAGTAGCATGCCCTACCCGCAACTCATCCAACTGCTCGACGCCTGCCATTTCGTTCTGGCCGATACAGCCCCTCTCCAACAAGCAGCTTCAGCCTTGCAAAAACCCGTGTTGATTGCGGACGATCACGCCACAACACATGCGCTGGTGGAAGCCGGAGGGGGCATGGTGATCGGCCCAATGGCCCATCAGATCATCGGCCAGATCAGCGAACTGCTGGATGACCCGGTACTGGTCAGGTCCATGCAGTCAGCGAGCTCACCGTTCGGTGATGGACAGGCTGCACAGCATGTGGCAGAGGTTCTTTCTGCCGAGACCGAGCCTCGCATGGCGATCGAAAAGCGGGGGCGATGCACTTCTGGCGGCGGATGTCACCAGAAGAGATACGCCCACCGGTGATCTCAAAACAAACCTTCCGTTGGATGCGTGAATGGCGGAAATGAACCACCATTTTGTGGCTGCGAATCAGAAGTTTGCAGCTCCCAGCAGGGAAGGAAATCAACCCCTATCGATCCATGACGGGTCGAGATTCGGAGTTCACCATGTCCAAGAAAATTGCATCCGGAAAAAATTGGGTTTCGCGGGAAAAATTCAATGCAGACGAGGCGGATGATGGCCCTGTGCTGTATGCGAAAGTCAACTCAGTGGCAGAAACGAACAGCAGCACAGCTCTGCCACCCGCAGCATCGGCTGATCAGTACCCGCCCGAAAATACCCAGTTGACGGGTAAGGAGAGCGCCAGCGCCCACGCCACAACCGCATTCCAATCAAGCTCCACATCAGCCCTCCCCACTGTGATGGCGGCTTTCACAACCACCAGTGTCAGCAAGGTTTACCAGCATTGGGCCGATGGCGATGCGGCGCGTGGCACTTCAGCGGAGTGGAACAACAACATCCTGTCCGATGGCAAATCGGATTACTTTGAGGGCGAGGTGGTCCCTCACGTCTATTTCTACAAAGCCAGCAACAACACACCGCTGGTCAACGGACAGAGCTATTCATTCAACGTCACCTACAACTACTACCAGGCCAACACGAATGCAGGCGGCTTCGTCTACATGACGTCACTCAACGTGGACCGCAGTCCATCGAGTTTCACTGGTTCGTCACAGGCCGATGGCAGCTTCACCAATGGCGGAGGCATGCAGGGTCAGTTCTATACGGTTAACGCCAACGTCACTTCAGTCAGTGGCGTGACCTACGATGGCAGCACCGGCAGTTCCATTGATGGCAAAGTCACCATCACCTTCATCTACACCGGCCCCACCACCACTTCGGGCGGCGCAGAAATTCAATATGGCCTGATGATCGCCGCCCCCGGCGATGTTCCCGATCAGGGCCATGGCGTGACCGACGGCGCAAACGCATGGACCGGTGGGTCGCTGCAGACCACGGTGGACATCAACGGCAGCGGCGCCACCTCCATCCAGCTGGCCCCTTCGGCCATCATCGTTGGCGAAATCAGCGGCATGAAATTCAGCGACGTGGACGGCAACGGCGTGCGCGATGCAGATGGTGCCGACAACTCCCTGGGAACAGCCGATGACGAAGTCGGCCTGGCCAACTGGAAAATTTTCCTGGATCAGGACAACGATGGTCAGTGGGATCAAGGAGAGGCCTTCGCGATCACCGGCGCAGATGGAAAATACAGCCTGTCCGTGATTCCTGACGCGGACCGCTCAGACCCCGACAACGACCCCTACATTGTTCGGGAAGTCCCGCAAACCGGTTGGGTGCAGACCACCCCCAATCCGGCGCCCATCCTGATCACAGCCATCGACCCCAAGGAAACGAATGTGGACTTCGGGAACATGTTGCTCAAACCGGCTTTGAACATCATCAAGGATGCGAGCATCGACGGTGACTATGCAGATGCCGCAGGGGACATCATTCACTACACGATTGCCGTTGAAAACACCGGCAACCAGACCTTGACCGGCGTGACCGTGACCGACCCCTTCATCAGCAACCTGACCCTGGTGGCCGATGCCGCCTCTGCCGATGGCGAACTCGATGTCGGCGAAACATGGCACTACACCGCCACCCACACCGTCACTCAGGCCGAGATCGACGCAGGCAGCAACATCGTCAACACCGCCACCGCCGACTCGGACCAGACCGGACCGGACAGCGATGACGCCAGCATTCCGGTGACTCAGTCACCTGTTATTGCCATCGACAAAGCGATTGTGGGTGTCGGCGGTGGCAACGGTAACGGCACACTGGATTCACCCGGTGATGTGGTGAGCTACGCGGTCACGGTCACCAACACCGGCAACATCACCTTGCACGATGTGACCGTCAACGACCCCCTGACGGGTCTGAGCGTGAGCGGTGTCACGTTGGCCCCCGGCATCAGCCAGACCTACCAGACCAGCTACACCCTGACACAGGCTGACCTGAACAGCAATGCTGGCGGCGACGGTTTCATTGAAAACACGGCCACCGCAGACAGCCTGGAGACAGCCCCGGTAAGCGACACCGAAGAGATCGAAATATACGCAAACAAGGCGCTTTCCATTGACAAGAAACTGATCAGCATCACCGACGGCAACGGCAACCAGGTGGCTGATGCGGTCGGGGACGTGCTGCATTACACCGTGACCGTCGCCAACCTGGGGGTGGTCACGTTGACCCATGTGACTGTGGTCGATCCGAGCAGCGGGCTGAACGTGAGCGACCTGACCCTGGCCCCTGGTCAAAGCCAGACCTACCAGACCAGCTACACGCTCACACAAGCGGGCCTGGACAACAACGGCGGTGGAGATGGCTACATCGACAACACCGCTACAGCGGATTCCGACCAGACTGGGAGCATCAGCGACACCGAATCCACCGCCTTGTTGCGCAATGTGGGCCTCGGCGTTGAAAAGAGTGTGACCAACATCACCGGCGGCAACATGTTTGCCGACAACGCCGGAGAGGTGATCACCTACGACATCAAGGTCTACAACGCAGGCAGCGTGACCTTGACAGGCGTTACGGTCACTGATGACCTGACCGGCATGAGCGAGAGCCTTGCTTCCTTGGCACCGGGCCAAACCGTTCACTACACCACGCACTACACCCTCACCCAGGCCGATCTGGACAACAACGGTGGTGGGGATGGGGACATTGACAACATCAGCGGCGCAGACTCCGATCAGACCAGTCCCGTCAGCGACGGCGAGACTGTCCAGCTGCTGGCCAGACCGCTTCTGTACCTCAACAAGACTTTCGTCAATGTGACCGAAGGCAATGGCAATACCCTGGCCGATGCGGTCGGCGACCACCTCAACTACCAGATCCTGGTGGCCAATCCGGGCAATGTGACCCTGACCGACCTGTCTGTCTATGAGCCCTTGACAGGACTCGATCTCGGCGGCTTGACGCTTTTACCCGGCGAGACACTGACTTATCAAAAGTCTTATGTGCTGACACAGGCTGATCTGGACAACAATGGCGGTGGCGACGGTTACATCGACAACATCGTGTTTGCCGACAGCAGCCAGACTGCGCAGGTGAGCGACTCCGAATCTGTTCCCATCCTGCGCAGCATCGGCCTGTCGTTCGACAAAGCGTTTACTGGGGTGAGCGGCGGCAACGGCAACACACTGGCTGATTTTGCAGGCGACGAACTCAATTACAGCTTCACGGTCAAGAATCTGGGCAGTGTGACCTTGACCAACGTGGTTGTGACCGATGCACTGACCGGCCTGAACGAAACGCTGGCCTCACTGGCCCCGGGCGCCACACAGACCTACACCTCCAGCTACACCCTGCTGCAGTCCGACCTGGACACCAACGGAGGCGGCGATGGCCGGGTCGAAAACCTGGCCACTGCGGACACGAACGAGACCGGTCCCCTGACAGACACAGAAGGTGCCACTGTCATTTATGACGCCCAAATCGACCTCACCAAATACGTGTCGGTGGATCAGGGTGCAACATGGCAGGATGCCAACACCCCCACGGGGCCCACACTGCCGTCCAGCGCAGGCTTTAACCCCTGGTTCAAGTACACCGCACTGAACACCGGAACCGTGACGCTCCAGGACGTTACCCTGACAGACGCGGGATACGACCTCAACGGCGGTGACGCGGGCACGAGCTGGGACTGGGGGGATCTGGCACCGGGACAAACCGCCGAGTTGATCTTCGAAGCCCCTTATGCACCAGGACAAAACTCCGGGGACGCCACCGTCACAGCCACAGCACTGACACCGGTCATCGACATCGACAACGCCTACTACCTGGGCGCCTGACCCGGGGTCTGTCCAAACATCCCTCTGAAATCCGATGCAGAGGGTTCACCGTGAACGGGCATGCCTGATGGCATGCCCGTTTTTTCATGGCTTACCCGTTCCAGGGTAGCTGCTTCTATCGGTTTCAGAGGATGCCCAAAAACATCGTCCAGGCATACGCTGGTTCACAGGTGTGCAAGCGCCCATCGGGCCGGATTTTCATCCACTGGTTTTCAGAAATTTCAGGAGTTTTATGCCATTTTGGAAAAGACATATGGCTTGTCTGGTCGCAGCCATCTGGCCATTCACATGCCAGGCGCAGAGTCTGCAGGAAACCGTGCTGATGGCCCTGGCCCATTACCCAAGCATCGCCTCATCGCAATACAAGACCCAGTCGGCACGCGCCGACATCACACGTGCCAGAGGCGCACATTGGCCCCAGTTGTCATGGTCCGGGACCTACAACGATTACAGCAGCAGCGCCCTGCCCGATCGCTGGATCCAGACGCCCGTGCTGAGCCTGAACTTGTGGTCTGGCGGCCGGATCCAGTCCGATGTCGAACGCGCACAGGCCATGACACAGGCGAGTCTTCAACAGGAAAACCTCACACGCGACGATGTCGCACTGCTCAGCACAGAGGCGTACCTGCAATGGGCGCATCAGAAAAAGATGGTCGCCCTGGCCCAGGACAACCTCAGCGCGCACGAAAAAATCCTCAGGGATTTTGAAACCATCAGCCAGGTGGACAAAGGACGTCGCATCGACCTGAGCCAAGCCCAGGTGCGCTACGACAACGCCAGACTGAGCCTGATCCGAAGCGAAACTGACATGCGTGTGGCTTCCGAGCGGCTCGCACGGGTGCTCATGGCCCCGCTGCCAGCGACCCCCAGCGGAATGGAGGCCGTCCCCGGCATTCCCTTTGCCACACTGGTCCAGGCCGAGCGTCAACTGGACGACAAGCACCCGGCCATCGCACGCTTTCTGGCGCAATGCGAAGCTGCGCAGGCCAGCATCCGGATGGCCCAGGCGCAGAGCGCCCCGACGGTCAATCTCTCGTACAGCAAATCGGCCATGGCCGGGTATGCACAAGGTCAGTTCGTGACACAACTGCAATTGAATCTGCCCCTGATCGATGGCGGTACCGTGCATGGCGCCGTTGGCGCCGCAACCGCCAACCTGCAGGCGCTTCAAGCTGACCTGGCAGAAACGCGCCTGCTCCTGACCGAACAGCTGTCTGCAAGCTGGACCAGCTGGGAGCGCTCCAGACAGCGGGCTGAACTGGGACTGCTGCAGGTCCGCACGGCGCAAGACCTGGCTGAAGGCTATGAGCAGCAATTTCGGGCAGGACGCCGATCGTTGCTGGATTTGCTCAACATCCAGAGCGATCTCTACACCTACCAAAGCAACACGGCCATCGCCCTGAACGAATCGCGGCTGTCACAGGCACGCATCCTGGCCGGTCTGGGGCAATTGGCCCAGGCCTACACAGAAACGCCGGCCGTCCTGGTCACGGACAAGCCCAACACCGCCCAACACCCGGAGTGAGCCATGGACACATCGGCCTTTCAAACCTCGCACGCAGATCCGAAAGCAGATCGACACGGACAAGCACCAGAAAACCACACAGCCCCCGAACGCGACCCGCTGCTGGTGTGCCTGAGCCTCGTCGCCAGACGCATCGATCGTGAAGTGCATCTCTCGGCCTTGCGCGCCGGTTTTGCCGTGGATGAAGCGGGCCGTATTCCGCTGGACGCCTATCCCGATCTGGCTCAACTGCACGGAATGGTCGCGGTCTGGTCACGCACGCCCTTGACGCAACTGCCCGCTTATGTGCTGCCCGTCATCGTGCCGATGCTGGACGGTCGTGCGGCTGTTCTCGTGGCGGTGCATGGTGCACAGGCAACCGTGTTGATGGCCGAGAGCGGCACGGCCGAAATCCCCATGCCGATGGACGAACTGGTTCAGCTGGGCACAGGACAGATTCTGGTGGTCAAGCCCGCCCTTCAGGCGTCGGGCCACCAACTGGTGCCTTTTCAGGGCGAAGCACTGGCCTGGTTCTGGAATACCGTCTGGCGCTGCAAGGGGTATTACGTGGAGTCGATGCTGGCCGCAGTGGTGGCCAATGTGCTCACACTCGCGGCCGTGTTTTTTGCCATGAATGTCTATGACCGCGTGGTGCCCACACAGGCCTACACGTCCCTGTGGACCCTGGCGATTGGGACCACGGCAGCGATCCTGCTGGAATTTGGAACACGCTGGCTCAAGGCGCGTCTGGTCGATCTGGCGGGCCGCAAGGCCGATCTGAGCCTCAATGCCATGCTGCTGCGCGAGATCATGGCCATCCGGCTTGAGCACCGGCCGTCTTCGATCGGCGTCTTCGCCAGCTCGATGCGGGACTTTGAATCGCTGAGGGATTTCATGTCATCGGCCTCCATGGTCATGCTGGTGGACATGCCCTTCATCGTCATGTTCATCGTCCTGATTGCCATCATTGGCGGGCCCATCGCCTGGATTGCCGCTGCGGCGGTGCCGATTCTGGTGGCCGTCGGGTTGTGGGCACAAAAGCCACTGATGCGGGCCATGCGTGAGCACATGAAGGAAAGTGGGGACAAGCAAAGCGTGCTGGTCGAGTCCTTGCTGAACCTGGAGGTCCTCAAGGCCCACAACGCAGAAAGCTATCTGCAAAGACGCTGGGAGACGGCGAACCTGGCGGCGAGCGAGTCCTACAAGAAAACGCGCGCCCTCACCAACCTGATGTTGGGTCTGACCGCTTCGATGCAGCAACTGGTGACCGTGGGCATGGTCGTCTATGGTGTGTACCTGATCGGCGACAACGCCCTCACCCTCGGGGGCCTGATTGCCTCGGTCATACTGGCGGGGCGCGCCATTTCACCACTGGGCAGCATCATGGCGCTGGCGGCGCGTTTCCAGCAGGCACGCAGCGCCCTGGACACGCTCGACGCCCTGATGAAAAGGCCCCGTGACCGCCATGGGGCACGACGCTATGTGGTCCCGGAAAAGATCGCAGGCGATCTGCAGGCCGACGAACTGGAATTTGCCTATCCAGGCGAAAACCCACGGCCAGTCATCCGCAAGCTGTCCATGCATCTGCAGGCCGGTGAACACCTGGGCTTGTTGGGACGCATTGGCAGCGGAAAGAGCACCTTGCTGCGCCTGCTGGCAGGCCTGTACACACCACAGGCCGGGCATGTCTGCGTCGATTCGGTCGATGTCCAGCAGATTGAGCCTGCAGAATTGCGCAGCCGTCTTGGCTACGTGGGTCAGGATGCACAGCTCTTTCAGGGAACACTGCGCGAGAACCTTGTGTTGTCTGACAGCTGGATCAGCGATGCACGGGTGATCGATGTGCTGCAGCAACTGGACATGTACAAGATGGTGGCCAGCCATCCTCGGGGCCTGGACATGCCGCTGACCGAGGCGGGCGGGGGCTTGTCAGGCGGTCAGCGCCAATTGCTGGCGATGGCCAGAATGATGCTGCGCGACCCGGCGCTGGTGTTTCTGGATGAACCGACCTCGATGATGGACCAGACCACCGAGGCCAAGGTCATTGAAGTCCTTGGACGGTGGCTCCAGGGCCGCACCCTGGTGCTCTCGACACACCGCCTGCAGCTGCTGGTCTGGACGGAGCGACTGGCCCTGCTGGAAAACGGCCAGATCGTGCTCTCGGGTCCTCGTGACGATGTGCTCAAGCGATTGGTCACCGATGCATCCGGCCCAACGGCCCCGCGCCGCTCCCCACGCACATCAACAAAAACACCCAGCGCCACAACACCCCCTCATCCCGCCGCAAGCCAAGCTGCCGCGTGACGATCACAGGACATGCCATGCCTTCCCCAAAAAACCATCCGCCTCAAGCCACCATGCCCTCCCTCAAAAGCATCGAGGACGATGAACGGAGAACCAGCCGCCATCTGGTGTTTTTGATCGCAGGCGTACTGGCCGCCACATTGCTGTGGGCAGCCACCTTTCACCTGGAAGAAATCACACGCGGCACAGGAAAAGTCATTCCCTCCAGTCGCGAACAGGTGATCCAGAGCCTGGATTCGGGTGTTCTCGCCGAATTGCTGGTGCGCGAGGGTGACGTGGTGGTCAAGGACCAGGTTCTGCTGCGCATAGACGATGCACGGTCAGGACCGGTGTTTCGTGAGGCGCGCGAAAAATGGATCGCGCTGTCGGCCCAGGCCGCCCGGCTGCAGGCCGAAGCGTACGGCAGTCCACTGCGGTTTCCAGCGCATGTCCTCAGCGAACCCCTGGTCATGCAGCGGGAAACCCAAGCCTACCATGCACGCAAAAGAGCCTTGCAGGAGGAGTTGACCGCGATGCAGCAATCCATGGATCAACTGTCCAGAGAGCTGGACCTGACCTCGCCGCTGGTGGAGCAAGGTGTGATGTCCGAGGTTGAATTGCTGCGCCTCAAACGCCAGTACGCCGACATGCAATCGCGCATCGCCGAACGGCGTAACCGCTACCTGACCGATGCCAGCAACGAATGGGTCCGTGTCGAGTCCGAACTGTCACAAAGCCGCGAAAACACGTTGGCACGCGAGGACGCCTTCAGAAAAACGGTGATCCGCTCACCGATGGATGGCATCGTGAAACACGTGCAGCAGACCACGCTGGGCTCGGTCATCCAGAGCGGCCAGAGCATTCTGGAAATCGTGCCTGTGAAGGACGACATGGTGGTGGAAGCCTACGTCAAACCTTCGGAAGTGGCCTTCCTGAGGGTGAACCAGCCCGCCGTGGTCAAACTCTCGGCCTACGATTTCAACAAATATGGCGGTCTCGACGCCGTGCTGGACCACATCAGTCCCGACACGCTGCGCGATGAGAACAAGGTCAGAAAGCCTGGCAGCTCACCCGTTGACCTGGAAGAGGGTTACTACCGCATCCTGGTTCGCATTGTGGACCAGCGTCTGGAGCGGCACGGCATGCGCATGAACGCCACACCCGGCATGACCGCCACCGTGGAGATCAAGACTGGGCAAAAAACCGTTCTGGAATATTTGCTCAGACCCCTTCAATCGGTCACACAAGCCTTGCGCGAGCGCTGACCGATGTTCTGCGGACATCACCTCACCAGACTGGGTGGGGTGATCACGCCGTAATTGGGCCCTGCGCCTCCTGCCAGAGAAGAACTGCAACGGTTGCTCATTTCAGCCAGCACGTACTTTTGTCCTGGGTTGGCGTCCAGGATGTGCAGACAGGCAAAGCCGGTGATGGGCGAGAGTGCATGGTTGTCGGTCTGCGTGACCACCGGTACCACCACATAGGCACAACTGTGGTCACCGGCAGCGCTGCAGCCCTGTACCGACTGGTACAAGGTTGACTTGGTGCCCGGCTCGATCCAGATGTTCTGCCCCATTTCCAGAGTGACTGGATTGCCTTGCGCAATGAGCTGGCGGATGGTGCCAACGTCGTTGGCATCGTTGAGCAATGAGGTCCATTCGGCAGAGGAGCAGCTGCTGTAGTGGTAACCCGAGCCGATTTTGAACACATAGGGCTTGCCGGTCGCGGGATCGATCCTGGGGGCAGGGGGATAGGTACTTCTGTCCCAGTAGGTGTTGTACATGCACTGCGCCATGGCCAGAGGAAAGAGGGCTCCGGGCAGCACAGACCCGGGGCTGGTGGGGGCGGCCACTGCCGTGACCTGCTGCCGTATGCCCAGCACACTCCACATGCGGGCAAAAAAGGTTTTGACTTCACCCTGGTTCTGACCACTTTGCTTGCGAAGCGTGACCGACACCGCAGGGGCATCCCAGGCGGTGGGGCTCAGTGACTGGGTTTGCAAAAAGGACGGGGTGCCTTTCAGATTCCAGTAGCCCGTCTGCACACTTGCATCGCTCATGGGATGTCCATCCGCACTGTTCAACACCACAGTCTGCTGGCTGCGCGTGACCGCTGCATCCCAGTTCAAAACGCCCGTGACCGGATCGAACAATGCATGCGCTCCGGCCAGCGCGGCCGCATCGGCATCGTTTTGCATCTCATTGCGCACCAGGTACACATAAGCCAGATCGACCACAAAAGCGGCCGTCCCCATCAGCACAGGCAACATCAGCGCCACCAGCGGCGCAATGACCCCCGACTGTTCATGCGGTTTCTTTTTCATCCTGAATTCCCCTGTCATTCATTGACCATGACGGTGCGGGCATGGATCACCCAGGGTGATCCCAACGATGGCATGAGGTTGCCCAGCAGCAACCCCCTGAAGGTGTAGCTGACACTGACCTCCAGCGTATTGGGGTACGCCGCCGGATTCGACTGAAACACCCTGACCTGGGGTGCATTGCCCGAACGCATGCTGATCAGGTTGGCTTGTGTGTACTGCTGCACGATGTTGGCAATCTCCGTATTGCTCAGTTTGGGATTGCGCAACACGATGCCCGCGCGCGCACCTTCGCGACTGGCGTTGGTGATGACCGCCTTGTCGTAAAGCATCCAGCCCACGTCGACCGTGCCCAGCAGCAAGCCCAGCAGCACGGGCAACAGCAAGGCAAATTCAACTGCGGCTGTACCGCCCTGATGCCGGGCTGACCGCCAGCGACGACGCTGATGCCATCGATTGACCAGGGAAATAGGAACGGGTATCGCCTGCGCTTTCATCTCGGGATCTCCAAATCGGGATCGCTCGAGCTTATGCAGGGCGTTGTGCACGATCGGTTGGACACCTCACCTTTGCACAGATCTGTTTTTTTTCTGTGTCCGACAACCCACGGACGTTCGCAAGCGCATTGCCTAGAGTGCAGGCGTGCTTTCGCAGTTTCGGGTGGCGAAGGCGCTGCAGGGAGTTCCCGAAGCACACACACCCACATACCGGAGTTTTTCCATGAAAAAACTGATTCAGCAATGGCATGCACTGGCAAACGATGAGTCGGGCGCAGTCGCGATCGAATACGGCCTTCTGGCCGCCCTGATCGCACTGGGTATCGTCACAGGGGCTACCGCACTGCGCGGTGGTCTCAATGACTTGTTCACCACCATCGTTGCAGCGCTCGGCGCGGCAGCCTGATCTGCGAACGGTCTGAAGCCCTGTATGCCGCGCATGACCATGGAGGTGCTGATGCTGGTGACCCTCATGGTCTTGTCGGTCTGGCAGGACTGGCGGTGCCGACGCATACCCAACCGGCTTTTGCAGGTGTTCGCCCTCATCGCCCTGATGCTCAGCCTGATGCCTTCCGGCCTTGGTCTGTTCTCGGCTTTGGGGGCGGCCGCTGTCGGCGCTGCGGCGTTTTCACCGATGTACCTGCTGCGACAAATGGGCGCTGGCGATCTCAAGCTCATGGCCACCACCGGTCTGCTGGTGGGCATGCCTGGCATTGCGGCGCTGTGCCTGTCGGTTGCGATGGCTGGTGGCCTGCTGGCCATTTACTGGCTTTGGCTGATGCCTCGTCAAACGGCAACTGACAGGTCTTCACCCATGCCCTACGCCGTAGCCATCGCCTTGGGCAGCGCTGCGCACGGGATGCTGACACCCTTTCTGACGATATGACCCTTTGGTGGACTTGCCATGAGAAATCTGCGCCCCCTCGCCATGATCCTGATGTCGCTGGCCATCGGCCTGGCGGCCATGACCGTGGCCGCTCAATGGTTGCGTGAGCGCGGCCATCAACAAACCCGACCGGTACTGGTTGCAGCGCACGACCTGTCTGCAGGAAGCAGGCTGGATCGCTCCATGCTCGAAGTGGTGCCATGGCCCAAGGACTCCGCGCTTGCTGCGACCATGACACGCTTCGAAGATGCCGAGAACCGTGTCATCACCAGCCCTCTGCTGCGCGGCGAACCCCTCCTGCAGAACAAATTGGCCAGTGCGGGCGAAACCGGAGGTCTCTCGGCCCTCCTGAAAGATGGCCGTCGCGCTGTCACTGTCAAGGTCAATGAAATCGTGGGCGTGGCCGGATTTGCCCTGCCCGGCAACTTTGTCGACGTGATGGTGCACACCACGGACCCCCAGAATCAACCTGTTTCGCGCATCGTGCTCGAGCGGATCCGGGTACTGGCCGTGGCGCAGGACGCGGCCGGTCAGGACAACAAGCCCCGCGTGGTCAACGCCGTCACGCTGGAAGTCACGCCGCAGGAAGCTGAACGGATGGACCTGGCGCGCAGCGTGGGAACGCTCTCGCTCGTACTCAGAAGCCAAAGCGACACCGCCCCTGTGGCCACACAAGGTGCTCGCAAACGCGATGTGCTTCAAACCGAAACACCTGCGCCTGCCGTTCAGATGCCCCCCACCGCACGCCGCGCTGCACCTGCCCGGGAGCCCGAGGTCCATGCCGAAGTACTTCGTGGCGTCAAGACCAGTGTGCAATGAACGACGCCGCACCTCATCCGGCTTTGCGCCACCCGTTTTCCCCACTCTTGCGAGACAACATGACGTTTGCACTGAAAAGACGCTGCCCGTTCCGGCTCCCGAGCCTGGCCCTCCTGGTTCCGACACTGACTTGCATCACCGCTTGGGCGCAATCGGGCTCACCACCGAGTCCTGCACGCAGCGCAGTGGCCAGCACGCCAGCGGTACAGACCCCGTCCCCCGTCGAACGAGGCCTGCCTTTGCGCCTGGTGGCCGGAAAATCGACCCTGCTGGCCTTGCCCCATGAGATCTTGCGCGTCTCGGTGGGCAACCCGGACGTAGCGGATGTGGTGCTCACACACCCGCGTGAGGTCTACCTGCTGGGCAAGAAGAGTGGTCAGACCAACCTCATGCTCTGGGGCAAAGGCAGCGTCACCCGATTGCACGACATCGCTGTCAGTACCGACACCGAGACACTAAAAAGCAAACTGCAGGAATGGGTCCCTGGCGTGGACGAGCTGAAGGTGGAGTCGCTGGGCGAACACCTTCTGCTCAGCGGTCTGGCACAGGACGCCGTCAAGGCACAACGTGCTGTGCATATGGCACAAGCCTTTGCAGGCGAGAAAAATGTCATCAACCTGTTGCGTGTGGGCAGCGCCCAGCAGGTGATGCTGGAAGTCAAGGTGGCCGAGGTCTCACGCACCTTGCTCGACGAGTTGGGTGTGGACCTGACCATGACGCGTGTGGCTGGAGACACCACCCTCAAACTGCTGACACAACTGGTCCGTACCTCGGTGGGCACAGGCAGCAGCCAGAGCCCCGGCGGATCCCTGCGGGCCAGCACCAGAAACGGGAAAACAGATGGGACGCTGACGGGGCGGGTCGACAAGGATCTGGTCAAGATCCTCGCCGAACCCACCATCACCGCCATCCACGGCCAGGAAGGCGCGTTTCTGGCGGGGGGCCGCATCTACATCCCTGTACCACAAGCCAGCAGCACGGGCGCCACCACCATCACCCTGGAGGAAAAGGAATTTGGCGTGGGTCTGCGTTTCATGCCCACTGTGCTCGAGGATGGCCTGATCAATCTGCGCGTCACCCCCGAGGTTTCCGAGCTGTCACAGGAAGGCACCCTGATCCGCGGTGCGAACAATGTCACCAGCCTGCTGCCCGCCATCACGACCCGACGCGCTTCCACCACCGTACAACTGCGCAACGGTGAGAGTTTTGTGATCGGCGGCCTGATCAAAAGCAATGTGACCGAGGCCATCAAGGCCTTTCCGGTGCTCGGCGAGCTGCCGATCATCGGTGCGCTGTTTCGCAGCACCTCGTTCCAGACGCAAAAGTCCGAGCTGCTGTTTGTGGTGACACCGTACCTGGCCAGACCACTGGCCAGTGCACCGCGTCTGCCCACCGATGGCTTCGTCCCGCCCAGCCGCAGCGAACTTTTCCTGGAAGGTCGTCTCGAAGGCCGCCCCGCTTCGCCAGACACCGCCAAGCCCTCTGCCACGGAAGGAGAAAAACCATGACACGGCCCATGCAACATTCCCCGTTGACCCTCCTGACCGTGTCACTGAGCGGCCTGATGCTCGGTGCAGCCATGAGTGGCTGCGCTCAACCGTCTGCACTGGAAAACGCTCTGGGTGAAACGGTCCGGGAGGCCCAGGCTTTGCAGGCCTTGCCGACACCCCGTCCGGAGGGCCGCTCGGTCACCACGGACGGTGTGATTGCCGTTCATGGCGTGGCGCGCTACCAGCAATCCTGGGTCAATCCCCCCGCACCGGTGAACGTGCTGAACATCCAGGCAGGCGGCGCAGCCGGATCCACCCAGGGCAGCGCCACCCTGCCGCGCTGAGGAAATGCCATGCGCGTGTACCTCATCGGGAGCAACAGCCTGCACCTCAATTTGATCCAGAGCACGCTGCTGGCCAGTGGCTGGAGTTCGGACGATGTCCAGACCCTTGGCACACGGTCTGAACTTGAGGCCGCCCTGACCCTGCCGCTGCAGGCCATGCTGGTGGTGGACCTCGAACCTGGCCAGGAAACACCCACACTCGGCTGGCTGGCCGACATCACGCGCCGCTGGCCATGGCTTCAGGTGGTGGTGCTGTCGGGACAGCGCGACGAAGCCCTGCTGATGCAGGCCATGCGCAGCGGCGCACGCGAGGTGCTGGACTCCCCACCCGAACCTTCAGAATTGGTACAGACCCTGCAACGTCTGGCGCCGCAGGTCAGCAGCCCGATGAACAACCAGGCACCCCTGGCCCCCCTGCTGGCTTTCATATCGAGCAAGGGGGGCAACGGCAGCACGCTGCTGGCAGGCAACCTGGCCTGGCTGCTGGCTTTGGAGTTCGGACGCGACACCGTGCTGGCCGATCTGGACCTCGCTTATGGCGATGCCTCGTTTTACCTGGGCGGTGGTCAGGCCCGACACAGCCTTGACCAGCTGGCATTGCAGGGACAGCGGATGGACGCTCGCCTGCTGCACAGCAGCGCCCACTGGGTGCACGAGCGGCTACACCTGCTGGCAGCCCCCGCAAGCCCCTTGCTTTCGGGGGCACTCACCGGTGAATCGATGGTCAATGTCCTGACACTGGCCAGGCAACAGCACCAGGTGCTGATCGTCGATGTGCCCCACCAGCCCGACGCGTTGGGCCTTCAGGTCCTGCGCACGGCCGATGCGGTGTGCGTCGTCATGCGCCGACGCGTGCCCGATGTGCGCAATGCCCAGCGTCTGATCCAGCTGCTTCGGGACCAGGGTGTGGCCATGCAGCGCATACGTCCTGTACTCAACCGTGCAGACGACGACAGCGCGCTGGACGTCGCGACGATGGACAAGGCACTGCCCATCCCCATCGCACACCGGGTGGCCGAGGACCGGGCTGCACTCCAGGCCTGCGTCCACCTGGGCTTGCCGCTGCACGAACAGGCACCGGGCAGCCCCGTTCTGCGTGATTTGCGACAGATGGGCAGTCAATGCCTGGGACTGCCCTTGCCCAACCGCCGCAGCTGGCTGGGCCGTTGGCTGGGCAAAACAGCCGCTTCCTCCGCCGCCTGAAGAAAGGCACACACGACATGAACGATCCCCTTCTGGCCGCCACCCCCACAGCAGGCGTGCTTGAGCCCGTGCGCAGCCGCATCCACCGCGAGATGCTGGCTCGTCTGGATCTGCCACAACTCGAAAAAATGTCTGCCGAGAGCTTGCGCGCTGAACTGCAGTGGCTGGCCGGTCAGATCATGGACGAATTCAGGATCGCGCTCAACGAAAGCGAACGCCGTCAGGTCATCCAGGGCATCCAGGACGAGATGCTGGGTCTGGGACCGCTGGAGCCTTTGCTGGCCGATCCGGCCATTTCGGACATCCTGGTCAACGGCCCGGGGCAAACCTGGATAGAGCGCCGGGGCAAACTCGAACGCAGCCCGGTGCGCTTTGACGATGACGCCCATCTGCGCCGTGTGATCGATCGCATCGTCTCGCGCATCGGGCGACGTGTGGATGAAATGAGCCCGATGGTCGATGCCCGCCTGCCCGATGGCTCGCGTGTGAACGCGGTGATTCCACCGTTGGCAATCGACGGGGCTTCGCTCTCGATCCGCCGTTTTGGCAAGGATGTGCTGACGCTGCAGGAACTGGTCCGCCTGCAGACCCTGACACCCGGCATGGCCGAACTGATCGCAGCGCTGGTTCAGGCGAGGCTCAATGTGCTGGTCTCTGGCGGCACGGGCAGCGGCAAAACCACACTGCTCAATGCCATGTCGGCCAGCATTGCGGCGAGTGAGCGCATCATCACCATCGAAGATGCGGCCGAACTTCAGTTGCAGCAGCCGCATGTCGTTCGACTCGAATCTCGCCCCCCCAACATCGAGGGCGAAGGTGAAGTGTCGCAGCGGGCCTTGCTGCGCAACAGCCTGCGCATGCGGCCGGATCGCATCATTCTGGGAGAGGTGCGTGGCGCCGAGGTGCTGGACATGCTGCAGGCCATGAACACGGGCCACGACGGGTCCATGACCACATTGCACGCCAACTCGCCACGCGACGCCCTCACCCGGCTTGAACACATGCTGGGCATGGCCGGTCTGCAGCTGGACACCCGCTCCGTGCGGCAGCAGATCGGCTCGGCACTGACGGTGGTGGTGCAGGTTTCCCGGCTGTCCGACGGACAACGCAAGCTGGTCAGCCTGCAGGAGATCACCGGCACGGAGGGGGATGTGGTGAGCATGCAGGAGGTGTTCCGCTTCGAGCAGACCGGCATCGACGCCGACGGTCGCGTTCGTGGACAGTTCGTCACCACCGGTATTCGCCCCCGCTTTGTGCAGCGCCTGCGATCACGCGGAATCGCGCTGAGCGAGGACCTTTTTGAACCCGCAAACTGGAGCGTCTGATGCTGACCGGTGATGCTCGCTTCTGGGTGTTTTTTGCACTCGGCCTGCTGTCTTTGACGCTGCTCACGGCTGGCTTGATCCTGGCTTGGCAGGCGTGGTGCATGACACGGCATCCGCAGCGAATTGCGGCCCTGAACCCATCGTCAAACGTTGCCCGCTTGGCCGCCAGAGGCTCCCGCGGTGCAGGCCGCTGGCTCAGTGCCAGCCCACGACTCGAGAAACTGCTGCTGCATCTGCCCGGGATCACCGCATACGACCGCCTGCTGCAGCAAACCGGCTGGCCCCTCAGCAGTGCCGAAGCCGTGGTGGGCACCATCGCGGTGGTCACGGCCGTTCTGGCGCTGGGCGCCATGTCCGGAGCGCCACTGCTGCCGACCTTGACCGTGGCTGCGGGTGCTGCCGTGCTCGCTCAAATGGTGCTCCTGTGGCAACGCCATCACCGCACTCGTCAGCTTGAAAAGCAGTTGCCTGATGCATTGGCGCTGATTGCCCGATCGATGCAGGCAGGCCACGCCTTCAGCAGCGCTTTGCAAATTGCCGGACAGGAAAGCCCGGCACCGATGGGCTCGGAACTGCGCGCCGTGTTCAGCGAAATCCAGTACGGCGAAAGCGCGAACGAAGCCCTGAGCCGGTGGGCCGAACGCGTGGCAGGCGAGGATGTGCGTGTTTTTGTGATTGCCGTGCGCATTCAGAGCGAAACAGGAGGCAATCTGGCTGAACTGTTGCACCAGACTGCGGCGCTGATCCGCGAGCGGCAAAAACTGCGCGGTGTGGTCAGCGTGCTGTCGGCCGAAGGACGGATTTCGGCCGTGATCCTGACCTTGCTGCCCTTTGTGCTGGCGGGACTGCTGACCGCCCTTAACCCCGAGTTCATGGCCGCGCTGTGGACCGATCCGCTGGGCATCCGGCTGATCACACTGGCCCTGCTTCTGATGCTGGCGGGGGTGTTGTGGATGTGGCGACTGGTGCGCATGCAAACTTGAGCGGAGGACACGCATGAATTTCTGGATGATGGTTGTGGGGGCACTGGTCTTTGCCTTCTTCAGCGCTGCAAGCTGGACGCTGCTGCAACGGTGGTGGCCAGATGCAGGCGTACAAAGGCTGGCCCCCGTGCAATCCCAGGCGCCCATAACGGCACCTCAATGGCCCCTGCGTTTGCCCGCTGGGCTGATGCGGCTGCTGGGGTGGCTCAGCCGCTGGAGCCTGGCCGAGGCTGCGGCAAGTGCGGGCACAGCAACTGGGGCAGATGCGACCCCCTCTGCGACCACGGCTCTGGGCCTGAAGCTCCTGCGGGCCGGCTGGCGCTCGCGTCAGGTGATGTGGGTCTATGGCGGCAGTAAAACCTTGCTGCTGCTGGCGTTTCCGGCCTTACTTGCTTCTGTGGCCTGGACCCTGGGGCTACAGTCTGGCAGTCTGGCCTGGTGGACGGCCCTGCTGGGTGCCGCCACCCTGGGTTTTTTTCTGCCCGACATGGTGTTGCGCTGGCGAATGGCATGGCGACAGCGGGCGCTTTTCCGCGCCTTTCCGGATGCGCTCGATTTGCTGCGCATTTGTGTGCAGGCCGGTCTCGGTCTGGACGCGGCCATCGAGCGTGTGGGCCGTGAGATGCGGCTGGCCAGTCCGGTCCTGTCCGAAGAGTGGCGGCTCACAGGTCTGGAATTGCGTGCGGGCGCCTCGCGCGCGCTGGCGCTGCGCCATCTCGCCGATCGCGTGGGTCTACCCGACATTGACGCGCTGGTGACCATGCTGATTCAGGCCGACCGCTTCGGCACGCGCATGGCCGATGCGCTGCAGGTGCATGCCGATGCCTTGCGCACCCAGCGCCGTCTAAAAGCTGAAGAGGCCGCGGCCAAACTGCCCGTCAAGCTGCTGATCCCGCTGGTGTTTTGCATTTTCCCGGCACTGCTGACCGTCATGCTGGGACCTGTGGGCATCAGCCTCTATCACCACTTTTCCAACGGCTGATGGGTTGGATGCATGCTGATCGCATCGAAAGGGCACCGGCGCTCGCACTTGCGACAAGCGGTGCAACCTACCGGATCGTGCAGCAGCGAATGCTTGCGTCCACCATGGGTCTGAAGGCTGAGCACATGCGGTGGACACACCGCGACGCACCAGCCACAGCCTGTACAGCGGGATGTGTCGATTCGGGGCAAATGCATGACCAGGCGCCAAGAAAAAAACGGTCCCGAAGGACCGTTTTTCAAAGCAGGGGAAGAATCACTTCTTCTTGTTCACGGCGGCCTTGAAGGCAGCGCCTGCAGAGAACTTGGGCACAGTGGCCGCTGCAATCTTCAGCTTCTCGCCGGTACGGGGGTTCTTGCCGGTACGGGCGGCGCGCTTGGCAGCCTTGAAGGTGCCAAAGCCAATCAGCTGCACGTCCTGCTTCTTGGCCACCGTCTTGACGATGGTGTCGAGCACGGCGTTCAGGGCGCGAGTGGCGCCAGCCTTGGACATCTCGGTTTCTTTGACGATTGCTTCAATCAATTCAGCCTTGTTCACGCTTGATCTCCTTTACAGATGAACATGGATATTGTGTCAGATTGTGAGCAAGGGTTGTCACGGATGCGTCGCGAAATGGGGCCTGAAGCGTCAATTTTTGAAATTCTGACACGTAGCTTTCCAATTGCTGACGTCCTGTGGCACAGAAATTCCCCCGGTGCAAGTCTGCGCGCCGGGTTGAACACGTCAACGGTCAATGCGGCAAAGGTGTCACACAGGTGGCGACAGCAGCACTTGCGGTGGGTAAGCTGCGCGATTTGCGAGGAGAAAAAATGCCAAGCCCATCCCCCGGATTGCAGGCGGCAAGGCTGATCTGGCAGCACTGGCAGGCTGGCAGCACGCTCGATCAGTTGCCGCAGGACTGTCGCCCCGGAGATCGGGCACAAGGCTACGCAGCACAGGCCTGCCTGCCCGAGGCTTCCATGCGAGATGTGCTGGGCTGGAAAATCGCGGCCACCAGCACAGCCGGGCAACAGCACATCAACGTCAGCGGCCCGCTGGCGGGTCGCATCCTGTCCGGCCAGGTGCTCGCGCCAGGCGCGTTGGTGCCTGCACAAGGCAACCGGATGCGTGTGGCCGAACCCGAGATGGCTTTCGTGCTGGGCCGTGACCTGCCCGCACGCGACCAGGCCTACACCACAGCCGAAGTCATGGCGGCGGTGGACAGCCTGAACCCCTCACTGGAAATACCCAACTCCCGCTTTGCCGAGTTCACTGCGGCAGGCGAAGCCCAACTGCTGGCAGACAACGCCTGTGCACACCAATTCATCCTGGGACCGGCTGCCCCTGAGGTTTGGCGCTCGCTCGACCTAAGCCGTCACGCTGTCAGCGCACGAGTGACACATCAGGAGGGCCGCAGCTGGTCACGCGATGGCAGTGGCGCCGCCGTGCTGGGCGATCCGCGCACCGCACTGACCTGGCTGGTCAATGAGCTGTCCTCATTGGGCAGCGGCTTGCAAGCCGGTCAGTTTGTGACCACCGGCACCTGCATGCCCCCCGTGGAGCTGACCGAAGGTGACCATGTGGAGGCCGACTTCGGCGCACTGGGCCGCATCAGCCTGCGCTTTGGCGGTTGACGGTCCCAAGGCTTGTCCGAACCCGCATGGAATGCAGGCTCATCGTGACGGCTTGCGTCAGTCACTGAGCTGCGCGACACGGCGCAGCTCATCGGCAGTGGTGCTGGGCAAGTCAAAGAATTCCAGATAGGCCGGGATCTGTTCGAACAACATGTCGGTGCCGACCTGCGTTGGGCAGCCACGTGCCTGCGCCGCAGCCAGAAAAGCCGTGGTCTCGGATTTCAACACCACCTCGCCGACAAAGGTGTTGGGCGACAGGCGAGCAACATCGATGGGCAAAGGATCGCCCTCGTACATGCCCAGCGGGGTCGCGTTCACGACCAGATCATGGTTGACCGGGTCATTGGTGCCGATGTGCACCGTGATGTGCGGACAGTTCTGCTTCAGGCGCAGGGCCAGGGCTTCGCAGGCAGAAGCATTCAGGTCAAAGAGGCTGATGGCCGAAATGCCAGCGCCTGCCAGCGATGCTGCGATGGCACAGCCCACGCCACCGGCACCGACCACCAGCACACGTTTGCCCCGCAGGTCAAACCCTTTTCGCTGCACGCCGCGCACAAAACCGGTGCCATCGAACATGTCGCCCACCAGGCGGCCATCGGGCAATTTTTTCACCGCATTGCAAGCCCCCGCCATGCGCACCGTGGGTGTCACCTCATCGAGGAGATCCACCACGGTCACCTTGTGGGGCATGGTGATCAAGGCGCCCCGGATGTTCTCCAGCGTGAACACCGCTTTCAGAAAATCCTTGAAATGTCCAGGCTTGCAGCCCATGGGCACGACGACCGCAGGAATGCCCGCCTTTTCAAAATAAGGGTTGTAAATCATCGGCGACTTGAAGGTGTGCGTCGGGTAACCGATGTGGGCGATGATTTCGGTGCTGCCGTTGATCATGAGAGGCTTCGGCAAGGCGAGACGCCCTGCCGCCTGAACCATCACTTGCCTGACTTCTTGGCGGGTGTGGATGCGGCAGTGCGCACCTTCTCGATCTCGGCCTGCACTTCCTTGACCAGGTCCTGGCCTACGGTCACGCCGTACTTGGCGGTCACCGGACGCATCTTGTCGCGCAGCTTGGCCATTTCCGCATCGGACAGCTGGCTCACCTGCATCCCGTTCTTCTTGAGGTTTTCAAGAATGCTGGCCTCCAGCTTGCGCGACTGCTCACGCTGGTACTTGGCCGATTCGGCGACAGCATCGCCAATGATCTTCTGCTCGGCAGCAGAGAGCCTGTCCCAGAACTTCTTGCTGATGATGACGGACTGCGGGTTGTACTGATGGCCCGTCATGACGAGGTGTTTCTGCACCTCGTACAACTTGGCGCCGTTGATGGTGGCCACCGGGTTTTCCTGACCGTCGACAGCCTTTTGCTCCAGCGCAGCGTACAGCTCAGGGAAAGGCAGTGGTGTGGGGTTGGCGCCGAGGGCCTTGACCCAGTCGACGTTGATGGGGTTGGGAATCACACGCAGTTTGAGGCCATCGAGGTCTTCCACCTTGTGAATGGGGCGCTTGCTGTTGGAAATGTGCCTGAAGCCCAGTTCGTAGTACCCCAGACCCACAATGCCCTTTTCCTCGAGCTTGGCATGGAGCTTCTTGCCAAAGGCGCCGTCGACCACCGCATCGGCCTCTTTGCTGCTGCCAAACATGAAGGGGAAGTCAAAGATGGCGAATTCCTTGACCTGGTTGGCGAAGATGCCCGAGTTCATCGAAGCCATCTCCAGTGCGCCCCCCTGAATGGCCGACACATTGGCCTGATCGCTGCCCAGGGCACCCCCGGGAAAGACATTGACCTTGATCTTGCCGCCAGAGGTCTTTTCGACGATGTCCTTGAATCGCTCCATGCCCAGCACGATCGGGTGGCCTGCGGCATTCTGGTTGGCGAACTTGATGGTCTTGACGTCCTGCGCACTGGACACGCCTGCAGCAGCCAGGGCCACGGAAGCGATCAGGGTCTTGATAAAGATGTATTTCATGCTTGTCTCCGAAATTGAAAGGCGTACGCCAAGCCGAGCCACTGACAACCGGCGTACCTGGAGAGTTGTCAGCAAATCAAGCTCAGACTGAGCTCAGCCCGTATGTACCTTTTGGCTCATCCGGTCAAGTATAGGCGTGCGTCAGCGCCAGGCCTCAGACCAGCGGGACGGTCAGCTGGCGAATGACTTGCTGTGTGTCGGGTCGCACGCCGCGCCACCATGCGAACGCTTCGGCAGCCTGTTCCGCCAGCATGCCCACGCCGTCATGCAGCCGCGATACACCGGCTTGCTGCGCCAGCCGCAGGAAGGGCGTCATGCCTTTGCCATAGGTCAGGTCATAAGCCAGCGCCGCTGGTGCGAACACCGAGGACGGCAAGGGCGGCAGCTCAGCAGACAGGCTGGACGAGGTGGCATTGAAAACCACATCAAACGTCTGCCCAGCCAGCGCCTCGTATCCCACGCCATGGACCGGTACCGAGCCACTTTGGTGCTCACGCGCCAGCTGGGCCAGTTCTTCGGCCTTGGCGACGGTGCGGTTAACGATGACCAGCTCGGCGGGCAGCTCAGCCAGCATCGGCAGCAAGGCGCCACGTGTGGCCCCCCCTGCCCCCAGCACCAGCACACGCCGCCCTTGGAGGCCACAGCCCAGGTTATGAACCACATCACGGACCAGACCGATGCCATCGAAATTCTCGGCGTACACACGCCCGTCCTCGAACTTCATGGCGTTGACCGCACCGGCCATCTGCGCGCTCGGCGCCAGGTCGGTTGCATAGGCAAACGCATCGAGCTTGAAAGGCGCCGTCACGTTCATGCCCTTGCCGCCCGTGGCCCGGAAAGCGTCCACCGCCTGCACAAAACCACCCAGCGGGCCCAGCACTTTGGTGTATTCAATGTCCTGCCCGGTCACCTGCGCAAACGCGGTGTGGATGAACGGGGACTTGCTTTGCTCAATGGGATTGCCGATGACGGCGTAGCGGTCTGTCATGGAAATGTCTCGTGAAATTTCAGCCAGTATGCCCTTGTGAGGCTTGCCAAAGTTGCTTCAATTCGCTTCGGCAGTTTCTGCATCCAGGTCACCCGCGATCAGCTTGAACTGCTCCAGCGCGGCCTGCAGGTCTTCCACAATCTCTTGTGCAATCACGGCGGGAGCTGGTAGGTTATCGCTGTCGGCCAGGCTCTCGTCCTTGAGCCAGAAAATGTCCAGGCTGGTCTTGTCACGGGCGATCAGCTCGTCATAACCGTACGCACGCCAGCGGCCATCGGGTGTGTCGGCGCTCCAGGTCTCGGCGCGTTCGTGGCGCTTGCCTACCTTGTACAGCTCTACAAACTCGTCCAGATCGGCCCGGCGCAGCGGGTTGGTCTTGAGCGTGAAATGCTTGTTGGTGCGCAGGTCGTAAATCCAGAGCTTTTGCGTCCAGGGCTTTTCAGACGCAGGCTTTTTGTCAAAGAACAGCACGTTGGCCTTGACGCCTTGCGCATAAAACAGCCCCGTGGGCAGGCGCAGCAGCGTGTGCAAGTCGCACTCGTGCAGCAGCTTTTTGCGAATGGTCTCGCCCGCGCCGCCTTCAAACAACACGTTGTCGGGCAGCACCACCGCCGCACGGCCATGAATGGCCAACACCGTCTTGATGTGCTGCACAAAATTCAGCTGCTTGTTGCTGGTCGTGGCCCAAAAATCGTCGCGCTCAATCGTGTCTTTTTCGCTCGACACGCGGCCGTCTTCGCCCACGATCACGGTGCTGCTCTTCTTGCCAAAAGGCGGGTTAGCCAGCACCACCTCAAAGCGCTCGCCGGGGTCTGAGCCCAGCGCATCGCCCACGCGCACCGGCACCGACTTTTCAGACCCAATGCCGTGCAGCAGCAGGTTCATGGCGCACACGCGGGCGGTGGCCTGCACCAGCTCGAAGCCGACAAAGGCGCTTTCCTTGAGGTGCTTTTTCTCGTCCTTGGTCAGGTTGGGATGGTGCGCCACGATGTGCTGGTGCGCGCTGAACAGAAAGCCGCCTGTGCCACAGGCCGGGTCGCACACGCGTTCACGCGGTTTGGGGTCGATGCACTCGACCATGGCCGCAATCAGCGCACGCGGCGTGAAGTATTGGCCTGCCCCGCTCTTGGTGTCTTGCGCGTTTTTCTCCAGCAAACCCTCGTAGGCATCGCCCTTCACGTCGGCGCCCAGCACCGTCCAGGTCTCGGCGTCGATCAGGTCCACGATCACGCGGCGCAGCTTGGCCGGGTCTTGAAACTTGTTTTGCGCCTTGGCAAAGATCAGGCCCAGCGTGCCCTTTTCTTGGCCCAGCTTTTCCAGCGCGTGGCGGTAATGGTCAAACAAATCATCACCATCGCGCCCCAGCAGCGTGGGCCAGGCGTAGGCGGCGGGCACGATGCTGGCTTGGTTGTAAGGCGGCTGGCTGCGCTCGTCGGCCATCTTGAGGAACAGCAAATACGTCAGCTGCTCCACATAGTCGCCATAGCTCATGCCATCGTCGCGCAGCACGCTGCAATAGTTCCAGAGCTTCTGGACGAGGGTGTGGGTGGTGGTGTTCATTCAGGGGAATCAAAAATTTAACTGTTCATGGCTCGCGTTTGGCAACCGAGCGATACGCCTGATCTGGCCGATTGGGCACACCTGGATGGCGTAACTCCAGCAAACCCTGCTTGACCAAACCCGTCAGGATTCGTCTTTGCAGACTTTCTGGGTCACGGCCCAACAAATTAGCTAAGTCACGGGTGGTCAGCCACCGTCCGTCACACAGCCTCAACACCAAAGTCTTCATTTCCGCCGTTGGCAACTTGGCTTTGAGTCGTGCCGGCTCTGCCAATGACAGGAGTTCGGGATTCAAATGACGGGAGTCCCCTTCCAAATGACGGGAGTCCGCCTCTAAATGACGGGAGTCCCCCTCCAAATGACGGGAGTCCTCGCCCAAATGGGGGGAGTCCCCCGCCACGCGGTAGCTGGCCCAACGCCGCTGGTTTTGCTGGGTCAACAAACCATCGCGCACCAAAGTTTGCAAAACGAGCGTGATGTCTTTCGAGTGCTCGCCCGTGATTTCCTGCATGCGGGCATTGGTCACGCTGCCCTCCACTTGTGCGGTCACCACGGCTTGCACTGCTGTTTTGTCCAACTTGGCAAACCGGTCGCCAAAGCGCAGGCGCAGAGCTTGATCCACCTCTGGCGGTATCAGGCTGACCATAGGCAGCACCAGCTTCACGCGGTCGGGCTGTAACGACTCTTCCAAGCGGGGCGAACGCCAGTGCTGCGAACGCCAGCCCGCGCGAATTTTGTCCATGCCCGAGCCCGCCTTGTCGCCACCGCCCATGAGCTGAAACATCAGCTGCAGACTTTTATTGCGGCATTCGCTCACGCCGCCTTGCAGCAACTGCACCCGCGACACCAGCAGCGAACCGGGGTTGGACAGCTCAATCCGATCCGGGTAACGCTCCATCACCACACCACCCTGACCACGGTGGTCGGCGTGAACCAAAGCGTTGACCACCGCCTCCCGCAAAGCCTCGTGCACAGCCGTGTCGTCTTTGCGGTACAGCTCGCGGTCCAGCTGAAAAGGCATCTTCAAGTCGCCGGACAAACGCTGCATCACCCGCACATAAAACTGGAACAAGTTGTTTTCCCAGGTGCCATCGGGCACCACGCGGTCGGTCCAGCGCAGCGCGGGGTCGTCGGACATGCGCTCGCGGTAATCCACATGAAAGCCGGGCAGCGCATCGCGCAAGGCCTCAAAACGGCCAAACATCAAAAGGCCCGCCACAGTGGCACCTTCCAGACCTGTGGCCCGGTCTCGGCGCAAGGCGCTCAGCTTGGTCAGCAACCCGGCATCATCCAGCAACAGCCACGGATGGTCTGGCGCACGCGACGCAAAACGGTTGCGGTATTGCTTGACCGTCTCGGGGTCAAAGTCTGCCTGACCAAAATGCTCCACGATTTGCGAGTCGGCGGGCGTGTCGGACTGGTCGGCCAGCATGCGGCGCACCTCGTCGTCCGAGCAGCGGTAGTCACCCTCTTCGGCACGGCGGTAGGTGCCCGTCATGGGGTTGGGCCCCACAAACACCGGACGCTGCAGCCGCGAGGCGCGCGGCACGTTCACCACCACAAACTGTCGGCCCTCGTCCTGTACGGTGCGCACATCGTCGTCGCTCAGCAAATTGGCGCTGATCTTGTGCCGGTCGTTCAACTGGTTCCAAAGCACCGTGCGCAATTGGGTCGCATCGGGCACGCCTTCCCACACCAAACCACCCGCCTTTTCAGCTACACCAAGAACGATGGTGCCACCCTGGGTGTTGGCCATGGCGCTATAGGTTTCCCAAAAACTGCCCGGCAAACCACCCTTGGCCGATTTGAATTTGGTGTCGATGCTCTCGGCTGTCGGCTGGAACATCGAGAAAAGATCGAGTTGTCTCATGCTGGATCATTCTCCTGCAACACCTTCAGCGCCCGCCCCTGCGCGTCCTTCCAGTCCAGCCGCCCGTTCGAGCTGCGGCCCAACACGATGTCGCTGGCCGCACTCGGTGACTTGAATGCGTAATCCTGCATGAACACGTAATGCCCGTTCTCGGGCGCGAGCACACCCAGGGCAATCAGCTCTTCACGCCAAGCCACCACGCTCGGGAAATGCTTGTGCATCGACGGCACAAACTCAGCTGCAGCCTGCGACCCCGCCTTGACCACAAAGCCCTGCGTGGACTCATAGCCCCGCGCCACCAAACCTTTGCCTTTGCAAGTCAGCACTGGTGCACTGGGCGCAGGTGCCTTGGGCGGCTGCTCGAAGGCGTGCACGCCCAGCACCGGCAGCATGCCCAGCATGTGCGCCAGAAACACCTGCATGTCGGCGCGGTCGGCCTCGCTGAGCGTGGGCTCGGACTCGTTCTTTTTGTTCTCTACATCCAGCGGCACGCGCTTGGCCTGCTTGGCCAAGCGGATCAGGTTCGCCTCTAGAAACTGCACATGCGCCTTGTTGAGCGCCTGCCCCATCGAGACAAAACAGATCGCCCGCGTCCAGAAATCCTTTTGGGCGGTGCCGCTGTGGTGCGAGGCCAGGCGCGGCTTGATCGGATCGCCCTCGCCAATGTAGAGCCGGTCGCCCTCGCCGTCTTCACGCGGGCCCAGCAGCAGGTACACGCCAGTTTGCTGCAGCTCGGGTCGATTGGCCACGCTGGGCTGCGCCCAGGCCGCACGCGGGAACACCAGCGCACGGCCCACCCAGTTGGACCGCTCGACGATGCGCAGGCCATCGGGGTCGCCGTCGGCGACGAAGATGCGGAGGGAGAATGGGGATGAAATCAGTTCACTTTCCTTCTTGTTTAGACGTATCCCCACCAAATGGAGTTTTGTCTGCCAATGCCTTAACAACATCCTTGACTTCATCTGTAGGAGTAACGGCCAAACGGTGACGTTCATAAATACGTCCCGGTGGCGAGCCAATCGTAGCCAATGTATCTGCACATAGTCTGGTCAAGGGTGAGTCATTACCGGCTCGTTCTTCAATTTCAGCCATTTGCTTCTGAAATCCCTGAAAAGAAGCGGCAACAGCAGCTTTGTAGCCGTAGTCTTCTTCCAGTCGCTTCGCCAGCGCTGACTCTCTACTTGCGTGAATCGCAAGCCATACCAAAGCAGCAGCAACTGGTGCTCTTCCAAGCCATAGCCTTAGCAGCTCGTCATAGCCCGGAACTCGGCCGCCCTCATAAAGGTGGTACATGCCTGAGCCTGCAAGCACCACTAGCAATATGACCGACCCGACAAATAGCCACTGCCATTTTTTTGTGGGGCTCAAAAATGACTTCCGCCGTTCATCAAATGCTGCCGCCAAACCGGCACTGGTAGCCCCTGGTAGCAAACCAACAATTGTCTTTAACTGCTCTTTGCTCTGATTTTCCAATTCACCCAGGCGTGCTTCGTAATCCGCAATACGTTTTTCGACAGTCTGAGCTTTATCACTTAGCCCTTTAAGCAATGCTGCAGCAGCTTCAGCCTCTACTTTTGCATTAGTACACTGTTCGAGTTGGTCCTGAGAATTTGTATTGGCTTCTTGTGCCAAGACTAGGGCTGCCTGCACAGCCTCCAAGGCCGATTCTCCACTTGATACTGATTTGTTAATTCCTTCAAGCAATTCATCAGCTTTGTTGTAGACGGCTTCAATATGCTCTGCTTGCTTTTTTACAGCAGCCAACAATGTACCAATTTCCTGATCATTAGAAGCAGCGTTTTCAGCTGCAGACTTGATTGAAATCTCGTATTGCTGGATTTGCTGCAAAGCCGAATCACATGAGGATCTAACCTCCTCAATTCCTTGAACAAACTGCATCGCATCAGCTTTAACCTGCTCAATGGAAATCAGTGACTGATTAGCCTGTTGCAAAACCTGTTCTACCGGAGAAGATAAAGCTGGTGATTCGCCGTCACTTTGGCCTAAAGCGTCTGTCATCTAATGTTGCCTCCCAAAAAATTTTTTTAACGTTGCCTGCCGCAGTGCCTGCGAACGCTGAAGATTTACGTCGACCTCGGCCTCGACTTCGCGGATGATGGAAAGGTAGCTATCGACTTCGGCAAGGATGCGCACCTGTTCGGCTAACGGAGGGACAGGAATTGCAAAGCGCTTCACATCGCCAACATTGATATGTGCAACGGTACTTCCCAAAGCTTGGGCTCGGTATTGGGACTTCACCACTTCAGAATGAAGTACGTGAACCAGGAAGCCATTCAAATATTCACGCAAAGTACGTAATAGCATTACGCGCTGACCTAAACAAGGAGTCATGCGGTCTGGGATCAACACAGCTGTGCCTATAGTTCCTTCACGCGCAAAAACGATATCGCCTGGCTTGGGGGCTAGTCGAGAAATTCGATCCAAGTAGGTTGCCTCATCAACATATCGAGCACGATCCACTACCAAGCCCTCTGTAGTCATCCATGTCGTATCCACACACGGATATCCATTTAGTTGAAACTTGGCTGTGCTGTGCGGGCAATCGACTATCGACTCGCAAACCATTTCTAAAGCCGCCCAACTCCAACCTTCCGGTGTCGTGCCGACGCTGTTTGTGTCTATTGGAATCGGCTCTTTGTATTTGCCTTTACCAGTCCAATTTTTTCGCCGCTCTTCAAAAATCCTCTGCAGAAGCTGTTCGCCTGTTTCGTAGCTGCGGCCTTCGCGTTGGGCGATGCTGGCTTCGGTTTCGACGAGGCGGCCTTCGACGGCGGCTTTGAGGATGGAGGCTTTGTAGCGTTTGAGGTTGGCTTTGACGCGCTGGAGGTTGGCGACGGCTTCGTCGAGGCGGGAGAACTGTTTTTCGATTTCGGTAACGATCTCCGCCTGTTGCTCTGGCGGGTGGATCACGACTTCGACTGCGTTGTAGTCGTCTCGGCTCAGCCCAGGGATAGCCGTCGATTTATCAAGCTGAGCAAGCCCCAATGAATCCAAAAGATATCGGTAGTAACGGGGATCGTGACCGACTGGAGGCTCAGCGAAATACACTGTATCAATCGGCCAGCATGGCACTGCCGAATAATGCACGGCACCCACATTACCCTTACGACCAACAATGATCACGGGGCCGCTGGTCAAAGCGGCTGAATGACTGCCAACAACACCACTGGAGCCATAAACGGGCACAGAACCCGCGCTGTCACGCACAACGGCGGGCAGGCTCTTTCCGTATTTCAGCGGTAGCAGATCGCCCAGACGCCCTCGGATTCGCTCTTGCAATTTGCTCACGCCACCAACTCCCGATTCATCCCCTCAATCACCTGCGTCAGCTCTGCACCAAACAGCTGGTGCACTTTGCCCAGGCCGCCTTCGGCGTCAAAGGGGGCGTATTCAAAGTCGTCGGGCTCAATGCCCAGGTTCGCAGCGATGTGATCGCGAATCATTTCCAGCCAGTGCAGTTGTTCGTTGGTGAAGGTCTGGCCTTTGGCCGCTTGTTGTTGGGCCAGCCACGCGTTGAAGTTGCTTTGCACGCGCTCGGGGTACGGCACCAGTTCGTTGTCTTGCTGCATGGCAAAGCGCACCAGGCTGACCAGGTCGGTCAGCAGGCGGCGCTGGCTGGTGCCTTTCACCTTGGCCTTGTTGAGCGCGGCGTAGGCTTGCCACAGCTGGCCTTCGTCAATCAAATGCGGCGGGGCGTGCAGCGCGTCGGCCAGGGCTTTGATGTCGCCAAACTTCAGCGGGGCGCGGCTGGGGCGGTTGTACAAAATTTGCAGCGCGGTGATTTCGTCTTTGTGCTGGGCAATGAATTGTTCAAAGCTTTGAACCAGGCCTTTGGCGCGGTCGCTCATCCCTTCGCTAAAGCCGGCGTGCAGCAGCGTGTCTTCTGTGACGATGTCCACCACCAGGTCGGCCTTTTGGCGCAGTTGCAAGATGAGGTTGCGCAGTTCGGGGTTGGCAAAGGGCTTGGCGGCTTCCACCCGCTTGGCCTCTGCCTCGCCGGGGGCGGTGTCTTCATCCACGTTCAGGGCTTGCACCATGCCACTGGCCAGGTCGCGCAGGCTTTTGCCGCCGCTGGCCTCCAGCACTTTGGCGTGGTCGGCGGGGCTCAGGTCTTTGTCCAGCCGGGCCAGGCGGGCGGCCACGCTGCTCAGCACTTCGTCTTCCACATTGCCCAGGCTCACGGCTTGCAGCAGTTTGTCCAGGGGCACGCTCTTTTTGGCGTCCATGGGGCGGCTGTCGGTTTTGTCGCGCTCGCACACGCCCACGGCGTCCACAATCACAAAGTGGTCCTTGACCTTGGCGTCGGGCGTCACCGCTTGCAGGTCGGCCGGGTTGCACACGCGCACGCCACGGCCTTTCATTTGCTCAAAGAAGCTGCGGCTTTTGACCGAACGCATGAACACCACAATTTCCACCGGCTTGATGTCGGTGCCGGTGGCGATCATGTCCACCGTCACGGCCACACGGGGCCAGTAGCTGTTGCGAAACGCACTGATCAAGTCTTCGGGCTTGGTGCCACTACTGTGGGTACTGCGGTAGGTGATTTTTTGGGCAAAGTCGTTGCCCTTGCCAAATTCTTCGCGCAGGATTTCCACGATCTTTTCGGCGTGGTTGTCGTCTTTGGCAAAGAACAGGGTCTTGGGCACTTCGGTGCGGCCGGGGTATATTTCGGTGTGCAGCCGGTCGCGGAAGGTGGTGATGACCTTGCGGATCTGGTCGGGCGTTTGCACGCTGCTGTCCAGCTCGGTGGGGTCGTATTCAAAGTCATCATGAAGCTGCCAAGCGCTTTTGCGGCGGGTGGCTTTGTCCACCGTTTCCAGCCAAAAGCCTTTTTCGACCTTGGCGCCCTGCTCGCTCACCTCGGTCTGGATGCGGTACACGTCGTAATTCACGTTCACCCCATCGGCCACGGCCTGGGTGTGGCCGTATTCCATGACCAGGTTTTGGTTGAAGAAGCCAAAGGTCTGTTTGTTGGGCGTGGCGGTCAGGCCCACCAGATACGCGTCGTAATACTCCAGCACTTGCCGCCACAGGTTGTAGATGCTGCGGTGCGCCTCGTCGGTGACCACGATGTCAAACAGCTCGATGGGAAAGGCCGGGTTGTAGCCAATGGGCTCGGGGTCTTTGAACAGTCTCTCGGCCCCCTCGGTGCTTTCTTCGTCGGCCTCGGGCGGCAGCTCTTTGCCTTTGAGCAAACTGAACATGCGTTGGATGGTGCAAATGACCACGCGGGCGCTGGTGTCCACCTGGTTGCCTTGCAGGTGCTGCACGATGAACTCTTCGCCAAACTTGTAGCTGTTGTAGGGGCTGGCGTATTGGTCAAATTCTTTTTTGGTCTGACGGCCCAGGTTGCCCCGGTCCACCAAAAACAGCACGCGCCGCGCACCGCCAAACTTGATGAGGCGGTAGATGAAGCTGATGGCCGTGAAGGTTTTTCCGCTGCCCGTGGCCATCTGGATCAGGGCCTTGGGCTTGTTGGCGGCCAGGCTTTTCTCCAGGTTTTGCACCGCCTTGATTTGCGCGGGCCACAGCTGGTAGTTGGCCCCGCCCTGCCCCCATTGGGTGACCAGCTCGGGCATGTGCTGCATGCGGGCCAGAAAGGTGCCCGTAGGCAGGTAGCCTGGGGATGCATCGTCGGCAGGCAAGGTGCCCACCGCCGCCAAATTGGGCGACTGGGGCACTGCGGTCTGGAGCCACTGCGCCAGCAACTCTGGCCTGAAAAACGCAAACACCCGGCGTGAACGGGGAGCCGGGTCCAGACCGTTGGTGAACTGCGTCTCCACCCCGGTGGACTCGAACAAAAACGGCAAGGGCCTGCGCCAGGCGGGCAACGCTGCAGGCAAACCCTGGGCATAGCGGGCGGACTGCACTTCCACGCCTTTGAGCGGCACGCCTTCTTTTTTGGCCTCGATCACGCCGCAGGCCTTGCCGTTCACATACAGCAGGTAGTCGGCAAAGCCGTGGCCGGGGTTGAGCGGAAACTCCCGAATCGCCACGCCCTGTGCGGCATGCAGATTGACCTGGTCGACGTTGCAAATGTGCCAGCCTGCGGCTTGCAGGAGTTGGTCAATCTGGACACGGGCTCGGGCTTCGGGGGTCATTGCAGCGGCGATGCTTTTTTTTAGAACTATGGCGTCCATTCTAGAGGGCGCGAAAGGTAAAAAAGCCCCGGCACTGCGCGAAATGCCGGGGCTTGGGTGTTGCAGTTTTGTAGTGCCTCAGTCGAGCTTGATCCCCAGGTCCACCGCCAGCTTGATCCAGACCGGCACTTCTGCTTCCCAGTCCTTGCGGGTCTCGGCCAGGTTCTTGGGTTTGTTGGGGATGGCGAAGGTCTCGCGCAGCTTGGCCGCCTTGTCGGTGTTGGACCAGGCCACGGCTTCGTCGGCCAGGCGTTTGAGGATGACTTCGGGTGTGCCGGCCGGAGCCACCAGCGGCAAACCGCCTTCCAGGGTGACCAGCTTTTCGGTATTGCCCTGCTCGATGAGTGTGGGCACATCGGGCAGCTTGGGCGAGCGGTAGTTGCCGGTCACGCCAATGGGGCGCACGCCGCGCGATGCCACCGCATTGAAGGCGAGGTAGCTGCCCACCGCGATCTGGGACTGACCCGAGGCGACATCGAGCCACATGGGCGCCTCACCCTTGTAATGCACCGACTGGATCTGGGTGCCCTGCTGGCGGTTGGTCTGGTCGGCCACCATGTGCGGGTAGGAGCCCGGCGCATAGGTA
>JACCDV010372562.1_pt1 | contig 40444 bp, 31 predicted proteins | sample 7446131 | NCBI WGS metagenome assembly JACCDV01 (sample SAMN15323448, study PRJNA562643) | freshwater metagenome | isolation source: river surface water | place: USA:Blue River Watershed | collected 2017-08-17
ACCTACGAGACGATTGTGGAGACCTTCACCCCCGACGGTGTGGAGGCACAAGACTCCTGGAATGCCCCCAAGGCCTGATCTTTTCAGGCTGAGGCAGCGCCTGACCGCAGCGCCGGTCAGGCGTTTTCTTTTGCACAGTTACCCCGGCAGAGTATTGTGTGTGTCGTTCCCTTCAATTCAGCTGACGCTCGATAGCGGGCTGTTGAATGTGTAGCCTTTTCCGTAAATGGTGGTCAAGGGAAAGTTGGTTACCTGGTGCTCTTCCATTTTTTTTCGCAAGCGGCGTATGGCCACTTCGAGTCGGCGTGGGTCATAGTCCAGATCAGGATCCCCCCCTAGCGCTTCTATGACTTCGTCACGGCTGACTTGCATGCCTGCTTTTTCGATGAAGCAGGCCATGATCGAAACTTCGTTCTGCGTCAAGCCTATCTTGATGCCATCGGGTGTGGTGAGTTTCCAGCGCACGGTATCGAGCAGCCATGCGTCGGCCTGGCCTGCTTCATCGAGCTTTCTGGAAAGACGTTGGAGTATGGCAATGAGCTCCTCAACGACAACAGGCTTGACCAGGTAGTAATCTGCGTCCGCTGCCATGCCCTTGATGCGCTCTTCAACCTGTCCTGCCCCTGTAAGGAAAATAGCCGGCGTATTTTCCGTTTTGCGATGCATCGCCAGGATGTCCAGACCATCTCCATCGGGCAGATTCCGATCCAGGATCAGGACATCGCAGGTGTAGGAGACGCGCCATGCTTTGTAACTTGCCACGGAACCAACGCCCTGCGCCTGAAAACCTTCGAGATTCAGGAGGTCGCAGAGTCCCTCCCGAAAGTCTGTTTCGTCCTCAACGATCAGGATCCTCAGTGGCATGAGTTGACCTTATGAAATAAAGCGCTGATCCGCAGGTGCTCAGCGGGATAACTTGACTGCTGCCGCCATGTCCGAGATGGACAATTGTTTCAAGGCGATGTCCATCTGCCTGCGTGCCTCTTCTCTTCGGCTAGCAGCATGGTCTGGTGGTGGGTTGAGCCAGATCTTGCGAGCAGCCTGATGGTGCAGGATCCAAAGCTGACTGGCGAGTTCAGGCTCCCATTGGGCAAGATGCATGCGAAGACATTCTTCAGCCAAAGGCTCCAGCAGAACAAGGCTATCCGTTTCGGGCTGGGATACCAGGACCATTTCTGCCCAGGCCAGCCTGGCTCTGAAACGGTTTCTCTGACTGTTGCTGGCGGCAATGTAGTCTTGCCAGACGCTCATTGCAGCATCGAGGTTTCCCTCTGCCTGAAGGCCTGAAGCACGTGTTTGCGCCAGGCTGAAGGCGTCTGTCGGACTGGCGCCGGCTTTCTCTTCACGGCATTGCCTGATCCAGCCCTGGGTCTCGGCATTCGCAAACGGCATGCCGTTGGAAAAGCTGTAGCTCTCGATGCCTGGCAAACGGGTCAAAAAAGTGAGCAGGGCTTCAGTGATGGCATCACGCATTTTCGATCCGGCGGTCCCCAGCATGGCGTACCCGCGGGCCGAGTGAAGGTCCAGATCCAGCCAAAAGGGGAAGGTCCTGATGCGTGCTTCACAGAACTCAACCATGGCCTGCGGATTTTTCGAGGCGGTGACTTTTTCGTAGGCATCGAGGATCGCCACTGGGGGTGGGGCAATGGCAGTCTGTCCTGCAGTGGCCAGGGGCATCTCAAGAATGCCAACCCGAGCTGCAAAGCGTGAAAGCTGAATGGACAGTGGATGTGCGTGATCGAACTGAATCAGCGCCGGTCCGATCTGGGCCACCTGATCCTGAATCGGCTTGAGCAGGGCGATCAAGTCATCGTTGGACTTGATTTCGACAGGTCCGCTGCGTGTTGCAGTGGACGGGAGCGGGGCCGCTACCTGTGACGGGCTCTGGTTTGAAACGGTTGCTGGCGCAGCGGGTGACGCAGGAGGTGAAGAGGGCGAGAGGCCGTCGCTGCTGGCCGTGCTCTGTGCTGGCGCAGGTGGCGTTTCAGGCAGGGGCGCAGTCGCTGCAGTGGCGGCTGCTGCCACAGATGCCGAAGGCATTGTCTCCGCATCCACCGGAATACGTTGCAACAACCCGAGCAGACGCGCAAGCGAGGGTGCCTCGGGGTCTTTTTCAGAGAGCAGTGCATCCAGCTGGCGAGTGGCAGACACCATGCGTTCTGCCAGTTCCGAGCCAATGGAGACATCCGTATGGGTTTCCAGCCAGGGCATGAGCCTGTCGATCCACCACATGATGGCGTTGCGTCGCCCCCGAAGGCGATTCACAGGAGGAGCGGCCGTGTCCCAATATTTCTCGGTCAATCCAGCCATGAGGCTGAGTCCGGCTCCCACACCCATCATGGCATGGCGCTGAGTCCATGCTTCGGACAGCCATGAGGCCACCAGGAAGTCCTTGGACCGGGTCAGGAATTCGCAGCCCAGTTGTTCGATCCTGGCCCAATCGGGTTGACTGGCTCCCGACAGACTGGTGAGCTTCTCGATTTCCTGATTCAGGCTGGAAAATGCTTCCGATTCCCGTGGGTCAATCGCATCTGCGTCATCGGGCTGGATGACCGGTTCCAGCAGTGCGGGCGTGTCAAGGCTCATGGAAAAAATGCTGCTGTGTCATTCAGCGCAGGCAAAGCAGATCAACATCTTCAAACTCGCCATTGGGCAAATTGCCAATGGCGATGAGGTCAGGCTCGCCTTCGATCCGAACAAAATAGGAATCTGTTGGACTCAAGGCATTGCGAAGCGCCCAGGCACTGAAGGCATGACCGGCGGCCTCAAATCCGATGCCCTTCATCTCGTATTCATTGACTGAACGTTCGGGCAGTCGACCTGCCGGCCCCACGGCATGAAAACTGATGGCAGCTTCGTTGCCACTGACGCCGAGCAGACAGCCTGCAGTGGCTTGAGTGGGTGCGGGTTTGACTTCCAGCCAGACGCCCAGCCGTTCCTGAGCATAGACGTCTATCCGTAGGGGCCAAACCGGTGCGCGTGGCGCATGCAGTCTTGCAATCACCTTGGCGGGCCATCCTGCTGCAGTGACGGTCTCCCAGTCTGCCAGCAGGGGGGTACCAGGCAGTTCCGTCGTGGTGGTCGCTGCATTTACAGGGTCCGTGAGCAGCACAAAACCGTTGACTGGTCGCTTGACCAGACTCTGCAAAAAGAGCCGAAAAAGGACGAGCTCGCGCCGGCGTGCAGGATCAGCGTAGCTTTCGCAACTGGTGACGACCACCACCACGCCCGCCCTTGCTGCTGCTGCTTCCTGTGCACTGGCTATCCAGGCCTGCTTTTCGCCGATGGGCCATTTTTGGCCTTGAAGGGGAGCACCGTAGGGCCGCAAGTCGGCAGCCACCTTGCTGGCGACTGCATCCACATCGCCCATGCCAATCAGCCAGATACTGGGAGAAGACATGCTGTCCTTCAGGCGCTGAATTGAACGGTGAACTGGCCCTCATCACCCACGTCGAGCCTGGCATGCTCGGGGGCAGATGAATCCGTCATGCTCGCCAGCAGGCTGTTGGAAAGCAGCGGCAGTATGGTGCCCTTGAGAATGAAATCGATGTTTCTGGCACCGGTTTCGACTTCGGTGCAGCGGGCGGTGATGGCCTCCGAAGCGGCGGGTGATACATCCAGCACGATCTTGTTGTTGCGCAGCATGCGCTGGGCCACCTTCTTGAGTTTCAGGTCGACAATCTGACGCAACACCGGCTGGGGCAGTGTCAGGTAAGGCACGATCGTCATGCGTGCGAGCAAAGCCGGCTTGAAGTGATTGGACAAAATGGGGCGGATCGCCGCGGTAATGGTCTCTGTGCTGGGCATTTCGTCGCCACTGCACAGCTCGGTGATCACATCGAGCGCCAGGTTGGAGGTCAGGAACATCACGGTGTTTCTGAAGTTGATTTCCCTGCCTTCACCGTCGGACAGCACGCCCTTGTCAAACACCTGATAGAAGAGGTTGACCACGTCCAGATGGGCCTTTTCAACCTCATCGAGCAGGACCACGGAATAAGGCCGTTGGCGAACGGCTTCTGTCAGCACGCCACCCTCACCATACCCCACATAACCCGGGGGTGATCCAACCAGCCGGCTGACGGTGTGCTTTTCCTGGAACTCGCTCATGTTGATCGACACCAGTGACTGCTCGCCGCCAAACATCACGTCGGCGACCGTGAGAGCGGTTTCGGTTTTGCCCGTACCGGAGGGACCCACAAGCAAGAAGATGCCCATGGGCTGATCGGGATCACGAAGGCCTGAGCGGGCCGATTTCATGACTTCCGCGATCACGCCCATCGCCTGATCCTGGCCTTTGATGCGCTCTTTCAGGGTGTCTTCCATCACCAGCGCAGCGGCAGCCTGGTCTCGCATCATCTTGCCCAGGGGTACGCCGGTGCGGTCAGAAACGACTTTGGCAATGGTGTCGGCCGACACGTCAATGAACAGCAGTTTCTCGGTCGACTGCAGGGCCTCGAAGCTCTGTTCAGCCAGTTCCAGCGCAGCAGTGGCTTCCTGGATGGCTGTTTGATCCCCTCGTGTGCGTGCTTCGCTCAGGTCTTGTCTGCGACTGAGCACCTCTTGAGCCGCATGGAGTTGTGCGTCAAACTGCTGGCGCTTTTCTGTCAACTCGAGCTCGATGCGGCTCGTCATTTCATCAATCTCTGCAAGCCGCTTTTCATCCACCACGATGCGGTTGTCCTGGTCCCGAAGCAACCCGCGCTTTTCGCGCTCGAGCATCTGGAGCTGACGCTCGCGGTCCTCAATGAAGTCAGGCTTGGATGAAAGGTTCACCTTGATGCGGGCACAAGCGGTGTCCAGCAAATCGATGGCCTTGTCTGGCAACTGCCTTCCGGTGATGAAACGGTCAGACAATTCGGCGGCGGCAAGCAGGGCCTCGTCGCGGACGATGACCTTATGCACTTCTTCATAGCGGTCTTTGAGACCGCGCAAAATCTGAACTGCCATGTTCACGCTGGGCTCATCGAGCTTGACCAGCTCGAAGCGGCGTGCCAGTGCAGGATCTTTTTCGAAATATTTCTTGTATTCGCTCCAGGTGGTGGCGGCAATGGTGCGCAACTCACCCCGCGCCAGTGCGGGCTTGAGCAGATTGGCCGCATCGTTGGTGCCGGCTGATCCGCCGGCGCCTATCAGGGTGTGGGCTTCGTCAATGAACAGCAAAATCGGGGTGGCCGAAGCCTTGATTTCGTTGATCACACCACGCAAGCGGTTTTCGAATTCACCCTTGACTCCTGCACCCGCTTCAAGAGCACCCATGTCCAGGCCCAGAATGGTGACCCCTTTGAGCACTTCAGGCACATCGTCTTCGACCACCCGCAGCGCAAGGCCTTCCACCACCGCTGTCTTGCCCACCCCGGGGTCGCCGACGCAAATGGGGTTGTTTTTCCGACGACGGGCCAGGATGTCCACCATCTGACGGATTTCTGCATCACGACCGAACACCGGGTCGATCTTCCCGGCCTTGGCTTTGGCTGTGAAGTCTTCACAGAACCTGGAAATCGCAGAGCCGCTTGCAGGTGCTGCCGCATTGCCGCCTGATGAGCCAGAGCTACTCGAGTGCTCACTGGATGAACTGGACACCACGGACAGAGCGTCGACGACTCTGTTTTTGTCCAGATCCTTGAGCAGTGTGGCGTAAGCGCCGCTCGAATAAAACGAAGTTCGTGCAATGAAAGCCGCGAGGAGGGCGCCCGAACGGATCGATCCCTCAAAGAGCTCTACCGAGGCAATCAGCCATGCGTCAGCAAACAGCTCGGGCAGCAATGCCGAGAACTGTGGACGGCCGCTGTTGCCGGTTTTGAAGCCTTCAATCGAATGCTCCAGCGCGCGCGAAAGGCGACCGGGATCCATGTCCAGCTGCCGCAGGATCAGCTGGATGTCACCTCGAGGATCTTCCAGCAATTTGGCCAGCATGTGCTCGATGGTGATCTCGTAGTGCTGACGGCTTAGACATGTGCCCGCTGCGTTTTCCAATGCTTCGCGGCAAGCAGGATTGAGCCGGTCGACCAGACCCTTGAATTCAACAACTTGCATATTCACTCACAACGCCATTTAAGTTGACAAGGAACAGGGGGAAGTCAGAGATCCTGACGTCGCTCGAGGCTGATTCGCCCCCCCGAATTGATCCGCATGACCATCGCCAGAGTTTCATCCCCGGCATGAACAACGCCATTGACAAATCTGGACATCACATCAAATCGCAAAGTGATGACCTGTCTTTCATCATCAGACTTGGCTGCACTGATGCGGGTGTCTTTCAGGCGAGGTTCGTAACGATGAATCTGAGTGGCCACCTCTGCACAGATGGACTCGGTGGTGCCATAGGCGTAGGAGCCGGCAATGTTGCTCAGGTCGTTCATTCCGTAATTCGTATCAATCGGTACAGACCCTTTGCGCGTGTTGAGCAGGCGTACGAGGTGATCGATGACGGATTGAACGGCCAGACTGTGAGGCGTTTTCCCTGCGGTGCTGCCAGGCGAACTGGCGATGCTGAGCCGCTCGGATAGCCTCAGGCCTGGCATGTTGATGGACGTCCCTGGCTCAAGCCTTGGGTGCGTTCCAGGAGTCCTGTGCTTCGACTCCATCGGGTGTGAAGGTTTCGATGATCGTCTCGTAGGTGAACGACACCTCTTCCATGTGTCCCATGGTCTTGTTGGCAGGATCCAGGCAGACGGGCACGTATTTGCGCATGGAAGTGATGATCGCGTTTTTCACTTCCACGGTGTAGTAGAGCTCTTCCTTGCCCTGCGGCGAGATGCGGTAGTACTCCAGCTTGGCAGAAGTCAGCTGTTCGCCGGAGGTCAGCGCCTGGAACAGCTTGGGCGAGGCTTTGTCGATTTCCTTGGTCAAGGTCATGGGACCATGGATGCGTTTTCCTGTAGGCAGGCCGGTCTGAATGGACTTGGGAATCTCGATGGTGTGATCAACGGCCTGGACAAGGATCTTGCCGACATGGCCTTCGACGGCACAACCACCTTCGATTTTTCCTTGGGTTTGTCCGTTGATGGTCAGGTATCCGGGCATGGGCATGGCTAACTACTCCTGTTGGAAGAATGAAAGTGGCTCAGCTCTTGTCGAGCTTGCCGACCAGGGACAGCGTGAACGATGCCCCCATGTATTTGAAATGTGGGCGCACGCGAAGGGAGACGCGATACCAGCCTGGATCGCCTTCGACATCGTGAACCTCGATCTGCGCCGAGCGCAGGGGGCGGCGGCTGCGCACTTCGGGCCCTGGCGCATCCATGTCAGCCACGTACTGCCTGAGCCACAGATTGAGTTCGGACTCGAGATCGGCCCGCTCTTTCCAGGTGCCGATGTTTTCACGCTGCAGCACCTTGATGTAGTGCGCCAGTCGGCTGACCACAAAGATGTAGGGCAGCTGAGTACCCAGCTTGTAGTTGGTTTCCGCTTCCTTGCCCTCTTTGGTGTTGCCGAAAAACTTGGGCTTCTGGCAAGAGTTCGCAGAGAAGAAAGCCGCGTTGTCGCTGTTCTTGCGCATGGCCAGGGAAATGAAACCTTGTTCGGCCAATTCAAATTCCCGGCGCTCGGAAATGAGCATCTCGGTCGGGATCTTGGTCTGGATCTCGCCCATGGCCTCATAGTTGTAGATGGGCAAGTCGCCCACCGTACCCCCACCCTGAGGGCCAATGATGTTCGCGCACCAGCGGTAATCCGCAAAACTCTGGGTCAGACGCGAGGCAAAGGCGAAGGCTGCGTTCCCCCACAGGAAGTTGTTATGGCCTGCGCTGACATTCTCTTCGTAGTTGAATTTCTTGGACGGTGTGGTGTCCTGACCGTACGGTGTACGAAGCAGAAAATGCGGAACGACCAGACCCACATTGCGTGAATCTTCACTTTCGCGGAAGGCCTGCCATTTGGTGTATTGCGGACTCTCAAAAATGGAAGACAAATCCTTGAGGTCAGGCAGTTTGGTGAAATCATCCAGACCGAAAAATTCAGAGCCAGCCGCAGCAATGAACGGCGCATGCGACATGGCTGACACCGATGCGCAGTTCTGCAAAAGTTTGATGTCGGAAGCACCCGGGCCGAACTCGTAATTGGCAATGATGGCCCCGTAAGGCTGTCCGCCGAACTGGCCGTACTCGGCTGTGTAGCAGTTTTTGTACAGCCCCGACTTGGTGATTTCGGGAGAGTCTTCGAAGTCGCTCAGCAAGTCGTCCTTGCTGGCGTTCATGACTTCGATCTTGATGTTTTCACGGAAGTTCGTGCGGTCGACCAGGAACTTGAGTGCGCGCCAGGAAGACTCCAGTCGCTGGAAATCCGGATGATGCAGGATTTCGTCAACCTGCCGGCACAGTTTCTTGTCAAGCTCGGCGATCATTTCATCTGCAAGTCCTGCAGTGACCCGATCGGTGGCCCTGCCAGGCTCCAGGAGGGAACTGATGAAGGTCTGGATGCCTTGCTTGGTGATGTCGTAAGACTCGCCACCAGGCCGAACTTTGCTCGTCAGCAGTAACTCATCCAGCAGCGAAGTGCTGGTCGCGGCTGCGGCATCCTGCTCTTTTTTGGCTTCTTCACTCATGGGGTGTGGTGTCCTGTTGCTGGGTTACTTTTGTTCGATGCCCAATTCAGCGAGCAATTTGGCGCGAGTTCCCTCGTCCTGAATCAGGGCCTGGAGCTTCTTGCGGAAGTCAGGGACGTTACCCAGCGGACCCTTGAGCGCTTTGAGCGCGTTTCGCAGCTCGATGATTTCCTTGAGTTCGGGCACCTTTTCGACAATCGCATCAGGCTCGAAATCGCGCAAGGAATCGAACTGAAGATTGACAGCCAGGTTGTCGTTGGCATCCCCGCCCAACTTGTTGGCGACCGATAAATCCAGCGACAGCTTCTGCGCCTTCAGCACATCGTTGTAGTTGTCTTTGTCGATGTTGATGGGCTTCCTGTCTTCGATGGGACGATCGTCCTGCTTTTGTGTGAAGTCACCCAGCACCAGCAACTTCAGCGGCAACTCGAGCTCAGCTTGCGCTTCGCCGGTAGAGGGCTTGTAAGTGATATTGACCCGTTCTTTCGGGGCGACTGATCCATCTGCAGCCATGACCATCTCCTTCATGTTGGTGCCCGCAGGGCAAGAGAGTAACTATCCAAAGCCTGTGGCATTGATGGCACTAGCATAAGTTGCAAATTCGATAAATCAGATGTTTGAAAATCGACGAATTCCGACATTTTTTGCAGTCAGGCGGGTCGATGCCTGTTCTTTATTTAACCTGCCAGGGCATCAGCTGGGTTTTCCCCCATAGGGCATGCGCAACCGTTGTGCTTTGATCGATCGATTGACAACCTTGCGAATGGCGCTGCGGCTTTCAACAACATCTTTTATCAATGGCGTCCGACTACAAGTCCTACTATTCCGTCGAGTTGCGCAGATTGCGCCAATATGCCCAGGAGTTTGCCCAGGCCAACCCGGCCATTGCACCAATGCTGGGCAGTCCATCGGTCGACCCCGACATCGAGCGCTTGCTGGAGGGTGTGGCCTTTCTGAATGGCCACACCCGACAGAAGCTCGACGACGAATTCCCGGAGATCGCGCAGGAACTCTCGAGCATGTTGATGCCGCAGATCCTGAGGCCCGTGCCGGCCGCCACCATGATGGCTTTCGAACCCAAGGCCTCTCTCAAGGAGCCTGCGCTGGTCCCCGCCGGGACGGAGCTTGGTTCCTTGCCGGTTGAGGGGGTCAGCTGCCGATTTCGTACGACTGTGGATGTGTCCATCGAACAGATTCAGGTCGGAGCAGCCAAATGGCTGACGGGTGACAACGGGCAGATTGGCCTGCAGCTGGGCTTGTCGTTGGAGGGGGGGGCGGCATCACGCTGGCCCGCTCGCATTCGCCTGTTTCTTGGCGATCAGTTTGAGCAGGCCACCACCCTGTTCATGCTCCTGTCCTGCTACGTACAACGCATCGATCTCTTGGGTGGTCAAGGTCGGCGCGTATCGGCCAACAACATCCTGGCTTTCCCGGCATTTGATGAGCCGCTGGTGCCGCAGCCACGCAACGGCATGCCCGCCGTTGGCCTGGTGCGCGAGCTCCTGCACTTTCCCGAAAAATTCCTGTTTGTGCAAATCCAGGATCTGGACACCCTGGTGTCCTCTTTGGGGACGCACATTTCGCTCGAGATCTGGTTAGACAAAAACAGCCACCCTCTGCCCGAGCTCACAGCCCAGAGTTTTCTGTCCAACGTATGCCCGGCCGTGAATCTGTTTTCCCAATCGGCCGAGCCCGTGAGCCTGAACCATGAGGTGCCTGACTACCTGGTGCTGCCCGATGGCCTGGCGCGTCAGCACCATCAGATCTTCAGCGTCGAGTCGGTCACCGGGCTGCGGCAGGGGCAGGCAGCTCAGCGCACCTACCAGCCTTTTTCCCTGCTCCAGTTCGGCGCCTCGGGGCAGCAGTTGACCTACCGGACCACCGTTCGGCCTGCCATGAATGGCGACTGGGTCGAGACTTACCTGTCGGTGGCCTACGAACCCGATGAAGTGCCCGTGCCCGAGACCCTGTCGATCGAGCTTACCTGCACCAACCGCTGGTTGCCCGAGAAGCTCAGGCTTGGTGAAGTCTGTGCTGCGACCGACACCTCCCCTGAACGGTGCAGCTTTCGAAACATCACGGCGGTCAAGGGCGCTGTAGATGCACCACGCGGCGAAGAACTGCTGTGGGCCAGCATCGGCCACACCGCGCTGAACTTCATGTCGCTGGGGGATCTGGAGACCACCCGCGCCTTACTCCGGCTCTACAACAGCTTTCGGACAAACGACCACGGCGCCCGCGCTGCCAACGAGCGGCAGATCGACGGCATTGCAAGCGTCGACATTGCCGAGGAAACCCGTTTGCACCGGGGCACCGTCATCCGTGGTCAGCGCATCCGCATGCAGTGCGATGCCGCCAACTGGCCTTCTGCAGGGGCCATGTACCTCTGGGGTTGCGTGCTGGCACGGTTTTTTGCCACCTATGCCAGCATCAACATTTACACACGTTTCGAAATGACCGACAGCGCCGCCGGCGTGGAGTTCAAATGGCCAGCAATGCTCGGCAGCAAACCGCTGCTTTGAAGCAGCGACTGCTCGCCCACGGCGACCGGTACTCCTTTTTCCAGGCCTGGCGCTTGCTGCGGCTGCTGTGCCTGCAGTCTGGCCTGGAGCCCGATGAGGCCATCCGTGTGCGACCACGGCTGGGGCTGGGCTTTCCGCAGACCGATTTGCAAGGCGTCGAGCAAGGTGCACAAGAGCAGGGCTTTCGCGTCACAGCCAACTTTCTGGGGCTCTATGGCGTGGACTCGCCTTTGCCCACCTTTTACACAGAAGATCTGCTGGACGAGCAGGCCGATGGGCATTCGGTCAATCGGGAGTTTCTGGACATCCTGGCCCAGTCCATCTACCCCCTGTTTTTTCAGGCGTGGCTCAAGTCAAAGCCGGCACTGCGCGTGGTGGAGTATGGCGACGAGCGCATGCTGGCCATCCTCTATGCCTTTGTCGGCATTGGCGCGCCGACACGGCATTTGCCGCGACCAGGCGTTGGCTCCCTGTTGTACTGTGGGGCGCTCTACAGCCGCCAGGTGCGCTCGGCAGCGGGCCTGCAGGCCATCGTTCAGGCCTGCTTTCCCAACGCACAAGTGACTGTCGAACAATTGCGGGCGATCTGGCTGCCGATCGCGCCGGACCAGCGCTTCGGTCTGGGCCTGCAGGCCTGCAGGCTGGGCGAAGACGCGCACATCGGCGGGCAGTGCCGAACGCTGGGCGGCCTGATGCTCGGCATGGAAGGCCTGTCGGCCGAGCACTACAAAGAGCTGTTGCCCGGCGGTCCGGAACATGCACGCCTGCGTTTCCTGGTGGATTACTACCTGGTCGAGTCCATCCCTGTGCAACTGCAGCTGACCTTGCGCGCCGGGGAAATCCCGGTTCTCAGGCAGGCCGATGGCGATGCCAGAAGCCTCGGCGCGGACATCTGGCTGGTGCCCCCGGACTATGCCCAGTCTGCGCGTGCCGACTTTGATCTTCCGTCTTGTCGCACCTCTGTTCATTACTGACTTTTCAATCGCCGTGCATACCCTCCATTCCGGCAAAGCCCCTGTTTCTCCGCGCATGCGCTGGACGCAAGACGCGATCGCCCGCATCGAGGCGGACTTTCTGCGCAGCGCCGATACGCACCTGATCCCTCTGACCTGGCCTGGCCTGTCGGAGTACGGCATTGACCTTTATCTGAAGGACGAGTCGACCCACCCCAGCGGCAGCCTCAAGCACCGGCTGGCGCGTTCGTTGTTTCTTTATGCGCTGTGCAATGGCTGGCTGCATGAGGGCACCACCGTGGTCGAGGCCTCCAGTGGCTCCACAGCCGTCAGCGAGGCCTATTTCGCACGGCTGCTCGGGCTGCCGTTCATGGCGGTCATGCCGCGCAGCACCTCGGCCGAAAAGGTCGCGCAGATCGAGCTGCACGGCGGGCGCTGCCACTTTGTCGATACCGCCGCCCAGATTTATGACGAGGCCAGGGCGCTGGCCGCACAGACCGGTGGCCATTACATGGACCAGTTCACCTATGCAGAACGGGCCACCGACTGGCGCGGCAACAACAATGTGGCGCAAAGCCTGTTCCAGCAAATGGCCCGTGAGCGCCATCCGGTGCCCCGTTGGGTGGTGGTTGGGGCCGGCACCGGCGGCACCAGCGCCACCATCGGTCGCTTCATACGCTACCAGCGGCTGGACACCCAGTTGTGCGTGGTCGACCCGCAGGGCAGTGTCTTTGCCGCCTACCATGCCAGTGGCGATGCGTCGCTGACCGGACCGGGCTCTCGCATCGAGGGCATCGGACGGCCCCGGGTCGAACCCAGCTTCATCCGTGAACTGGTGGACCGCATGCTGGTGGTTAGCGACACGGAATCGGTGGCTGCCATGCGTTTGCTGTCCGAGCGGCTGGGGCGTCTCGTCGGACCGTCCACAGGGACCAACCTGGTGGCGATGCTCCAGCTGGCCGCCGAGATGCGCCGCGCCAACGAAACCGGCGCCATTGTCTCGCTGCTCTGTGATGCCGGTGAGCGCTACCTGCCCAGCTACCACAACGCGGACTGGGTGATGCAACGCTTTGGAGACTGCGCCCCTGCACGTGAACAACTGCTGGCATTGACCGGCTGAAGCCATTGTTTGGGTGGGTCCGCTTGCCTGGTTTTTGTCGGAATTGGTCGCAAGTCGTGCCTCGACCCCGGTGCAGGCGACCCGTAGACTTGCCAGCAATGGAGAGCCACCGACATGTTTGATACTTTTGATGGTCTGGGCAGCGAACTGAGGTTCGCATTTCGCAGCCGTGCGCCCCGTGCCCCCCGCTTTGACGTGGTCAAGTTTGAAGGCCGCGAAGCGATTTCCTCGCTGTTCCGATTCGAGATCACCCTGGTCTCGCGCGAGGTCAATGCCGATCTGCAGTCACTGATCAGCCACCCGGCCACCCTGGCCATTCGCACCGCCACTGGCCAGTCCTACACGCCCTACCACGGCATGCTCAGTGAGGCCGAGCAGCTCGGTCAGGTGGACGAGTATGTCTTTTACCGGGTGGTGCTGGTGCCCCGGCTGGCGGCTCTGGCCCTCACGCGCATCAACGAGATTTACCTGGGCGAACGGTCCATCCCCAGCCTGATTGGCGATTTGCTGCGAGACCATGGCCTGGGCAACTCGGATGTGCAGACGAATCTGCGCAACCCCTTGAGCTACCGCTCGCGCACCTTTGTGTGCCAGTACCAGGAAACCCACTTGGACTTCATCTCCCGCTGGATGGAAAAAGAAGGCCTCTACTACTTTTTTGACCATGAGCCGCGCGGTGGATTCCCGACCTATGAGTTGTTCGAGCACGAGCGAATGGTCATCACTGACCACGCGCAGGCCCACCCCGACCAGGCCCTGGCACTCGACTATGTGCCGCCCGAGAACGTGCAGACCGTGCGGCTGGAGCAGGCGGTCTCGTCCTTTGTGTGGCGCCGCCGGCAAGTGCCCGGCAAAGTGATCGTACAGGACTACAACTACCGCAATGCCGCACTGGCCGACGACCTGCGCGCCGAGTCCGGTGTGGACCGGGGCGCCAGCGGTCAGGTCATGTATTACGGCGACAACCTTCGCACCACCAGCGAGGCCGAGCGCCTGGCCCGGGTGCGCGCCGAGCAGCTCGAATGCGAAGCCGAAACCTTTGAGGGCGAGGCCTCGGCTGTGGGCATCCGTTCGGGCCACTTTCTGGCGCTCTCGCGCCATTTTCGCGACGAATGCAACGGGCGCTTCCTGGTCACCCGGGTGGAGCACCGTGGCTCGCAGGTGGGTGTGGTGCTGGCGGGCCAGACCACGCGGTATGCCGAGGGCGAAACCGGCTCGACCTACCAGGCCCGCTTCAGTGCCCAGCGTGCCAGCCAGCAGTTCAGGGCCCAGGCGGTCACGCCGCGGCCCCAGGTCGCCGGCTTTTTGAGCGGTGTGATCGACAGTGAAGGCCTGGGCCACAGTGCCGAGCTGGACGAGTACGGCCAGTACAAGGTGCAGATGCTGTTTGACCTGAGCGGCAAGCGCGCCAGCAAGGGCTCGGCCTGGGTACGCATGGCCTCGCCCTACGCGGGCGACGGGCATGGCATGCACTTTCCGTTGCTCAAGGGCACCGAGGTGGTGATCGGCTTTGCCGGCGGCGACCCGGACCAGCCGGTGATCCTGGGGGCGGTGACGAACTCGGAAAACAGGAACGTAGTGGTGGACAGGAATGCCCGTCATAACCGCATGAAGTCGGTTTCTGGCAATTCAATCACGCTCAGTGACGAACCTTTGTCGCGTCATATTGCATTGACTAACCCCACCACGGGTGAATTCAGTTTCCTGGGTGAATCGGTCCTGCCGGCGCCACCGGAGCCATCGGGAGGGCCGGATCTCTCTGAACTGGCGTCCACGTTAGGCATTTAAATTAATAGATGATCAGGTATTAAAATGGCAAAATCAGAATTAATATCCGAATTTAAAGCGGAAGTAATCAAAGGTATCGATTATTCGGCATCACTGGGGTCGCTCAGTTACTCTGCCGGAACAAGTGGCAGTGTTTCTGCTTCGGTCAATACCAGCGTCTCACTTGGCGCTTCTTTCAGTGTTAGCACTGGTGTTGGAGGCAGTTTCACTTTGTACGACTCGAGATTCTCTCAGCATTTGTGGGGGGGGTCTTCAGGGCTTGGAGAGGCACATCAGAAAACCTATATAGATACTTTCAGTATTGCAGTGGGTTCGCAAGATCCTTGGATGGTCAGTATGAATAAAATTTTCACTGTTCTTGCGATTATTTCTCCCGCCGTATTGCTTGCGAATGGCGCAGTCTCAGGATATTTTAGACATAAAAATAAAGATTGGGATGTTTCCGATGACGTTAGTAAGATACAAGGATATGCCACATTAAGTGTTCAGAATCTTATTGCTCTGGGTGCTGGAATATTGGCTGTCATTGCGAGAGTTCATAAAAACAGAAAAACAGTTAAATCAGTGGACGATTCGAAAGCGACTCTGGGCATCAGTAAAAATGCCCGGGCATTTTTAGGTGTACAAAATAATACAAAAGCAAGCGGACTTTCATTCCATAAGGGTAATTTTGAGCTTTCATCCATTAGTGAAAAAAGCGAAGACGGCGCATTTTCCAGGATGGGTTTCGGTACTAAATTAGACAAGCAAGGCCAAAAATATGCACGACATGGCTGGGAAGTGGTCGGTTTTAATGGCAGCGCTAAACGGTCTACGAAAATCCGTGGAACGACTCAAAAGCTCGACATCGAATCACCAAAGATCTGGTTAGAAAGTAAAAATGAAAATAAGTCCGGAAAAATTACGTTGGGTTCAATGGCGAAAGGGCAGCATGGTGTCCATATCGAGGCTAAAGGCCCAAGAGCAAAAATTGATATTCACTCCCATATTGATACAAGGGTTCGTGGTGGATCAACTAAACATACGGCCGAATTATATTTGAAAGATAAACATGCTGTATTGCGGGCTGGTAGTGCCAAATTAGCCTTGGCTAATGATGTGTATTCCGTAACTGGTTATGGGGCGGGTCAAATAATTGAAATGAAAGTTGGTGGTATAACTTTAAAGCATGGTAGCAACTCGATAGTCTTGAACTCTGCTGGAATTGCCTTGGCAGGCAGTGCTATTAAAATTATTAATCCTAGTGCTGTACCTTTTGATATTGCGGAAAAAATAAAAGCCGAGAAAGAATATCTTGAAGACCAAATCTCTGGCCTTGAATATCTAACGCGTGTGAATATGGAGTTTAAGATCGATGAGGCCATGACCAAATTGGAGGACATGATTGACAAAGTTAAATCCGATGTTGGTGCGAAATTACGTGATCTAGAACAAAAATGAATCTAATCAAGCCTCAAATTTGCGAGATCGTTCACAAGCCGGTATCGCTCTTGGCGGGTCAGCATGCACTGTCGGTGGCCGTGCTGGTGCATTTCAGCCTGCACCCTGATGGCGAACCTCAGCCTGATGCGGTCTCGCCTGTCTGGGATGCGCTCAACCCCACCCTGCATGGCCATGGTTTTGATGAAGGCTGGCCCAAGCTGCAGGCCGAGTACCTGGTGCTGGGCGCGGCTTACCCCCCCGCAGGGCACACAGGCCAACCGGTGTCCGTGTCTGTCAGGATGGGCAACTTGAGCAAGCGCCTGGCCGTGTTTGGTGACCGCCATTTCAATGCCCTGGGTGGCATCAGCGATCCGGCGCCCTTCGAGCGCATGCCCATCACCCCGGCCACGGCGTATGGGGCCGAGGGTTTTGCTGCCAACCCGTTTGGCAAGGGCGCGCAGCCCGTTCGCCTGAAAGACGGCAGCGAATGGCACCCGCTGCCCAACGTGGAACTGCCCGATGCGCTGGTGAGATCGCCCAGCAGCCAGCCCGGCCCGGCAGGCTTTTGGGCCTACAGCCCCGACATGCCGCAGCGTGCACGTTTTCTGGGCACCTTTGACGAGGAATGGACCCGCACCCGCTGGCCGCACCTGCCGGTGGACACCAACTACACCTATTTCCAGGTGGCACCGCCGGACCAGCGGCTGCCTCAAGGCTTCTGGCAGGGGGGGGAACCCATCACCCTGCAGAACATGCACCCGGTGCATGCCGTGCTGCAGGCGCAACTGCCCGCCTTGCGGGCGCGGCTGTTCCCGGCCGTGGCCGTGGCTGACCAGGAGTTCCGGATCGGCGAGGTGGAAACACGGCTGGAGACGGTGTATTTGCTGCCTGACCAGCTGGCCGGTGTGGCGCTCTACCGTGCCTTGGTTGAAGTGCAGGACCCTGAAGCGCGAGACGTGGTGGGCCTGTGTGTGGCATTGGAGCCGCTGGATGCCCCTGCCAAGGCGCCAGAAGCGCTGGCCGCCGAATTCGGGCCACAACTGCAGTCGCTGCTCGGCCCGGCGGTGCGCAAGCCGCCGCCAGCCCGGCAGAGTCCTGACCAGGAGGCCGCCAATGCCCATGAGTTGCTGGCGCAGTTGCAAGAGCAGCGCCAGAGCTTTCTGGGCAATATGGCCGCTGCGGGCATGACCGAGGCGGAGATTCTGAGTACCTTGCGGCAGAACCCGCAGACCCGTGCGCTGGCGCTGGCCATTGAACAAGGCACAGCTGGCGGTTCGATCAGTGGTTTTTTTGACGAGCTCGAGCAGATGGTCAAGCTCATGGACAATGAGGGGAAGGCCGACGATCAGGATCAGGCCACTCAGGACGCCACCGCCGCGCGCCAGGGCCGGCTCGAGGTGATCCGCCGCAAGGGCGCCGCGGCCTCGTGCCGCGACCTCAACCTGCCCAACGCCGACCTGTCGGGGCTGGACCTCTCGGGCATGGATTTTTCGGGGTCGGTGCTTTCTGGGGCCAGTCTGGTGGGGGCCACACTCAAGGCCTGCCGCTTTGACCGTGCGGTGCTCACGCAGGCCAACTTCACCGGCGCCGATTTGTCGGGCGCCAGTCTGGCCATGAGCAGCCTGGGCCAGGCCCGCTTCGAGGCGGCCACCCTGGCCGGCGCCAGCCTGGTGCAGGCCCATGCCGATGGCTGCCGCTTTACCGACGCCGTGCTCGAGAACGTGGACCTGAGCATGGCCAGCCTGAGCGGGGCGGATTTGCGCAACACCAACCTGTCGGGCGTGTCGGCCAGCCGCACCGGTTTTTCGATGGCGCTGCTGGCCCACGCCAACCTCTCGGGCGCCAGACTGCTCGAGGCCAGCTTTGACGGCGCCGACCTGACCGAGGCCGACCTGTCCAAGGCCATCTGCCTGAAGACCAGCTTTTCCTGCGCCAAGCTGCACAAGGCGCGCTTGCAGGGGGCCGACCTGACCGAGAGCAGCGCCGACGAAGGCACACAAGCGACCTCGGCCGACTTGCGCGACGCGCACCTGGACAAAGCCAGCTGGGTGGGCGTGAACCTGTCGGGGGCCAACCTGGACCGCGTGACCGCAGAAGAAGCCGACTTTTCCGATGCCGGCCTCTCGCAGGTGTCCATGCGCCGCGCCGTGGCCAAGGGGGCGCACTTTGACCGCGCCCTGCTGGCCCAGGCCAACCTGTCGCTGAGCAACTTCATGGAAGGCTCGTTCACGCTGGCCCAGCTGCAGGGCATCGTGATGCAGGGTTGCAACCTGTACGGGGTGAACTTTCTGGAGACGGTGTTTGACGATGCCGACCTCGACGGCTCTTACATCGAGCGCACCATCCTGGCCGAGCGCCTCGGCAAGACACAACTCTGAACCCATACGAGAGGAATACGAACATGTCCAAATTGCAAGACTGGGTGGTCGACGGCGTGATTGAAAACGCCGACCTGTCTGGCCAGAACCTGGCCGGTGAATCCTTTGCCGACCTGCGTCTGCGTGGCGTCAGGCTCACCGGCGCTGACCTGAGCGGCTGTGATTTTTTGCGGGCCGATCTGCAGGGCTGCCATCTGGGCCAGGCCCATCTGTCGGGGGCAAATCTGACCCTGGCGTCTCTGGTGGATGTGGTGCTGGACGGGGCCACGCTGACCGGCGCCACCTTCGAGGGCGCCACCCTCAAGGACGCCAGCCTGGTGGGGGTGCTGGCCGAGGGCGCCAGCTTCAAGACCGCCACTCTGGACACCTGCGTGTTGGACCAGGCCAAGATGGCCAAGGCCACTTTCGAATATGCGAGTGCCGTCAACAGCAGTTTTGCCCAGACCGACTTCAGCACCGCCGTGCTCAGCCGTGCCACCTTCCAGCAATCGGATATGAGCACCGCCATTTTCAACCAGACACCCATGGAGCAATGCATCCTCATGGGTGCCAAGCTGGTGGGGCAGCGCTTTCCGGGATGCACTCTGGAAACCACCGTGTTTGCCGAAGCCGATCTGACCGATGCCGACCTGTCCGGCCTGAGCCTGCAAGGCGTGATCTTTGCCGAGGCCCGGATGCACCGCACCAACCTGGCGGGCTGCAAGTTCAGCGAAGTCATGTTCTGTCTGGCCGACATGCAGGAGGCCGTCCTCGAAGGTTCGGAATTCAACATGTGCAATCTGCAGTTGGCCAAGATGAGCGATTTGCGCGCGGCCAATTGCCAGTGGACTTTATGCGAACTGGTCCGGGCGGAGGCACCTGGTGCCAACTTTGCAGGCGGGCAGTTCAAGTTTTGCGACCTGGCCAAGGCGCAACTGCCGCAGGCGGACTTCAGCCGGTCGTCGTTCACGGCCTGCGTCCTGTTTGACCTGAAGGACGAAGGCGCCCGCTGGGACGACGTGAAGATGGTGCAGACCACCCGGGCCGACCTGCCCCGCCAGCAGGCCGAAGACTGGAAGGCCCCGGCCGAAGCAAGCTGAGCGCTGACCACAACTGAAAACTTTTCAAGGATTTCCCGATGAATGCACTTCGAAACTTGAGCGATGCGCCGTCATTGCCTGCACCCACACTGTCCACTGTCACGGTGTCAGGCCGCACCGACGAGTGGTTTTTCGTCAAGGACCTGTCGGTGCGCCGGGTGCGCCGTGCGGCGAGTTGCCTGATCGAACCCGAGGTGGGCGACCAGGTGCTGGTGTGCGAAGGCGCGCAGGCCGAGGCGAGCTTCATTCTGGCCGTGCTCACCCGCCAGCAGCCCGATGCGGCCAGCCTGTGTTTGCCTGGGGGGGCTGTGCTGCAGACCAATGGCCGTCAGTTCGCGGTGCATGCCGACGGCATCGAGCTCCATGGCCGTGACAAGGTGGGTCTGAACACGGTGCACCTGGACATTGGTGCCATGGCCGCCACGGCGCGTGTGGCGCATGTGCAAAGCTGGTCGGAAAGCGTGGAGTCGCATGCCGTGCGCATGACCCTGGTGGTCAAGACGCTGACGCAAGAGGTCGGCCGCCTGATCGCCCGGGTGCGCGACAGCTGGCGTAAGGTCGATGGCCTGGACGAAACACACGCCGGGCGCATGCGGGTGCATGTGGACGGCCACCAGCAGGTCGATGCCGGTCAGGTGACCGTGAATGCCGAGAGCTTTGTCCGCATCGACGCCAAGAAGATCAACCTCGGCTAAAGAAAGACCGCGCCATGTTTGCAGCCACCATCAAAAGCGGGCAGGTCCTGTCCAACCCCGACGTGTGCAAGACGCCCAGCCCGGGCGGACCCGTGCCCATTCCTTACCCCAACACCGCCATGAATTCCATGGCTACGCCGCCGGTGCTGAATGTGCTGATCTGCAGCAGCCCCGCGCTCAACAAGGGCTCGAAGATGGGCATGAGCAATGGCGATCAGGGCGGCACGGCAGGCGGTGGGGTGGTGTCCGGCTCGATGCTGGGCAAGTGTGAATTCACCACCAGCAGCATGAAAGTCAAGCTCAAGGGCAAGCCGGCGATTCGGCAGATGGACCAGGCCCAGTCCAACAAGGGCAATTGTTTTGGCTCGCTGCTGCAGCCGAGCCAGACCAAGGTGATGTTTGGCTGACGTGCTAGCGGGTGTCGTCAGTGATTTCATCGACCGGACGTCCATTGACCGTCACGGCGATGCTGGGACCTGGGTAGTGTCTGACCCGGGCGGTGTGGTCACGCCCTGCGTGGTGGTAGGTGACCAGGTAATGCGGGGACGACGCAGACGTCAAGATGGACGTGGGAACGCAGGTCGTTTCCGTCAGAAAGTTCTGTTCAGACATCGGTACACCGGCTTGAGGTGCTTGCGCCGACGGGTCTTCGGGAAACAGCTGTTGCGACACCCACCAGCCCAGCAGGCCGACGGCTGCGGCGCCAATGACCCCGGCCGCCGGCCGCTCCCATTTCTGGTATTTGCGGGGCTTGAGGCCCAGTTGGTAGTGGTCCGCCACCTTCAGGCCAGCCGCGCCACCCAGCACCACCCCCACAGCCACGGGGGCGTAGCGGAGTACCCAGGAGGTGGAAGTATTGTCACGCGCGGCTTTGTCATGCGCGGAGATCAGGCTGGGCAGACAATGCTGTACAGGCGTGTCAGGTGTGCTGATGGTGTCGGAGCTGACCGCGATGACCCGAGCCTGAAATTCCTGCGCCCAGACCGATGGCCATGCGAGTGCGCACAGCATGACAGCGGTCATAACGCCTTTGAAGTGGAAGAAGACAGGACAGGTCACCATAGCAGTTCGTGCAATCATAAACACATGCAACCACAAACCCCAATGCCATGAATGACAGATATGGCCGATTCGTTCTGATGGCTTTGACCGCTGGGTTGATGGCGGCCTGCTCGTCCGTGGGCATACAGTCCAGCGAACAAAAACAAAAACAGGCCAAGGTCGAAGTCAGTTGGCCCTATGCCAGGCAGGGCATCCTGATCGAGCTCGACAGCGCGACGGACTTGAATCTTCAGGCAGGAAGAGCGCACACGCTTGTGCTGGGCGTGGTGCAAACCGAAGACGAAAAAGCATTTGCCAAACTGTTGACGGACAGCGCCGGGGTGCAGCTGCTCCTGACAACGGGAAAATTGCCGGCAGGCGTGCTGCATACGGACCGTTATGTCATCAATCCGGGGGAGCGACATGTGTTGTCCATGGATCGGGTCCAGGATGCCCGGTATGTGGGATTGATCGCCGGCTATTACGAGTTCAACCCGGCGCAGGTGGCACGCCTGTTCAGAGTCCCCTTGAACATGAAGAGCAGCGGGTTGATTGCCAAGGACTACACAGCGGAGCCGGCGGTATTGGCCTTGCGTCTGGCATTGGGCAGTCAGCGCATTGTCAATGCCGTGAGCCTGACCCACGATGCGGACAAGTTGCCGGCCAGGGAGTTGCTGCCCGTGTCAGGCGTTGCCCCCGAGATCCCCATTTCAGCCGAAACCCTGCTGCGGTCCCACCCCTACCGGGGACCCTTGATCAAATTAGGCCCATGATCCCGTCAATGGCAAGTGAAGCTCAGCAAAGACAATAAAGACAAATTACCAGGACCCGAAACATGGACCACAGGCAAGGTATCTACTGGCATCAAGGGCTGTTTTTGCAGCCGCAACATTTTCAGCAGCTGGAGAGGCAGCAGCACCATGCGCGCCAGGCGCTGGCTCGTCTGGCACAACCTTATCCGTGGGGACTCGAGCATCTGGATGTGGCGCAAGCGGCTTTGTCCAACCGTATGCTGGAGGTGCGTCAACTCAAGCTGTTGATGTCCGACCAGACGGCGCTCGAATACCCGGGCAACGCCGTGCTGGAGGCACGCAGCTTCGAAAAGCATTGGCCAGACACGGATCAGCCGCTTAATGTTTATCTGGCGGTACGTCGCTGGTCAGTGGCTTCGCCCAACGTGACCGTGATCGACAAGCACGACCGGCTGGAGCAGGTGAGAACGCGTTTGGTCACTCAGTCCAATCCCGGGTCCATGCAGGATCTTTATGCCCAGTCTTCCGAGGCATTGATGCCCACGGTGGCGCATGTCGTGCGTCTGGTGTTCGAGGATGAACTCCCTGGCATGGAGGACCACGATGTGATGCCTTTGCTGCAATTGGCCAGGGTGGGAGATCAGGTGCGCTTGGTGGAGGACTTTGTCCCGCCAGTGGTTTCGATGGATGCATCTGACTTTTTGCAGCGTCTTTTGCGTGATACACGCGATGAAATGCTGGGCCGGTGCCGACAACTGGAGGAATACAAGAGCCCGAAGGGCATGCAGGCCGAAGACCTGGATGCACAGTTCCTGATGATGATGCAGGCGGTGCAAGTGCTCAATCGCCAAGTGCCCGCACTCACGCATTTGATCGAAACCCGGGGCATCCACCCATGGCTGGTTTATGGACAGCTGCGTCAATGCGTGGGTGAGTTGAGTACCTTCTCGCAGCGCGTGGACTTGCTTGGGCGCATGGCTGGCAATCAGGAGGGACTGCCGGCTTATCGCCATGAAGCGCCTGCCCCCTGCTTTGTCCGGGCCTGCGATGTGTTGTTGCAGATCCTGTCCGAAATTGCTGCCGGCCCCGAGTTGATGCTGACCCTGGTCTGGCGGGATGGCTGGCTGCAGGCCGATATTCCACAGCAGTATCTGGTGAGCCGTCATCGCTTTTATCTGATCCTTCAAAGCGACGACTGGTCCTCTTTCGAGGTACAGGCATTTCTGGGTTCGGCCCGGCTGGCCGCAACTGCCCAGATGGCCGACCTGATCGATCATGCGCTGCCGGGTATCGAATTGATGCCTTTGGCAGGCCCGCCGCAGGGTCTGCCACGTCGGTCTAATGCACGGTATTTCCGGATTGAACAGGTCAGTGAGGGCTGGGCGGCTGTGCAGGCAGAAGGCGCGGTGTCGCTGGACTGGCCCGATGCCCCCGAGGGGATGAGAGCGGTCATTGCCGCAATACGGGGTTGATATGCAGTTGTCGTCACATTTCATACCCATCATGGCCTATGTTCAAGGCCTGGAGAGGGTGGCCAATCCGGTCGCAGCGCAAGTCTACGAGCAGTTGGTGGCCCAGATTGAACAGGCTCGCGAGTCGGCGTTGCGGCACGATGTGGATCTTGCTCTTTTCCAGGATGCGCTGTTTCCTGTGGTGGCCTGGATCGATGAGCGTCTGGCGCGTTTGCCGACCTGGCGACAGAGTCATGATTGGCGTGGCTTCATGCTGCAACGCAAGCTGTTCTCTACCAGCCATGCGGGTGTGTTGTTCTTTGATCGGCTGCAGGCCCTGGAGCCTGATGCGCAAGGGTTGCGCAAGGTCTATCTGATGTGTCTGGGTCTGGGCTTTGTAGGCCGTTACAGCCAGGAGCCCGCATCTGCGGACCTGGCTGCCTTGCGGGAAGAGCATTACCGTATTTTGTTGTCTGCCGATGTGAACCTGGATATGCGCTCTGACAGTTCCTTGTTCCCCGAAGCCTATCGGGTGATCTCCGGCCGCAGGCAGAACCGTTGGGCTTCTAGAGGCCAGTGGATCGTCTGGGCTGCAGTGATTGTGCTGCCTGTTTTCATTCTGATGGGCATCTGGTTCTGGTCTGATCAGACGCTGAATGCGCAGGTGTTGAAGATCACCAAGGAATTATTGTGGTGAAGCCTGTACTTAAAGCTTTGTTGTTGCTTGCCTTGCTGCTGGCGCTGGCAGTGTTGAGTTGGCTGCTGGCTTTGTTTCTGGCGTGGCCGCTCTGGGGAGCTTTTGCCATTTTCTTTGCTGTACTCGGGGTCTATTTCGCTCTCAAGGCCTTCCGTCGTTTCTGGATCATCAGCCGCGTCAAAACCAAGTTGATGGCGTCCGAACGACGCCTGCGGCTTTCAGATCAGCAAAAGCCGGATTACCAGGAGATTCTGCAAAAGAAATGGCGGGCTGCTGTCGAAAAGCTCAGAAATTCCCGTCTGCAGCACAAGGGCAACGCTTTGTATGTGCTGCCCTGGTATCTGGTGATGGGTGAATCCGGATCGGGCAAGACCACAGCCATTACCCGATCACGCCTGACACCCATGATGCGCGAGAGTGCGCAGAAAAACCAGATTGTCCAGACCCAGAACTTCGACTGGTGGTTTTTCAGTGAAGCGATCGTGCTCGATTCTGCGGGGCGCTATGTCTCGCCCGACGGCGTGCCACAAGATCAGCAGGAATGGGAGTATTTGCTGGAGTTGTTTGCCAAGTACCGTTCGCGCGAAGGGCTGAATGGACTGGTGGTCGTCATTGATGCGCCTGTATTGCTGGCCATGGACAAGCCGCGCATCGAGCAGCGTGGGCAGTCCTTGCGTGACCGCATTGATCAGCTCATGCGACTTTTCGAAAAACGTCTGCCTGTCTACGTGATGGTCACCAAATGTGACCAGATCTATGGCTTCTCGCAATGGGCAAACCAGCTGGCTCCAGCCCAGGCGCAGCAGGCCATGGGCTTTCTGGCTGACGAATCCCTGCGTATCCATGATGAGCAGCGGTTTGCACAAGAGGCCATGGAGACCATCGCGACGCGGCTGGAAAAAATCAGCTTGGACAGCGCCATACGGGGGCTGACGCTGTCCCCCGAATTGCTCTTGTTGCCGGGTGAGCTGCTCCGCCTGGTGCCTGGCCTTCAACTGTTCCTGCAATCCTCTTTGGGTCACAACCCTTATCTTGAACACCCTCAGTTGCGAGGTTTGTTCCTGACCAGTGCACGTCAGGATCCTCCCCAGTCCAGTCGCCTTGCGGCCTTGCTGCCCGCTCCTGCAGGTCAGGGCGACTTGCAGGGGGGCGGTGAAGGTTTCTTCATTCACGATATTTTTTCCCGCATCCTGCCGCAGGAACGCTACGCAGCCCTGCCGGGCCGGATTGTCAGTCGCTGGCGACGCGCATCGGCCAATCTGGCGTTGGTGGCCTGGCTGATGCTGTGTACGGCGGCCTTCATTTTTCTGGTGGTATCACACCAATCGACCTCTGCCACGATAGCTCGTCTGGGGCGAGCAATACCTCCTGGTTACGGCTCGCCTGTTCAGGCCGGTTTTCAGAGCGAAATGGACAGTCTGTCATCGGGCATGGTGCTGGTAGAGATGATCCTGGCCGAGGAAAAGAAATGGCAAACGCGCTGGCTGGCCTTCAACCCCGAAGTCGAATGGCTCGAGGCCAGTCTCAAGCAGGAATTTGTCACACGCTTCAGGCGAATCTACAGTTCGCAGGAAGGCGTCAATCTGGATCTGAAACCCTTACTTAAATCGTCGGATGTCACGGTGCGGGCATACGCGGTGCAAGCGCTGGCACGTCACATCAACATGATTCAGGCACGCATCGATGGTGCTGAATACGATGCCATCATGGCCATGCCCCAGATGCCACCGCAGTTGTTGCCTATTCTGGAACCCAGGCTTGATCGCAAGGTGTTGGTGGGCATCGACAGCCTCATGTCGGCGGCCATTGCATGGTCATCGCCCAAGGACCCGTGGCTGAAAACCACATTGAAGCGCAGCCGGGAAATGCTGCGCGAGCAGGTTCTGGGCAGTGGTCAGTTCCATTGGCTGCTGGATTGGGCGAACGCTTTAACCGACTTGTCGCCGGTCACTCTCAATGAGTTCTGGCTTACGAACCCAGGAAGATCGGTGCAGGTGGAAGTGAGCCGTGGCTTGACGCTCGAGGGCAGGGCAAGGATTGCTGGTCTGCTGGCGGAACTCAAACAGGCACTGCCAGAAGAAGCGGGGCTGTTGAGGATTGCGACAGGTTTTGACACCTGGTACCTTGAGCAGCGCCTTTTTGCATGGCATTCCTTTGCGTGGGGCTTCATGGAGGGTGAAAAGTTGCTCACCGCTGAGCCGCTTTACAGGGATGCGGTCGTCAGTCTGGACAAGGCGAACAGTCCATTCGAGCTTTTCCTCAAGCGCCTGCTCGAGGAGTTTCATGATTTACCGGCGGACCAATCACCATCGTGGCTCCAGTTTGCCCGCTACCACTCGAGTCTTCATGAGCACGTCACAAAACGCACTGTGATGAAGCCTGCCGCGGATATCTTGTCAGCCATACAGCAATCCGCAGGCCCTGCGATGCGGGACTCTATTGACCAAAAAACCAATCTGGTTCCGGGCGCCATTGGCCGTACGCGCCAGGATATGGTCTTGCTTGAACGCTATCTGGAAGCGAGTAAAGCCAGCCTCCAGCCTGCGCTGACTGGCCCAACGCAGGCATTGAGCATGGTGGGCGGTTTCCTGGGGGGGGGTGAAGCTCAAGAAACCGCTGCGCCTTCTGCCCTGGCACAGATGCACTCTGCACTTCAGGAGCTGCGTGCCAATTCACAATACAAGGCGCATGCTGACGAGGCCATCTGGCGTTTGATCGAGGGCCCCAGACAGTTGATCGGTCGTTATGCCATGGAGCAGGCGTCCTGCAAGCTTCAGGAGGACTGGGACAAGGGCGTGATCTGGAAGACCCGAATGGCCGTCAGCCCACAGGAAGCCAGCAGCCAGCTTTTTGACAACCAGGGGGCGGTTTGGTCCTTTCTGGACGGGCCCGCCAAAGGTCTCGTGTCCCGTCCGAGTGGTTTCTTCGCACAGGCGAAACGCGAAGATCTTCAATTTCCCTTTGCGCCTGGCTTCGTTGATTTCCTGAATCAGGCTGTCAGCATGCGTGTGGACGAAGTGGTTCGTCAAAAACGTGCTGAAAGCTCGGCCGGAAAAAGTGCCAGCTTGACCTTGATGGCGCAACCGATTGGCGTCAATTCCGGCGCAAAGGTCAGACCTTATGCGGCCAACCTGACCCTGCAGTGCAGCAAGGAAACGGTGGAGCTGAGCAACATGAACATGCAGGCGAGCAAGACCTTCGTCTGGTCGCCTGATCAATGCGGTGAGGTCAACCTGCAAATCAAGCTGGACCGCATGACCTTGAATCGTCGTTATCCGGGTGCATTGGGGCTGGCCAACTTCCTTGGTGAATTCAGGGATGGTGCCCGTATTTTTACACCTGCCGATTTTCCGATGGCCAGTGCTCGGCTGGAGGCCGCTGGTGTCAGGGAGATCACGCTGCGGTACGACATGGCGGGGCTTGATCAGGTCATGTCTCTGGCCCGTGATCACGCCTTTCTGATGGAACAGTCTGCGCCATCTTCGCTGCCTGCCATCTCACGTTTGCAAATACAGGTGCCCGCCCGCGCAGGGCGTTGCTGGACTGTGAACGCTTCGGAAATGGAGACCTTGACCGTGCCGATGTTGATCAGGCAGGAAGCAGAGCAGCGCGTCCAATCCAGCTCTGGCAAGAAAAAAGACGTCAGAACGAACAAAAAAGCAGATTGACTGCGGGAGTTCGAAGAATGCCTTCAATCAGCCATGTCACACCACTGCGTGACTTGATCGGATTGCCTTGGGTGGCGGGAGCCTTTGGGCCTGATGCTTACGACTGCTGGGGCTTGTTTGTCACAGTCCAACGGGACCATTTTGGTCGCCAGTTACCCACAGTCGATGTCGATCCGAACCATCTGCGAAGTGTCATTCGTGCTTTCAACCGGCATCCGGAGCGCGAGAGCTGGGCACAGGTGGTGCAACCCGAACCGGGTGATGGGGTGCTGATTCGCAGGCAGCGTATGGCCGTTCATGTGGGCGTGTGGGTCGAGATCGATGGGCAGGAAGGCTTGCTGCACTCGGCACAAGCCCACGGTGTGGTGTTTCAAGCCGAAGGTACTTTTGACCAAAACAGCAACAGGATTGTGGGTTACTTTCGTCACGTTCGGGCCTTTGGCAGTGACAAGTCCTGACGTCAGGATTGGTCGGAATCGGTCGCGGCTTGTGCTGGTTGTTCACGGCAGGTCTCAGCACAATGGAGTCCATGCACTGCAAAGCGGCAAGGACCTCAGGCAGTGCAGAACACCCTTAAACCCAACTGGAGAAATCTGATGAACACCATCCGCAAACTGAGCCGACTGAACAACAGCAAAAAAATCGCAGTGTGCGCCATGATCTGAAGCATCCAATAGCTTTCAACAATTTCAAAGGAGATTTTCATGACAACGATTGCCAAACTTCTCAAACTCAAGGTCACTAAAGACTGCGCCTATGAGCGATGCGTAGGCTGATATTCATTGATCGGCCTGCAGGAGCCTCCGGATTCGGAGGCTTTTTTATGCCGGTGGACATTAGAAAATTGACGCGGAGTGGACGTTCCTATGTTTCCAATAGCTATCCATACGCCATGGAAAGGCTGGTATCCGACAAATTCCGACAAACCAGTTGGACGCAAGCAGGTATCTGTGCGGTTCACCTATGATGAAAGTCAATAACGTCTGCAATCCATCGGCATGCCAAATAAAGACGGCCCCTTGGATTCATTTCAGGAGCCACATTATGAAAGCCACAAATAAGTCCCCAGTTTCCAAGAGATTGTTCCTAGTGGCTGCGATCGCATCAGGTTTTTTGGCGTTACAGCCCTCTGCTCATGCCTGCTCGCGAATTCTTTGGAACGATAACGGACTCGCTGTCGTTTCTGCGCGGACCATGGACTGGCCAGAATCCACGCTGCCCGTGCTGACTGTCTTGCCTCGTGGAATGAAGAGAGACGGTGGTCGTGCTGGCGGTAAAGTGATTGTGGAAGACAACCCGGCTCGCTGGACTTCACGGTACGGCAGCATGGTGGTGACAATTTATGGCATTGGCACTGCTGACGGTTTCAACGAGCGAGGCTTGGGTGTGCACATGCTGTATCTTGGGGTGACCGACTTCGGCCCACGGGATGCGGCAAAGCCAGGCGTTCATGCAGGGCTCTGGGCGCAGTATTTGCTCGATAACGCGTCTAACGTCAAGGAAGCTCTCGAGGCACTTGAAACCATACAAGTTGTGATGGTGGAAACGCATGGCCATAAGGCCACTGTCCATCTCGCCATTGAGGATGCATCCGGAGACTCGGCGATCATTGAGTTCGTCAATGGCAGGATGATCAAACATCATGGTCGCGAAAACCGGATCATGACCAATGACCCGACTTACAAGGAACAACTTGCACTGCTTGGCAAGATGGATTTTTCAAATCCAAGCAGCGACACCGCATTGCCTGGCAACGTGAAGGCTACTGATCGCTTTCAACGCGCCGCTTATTTCACTTCCTTGCTGCCCAAGCCCAAGAACGAGCAAGAAGCCGTCGCCTCGGTATTCGCTATCGCCCGCAATGTGTCTGTGCCCTTTGGTGCGCCATATCCGGGCTTTGGCATCTACAACACAGAGTATCGCACTGTGATGAATCTTACCGACAGGCGTTATTTCTTCGAGCTTTCTAACTCTCCCAGCGTGATTTGGGCAAGCCTTGGAAAGTTCAAGCTTGACCCTGGATCGCCGGTGATGATGTTGAACCCGCACGAGACCAATCTATCGGGTGACGTTACAGGCAAGTTTCGCAAGGCGGCTAGAGCGCCATTTTGAATTTGGCGAGATCTCTATGCTGGTCTTTGTATTGATTGAAATTTAAAATTAAAAGGACTCACATGAAGGGCATATCCTGCAATAGTGCTTTACGCACTGCCTGTGTAATTGTTTTCTTCGCTCTTTCCGGCTGTGCATCCATGGATGCCAAGGACTGCCAGAAAACGGATTGGTACCAGCGCGGTCTGGCAGAGGGCCGGTGGGGTGCATCAAGCAGTCAAATCAAGGAGCATGCCGAAGTCTGTGCCAAGGTCAAGGTGGTCCCGGATGAGGCAGCCTGGCGTGCCGGTTACGCTGAAGGCGTCAAGTCCTATTGCACTGCCGATTCCGGATGGAACCGCGGCAACGCCAATGAGCCCTATCGCGGTGCCTGCGTGGGTCTGGATGAATCTACATTCCTTCGTTACCACACCGCGGGTCAGCAGCTCTACAGGGCGAGACAGGAACTGCGCCAGGTGAACGAGAAGCGCAAGAAGCTGGAAGCCGACTACAAATTTACCACCAAGGAAGATGTCAGGCGTCGCTTGCGTGATGACATGCAGCGTGCTGACAGGGAGCAGGCACGCTTGATGGCGCTGGTAGCCGCTTATGAGTTGGCCGGGCCGCCTCGGTAAAGCTCTTGGCGTAGGGTATGGGACGAGGCTTGTCTATTGCCAAATGCGTTGTCTGCATGGGCTTGTTTTTTTCAGCTGCTTCAATGGCAAATGGAAGCCTCTTGGGTGGAGATGCTGATCGCCAAGGTTGCAGGAGGTCGGCGGGGTACGCCTGGTCAGAAGTCAAGGCGAGCTGTATTCGTCCCTTCGAAGTCGGATTGGCTTTTACGCCAAACCATTCCCGGACGGGAAGTTCACTGCATTTGGCGTATCTGGTGATTGCGCCCGCTGCAGGTGGCAACAGTGCGCGTGCAGAAGCTTTTGTTCCGGGCGAGAACCGTCCAATTGCATTGCAAGTCGTTCACAACCCGGAGGGTGATACCCGGCCGACCTTGCTGGTCAACCCGGCCAGGAAAATTCGGGTTGTCAGAGTCAAGGACGATCACATTCTTGAGTTCAAGGGCTTGCTCTATCGGCGCAGCAGTCCGCCTGATGATCCCTTGTTTCAACTGCGCTGAGGATGATGTGTCATCAGCGGGTCTGAAAAACGCGACAGATACTGTGACGATCTGTAGGCGAGATTTGTGACCTTTTCGGTTTGTATGAGAGTTGGAAAGTGAAATTACCAGAAAAATCAACCATCGATCAATGGTATTGCGAGCCTGTCGTTTTTCGACTGATGCATGAGAACCGCTGGAGCAAGAAATATGCAACCCAGTGGTTCCAGGACTTCATGCGTTGGCTTTACACGGCAAGGCGTTACAAGCATGAAACCAATCGCTCATTTGCCATGGATGGACTGAGCTATCTGGATGATGTATGGCATGCATACATCCTGCATACCGAGCTTTATTTTCAAATGAGCCGGGAGCTTTTTGATGAGCCCTACATCCATCATGCACCGGCCAATCCATTTGTCGAAGGCGGCCTGCCTAATGATGTGTTTGAGTCACAGCTCCTGGCTTTGCTCAAGGATTGGGGGGAGGATTATGTTGATCGAGTCTATGCCTATGGCGCTGACCTTTCTGACCTCTCGGAAGCTGCCGTAATTCCATCCCATTGATCAATCTATTTTCATGATCCGTATGAAGAAAATCCTGCAATCGGGTCAGTGGACCACTTGCTTTCTGGTGATTGCATTGCTGGGAGCTTGTGGATCCAACAGCAGTCAAGAGCCTGTCAAAAACGGGGGGCTGGATTGTTTTGGAGCAGGTGCAACAGCTGCAAATACATCCGAGAGCAGTGGTGTGGCCTTGTTCTACGATCCACGCATTTTCCCGGGGAATACGCGTGCGGAGCCGCCGTGGACATTTCTCGAGGCAGCATCACCCATCATGACCTTGACTGGCGCACCTGACTACAACTACTCGACTTGCTCGATCAAATACAACAACATCATTGATGCCGTGATCGCACTCGATCGAAACAAACAGGGGACTATGGCGGATGGCAGCACGGACAGTTACGCCAGCCTCAGAAGAGCAGTGGCAACCAGCATGGCCCCTTTTGTAGGCCTGGATACTTTTTACTATGTCGCCGACAATTTGAAATTATCTGGCTTCAAGACAGGGCTCACAGAGCCTGCTTTCAAAGAAGCGCTGGATGCCAAGTGTACTGGCTTGGTTGACGGCGAAAATTTATTCACCACAGGTGTCTGCCCCAATGGCACGTATATGCACAATTTTCTTTGGCGTGACAATGGACTTTTCACCAACAACGGCTCAGCGCGATTTGTGGGAGTTGAAAAAAGTGGTTCTGTAAACGGTGATGCCGGTTTGACCTGGACACGCGGTTATCTACTTAAATCCTATTCCAACCATAACGGGACAACACCTTTTTATACAGCGATTTTTGATGCGGGCAGCAGTGGCACCAGACTCTCTTTTTTTGAAGTCACACCGAGCACTCCAGGGGGCAAGGCAACTGTCAAGCTCGAATTCACTGAAAAATACGGTGACAGTGGCATTAACGATTTCATGAGCGACCGTGGCACGATAAGCACAAGCAAATTTCCTGGCCAGGCACTGCCATCAGGATGCAATGCCACCTCTGGACTGGGAGCTGCCCAAGTCGGACCTTGCGTATTGCAGCCCCTGCTCAATTTTCTGACGACAAAGTTGCCTTCAGGAGTCAATCCATCCGAGGTCAAAATTGAATTGTTTGCTACTGCAGGCATGCGTACCGAGGATGTGCAAAACGGGGGATCCTTCACTGCTGCTGAAATTGGAGATTTCTACCGCAACATGAAATCCTATGTGGCTACGTCCTTGCCCTATTCAAATGTTGGTGAATTCAAGACCATCAATGGCAACAATGAAGAAGGGTTGTGGACATGGATCAACCTCAATGAACTGCGCTACAACACCTTTGCAACACCAGGCCGTTGCGGCGATGCCCCAATAGGCAATTTTGAGGTAGGTGGATCTTCGATGCAGGTGAGTTTCCCGACTCGCGAAGCCGCGAATGATGCTGCAAATGTCTACAACGTCAGCATCAATGGTTGTTCCATCAATGTCTTCAGCAAAACCTACCTCGGATTGGGGGGGGACGACGCACGAAAATTCATGCGTGCGTATGGTTATTGATGAGCTAGCTACGCTGATATAGCTCTGGATTTACAGGCCGAAAAGGAATTCTTCACCAAGCATTTTTTTGCTCCTTCAGTTTGATCAATAAATTCTCAATGGGACTGTGGGATTACCAGGATTTTTAAGCCGTTGATCCCGCTAATTCCGTTCTTGAGCGCGATGAATGTATTGTGGCGAAGACCCTCTGATCGATCGAGCAACAGTCACGACGAATCCTGACCAATACCGACCAGCGAAATTCAATGCTTCGACTGTTCACCTGGATTGAAAGCTGAGTGCCATGTTTCATTTGAAATCAAAGATCTTCGTTTCACCTGAGCGCATGCTGGTGCATGCTGCCAGTGACAGGCGCGCATTTCTGGGCGCTATGGGCGCAGGCCTCGGCGTGTTGGTGGCCGGTACCAGCACATCTGCCGTTGCGCGGAATGTGAGCGACTTGTCGATCGGCCCGATGGTTCGCGTATCGCGTCAGCGACTGGACGCACTGGCGGCGCAGTTCTTCCCCTTATTCAACCAGGGCCATGTTGTTGAGCCCTTTTCGGCAGAGCGGCATGGCGCCCGATACGATGTGGAGTTGAGAACCCTGAGCACTTTCACAAAAGTGCCCGAGACTGGCGAGCGTGTCCAGGTGACTGGCTTGCTGGCTGTGCCTGCAGGCGTGAATGGACGAATTCCAGTGGTTTCCTGGCAGCACGGCACCATTCTGTCCTTTGATCAGGTGCCTTCCAATCTGGTTCGACTGGCTGATCCAGCCTACAAGCTGAGCGACGAACGCGATTCGCTGGAGACGATGTTTAATCTGCAGCGACTAGCGGGGCAGGGGTTCGCTGTTGTGGCTGCCGATTATCTTGGGAAAGGGCCATTGCGTGGAACGCGCACTGAAGCCTATGGAGTACGGGATGCCACTGTGGCGACTTGCTCCGACATTCTGGATTCGGGCCTTCGCGGCCTTGGGCAGCTGGGCCTGCAGTCTTCAGCGCTTTTTCTCAATGGCTGGTCACAGGGGGGGGCCAACACACAGTGGATGCACCAGGCCCTGCGTCGCCGCGGTATAGAGGTCACCGCTTCTGCTGCACAAAGTCCTTTCAACAACCTTCTGGATTCCCTGCGCTACTGGACCGATCAGTTGCCTGTGCCTGATTCATCCGACTATCCGCGTATACCCGCCTGGGCCTCTCTGTGTCTGATCATTTTGTTGGGCAGTTACCGTGAGTACTACCGGCTGCCGGAGCTCTTCAAGACGGCGATCAAGCCACAGTATCTGGAGTTCGCAGAAAAGTACTGGCGTACCTACCGCATCGAAGCCGAAGATTTGCCCAAAGCACCGGCATCTACGGCCGATCTGTTGATCGATGGGCTCTTGAGTAGATTTACTGCTTTGCCTAACAGCCAGTTCCTGGCACATGTTGCAGCCAATGCACCTTTGGCATACACCTACGACCGACCCTTCCGTTTTTATTACGGAATGGCTGATGAAGCGCTGCATCCGAGCATGATGGGTGTTGCACTGGCCACAGCAGGACCCATGGCCGGGGGTGTCCCTGTACCTCGTGCCAGCCACCGCGGTACTTTTCTGGCCAGCCTTTACGGCGACGGTGCCTCAGTCGCTGGTCTGAGCAATGTGCCAGATTGGTTCCGGTCATTCTTGACCCCTGAAAAATCCTGATACCCTCCATGAATGTCAGTAATCCCTGGTGATTCCGATCGCTCAGAACTCTTTAGGGATATTCAATGAGGGCAAGTCAATCAGTGCCTGCCTTGACCAGTTCCTGGCCATGGCCTTCGCGCAGTTGGCCTGCCGCGAGTCTTTGCGCGACATCGAGATCCATTTGCGTGCACAGGCCGGGCGGCTCAATCACATGGGCTTTCGGTGCGCGACGATTTCGCGCAACACTCTGTGTGTGGCGCCCGTTAGGGGGTGGCTTTCGAGGTGCCGGTGTCACTTGCGATTCTTCGGCCGCAGGGGCGGCCTCCTACGGGGGGCAGCCACACCGGGGTTGGCGTCTGCTGCTTCGCTGCTGGGCACCTAGGGTCTCGGAAGTAATGGAGTTCTGGCCGTCTCCCACGCGCCGCGGACCGTAGACACAAGGAAATTGAGCGAGGCGGGGTCTTCCGAGATCGACAAGATTGCGGGCAGTGCGAGACGTTTCGCCTCGTAAACCGAATGCAGCACTGGGAACACTTTGCGCACCACCGTGTTCGGGAGCATCCCCGGCGGCACGTACACGGACCCAGGAGGCGTGGGGCACACCTGCGGGCACGGCAATATCAACTGGCTGTAGACGGGTATCGATCCATCATGACGAAGCTCCCCCTGCGGGGTGGAATCAGGCGGGGTGTTGGCATCGCCGCAACTTCGGCCACAGTAATCCCCGGCCATCAGCGTCACTGCGACGTCGTCGAGAACCCCCACCTGTTGCACGTCCCAACTGGTCGGACTTGGCTTGGCATGACCGAAGGTCTCCGTGATGAGATGGGCGCCCGCACCGCCATCACGTTCATAGGGGATCAATCCCAGGCCCGCATCAGCGAATTGGCGACCCCATGCCTTGTCGACCAGTGGGTGGTATCGCGACGGGTCAGCAATGACGTCCGCAGCTGGGGTTCCCAGGTGCGGCGTCGCTATGGTCGTGAGCGTGGGAATCCTGATACCTGCGTCCACGGCCCACCGCGAGTAGGAGAAACCGGGGGCGACAGATGCCTTCGGTGGCGGTCGCTTCAATGCCGCGATCGTGGCGCGCGCCACAATCCCGCCGTAGCTGTACCCCACGAGATCGAAGGTTGTGTATCCGTAGGTGGCATTCAGGTACCCCAGGAATGCGAGTACCGCTTGACCTGCTTGGGTTGGGTAAGCGCCGGTATTCCATTGCACCTCAACAGGTGGCTGCGGCGGACAGCCCTCCTTGCCGAAGGTGCTGGGGTAAAGGTTGCCGTAGCCGGGTGCGGTGAACACCGGCAGGCCGGCATTCACCAAAGCCTGGACGTACGTGGGCCGGCCTCCACTGCACGCATGCCACGGCGTCGTGAATGCGTGAGGACTGCCGCCCCCTTCGATCACCACGACCGCTCTTCCATGGGTCTGGGCGGCGGTCACCGGCAAGTTGGAATTTGCGCCTGCGGGGAAAGCAAGCATCAGCAGTACCCCAAACAAGATTCCGATTGCAGACTTACCCATTGACTTTTGCATAGTTCACCTCTTCTTGTTTGTTGACATACTTGGAAGACCAGCACGACGGTTCGTCTTCCACAATCAATCACTTTCCTGCCAGCACGTGTACCGTCTCTGGGCACGGTGTCACGAGAAAAAATTTCATTGATCCTGGAGAGTTATTCCTTGCTTCATGACTTGACTTGCACGATTTAACCTTGATCTCGGGCAAAGATGGGCTGCCAAAAAACCATCTTAGGGCTGCCTCTTTCATGCTCGTTGGCACCGGTTTGATTTGTCGGAATTCGTCGAAATGTTTCTGCCAGCCTTCAGGCTGCCCGAGTTAGGTTATCGGTACAGATGACCCGCTGCGCGAGCTGCTTGCACATAGATTTCAGGCAGTTCAATCTGGCGTTTTTGCAACACAGACTGCCGCACGGAAATGTCAAACGCAGTTGCGGTCACGCTCTTCATGCCATGTTGTGCATTGGGCTTGGCCAAGTGTTCAAAGGCCATCTGGATGGCCAATCCGCCGAGTTCATCGGGCGGTACTGAAGCCGCCAGCCCACCCCCCATTTGGACGAATGAGTGGCGAACACCGATGGGCAAAGGGGCCGAATGGGTCTCTGTCCAGCGGGTCACATCGGATTCGCGAGCCATCACCATACCGACATCGCCGACCGGGACCTTGTCAATCGTCAGCACCAGCAGGACATCGGCTAGTTTTGCAGGGCCCAGCACATACTGTTTCCAGGCTTCAAAGTGAGGCACGAGAGCATGGTTCATCAGTCGATGGCGTCCCCAGTCATGGGCAAGCACCTGTTTCATTTCGGCAGTTCCGGTGAGATCGTCTATGCCCACCACCGCAATGCGCATCGGCTCTCCGCGTCCGATCTCGTCCAGCAGCGCAGTCAACGGCGCCAGTGGGGCGGGTTCTCTGACCCCGGACACACCGCGATCTTCGCTGTAGCCATAACGACCGGGGTCGTGCATCAGACCGGTGTACACCAGTTGCATGCGGTTTTGATCGACGTAATGTCTGCCCAGCAAATGGTTGGTTTCGTCATCGACGGTGACCAGGATATGCGGATCCATCGCTTTGATTTTTCTACGGACTTCCTTCACCACCCGGTCCAGATCGGCTTCTTGGGAAAGAATGTCCAGATTCAGATATTCCCTTGTCACGGTGACTGGCAGACGGTTGGTGCTCAGAACTCGAGAGATGCCCTTATCGATCGCACTGGCCCATGAAGACTCTTTGCTGAGCGAATGAACCACCAGGATGCGTGGCTTGGCTGAGTTGAACAGGGTCAGCAGCAACAGGGTCGACATCAGAAAGCCGAGGATCATCAGCCAGGTGGCCCGTGCCTTGTTCGCGCTCTTCATGCGATCCCCATCCAGCCCCATAAAGGCACCGACAGGAACACCATCAGCACACGGGCGCCATTCATCCACAGGTTGTGCCGCAAAAAGACCGATTCCTCAATACGGGCCTCTACGCCAGCGTTCACTGCGATGCCATAGATGCTGTTCTGATACCTGAAAAACCAGATATCGCTGAAGACCCCAATCGCAAAGATGCAAATCCATGGGCTGATGCCCTCGACTTGCGCCACCGGAAGCAAAACAACCGCGGACAGCAGCATGCCGGCGGGGATCGGCAGCAGCAGGCGGATCAGCAGGACCACCCCCAATGTCAGGCCCAGGAAGACCAGCACATTCCCATCCACAAAGGTGACATGCTCGGCAAGCGCACGGGACAGATCCTGATTCAGGCCCAGGTAGCCCATGACCTTGATCAGGCAGTCGGTGGAGATCAGAAAGACAATCATCGGCCAATCGATGCTTTTCTGAAAATCCATCTTCGTCATGACACCACAGACCAGCAAACCCACCAGTACGGCCCCCGCCAGGCCTGACTGGGGCACATGGTGAATCGATGTGGTCAGTGAACCCAGAAGGAACATCGCGAACACGACGGCTGTGCATTTCTCGGCGAGGCTCAGCGGTCCAAGCAAGTGCATGCGCTCTTGCAGGATGAGCCGGTTGACGGTGGATTGACCCTGAGGACCTACCCACCATCGGACGCCCAGCATGTGAAGCGCCACGATCCCGAGGGTGAACAGCGCGGCGGCGCCTATCCAGAACATGCCTGCGTAATAGTCCTGCAGGTGCAGTGGCAAAAAACCCAGCACCGAAATCGTCACCGACTTGCTGGTGGCCAAAGTCGACGAAAACAGCATGGCGCCGCCATACGTGGCGATGAACAAGGCTGTCATGGCGGCACTGCGTTCGGGCAGTCGCAGGCCGCGTGCCATGTCATCAAACGCTGGCATCATCAAGGCCATGCGGTTGTTGCCCGAAGGTGTGCCAAGCGACAGCAAAAGGCCATAGAGCAGCAAGCTCAATTGCCGCCAGGACGAGCGGTCCGGTAAACGCAGCAGTAGCCACAGCAGGACGCGGTTGCTCAGACCCGAGCCACTGAGCATGGCCGCCATGGCAAAGACGCTGATCAAGGTTACGAGGCCGGGCGAGGCAAAGCTGGTCAGCACCACCGAAGGGGGCGCCAAACCCACAAAGAGAATGCAAATCAGTCCCGCCAGCGGCGGAATATAGTCGTCCACCAGGCTGAAGACCCACATGGTGATCACCATGCCGAAGATCGCCAGGAACACACTGGCCTGCAAAGTGAGATCCATAGCCTGGGTCGATGCATACAAGCCTGGGGGCACACACAGGGCCATGCCCCAGCCGATCAAACGCTTGTTGCTGCCCGTTGCAGCCTTTGCCGCATCGTCCCGCAAGGCGGAGGGTGCCTGCAATGCCCGTTCGATGGAGCGCACCAGAGCCGCTTCAAGTCCCGGCACTTGCGCGCACAACGCACGCACGGCCTGGCGTGGCAGGCGCCAGGCACGGACAGTGGTGACGGCGCTGACGGTGCTTTCGTAGGTAGGCAGACCCGCAGCTTCCTGACCTGTGAGCACGGGTCTCGGCCCGTCTTGGGCCGGACGCAGTGTGTGCAAGGATTCGACCGTGCCCTCGACGATCAAGAACATCGCACTGGCAGACTCTCCCCGCCTGAACAGGTCTTCACCCGGCGTCCAGACTTGCTCGTCCATGCTGGCCAGCAGGCGCGAGAGTGCTGGGGCCGGCAGGCTGCCCAGCAAGCCGTGCGCGCGGATATCCGAGAGGGGCGAACGGGTCTGCAGGCTCGTCTCTGAGCGGACAATCCGTTCGGTCATGGGTGGATGATTTTCGAGGCCCAGGAATTTTTTATGATTACGGCGCTCGGACCGTCCCATATTGAGGGGTACAAAAGACGTCTTGTTGGGTGTTGCAACCCAGTCGAATCACTGTACATGGTCATCATTCTTTACCGAAATGATGGGCACAGGCCTCGACAAAATCCGACAAATGCAGGTGTAAGGCTCAATTCATTTGGCAAACGCTTTTTCCAGCGGTGGCACGAACTTTCGCTTGCGGCTGAGTAAACCGGGCTTTAACGTGCCCAGTAGCGTTGTAGAGAGTTCGAGCGCAGCTTGCACCACCCCTGCCTTAGAGGCCACCACCAGAATGGTTGAACCTCCTCGGTTGACATCGGTGACGGCAATCACCAGGGCGTCAAGATTTTCTGACTATCTTGATGATTTGCCGACGTTACTGCAACTATTCGGTCATGGCTAGTTGCCACTTGGACAGCAGTCAGGCGCCGCTGACCAGTTCGAGGTTGACAACCTGCTGGTCAATCGCGCCGAACAGGCTCTGGCCATTCCTGTCCTTCATCTCGATGCGGATGGTGTCACCGAACTTCATGAATTCGGTGCTCGGTTTGCCGTCCAGAATCGTCTCGATCGCGCGTTTTTCGGCGATGCAGCTGTAGCCCTTGGGCCAGTCC
>JACCDV011251902.1_pt1 | contig 40442 bp, 62 predicted proteins | sample 7446131 | NCBI WGS metagenome assembly JACCDV01 (sample SAMN15323448, study PRJNA562643) | freshwater metagenome | isolation source: river surface water | place: USA:Blue River Watershed | collected 2017-08-17
ATTACGCCCCAGAAGTCACCAAACTCCGACTGTCCACCATCGATATAGGTTAGAAAGTCATCTATCAGGATTACTAATCCTGCTAATGCAGCGATCAAGTAGAACACTGGATTTGTAGCAAAGGCAAGCAGCATAGCTCTGTTGACGTAAATTAGAGCAAGCCCAATCACTTTTAATGCTGTATCCCAACCGATAGTTTTTTCAATGATGATACCAATAAACCGAATGGCATTACCAATTGCACTAATAACAGCCGTAATAGCTTTCAGGAACCCTGTGATGCCATTTACGATGACGTCTTTATTTACTTTTAAGAAATTATCAAAAGCATTGACGATGTTCTGTAAAGCAGGAAGGAAACCGAATGCCAATTCTAATTTTAGCGACTGGTAACGTTTTCCAAGGTTGTCAACCGACTCGTTATAGTTCTTGGCTAGACGTAATTGCTCTTTTGTTACGTCATTAAGTAGCTTTTCTTCTTTAATGAGATCTTCAATCTCACGAATTGTTCCATGGAAAAAAGCAAAAAAACCACCTAGTGTTCCAGTGAAGAATCCAAGTACACCTAACACGCCCTCAATACCAGATACAAATCCGTCTGTTGATTCATATAAGCGACCTAGCGCACCGTCAGCATTGTCTGCACTTGTTTCAATGTCATCAATGGCATCGCCCAATGCTTCTGCACTGTTAATGCTGGCATTGTCAACCTTTAAGCCAAGTGCGATCAAAAATTCGTCAAGTATCATCGTTGTGACCCCAATATAATGCTTTCGATTATAGCATTAAAAAACCTAGCTTTCGCTAGGTCTTGATTTTGTCCATCTCTTCCTTTTCTCTTACTGCCATTTCTGCTATCGCTTCATGTAACTGTAAGAACTCATCAAGGGAATACACACCGTTTTTTAACTCGGTCATCGTGCAATACCCCTTGGTGATAGGAGCAAAGATAAACCAGTCTACGTCAGATTGGTTACCGCCTTGTTCAGAGCTTGCCCAAGAATACTTTTCGCAAACCCTTCCCCAGTTGGTAAGAAATCCAAAAAATGGAATTTCACCCCGAAGAACAATACCTGATAAATATGACTGCGGTGCTTACCAAGGTGCATAGATTGATCCGCCTTGGTTGAAAAATTAACACCCTCACCACCTTTCTTAACCATTACGGTTGACCAGATGAACTCCTGAATCTTTTCAGCTTCAGGGCTGGAAATGTTTGCAAGGACTTCGGCTGGATCAATGTTAACATCAAACCCTTTCCCACCTTCTGCGTTACCCTTAACTTTCACCGCGCCACGTGATAATGAAATAAGCAGCTCAGCGTGCTTCTTTGCTTTAAATACATCGGCTTCTGCAAAGTGATAAACAACATCATCTAATTCGAGAGTGTTAATTTTTTCAGTCATTCCTATTTACCTGTATATTGAGAATCTTCACGAACAAAGTCGATAGTCCATGTGCTGTCGTTATGAGCCGTACCGCGAACATAGTTAGCACGATTGACAAACCAACCATCTGTAGCAGTGATCTTATCACCGCTAACCACGTTTTCATAGTAGCAAGTTAGTGGCGTATGGTTCTTAAGGTTGCGCTGAGACTTTAGACGCTCAAGCATAAACTTGTTATCTTCATGACCTTGTAACAACTTGATCACCAGTTGCACGCCATTGCCATTGCCAGACTTAACAAACACATACTGCCCAACGTTTGAGCCATTGGTAATAGCTCCCTCAGCATTTGGATAGTTAAATGCAATTGAGTCGGCAGCATCGACGAAACCAGTGATGCGATAACCGTCGATGTTTAAAACACTAAAATTATGATCGTATGCAGACATAAATTATCGCTCCAAATTGCTTAGTTTTTCTTTCAATAGATAGCCTTCAAGCATCCATACTTTGTTGCGAGCATTTTCACGAGCAACCTTTTTGCCAATTTCAGGATCAAAGTTTTCAGGGCTCGCACATGCAGATTCACCTGTAACAGTAAAGCCGTTTTTTAAGATCAATACACAAAAGGTTAAGGTCCTTAACGTACCGTGAAAGCCCATGGCATCATAACTATTACAGTTATTTCCAACTCCTTGTGCTGCGGTAAAGTAGTATTCATCCACAATCACCGCATCAATATCTGCAGGCGTTAAGCGTGGCGCATTTAATCCTTTGTCTTGAATTTCTTGCTCGATTTTTTGCTCTTGATTACTCATATTATCGCTCCATATAAACTAAAATATCAGCAGAATGGATTGCACCTGCCTCTTTTGCTGCGATCTGAATTGGCATTGCTTTACGCGCTTCACGATCTGATTGTGATTGTAGTGCATATGAATCTGAATACATATACCAACCATTCTCAAGGATCTGACCAGTTGATAACTCACCAAATCCAACACCATTCCATGTCAAGCCACGGCCAAGGAACCCGTTGCGTACAAACTGCTCATGAACAGGAACAAGTGCAGACTCAAGGGTGATTTGACCTTCATCTGTCTGTGGAATCTTAGGTTGTTGAATCAATCGTGTAGCACCTGCTGCTTGTAAGCGTGTTGCATACGCATGGCGACCAACTGTCGAATCGGCAAAGAACAACTCAACACCAACAGTACGACCCTCCGCCAAGAATGTAGTGCCATCGTAGTCAGTATAATAGTTAATGCCTAATCGGTCTGCTTTGTTTGCAAGAGTGGTTGTGATGCCTTCATCAGACTGAACACTATTAAGGCTCTTGAACTTAAGCGTCTGTGCAGTGTTTACACCTTCCCAGTTTGTAGATGAAATTTGCACCATCGCTTGAACCGCAGCATGTTTGTCACCAAGTTTGTTTAACTGGACAAGCATAATTTGGCTGTTCTTCTGTGCAATTCGATACAGTGGGTTACTCTGATTGAAGTCAAGCAAGTAATCAGCTAATGCTGTCATTACATAGATATGGAATCGATTAGACGCCAACAAACGATCATGTGTATCTTCAATTTCTTGGTCAGTAACGGTAGCAGTATTATAGAAACCATAATAGTTAGGCTGCTTGTCGTCTAATGCTGCAATCAATTCAACGATGCTTTGTGCTGCTGGAGTGCTGCCATCAATACCGCGAATCTGTTTAACACCACGGTTAATAGTCAAACGCAAATCATCTGCAATGTTGTTTGCTTCGTACGTATTTACAGTAATGCCGATATTATCAGTGTCAACGTCTGCACCATTGATTTTTGAAGATAATGCAAATACACCGTTTGCATACGAGAACACAAAACGAGACTCTGCACCTAGAGCAGCATTTAATGCCGTCACAAAAGTGTCATAGTCAACTACTGCCTCAGTAGATGTGTATGCAACTGTTTCAGTTACGTTACGTGACGTGATAGTGAAGTTGTAAGATGCCTTAAGATTAGCAAACGGCAAAGGTGAAGCTGTTGCTGTAAGGCTGTTCGCTCGTGCTACCACTGCTGCACCAGTCTTGTTCCAATATGCAATCAGTACTTGACGTGGCTTGGCAGGATGACTAAATGCCTTGCTTGTAGCTTTTGCAATTTCTGAATTCGTGCCAAATGTTTGCTCTACTTCAACCTGTGAAGATGCATACATGTACAAGTTTTCTACAAATTGATCTGACCACTGGTCGGTAACATAGACCGCTAGTGATTGATCTTGTACCTGTACTGCGGCTGGTGTTTTAGGCAGCAATACTCGGAAAAATCGGTTTAATGATAAGCTCATTCTGACCTCATTGTTCAATGTTTAATTGTAGCTCAACCGATTTCACGGCATTAAGCTGTTCCTTCACTATTGTATATTGACTTACGAATAAATCAAACTGCGCTCGTTCTTCATATGCCCCATCAATAGCAATGGGTACAGCACGAACAGGAGATATTTGCAGTATACCTATATTTAGTCGTTTTAACTCATTTACGATGCTGTTCATGCTGAAAACTGGCACTGAACGATTAGCCATCAAGATAGAATCTTTACCTATCAACTGAATCGAGTACAACACATTATATTTAGTGGTTGCAGATTCAGTCTCAGTGTCACCATCGAACGAAATACTTGTACCACTAATCGTATATGTGACAGGAAGAACAGTTGCATAGTTTGCCCACCCGTTTGTATCAACCTGAGTATTGGCTTCGATTACTCGCTCAGGAGAAAGGGTTAAAACCTTCGCTATTAATGTCCTGAGGTCCTTCGTATCGAATAAAGAGACTGTCGTAATAGCCATATTGTGACCAATCCTCTGTAGTAATGCAGCGATATTTCTTACCATTAAATAGCATGTAATCGCCATTCTTGATAGGTTGTGATGATTTGGTGAATACTTGCAAGATATCTTTTGTACGCTCACCCTCTGGCAATCTTTGCAGCGTGGCACCACTAGCTGGCTGCACATTGGTATTGTCATGCGTAACCGATACCATTGTTTCGGATGGTACTCCAGTGTTTGTGGTCGATTGCGTAACGATCTCAAATGTGATTGACTGAATAAAATCCTCATCATCTAGTAGCTCTTCAATATTTAGAAGCATAAAAAACCCCCTTAAATAAGGAGGTATTTTAGCACACTAAATCTTTATAAAATATTCTGTTGTTTTTCCACCATAATAGTCTGAACCATCCATTATGTATGCTTTTGCCACAATACTTTCAGGCCACTTTTTCCCTTTTGAGAAATCATTTAAAGTGAGTAGAGGAGGCTCGCAGATCCCAGTTACATCACGATCTAACGGAATCCCGTATTCTTCCTCGAATTTTTCAAATTCTTCTTTTGTTACTTGTTTATAGTCGCTCATAAAAATTCCTATTTAAATTGGCGTGCCTCAAGTGGATATCCTATCGGCACAATTAAAATATAATATCAATCGAATATACGTTCAGTGGTTTCACCGTCTAACGGTGCGCGAATGTGGTGCGGAAGTGCGAAATACTTTTCACTTAGATTGTCCTTTACTGCAACAATCCAATGGTTGCCACTCTTATCGATCAGAGTGCATAGCTTACGCATGGTTTTAGCCTTCTCACATTTAGTCAGAAAGCAGTTTGATTTTAGTCTCACTTACGCACCTCCCAACTGATAGATTGACGTAATGCACCAGTATCGATCAATGGCTTGCTGCTGCCCTTGAGCTTAATGGTTGCATCAGATAGTGGTTTGAATGGACCTTTTACAATCTTTTCTTTCACGAGATTAGATGCAAACAAACCAATGTTATTGTAAAACATCAAGTCAACTTTCTTTTGCTGCCGTGTGTAAGCCTTTACACCTTCTGCAACAATATCCTTGATCTTTTGATCACCTTCAATAATAGCAGACCGCAAGAATGAACGTTCAGGAATACCTCTTGATGGTGCGCCAAATTCATGCACAGCAGCTAGTGTTGCCATATTGATACCACCTCCATCATGTGGAGCATTGGTAGCCGATGGAACACCAACGTAGACCTTTGATTGACCCATTGAGCGTATACCGCTAATGAGATCACGAAGACCTTTAAGTCCTGTGTTTCGTATTATCATTAGAATGCTCCAAGCAGTAGGCTATAGCTTGTTCTATATTCTTGATGTCATCCATTCTGATACCATCAATCTCTATAAAACATTCACAATCCTCAAATAAAACATTCTCAAATATCTTATGACCATTAACTAGAATGTAATGACCATCAAAAACCACTTTTGCTTCAATCATCTCGAAAATGTCCCTGCTCCACAAGCTCCTGCACCCGATACCAAATACAGAGATGGCTTGATTAATTCCAATAACTCCCAATAGCGACGACCATAAGGTGTAAGTGCGTAGTCACCAGCGTTTGCGAACTTACCACTGTTTTTAGACTCAAGACCTTTGGATAACTTGCCGATGGTCTTGCTAGTTGCTGTTTGTGGAACTGCTGTTACTGGTGCTCCATTACCTGTCTTTCCAAAACGAAAAACGATCATGTGTGCTACTAGGTTCAAGATCCCTTCATCATATTGCGCTTTCCAATACTTAGCATCCATAGACTTTTGTGCAAGACCATAAAAAAAGTTTACACGCTCATCGGTAGCCGCAGATAGTTCAGGAAAATATAGTCTAAACTGTTCTAAAAATGTCATTGCATTGCTCCGTAGTTTCTTGACAATATCATAACCCATCTATCTAATGCTTCGGTAGCGATCTTGCGTATATAGTCATCTCGATGATTGGTTTTCCTTGCTGCAAGTAAAATATTCTTTTCTACCTTGTTGGGTTTGCGCATCTCATATTCTTCAACAGAACACACAGCATCATCAATAATTGATAGCATATTATCTGGTACACTTTCTTTGTATTCATAGCATAAATTATAAAGATACTTGTCCTTGCACCCAATGATTTTAGCCAATGATGCAATTCTACAAGATCCTAGTGATGCCCATAACCTTAAATCGTCAACGCTTTTAATTTTCATCAATACGTCTTCCTATTTTAATTTCCGCATCGGTAGCCTTACGGATACCCATAAGACCAGATTTATCACCATCAAGTTTAAAAACTGCACTATCCTTAGAGTATTTGCTTGTAAAAACCACCATATCGTCTTTCTTTGGTGAGTCATCAATGAGCTGGTTAATTAGGCTCATAAATATAAATCCCATGATTTTAAATATCGTTGCTGCCTAAGATCTATCAAATATGACACATCAAAACCTTGTTTCTTTCCAAGATGAATATGCAGATTTAATAGGTCGATTCTATTTTCTTCATTCATCTCGGTATCCTTGGGTTATTTCTTTTTCTGTGGCGTGTTGAACCTCACAATAACGGCAAGGAAAATTACCAAATCGTTTGGTTTTAACAGTCTTTGGTTTTCCTGTTTTTGTTAGGATTTCAATTTCAAATAAGCCAGAAAGCCCTGCTTCACCTTTGTAAACAACCTTATCCCCAACCTCAAAAATCCCATGCTTTCTACGATATTCTAAAAGCGCATCCTTAATTTCTTCTAAAACAAAACCGTGCTCTACTGCTCTTTTATAAAATCCATTGGTTAATTCATACCCACCAAGCTTTTCAATCAGACTCATTTTAGTAGCTCCATCTCAGCATTGCAGTGAATACAGAAACCATCATTTTTACTATGCTGTTCCTTGGTCATATCGCCTTCGCAATTCCAGCAAATCAATAGAGCAAAACTATCAAGTTGAGACTTTAATTCATCAATCTTTTTCTGCTGCTCTTGGAATGCCATCCATGCACCCATAAGAAATGCATAACTAATTCTATGATTAGTATGATCTGGATGATGATACTGATTCAGGCTCTCATTAAATCTAAAATCAGAACCACTAAGGATCCCTTTGATATCTGGCAAATCCTCAAAATCTTTTCTTGAATTACTCATATCACCACCCTCTTTCCTTTCTAACTTGATCAATTTCTTTACGCTCAATGCGCTTCTTTTGCTTAATTTTGTAAATTACAGTATCAGCAGTAATAAACATCAAGAAAGCAAAAGCTAATACTAAAAACCAAATACCCATGTCATGTAAACCCCTAATCCAATGTGTGCCAATACAGCTAACAATCCAAGTAATTTTAATTCTGTGGTTGGTTGCATTTTAATTCCTTCTTTTTACGGCGCCAATCCATGTAAACACTACATGCTTCTTTAGTTTCTGGTGTACGAACACCACCATTATAAGCAGATCGTAGCTGCATCATTTCACCATAATTCATCTTATAGCACCAACCTTCAGGAGTTTCGTATTGTCTGTATTTTTTCATTTTAACCTCATGTTTAATCTATTAGTTAATATTATTTATTTTTGTTAAATTTGTAAAATCATAATTATAATATGCTTATTTGTTTTTCTTATTAATTAAAAAACCCCAGCGTCCGTCAAAACTAACTGGGGTTTAGTGGTAATGCATCAAACGTAGCTGCCGTAACACTTTACCACATTAGTATACAGCAGTGAAGCTAATCACAAAGAAGCCTGTATTGTTCTGTGGAACCCAAACAATATTACCTCCTGTTTCAAGGATGATGGAGTGTCTAGGGTATAAACCAGAGCCATTATCAGCAGCAAGTATGGTGGTTGTAGTGGTAGGCCTGAACCCAACTGGGATAGCTCCAACAATTAAACGTGTATTTGCTGCCTGCTGGGTAACGTTACCATTAGAAAATGACAATGTTAGCTTTGTTAAGACTCCCTGCTTCTGTAAAGTTTGACTCTGAATAGAACCTTCACGAGCAAGCAGGTCAGCACTAGCCGTTACAGTACCAGTCGTTACAGTTACACCTTCACCAGCTGGACCTTGAGGTCCTGTCGCTCCAGTTGCACCCTTAACTCCTTGTAACCCCTGTGCGCCAGTTGCACCTGTAGGACCTTGAATACCTTGCAAGCCCTGAGCACCAGTATCTCCCTTGATACCTTGTAGACCCTGTGGTCCAGTTGCTCCAGTATCGCCCTTGTCACCTTTAATACCCTGCAATCCTTGCTGCCCCTGAGGACCTTGAGGGCCAGTCGGACCAATCGCACCCTGCAAGCCTTGCGGACCTTGTATACCTTGATCTCCTTTAGGACCTGTCAGGTCTGTACCACGCAAGAACGTAGGCTGAGCAACCAAGTCAGGATCATCAGTAAAGATGTACAGTGTACCTCCTAGCCAATACGCATCACCTACTTGCGCGGTGGCTTCTTTTGAGGCTAGTTCGCTCTCACTAGTAACAATACCTTTTAAGCGCACACGACCAATTGGTCCGATAGGTCATTGAACACCTTGAGGACCTTGAATACCCTGTGCACCCTGAATGCCTGCCTGACCTTGTACACCTTGCGCTCCAGTGTCACCTTTATCGCCTTTATCACCTTTCGCACCTTGAGCGGCAAGAAGTGCCCATGATGCATTCTCTGGCAGTGGCGCTGTACCAGTTACGGTGGCAAGGCAGAAGTACGTTGCACCCATATATGAAACAGCGTCATCAAGCACGTATTGAGTAGATGCATTATATTGTCCCTTCCAGTTGAGTCCTGCTGGACCTACAGGTCCAACTTCACCGCGCTCCCCTTGAATACCTTGTGGTCCTTGCAATCCTTGCATACCAGTTGGTCCTACATCACCTTTAAGACCTTGTACACCTTGGATACCCTGAATACCTTGATCGCCCTTCTCACCTTTCTTTGCGGTGAATGATTCCTCAATACCACCTTCGATACGGTTCATGTCGGCAGCGTATAGCTTCTCGCCACTTGTCCAGTTCTTTTTCGGAACGTAATTCAATTCAATTCTCCATATATTAAAAAACACCCTAGGAATTACCCTAGAGTGTCAAAATCCAAATTCATGGGCAAGCCACTGCCCGTGTTAGGGTGTAGGTGGAGTTACAGCGTAATCCACATAGACAGCAGACTTAGGTTGTTTCCACAGTGCACCAGTGAAGCCAGAAATGTAACCAGACTCATAAGTCAACAAGTCGCGTTGACGAACTTCTAGCACTTGAGGGTTGTGAACCTTCATTTCCACATAGTTTGCATCGTAAGTGTAGATCGCTACACGTGACTTGCCAGTGATGATGTCACGCGCATAGTTAGAAGGAACTGGAACAAACTCAACAGAGAAGTTATCGTCACCTGTAGTCTTGCGCAATGCAGCAAGGATCTTGTCGATTGCAGACAATGGAAGTAAGTCAAGACCAACTACCGCACCGCCTGTATCAAACTTACCAACTGCTGTCATCAAGTCTGAAGCATCCATAGCAATATGAGTTGGACGAATGCGGTACATAGAAGCAGACCATGCCTTATTGTATGCTTGCAGGATGAAGTCAATAAACTCTTGTGCAGTCATTGCAGCAATAGTCTTAGCCTGATCCGTACCGTGTGGAACTTCAGTGCTGTTCAATAGACCAACTTGACCTTTTGATTCTTCATGACCAAGGAACCCAACATACTGAATTGTAGCCATTGCGTTGGCATACAAAACGTCTTGCTTCATCTTCACAAGATCGATGCCTAGACGTTCAATCTTCTTAACTTCAAGCTCTGACCAGGTCGCAGCTTTAGCCCAAGATGCTACAGGAGCTTTGCGGAACTCGATATCTGCATCAAGAGTTTTTAAGCTGTTTGTCTTGTTGCCAATTAAACCATCTTTTACTGAGCCATTCGACACAGTAACACCAAACTCATGGTACTCAAGAGCAAGGTCTAAATTGAAGTCGATTGGTAATGCATCCTGAACGATAATTTCAGGAAATTGTGTTTCTTGTAACTGTGTGTCACGTTCGGTTAGTGCTTGTTGCAAAACCTCTGCGTATTGACCTGATTCGTAAGGCATTCCTTAAGCTCCTGCAACTTGTGAATTGTTAAGCGTAACCTCGATTACACCATTTGTGCCTGCACCTACTTTATCAACAATGTAGCCAACGTCAATAGTGGTAGCAGAAGCTGTAGCAGTAAACTTGCCTGCGTCTGCGCCAGTGCATTGCACATAAACTTTAGCGCCACGGGTGAAGGTCTGACCTGCAACCGTAACTACACGAATACCGTCACCGATACCGATTTTAGCAACCTCGAGGATTTTTGCATTTGGTGTAGCGTCTGGATAGATATCACGAACCACTACGCCTGCAAACACGTCGGTAACCGCAGAGAACTGCATAACACCACCAGCTGGGTTAAATGCAACAGCAGTACCGTATGGCAAGTCAGTAGTAGTTAGGTTGCGCTCACCCCAGATTTTAATATCAGAGCTTGATGCGCGAGAGAAGTTACCTGCACGAAGCGTGCCATCCCATTCAGTAAAAAATGTCATTATTGATTACCTCGACGTTTTAATGCAGCAGGGATTTTCACTTCGCCTTTAGCATCGTTTGCAATTAATTTAGAACCAATTTGTGGTTTCTTGACGGTTAACAATGTAGTCTTAGCAGCAGCATAAGCACTGTTCAATGCACAGTCACCAAGCTTCATAGCATCAGCAAAAGAGTAAGAACCAGTTGACGCTACGGCAGTCGCTTTAATTTCTTTGCTAGACATTGAGTCTTTGAATACCGCCTTAGTGAATACAGTTTTAGCATCGCCCATAGTGGTTGACTTGTCTTCTGCTTCTTTCAGTGATGCAAGCTCTGCTTCAAGCTCAGCGATTTTTGCATCTTTTTCTTGAAGTTGTGCTTCAAGGTTGGCAAGCTCTTCTTCCGCAATAGTAATGTCAGCGTCAGTAACAGTTGTGCCATCGGTAGGAACTTCTTTCTCGATTTGAGCAGCAAGTTCTTCTGCTTGAGTAGTAGCAGCTTGAGCTTCATCAATAACAGCAGTAGCTTCTTCCATTAATGTGACGGCTTCTGCTTGCAACTCTTGAACTACTGCCGCCTTATCTTCTGGCGTAGCATTTGGATCTACAACGACTGCTTCTGCATCTTTAAGTTTTGCATCAAAGTCAGCCTTTGCATCGTTAAGGCTTTTTTTGCGTGCTGTGATTTTGGCTTTTGCATCACCAAATTTTAATGCAACAGGCTTCTTGGCTTTACGGCCTAGAATCTTGTCTAGCATAGTACGTTTAGTCATCTCTTTAGGTTTCCCATCATTAAGATTTAATTTGCAATCCCCACCACAGCGACCTTCGTCAACGATGGCTAAGTGGTTGCCCCGAATATTTACCTTCGTTAGCTTACCATTGATTTCTTCAATGTCAGCATCATAGCCACATGATACTTCAATCATACCGCTTTGAATAGTGTCTATAGCACTGCTTGAATTGATGATAGCATCGCCTAAAAGAAACTGTTTATCTTCACTTGGACGAATGTTTGTGATGTGACCTTTTGTGAGTTCTTCCCAGTTCTTCGCATTAACCTCCATTTCCTCAGGATGGTTGATGGTGATAGGCATACCCTCAAACGACAGGATGGTTGCATCATTAAAAAGCTGTTCTGCATCTACATACACATCAGTGATGCCATTACCGCTTTTTCCTAGCTCAGAGTTTAAATACTCCATAGCTCCAACGCGAGCCAGTTTTACACCTTTAGATACAAGATAGCCTTGATCTGTAAGTGTAAATTTTGTTTGTGCTTTATCGTTTAATTTCATGTTACTAAACGTCTAAAAATAATAGCAATCATACCAACAAAAAAAACCCCTTGCAAATCATCACAAGGGGCGGTTGAAGCTAATTGGCGGAAAGCAATGTATTCGAAACATATCCTATTACAGACCCACTGTTTAGCAAACAGGTCTAGTACCTAGCTAGTTTACTTTCCATAATTGGAGCGCCTTGCTGGAGTCGAACCAACTAACACGGATAAATCCGCTGCACAGACCCTATAAGCCGTAGACGCATAACTAAACTTTAGTAGAGTGAACATTTTACACCAAATGCCTCGAACAAATTAACAGAGCGCCTTTACGCTGGGTGCTATTCACTCTCTAAAGTTTGCTAGTCTATTCCTAGCAGTCAATTGATCGGCAAGTTGCGAACCCTTGCTTTGCTATGACTTAAGGTATCATGGTCTCCTTCATAGCTGGTGTAATTATTGGAATAGGAGTTCCGCCATGTTTACACACGTACCGCCTACGTATTCAATCAATAAAACAAAGATACATCTATTCAAATCTATTGTCAACACTTATTCATTGCTAAATTTATTTGATCCTAAATAAACACGATATGAGTTAGCTTTACTACTATTTTTCATAACAGGAGGATGATCAACTGGTGTAGCCCACTGCGTTGCATCTGCATATTCACCTAACTCCATCCATCCTGCACCAAGCCATTTCTTATGTGGCTTAACAGAGCAGTCATAGTAGACTACTCCGTTTGTTCCTAGCTCATGATGCGTAGCGTTATTTGGTTTCATCACAAAACCCCATGCTTAATCATATAAGAATAAACAACACCATTAACAACCAACATCAAAGCTAAAATGTATTCCATAGTGTATCTCCTAAATCAATAATCGAATAATAAAAGTTAATAAAACTATTGTCAAATGTTATTTATGTGCTAGTATTGTCTTAAGTTTAGGAGCAAAAACAAATGATCAAATCAATAGAAGGTAAAGTGTGGCATACAACCACTCAGTTCAATGGAACTATATGTCAGTTCTTTCATGCAGAACGCCTGGTAATGGCATTCAACAAAAAATGGTGGTGAGTATGAGTAAAACAGCTTTAGCAGTATTTACACTAATATACGGTCTAATGACTACACTAGTTTGCATATACTTATCACTAGTTTTGTCCGAAATGCATTCATTAGTATTTTTTATCGGATCTGTGTCTTCTCTAGCGTTATTCTTTTTAATTTTAATTATTGGTGGTGAACATGAGTGAATTGATTAGCGGTAAAGAGGCGCTAGAGTCAATATTGGATGGTATTGATATTCAGTACCTAAACAATTTTAACCAGTGGGATGATGCAGCAATAGCTATATCGGTTATGGATTTCTTGGATTGTAAATTTAAATTCCGCCTAAAACCCCGAACCATCACAATTAATGGTATTGAAGTACCTGCGCCTTTTAAGCCTGAAAAACATAAATCATGTTATCTGCTTCATGATTTATATGAATGTGGTTACATAAAAACTTCTTGGAATTTTGATTATTATGTTAGACCTGCATGGCGTACCGAAGAAGAAATTAAACAAGTAGTCTCAGCATTACGGAGTATTTTCAATGAAGGCTAAGGATTTTATTAAAAAGTTTGGGTGGGAAAAGGCGAAAAACATAGTCGCCAAAACAGAAAATATTGGGATATATGTCAATGAAAAAATGTCATTGGCGGTCTACAATTCATCTAGTGGATATATAGTGAGCGATGGACTTCTATTCACGATCAATAGGATTGACCTAAAAAAATACACAGATGCTTATGAGTTAGTGAAAGACTTATATGGAATTGATAAGGCAAGAGAATACGCAGATTCAGAATACACTGCTCCTGAGTTATCAATCGCAATAAAGCAAGCCATAACCCTTGTAGAAGAAGTAGGAGAGTGTGATGGATGAGATTATTAGTTATATTTATTGTGATGAGGCTGTAGTTTGTAGGTGTGCAGAATCTGACGAAATTGATCTATGTCAACCTGGAGAAAAAATTTCAATTTCAAAACAAGGTGCAGCCGAACTAATCAAGGTTTTGCAGGAGTGGATAGAAAATGATTAACTTCCTACGTAAATTATTCTGCTTCCATGCTTGGGAGTATGAGCAAGACATAAATAGTGAATGGTATGAAGAATGCCGTAAATGTGAGAAGGTGCGTAAATATGAAAATACCTAATGGAGCAACCCATGTATGCAACATTGATGATCGTCAGATATTCATCAAGCGAGATAAAGGAAAGTGGTACATGCAGGATGGAAAGAAATGGTCTGAGGTTCATCCTGTTTCAATCGCTAACAACAAACATAATATTACAGAGATCAAACCCCTATAAAAGGGGTTTTTTCTTATCCAAAGTTAACTACTGGCAAATGAACGCACCGGCAATTTATCGGTATTCCCGGTGCTTGTTCAACCCCACCGATAGAGCTTCGCTTCTTCCATGTTTTTCCTTGATCGTCAGAATAGACAGTATCATCATCAAATTTACAATACTTTCCATCCATTACTTCATGATCAGGCCTAGTCCTCTCGTCGTTACTTGCAGACCAGATATAGTATTTAGATCCTAATGATTCAGCCCGAAGCTGCGTCAACTGGCTATTTACTTTCGCAGTTTCAGTACGCGCAATAAGTTTCGCCCGACTCTCTGTAACCTTTCCGCGTTCTTTAATTTCCGTAATGAGTCGAGTAGATCGTTCACCATTGATAACATTATCGCGCACGATCTTACCAATGTCGTTAATGTACTCGGTTTTAATTGAGCTGATGAGCGCGACATTCTCCGCAATTTTAACGTCAAGTAGCTCACGGATATCAGGAGTATTAGCAGGGCCAGTAATATCAATACCTGTTGCTCGTTTGATGTTTCCATCCATGCTTCTCCTATTGTTGCGGTTTAGACGTTCAAGGAACCCAGCAGCTAGGCTAGCGGCAAAGGCATTAATGTTGAGTGATTCTAGTCGCTCATTGATCCTAGTCATCTGTGCAGCAAGCAATTGCACACCCTTCGAGAAGAGTGCGTCATTGATTGGCAAGCTATCATTCTTAAGCTCCGAAACCACTATATCCTGCATTATTTGGATTAGCTGGTTCATTTGCTTGCGATAGTAAACTTCGGCTTGCTTGCTCGGCTTCACTGGTCGTATCTTGCGATTCACTGATAAGATCCTTTAATTCTTTGATGCTTTCGTCTGTAATTGATGTAACTAAGCCTTTATTGCGCAACTCGGTAGCATACTGCGACTCATCAATTACACCATCTTGTAACGCTGTAGACAATGCAGAAACTGTAGTGCTAAGAATTGCTGCATTCTCTGTCTCGTTGCTCAACTCAATTGATGGGTATGTGAACTCAAGATATGTTTGACTAAATCCAATTTCACGTAGCACGAACTTATCGATAAACTCATCAACTGGTCGTAATCGAGACTCTTGTAGTGAAGCAATCGTTTCATAGTAGTTCTGGTTGTCCTCGGCACCACTTGCGAATCCAGATGCAGACTGCCCAAATAATCGAGTCAATGGTCGGTTACACGCACCTGCCAGGTCGTCACGCTGCGCCTTAAGGATTTCTACAAGGCCAGCGAAAGTCATCTCCTTCCGATCATATGTTGTCGTAGAGTCAATCAATAATGCATCAGTAGAACTTTGAATAGAGCGCATAGCAATCGCTACTGCCTCAAAATCAGACTCACGTCCAGAGGCAATACCACGGTTAAACCCTTCAATAGAAAGTACATCAACCTTCGATTGATCCACGATATCTGAAATGTTTGTTGCAGTTGCAAGGTAGTTAATCAAAGGTTGATAGATACCCTGTACGTCAGAGCGCCCATACTTTCCTTGTGTGCCATTCTTACTCTTAATTGACCGCTTACCAGCTTCAATGCGAACTACACGGCTGTTGTGTACAAGGAAGTCCTGAGATCCAACATTGACACGATACATACGTGGCTTACCGAAGTTAGCACTCGTGATGTCGTCCTCTCGCGTCTTATCGAAGTCATAAGCGGTCTTATCAAGTACGATAAATCGAACAATCTTTTCATTGTCAATATCTAGTGGCTGCTCTGTATTATCATTGTCAGTAACCGCCATGACCATAGCGTCACCAAACAGTGAAGCCCATGTGAGGACTTCCTCACGCGCTGCAAAAGCACCAAGTCGTCGATATGCAGACTCTAATGCTTTAGTCTGTGCAGTGTCCATTGGCGTACTGATCTCACGATTTAGGCGTGTCATATCAGACACACCGCCATCAATATACTTCTGGATGATCCACGAATTAGCGTAAAGATCCTCCAACTTCTTGTCACTCAGTCTACGACCACCAACAAACTCACGAGCAGCAGATCGCTGACCGAGGCTTGTCGCTAGAGACTGAATCCCATCGTTTAAAATTGTCATGTTATAACCTCAATCTGAATGACAATAATATATCACAGCATGTCTAAGAAATTACCGTGATCCTTCATGATTGGCTCAAGAGCATAACGTAAGGCATCGATATGGTGGTTCCATGCGTCAACAATAATTGGCAACACCTCACCAGTTAATCGGTCCACCTTGTACGAATACTTGTCAAATTCCTCTTTGGTTCCAACGCATCTAGGATGAATAACAACCTGATCGAACGATCTGATAAACTCAATACCATCCTCAACAGAACCCTTACCCTTTACACAAGGTTCACAACTTGGCATCCCGTGGCGCTTCAGGTAGCTAATCGTTTCTGGACGAGAGTTATCCGCACGGGTGGAAACCATATTAACGTTAGGAATATTGTCAGATATAAACTTGAATGTGTGGTCTGTTTCTAACCCAACCTTGCTGCAATCGTACTCGATGTATAGCTTGCGCTCGTAGATCCACGCTCTCACAAATGCCATTGGATCATTAGCAAATCCGAAGTCCATCCCCTGATATGGCCCATCCCAGTAATGCTCTGGCGTGAACTCAGCAGTAATGTACTTGTTGGCAAATACTTGTGACTCAGAGTTCTCATTGTAAGCTCCTTCCCAAATCCAGTTGTATTTTTCTGGCTGCATATTACGCATAGCCATACGCCGTTGTCTGTCTAGGATTTTTGGGAATTTTGGATTGTCACGCCAGTTTATCTCAGCACCAACTCCGATCAACTCGCCAGTGTCAGGATCGTAAATCTTTTCCTTTCTAAACCTGGTGTCGCAGGGGCTACCACGTTTCTCAGGGTTCCATGTCACCCATATTTCTGCATCATCAATGCCACGTATTGTAGGCTCTAGCTTTGACCAGGCCAATTCAGATACAGACTCAGCCTCATCTACCCAACAAAGCAATATTCTGGCTTTAGACTTAATGCTATCCAGGTTGTGACGTAGGCCAGCGAACAGGAATTGAACTCTCCTATTCTTACTTCTTATGTAGCTCTCACCACACTCATAGTAAGCGTCAAGGAATGGAACTTCTTTTATTGCCTGTTTAATCTCTTCCATTGATGAGTCAGCAAGCGTGTTCATGAACTCACGACCACAAAGGATAACTCCGCTTATCCCTTGCTCAGCGTACATGTACCCACGGATAGCAGCCATAACCGCAAACGTTCTTGTCTTACCAGATCCACGGCCGCCCCATGCTGTCCTGTACATCACATTAGATTGTGACATGACAGGTATTAGCTTTGGGATAATCTCTACGTCAACACTACTCATCGCTAGGCTTTAATCCCACAAGATTAATAGTGGTAGGCTTAGTAGCCATAGATCCATCGCTAGACATAAGATCCTGCTTCTCAGCCAATCCTTCAACACGAGAAATAATGTTGCCGTTCATATCACCAGATGCAGCTCCATCAATGTTATGAGCAGTCATTAATGTACAAATGTGTCTAAACGTAGCCGAATACTCAGGTCTAGCTCCATAGTCTTTAAGGGTGCTTAAACCAACTCCAAGGTGAGCAGCAAGTCCGTTCTGCGTCATAGGTCGTGCATGAGGAACCTTCTTGTAACTGATTTCACCCTGAAACGCTGCCGTGATAGTTTTCATTACAGGATTATCTTTTACCCATTGAATATAATCGTAAGCCGCCTTTTCAAATTCTTCAGGACTTTGAATAAGTCTAGGCTTCCCCATTGGTCTAGCCATTTTCTCTACCCCACTAAACAAGGGGCCGAAGCCCCTAATTGATTAAATAAATAAGATATTAACACAACAACTATGACAAGTCATTGCTTCGCCCACCTACATGATTATTCACAATAACAGTCTGGCTAGCACCCTTGTTAGCTAACGCCCATATGAATGCCCATACCCATCCAAAAACAAGAAACCCAAGTGTTAAGTTAACTGCAAAGATAGCCCACTTTGATGCATGCCCTCGGCTAAAAGCAATTATTGTAGGAATCAAATAAAACGCCAATGCCATAAATACTGCGATAGCTTCCATTATTTGTTCTCCAATTCATTAACAACAAGTGTGGCATACCCTGCGATATCATGCCAAGAATCAACGTGGTTTACATCACCATGCGTAATACGTGCAAGTTTTGAGCAGATCATATGCAATGCTTCTAGCTGCACATCAGACATTTCATCAGTCGATAACATCTGCAACAAGTATTGTGTCGTATGCGCTACATCATTGAATTCACCATACTGCGATTGACGCTCACCCAATGTTTTATCCACATCGCTGATATGATTGTCATCCGATCCTGATTCTCGTTGCCAAAGCAAGGTATCTGAATTATCAGCATATCCTAGAGACCATCGGTTCTCTTCTATACTGTATATACACTTTATTCTTTGTACAAATCCTGTGAAAAATAATGTGCCATCTTGTGTTATATGTAATGAATCAGACCCCTCAGGAACCTCAATCAACCCATCATGACAATCAACAACATCACTTAATACAACCAGTTTGTATGATCCATCTTCCAACTTCTGTAAGTATTCTTTTTGCATCTCACCCACCATTTTTTAATAAATAACTTGAAAGCATATGATAGTAGCTATCTGCACAAGCATCATCAATCTCAAGGATTACACCTGTACCACTTTTCAATCTACCATCCAGTTTCTCTACCAAACGTTCACGGCCCATCTCTTTTGCAATCGCATGCAATGAACCTGTATCACCAGCGTTCAATGTCATCGTAAATGGACGATCTTTGATTAATTCCTCAATCATCCGCTTTGCAAAACGCTTATTCACTTCATGCCAGTTCATGTAAAAAACACCATATTGAAAATAATAAAATTATTCATGACTTTGCTACTGTGCTTCGATCATTAGCTGAAAGTCCTGCTGCAACGGCAGTAGCTCACCAGTTGTTAAATGAAGATTTGACTTAAAAGCCACATGTAACTCATCAACCAAAGATGCAATTTTTTCCTTTGGCGCCAAAACAAATCCTTCAGGCACAGATTGTAATTTAGTCAACTCAGCAAACATGCGATCAACAATTTCAGTAAAAGAGCAGCCTTCCATGTTGTTGTCTGCACCAAATTTGCAAAGTTTATTAATCGTTTTTAAACCATGTATTTCTATAGTTTCTGGATTATTCATTAAATTAACCTCTATTCTCATTGTGCGCTCCTTAGAGCGCGTTTAATCATTTTTTACGTGTAACACTAAGGTTAGCCTTATTCACGCTGTAAACGCGATTCTCTAGCTTTCCTTGCTTGCTTGCACGATGGCGGAAGTAATTCAATCGATCTTCAGGAAAAGTAAACGACTGACCAACATCCAATGCAGACAACTGTTTGTGTGCCTTGTACTCACGACTCAAATCAACATCTTGTACAACGTAATCCATCTCTAACCCCAATTAAAATAATATACGCACATATTATCTTAATTTATCACCATTGTCTACTTGATGCGTACCACTGCACGAATATCAGAGAATACTTTAAATCTCTTACCAGATTGCTTGTTGTCTGAGTGCCACTTAGAGACTGTTACTCGCATGGTCTGTATTGATGTTCCTTCGGGTATATCGAACCCAAAACCAATTTTTACTGTATCAAACGGATATTTTGACTTCGGCTTAGCTTCTAAATCATATCTGCTTGCTTCCACAATATCCGCATCCATATCACGCAAGAACTGAACAATACGTTCTCGATCACCAGTGTTCTTCAATCTTACTTTAATAAAATATTCCATTATTTCATTCTCACTACTGTTTTGTCATCAGAATAAACACGAAAGCGTTTACCACTATTTTCATTATCTTTATGCCAGCGCGACACAAGAGTACGCATTACAGAAAGCTTTACATCTTCAGGGATTCTAAATCCATGTCCAAGTCGCAACGTATCAAAAGGATATTTTGAATTTTTTGACTTCTCTGTAAGACGAAATGATAGGTCTTCAGATTCTACAAGATTCGACATTGTTTATACTCCAAGCATGTCTAGTTATGCATTGAAGTATATATGTTTATAATTGTGAAATAAAGCATCGATTACAATCAAATGGTCAGTAATTGATAAACTGTCTAATAACTTAATGATTTATATATAATTAAAAAACAGAATGCAAAGCAAAGTGCACAAAGTGCAACAAAATGCATGTTGTTTGCAGTTCATTTATAAACAATTCATAGAGAGCAATGTTTCACAATATCTACACATTTTAAATCATGTATTACAAATACATGTTTATAACTTATTGTTTTTAAATTAAAAAACTATGACATTAATGCTGTACCTCTGTACCCCACTTTATATAAAGATAAAAGGTTTTTTATATCTTTATTAAGATAGATAGATCACCGTGCAGATTTTTTAGGGGGTTTTTGAAAAAATGACTGTTTTTTTATTATTTTTTATTCTTTTCAATTTTGTCGTGCATTTTGTGCATTCTGCATTCTGTTTTTTTTATTCTTATAAAACACCAACTTAAAAACAAAATGGCGTGCAAAACAGTTTGCATTCTGTTGCACGCTGTTTTGCATTCTGTTGGTTTTTCTTCTAATTATGTGCCAATTATACCATAAAAAGCCCTCATTATAGAGGGCTGTTATTTTTACATGAACTTGAGAATATGCGCTATTACATCAACAGTCCAAGCGTTACCGTATGATTTATACGCCTGTGTTCTACTCACAATAGATTCTGCCCAGCAATCAGGAAAGGTTTGTAACCTAGCGCATTCTGTGGTGGTTAGCTTTCTGTATGAAACATCAGAGCATAAAACTTTAGGCTCATGCCCACCGCCTTGACAGGTTTGAAGCGTTGGAGCTTTTCCACTCGCGTCATAAACTCGCTTTCTTTGTTCATGCCCTTTAATATCTGTAGCATTTGCAACGTAGTATAGACCACTCTCTGCTTTTTTTGAATCTTCTCTTAATTCACATGGGCGATACACCACAACATTATCTTTCTGCACAGTAGTTAGCGTGTTAGTTTTCCCATCTTTGCGAAGCTCTAAACGTTGCTCTGTTAATCCTGCTGTTTTCATTTTGTGATCTTGACGCTTGCTGTCAACTAAGTAGCGACCACGCAATGCACCGCCTGCAAGCCATGTATTTTCATTATTCTCCAACACATCTCGCAGCAAAATCCCTTTATCCTGTGGCTGTTCAATTTTGAAGTTTGTCCAGTAATAACGATTGCGATTTTGCGCTGACACCAAAGCAGAATTAATCAAAGTCTTTTCAACATAACCTAAAGACTGTGTTGTATGGTGTGTTATGTATTCCTCAAAATCCTTTTTCATCTTTACGTTTTCCATCAAGAATTTTGCAGATGGATTGTTTTTTAAAACGTGTGCAATAATTTCAAGTGTAGTCCAGAACAACATGCCACGCTCATCTTTATCACCTAACTGCTTGCCTGCTACCGACCACGCTTGGCAAGGGAAAGCTGCACCAACTAAGCCAATAGAAGCCCAATCAATATCCCACTCTATCCACTTAGTTACATCACCTAGGGCTATATCTTGCGGATAGTGATGCTCTGTTACCTTGTTTGCCCACTTATCAATCTCCGCATAGTAAACCTTGTCGTAGTCAACTCCTGCGCGATCTAAAGCTAAGTGCATTGCAGAAATACCATTAAATAAGCTAAGTACGTTCATCTTGTTTCTCCTATTTTGCTAAATAATAACGTTTGGTAGTTTTACCGTTTGCTGCCTTATGATCTTCTACTCGGACCTTTCCTTCCTTAATCATGATGCCTAATGCTTCTTCAATCTGGTCAGATGAGAAGTTGCGTATGGCCTGCTTAACCTGTCCACCAGTAGTTGGATTCTCTTTATCGAGCTTAGCCTCAATCTTCATAATGAGTGCGGTACCGTTTCTGTCCTTATGGTCCTCGTTACTGTTTGCGTATGCCAGCTTGATCTTTTGCTCAATATCGTACTTAGCAACTGCAAAACCATACAGAACGTCTTGCTTGGTCCTGATACCTGCTGGCATAGAAAGAATCAAGCTAATCTTTGAACAAATCTCCCAGCCACGACGAGGGATTGCTTCAAGACCAGTGGTCGACTTGTTGCGCTCTGCCATCTCGTAGAAGTACTCATAAACAGCGTCTAGTGCTTCTATTGCATCAGGCGTGCTGTCTATGTATTCGATATCGCCAAAACGCTCTACACGCTTACCACGCTGCTCAGAATCGCCGCCATTAAACAATCTGTTCAATACGGCTTGAATATGCATAGGCAATGGTTGAGGCTTAAAGTTTTTCTTTCGCTTAGGATTGGTCTCATGCTCACGAAAGATTGCAGAACGTGCCACGAAGCCATTAGTCGCCATCTCCTCATCGATCAAGCTATCGAAGGTGGCACCAGTGGTTAGACCGAACATAGACAAGTATGGATGTTCAATACCGTTGTCTGCCTTCTTAAGATCATCTACCAGGCGTTGCTCATCCAAAAGTAATTGCTCATTTCCTTTCTCGCCTTTTGCATCAAGAATCTTTTTGATTCGACCTAGCTCTTCCTTAATCTCTTTCTTTAGTTCTACTTTCATGTCGCCAGAAACAATGAGCGTTCCTTTAGCTTTGGAGTATGCCGACATGATAAAACCGAGTAATCCCTCAAGGTATGATGCACCACCGCGCTTGATGGCACTCTTGACCTTGGCAAGCTCAATACCCAATTCGTCAACTAGATAGAATGATGCTTGATGACGTACCAAGTTGCGCATGGCTTCTTGTTCTGATTTGAATTTACCATGAGTAGCAGGCATAAGACCCAGTGGCTTAAAGCACTTGCCAATAGCATCAAATATAGATTCTTTACCAGAGCCTGAGCCAGCCACGCAGAATGCAATGAAATTAGCTGTCATACCGTTTACTTTGTCGTGATGACGTAGACCACCAGCACACGACAAGATATATATTGCTGCGGCTGCCGCTAAGTTCTCGCGTGGATATAAGCATTGGTTGTTGATCCAGTCGCACAACTCACCTGCAAAACCGTGTGGCTTACGAATATCAATATGGTCAATGTTAAGGATGTCTGCCTTGGTCTCTTCAACACTATCATCCACGAATGATGATCCATCGAACGTAACAGGCTCTACGTAACCGTTTTCACGCGCATAGTGAATCAATGTGCCATAGGATGCCACCAGTGATGGATTCTTACCGAAGCTGTGCCACTTCTCTACACATTCACCAGTTTTATACTTTGGACCTTTCTGGCTCCACTCATCCCATAGTACTAATGCATCATGACTACCTGAAGCTGTATCATGCAATGCCATTCCAACACGAATCCACTTGTCACGTGTCTCGTCTGGATCACCCATTTTTTCCATGAGTTCGGATAGCTCTTTCATGGATACATCGACATATACACCATCATTTTTGGCTCGGAAGTGCTGACGGCGTTCGAGTAGTTTTATTAGGCCTTCTGGTGGGTCAGTTATATCCTGTGGATACCCTTTTTCCACTTCATAGTTTGAGCCTGATTTATGTTTAGATCCAGCTCCCACGATGAACCCATGTCCGCTCTTAAAGTCTACGCCTTTGTAGTTTGCATGCTGTTGAACCATAGCGATTGAAGGACATGGAGCTTTGAAGTAAAGATGCATGGATCCGCCACCACTGCCTGTTGCTACTACATACTGACAAGTATCATGCAAATCAATCTTCAGATCTTCACAAAGTCTTTTAAAGCTATCAACACCGCCATTCCTTGCGTCAACATCAATAACAAGTAGATTGTTGGTTAAGATGCCGTATCCTGTATCTAATTGGCCAAGCTCGCACATGACTTCAAACTGCTCATCACTCCAAATCGGAACGTGTTGCCAGTTAGATAGACTTGGATGTTTGTATAACGCTTCACAACCCTGGTTGCCGCATTCGCAACATCCATTATCATCAACACCAAATAATCCAAAAACATGGAAATTTGCTTCTCTAGCATCAAAAACATGATTACTTACTACCATTGCATTAACTACTCCTATTTATAGAAAGCGAGTATACATGAAAATAAATAAAAAATAACATTTGCATATAAAAATAATATTAGCTAACATTCATTTCATCGAAACACATAACGAAATAGGAAAAACGATATGTCGTTATTACAAGCAGCAAAAAGACCAACTGATATTGTGTTGGCACCAATGATCTCTATTATTGGTACAGCAGGAGTTGGTAAAACATCACTAGCTGGTATGTTCCCAAAACCTATCTTTGTGCAAGCTGAAACAGCAAGCACTGTATTTGAAGATTGGGCAGAAGATGTACAACCAATGATGCTTCCTCAGATTCCTGCGAAAGCAGATCCATTAGCATACATGAAAGGATTGATTAATGAGTTGATTAGCACTGAGCATGGCTATGAAACATTGGTCATCGATACTGGTGACAAACTAAACTTATTGTTTGAGCAATGGATTGCAAAACGTGATGGTGTGACAAACGTTGCAGACGCATGCGGTGGATTCCAGAAGGGGTACATTGAAGTAGCATCATGGCATGCAGACATATTTACTGCGCTTGATGTATTGCGCAAACGCAAGAATATGACGATTGTTGTGTTGTTCCATGCTGGTATCAAGAAGCGCAAAAATAACCCAACCGATACCAGTGAATACACTGTAATGACAATTGATATGCATGAAAAGTCATCTGCGGTGTACATTAATAATAGTGATGCTGTGTTCTACCTAGTGAATGAGTCTCATGTTCTTGGAGAACAAAAAAACCGCAAAGGGCAAGTTACAAGCTATGGCCGTGTTACAACAACTGGTCAGCGCATGCTTATTACTTGTGGTGATGGTGCGATGGGTTATGTAGATGCTAAAAACCGTTATGGTCTTGATCCTAAGATTCCAGTACCATTAGGCACCAATCCATTGCTTACCATGCTTAAATTCTTTTCCAAAGAAAAAGCAGTACGCGACCAACCTGAGTTCGACGCTCAGCAAGAAACAACAGAAACAACTAATTAATTTTTAAACAAGGAAAAACCTATGTCTTACTTTAACCTTTCTGATGGCACTAAACCAGTAACTGGTGGCGACTTCAATTCTGGCAACGAAGGATTTGCACCGATCCCAAAAGGTCAAGTTGTAAAAGCTGCCGTGACATCGCTTAAGTGGGATAGCTTTAATAATGATCCCGAGTACTTATCTTTAGACTGGGTTATTTCTGCACCAGCTAAATACAAGAATCGTCGTATCTTCCAAAAGATCAAAGTAAATGAACCAGATGCAGAAAAGCGCGATAAAGCAATCCGCATGTTATCTGCTATCTATGCAAACGCTGGCGGTGACTTAAGCAAGTTTAGTGGAAAGCCAACTGAGGCAGAGCTTGTTGCTGATTTATCACATAAGTTTATGTTATTGCAGCTTGATGTGTGGGAAATGAACGGTAAGTCTGGTAACCACGTAACGCGTGTATCACCGATGAATAATCCTGAACAAGCACAAAAGGTCGAGGTTATCGTTGGTGCCGAGCAACCGAAGTTATCTTATGACCCGGCTGGTGCAGCAGAGTTGGACTCAGATCTTCCTTTTTGATATAAATCAATAACTTAAACGAGGGTGCATGTCACCCTCACTTTTTAAATAGGAAAAATACCATGCGAGTTAAGACACCGAATAATACGAACATAGAAGCATATTTAAAGCCAAATACTATCTATAGTGCAGTAGATAAGAAAAACGGTTTTTTTGAGTATACAAACCATACATTGATTGGTGATGATGGAAATTTCACTAAAGTTTATGCATGTATTAAGTCATGTCTACACCTAAACGGCCAAGACTGGATCATCGTAGACAACCGCAAAGAGCTACGTGACTTCATCAAGACTAATAAAATCAAGAAAACACTTGTATCAAAAGCACTCGGTAAGGCTGAATCATGGCTTACGACAATGTCAAGTGAAGCAGAAGGAAAAAGACGTGGTGACATTTCAGACAAAACATTTGATGCAATCATGAAGATGCTTCATATCGATTGGGAATCTAATGTGCCAGTGATGGTTTATACAAAAGGCTATGTACCATATAAAACTACGCCAAGCAGCTACAAAACTGAACAGCATAAACAACGCCTACAACAAGCATTCTGGAATGGGGATTTTGTGAAATGAAAGTACAACTGCGCCAGTATCAGCAAGATGCTGTAGATTCTGTAATCAATTACATTCGTAGTAATAGCGAGCCTTGTATCATTGATATTGCTACAGGTGGCGGTAAATCAATCGTTGTAGCAAAACTGGCGCAGCTTATCTTTAATATGTCAGGTGGTAAGCGCGTATTGTGTCTTGCCCCATCTAAAGAACTTGTTGAGCAAAACTATGAAAAATATACGATGCTAGGCGAGAAAGCATCTATCTATTCTGCATCTGTTGGTCAGAAGTCATTACGTCATCAGGTTATCTTTGCGACTGAAGGCACATTCAAAAAGATTGCAAAGTCAATCGGACATGAATTTGCAGCAGTTATCATTGATGAGGCGCATAAAACTACTGAGACAATTAAAACCATCGTTTCTGAGATGAAGGAAGGCAATCCGAACTTGCGTACTATCGGAATGAGCGCAACACCATATCGATTAGGTGATGGTTATGTGTATGAGATGGATCTCGACAATAAGATTATGGATGAGGCGAACGATCCATTCTTCAAGAAGTTGGTGTACCGCATAACAGCGCGTGAATTAATTGCTATGGGATACTTGACTCCGCCAACTCTTGTACCAACAGAAATACATTATGACACGAAGGACGTGAAATTAACTGCTAGTAATAAGTTTAGTAGTGCTGACCTAGATAGGGCTTTCGTAGGTCAGGGTAAATTAACATCAAGTGTAATTGCGGATGTGATTAAGCGCTCACACAATCGCAAAGGCGTGATCATATTTGCTGCGACGATCATGCACGCGCAGGAGATCATGGATTCATTACCTCCTGAACTGTCAGCAATGATCACTGGTGCAACAGGAAAGTCTGATCGTGAGATGATAATCAAGCGTTTCAAGAGTCAGGAGATTAAGTACCTTGTAAACGTTGCGGTATTGACAACTGGTTTTGATGCACCGCATGTCGACCATATTGCTATCTTGCGCTTAACTGAATCGGCAGCACTTTACCAGCAGATCATCGGACGCGGTACACGCTTATGCGATGGTAAAGATGATTTTCTTGTATCAGATTACACTGACAACATCGAGCAGTTATTCCCAGAAGGTGACATATTCAAGCCATCAATAAAGGCATACGGACGCAGTGAGGCTGTTAAAATATCAGTAACATGTCCAACTTGCGCAACTGAACAAGAATTTTCAAAGCGACCTAACTTTGATGATTACAATGAACATGGATATGCGGTAGACCTAGCAGGAGATGTATTAGATCCACTTGTACCAGCACACTATGGTCGCAGATGCACTAACGTAGTGCTAAAGGGGTTAAACCGTTTTGTCCGTTGCGATTACTTTTGGGCTAACAAAGAATGCACTGAATGCGGACACCATAACGACATTGCAGCGCGTGTATGTGAATCATGCAAACACCAATTGATTGATCCAAATGAGAAGCTTAATGAAGTAGCAATGGTGCTATACGGTGAGAAGAATATCACTGTAGACGTAACTGACATGCATATTAATTATGGACAAACTGCAAAAGGTGGACGTTCAATCAATGTAACATTTGAGTGCCCTAATGCTTTCATACCTATAAACTTATATCCTGACAATCCAAACCAATGGGTATCAAGACAGGCTAAAATATTCATGAGTAAAACTAAAGGCGGAACCATAAAGCCGAAACGCATTGAATATACAAAGGAGAAGAAAGGTTACTATCAAATCAATAAATACATTATGTGAAGTAATGTACAAAGGAATTACATATCCAGTTGTTAAGGTGGCAAGAGAAAGAATCGTGCTTAAGTCACCAACTGGATACATCATATTAAGCCCATGCACACTAGCTAAGAGAAAGTACCAATGAAAATAGATCCACGAATTAAAGTATATGGAGACTTGTCTTTCCGTGACAAGAAATGCCCAGTTGAGCAGAAGGAGCACATTACTTTTGTTAATCAGGTTCGAAAGCACAACCAGAACACATTGTTGTTCCATGTTAAAAACGAGGGTAAACGTACACTAAGCCAAGCTCAACTAGATAAAGCTGAGGGAATGCAAGGTGGTGTGAGCGATATTATCATACCTGGTAATCCAACGTTCGTATGCGAAATTAAGCGACAAGACCACACAATATGCTCATGGCAGCCATTGCAGCAAGAATATCTAATTGAGGCACAAAGACAAGGTTGTTTCTCATGTGTTGCATTCGGATGGAAGGCAGCATTCGATGCATATTTAGATTGGTGTAAAATAACACTTGAAAACAATAGTAAATAAAGATAATATTCTCTTAACAAAATAGGAGTTACACAATGATTAGTTTAGAACGCGAAAAACAGAATACAGAAGCAGCGGTAGACAAAAAGATTGGTGAAATTATGGATGCAATTAGCGAAGGTATCTATAAGTCATCAATGAATGGTCTTACAAAAATATTTGTAAAGGTACCATCTTTAGCTTTTGCAAAGAGAGCTGAAGACGAATTAAATAAACTAGGATATAAGGCGTGGTGGAATACAAGTAACGATGAAATTGAAATGGTAATCTCTTGGGCATAAAAAACCAGAAACAAGGAAAAATAGGGAAAACCTTGAATCGTGGTAAGTACCTAATATAAACAAATAGGTGGATACATGCAAGAGATACCATATACAGCAACAATGTATAGCAAGCTAAGCGGATGCTTCATGCGGTATAGTTTTGGTAGACTAGAAGTATATTGCCAGTATGAACGCAAATGGAAAGAATCACGTATTCAAGACTTAAAAAAGGCACAGGTAATTAATATATGATCAAGTTTAAACTTTTAACAAATGATTCTAAGGCTCCAGAGCGCGCTACAGAGCATAGCGCTGGTTTTGATATCTATGCACCGTCAAGTGTAGATATACCACCAAAACAAAGCTGGTTAGTTGGTAGTGGTGTATCTGCTGCAATCCCTGAAGGTTGGGTTGGTATTATTAATCCACGGTCAAGCATTGCATCTAAGAAGAAAGTTCGTGTTGGTGCGCGCGTTATTGATGCAGACTACCGTGGTGAAATCTTCATTAATTTGCATAACGATGGCGATGAAGTATATGAGATCCGCAAAGGAGATCGAATTGCACAAATGGTTGTTAGTCCATTCATGGGTGAATCAATTGTTGTTGATGACCTAGACGATACAGAGCGCGGTAATGGAGGATTTGGGAGTACAGGTAAATGAGCGATTGGATTAGCATAAATGAATTGCTTCCAGTTGAAAGCGAATGGGATGACATTATTGTGTGTGCTATACACAAAGGTAAAAAATATACTTTAGCTGACGTTTATTTTGTGGAGGGAAAATTTAAGACTAAAGACCATCATTACGGATGTTTCGACGACATAGATGATGTAACCCACTGGATGCCACTTCCAGAGCCCCCAAAATAAAGCAAAGCCCCATCTAGGGGCTTTCTTGTATGCATTGCAAACAGATTGATATATGCACTTGATTCTTGATTGAATGTGCGGAGCAACCACTAAGGACAACGCAAAGCACGCTCAAATACAATAGCAATATTAGCAATCGCTTGCGCTTTGTCTGTACCGTTGATGATTCGTCTAGCATTTACATAATCCTTATAGCTACATTGGTGTCTTGGCAAATATGTTGATAAGCTGCGACCTGTGAACCAACCTTCCTTCATGCCAGTGATCAAAATTTTAACAGCATGTTCACGATGTAACGCATAATCAGGATTGTTTACAAAGTCTACTCCAATTTTATCACGTGCCATTGCGTAGTTTGACAGCCAAGTTAGCTGCACATATCCACGGCCATAATAGATGTGGTCTAAACCTTTATAGATTGATCCATCAATATCATAGTGCTTGCCGTACTTCTTTCCTTTACCCTTACCATATTCTTCAATGGGAAGCATAGTTTTTGCTGTTTCCCACCAAGTTGTACCGAGCATATACGCAGCATGTGGGTAGGTGATTGACTTGTCTTTATCAAACTCAGCAATTAAGAATGAAATCTCATTTACTTGGCTTTGTGTGATATATCCGAATGACTCGCGCAATACTTGCCATCCTTTCTTTGTCATGATCATTTCCCAGCTCCAATTTTCTCACGTACTTTTTGCGTGATCTGCTCTTTGATTTCAGCCTGTGTTTCTGGATTGCTTAGCCACATCAAATAAAACACCATGATAGGTGCCCCAAGCGTGGCAACGATGAACACTGGTAGAACAATTGAGAATATGCCTAATGATGAATTGTCTAGCGCCATCATGCCGCTAAATGTTCCTAGACATGCACCAACCAAGATCTTAAACATCTTTGGGTGCTTAATGCCATCATCAAATGATGTGCTAACAAAAGTAGAAGAAATACCACCTAGGATTGATGCAATCAGAAGGCCAATTAATTTGATGAAGAACACGTGGTCAATAGCTACTGACTTGTCAATCTGCATTCCTGCGATTGCAGCAGCAGGCCAGCAGATAAATATGAAGATGGTGCGCATTAATGCTTGACGCATAGAGCGGATGGTTTTAAAAAATTTCAATGTTAGAGTCCCCGAATTGGTTTTACATATCATAGATCAATTTTTAGAAGATGTAAAAAAAGCCCCGAAGGGCTTATTTTATTTGAATCGGTATTTGTATTCTATGCAGAGCGATAGTGCGGCAGGAACATCGGCAGCATCGATGTTTGATAATGTCATATCCTTCTGTTTTCTTATCTCAATACGCTGTGTAGATGCATTTACTAAAGCATCAGCGAATACGAAACCAGCGGACGAAATTCCAGTCGCAGTGATGATCTTTGCTGATCCAGATGGCGCAGAGCTAAAAGCCGATGCAAGTGCAATAGCTAAAACAGGTAGTGATATCGTAACTGCACCACTGTTCTCAGGAACTGTGCCAGAATAGTAAAAATTACCAACAACATAATCACCGTCTGTAATATATTGATGAACTTTAATTGTTGATGTTCCAGTCGTTGCAACACCATTTACATATACAGTAGGAGTATTGCTAAATATACGATCAGCCCAAATAAATGGTGCAGTATTATCTCGAACAACAATATCTTTAGCTTGCTGTGCAGCATTCAAATTAAATAGATAATAACTTCCAGCAACAGTGGTACATGAGAAGTTATTCCCAGTTACAAGCATATTCAAAGTATTTGCTGTACTTAAAATAAAGCTAATCGCACTATTACCGCCTTTCCAGTTCCCAAACTCTGGAAGATTGTTATTACATATACTAACACTTCTGCTAGGAGTCGCAGAAGTGTTTCGATAGAACGCACCACGGAGCCCACGGACAGTATTGTTGTTAATTGTTAAATTACTGCAAGGCGCAGATACATCAACAAAAAACTCTGTACAATTAGTGTTTGATGTTGGTGGAGATGCATAGTTTGTCGATCTTGTTGATACATTACCGAGGATGCTAGACATATGGAATGCTTTAGCTTTTATCGCAGTTCCAGAGAAAGATGCTAAATATGTTGATGCACCAATATAAGAGTTAACAAATTGAGCATTAGGCGCTTCGATAAGCATATCCATTGCTGTAACATCATTGTTGACCCATAGCACATCGTTAATGTAGTCAATTAATTCACCAGTTCCTGTTACCTCATAAGCGCGAGATGTGTTGTCAAAACGGCAATTTCGGTATACATAATGACGCATGGTAGCAAACTTTGACTGCATTAAATCTGTGTCTGCACCATAAGTATAATCTTCTACTACAATATTCATTCCATAAAGAACATTGCCAAACGTGCAAGATTCAAATACACACCCACGACCATGAATCTGTGATGCTCTATTCCAGTACACAATCTCACAATTAAAAAATGTCACATCAATGTCTGGTCTATTATCTAATAACTTACCTTTATACATTGGTGTTCGGGTGGTAACCCATGTTTCATTAAGTGAACCAATCATGGACATGTTTCTAAATTGGACAAACTCAATCTCTGATGTAATGGCTGGATTGACACTTGTATGGTCAAAATAGATATTAGTTGTTTTTACACCATCCCCAATAATATCTAACCCAAAGCCAAGAGCTGTTGGCAAGGTAATACTATCGACACGGAATGATCCTTTCGGGAACTTCAGTCCTCGCTTTCCGCCCTGTCTACGTGTACCAAGTGTTGCTAAGTACGCAATTGCATTTTGGACAGCAACAGTACTGTTTACACCAGTTTGTGTATCCTTGTTCCAGTTTCCGTTGGCACCGAACCAAGTGACGTCAATCATCTGGTCATAAACAGCATCGTATAAACTTTTTTGAATTGAATTGGCAATTTCTGTTAATTTTAGCTCAACCAATGTTGAATCATTTAAATTAATCCATCCTGTCAAGTCTGAATTTGGGTTTGCTGTGTTGTTTGATACAGTAGAGCGAACCTTTTTACCATTATCAAGAAGAACTACAGCACCAACTGGATAACCACCAACTGGCATGTCGTACTTCTTTCCATTAAACAAGTTAATTTGGTCCTGAGACTGATTACCATCGACCACGCTTGCTGCGGCAGTATTCCCGATCAGCGGCTCAGTTCCTGTTGATGTGACTTTATGAATAACACCATTGCGTAATACTAGAGAACCAACCTGATACTCGATTGATGCATCATAAGGCAGGCAAGCACCATTCTGCAAAATCCATAGCGTTTTTAGATCGCTAGTTTGCTGCAACTGGTTAAATTGCTTAATTGTTGGTTTGCCGTTGTTTGCGCGAGAAACACCCCAACCTTGCTCTTGATTTAGGAACTCTGGTGCATCTTCTGTAGGCGCTTGCGATGCAAAGATCTGATTGTAATTTGGTTTAGTGATTAATGGCATATCTTAGTATCCAATTGCAATGTAATAGTTAGGCGTGCTTGGTGATGCTGCACCACCGTTTCGTAATCTAAACTGTGATCTGCTGACAATGAAAGCATTCATGGCTGAGCCAGAATCCCATCCATCAAACTTGGCTGAACCTACTAGAGTAACAGCAGCGTTAGGAAATGGAATAGGAAAATCTTTTGTTAGACCATCGTCCGCAACAGTACCCCATTGGATGATGATTCCGTTAGGCATGGTGCAATAACCATTTGTTGAAAATAACTGTGCGAATGTCTGCCCAACGTTGCTAGGGTTAATAGCTTTAGACACATTAGCCTTTGCTGCAATTTCTTGTGCACTAGCAAACTGGGTTACACCCTTAACAGCATTTGAAGCATCACGAATCTTGATAACATTGTTTTCAATGTACAAAGGCTCTTGATATGACAACGCACTGGCATTCAGGAATAATTCCCAATCGCTTTGAGATGTAGCAGGAGGCTTGTTTGTATTTTGAGTCTTAGCTCGATACCAAACCAAACCAACTCGAACACCAGCACCCGCAGGATACTCTAGCGTAGAACTCCATTCGGCAAAGCCGTTTTGCTCAAGATACTTAATATATAAGTTAAGAGCATTGAATAGACCATTAAGACCTGTCATCTCAGGAAAGCCGTTTGTTTCCTCAAATGCAATACCCAAGCCACGTAGCCATGCATTAAATGGCTGAATCTCACTAGGTGGAGCACTAGATGCGAAAATCTCATCTCTAGGTTTTTGATATAGTGTCATGCGTCTACAAAGCTCCCTTCACCGAAACCATAACTGTTGAAAAATCCATCGAATCCGAACTCTTGTCCGCTTGCGTTCGTGTAAGTATACATCACACCCATAGGTCGCGGTAGAATGTCCATAACTTGAATCATGTAGTTCTGCAATGGGTTAAGAGAATCAATAGGAAGGAATACTGTTGCCGTCATATCATAATTGTCTTGAATGTTTGCATTTTCAGACAAAATAGTTCGCATTGAATTTAGAATATAGTCCAGCGTTCCATTCTGAAAATTCTTGTAAATCTTGGCTCGAATAAGGAAACGATAATCTTCATCATTAAGCGTTAATGAACCGCCTGTTGCCTCACCTTCTCGATACCAGATTCCTTCACCCCAAGGATTGCCGCCAACACTGCCTAGGTACCCTAGATACCCTTTAGATACGAATGCAGGCAATGTACGACTAACACCAACACGACGACCAATGATATCCAATGAAAATCCACGAGCCTGATCAATATCCCATTGATTTAGTAGATCGGTTAGATTTTCAATAATTCGGTCAGTCTCGCCTAATATGGCATTGATGGTTGCCAAGGCTTTTGGAGCCTTAGCATACTGATATATGATTAAACTTGAATATGGACTATTCAACTGTCACCTCCACTGCTGTAGCTGCAATAGCGCCATGTTGACGTAAACCAATAGGGATAACAAGCTGGTCAGTGAGTGTTGATGTGCTAAGCGTGATAGATTTAACCTTATAGTTTGTACTATTGGTTCCACAGTACAGTGCACCAGCTACGACATCATCTGCAATATTAAATTGATTACTAGCAATCGCATTCTTTATGGCATTTTGGTCTACATCGATAGCAGATGATTTGCGCACTACAGTAATCTTTACGGAGATGTCAACCTGTTCTGAACGGTCAAAATTGACAATCCTATCCATTCCTTTATAAAAAACTGTTTCACTAATAGAACCTTGCAGACCACACCCAAGTCCTTTCTTTTTGATGATTGTATTAGCTACATCTGCATTAGTGCCACCAATAACAATTGGATTGACTGTATGTGCTGCAACACCATTTGTATCTGTTACGTTGGTATAGTTTTCATATACTTTTGCATCACGTACGTCATTGATTGCCAGTAGCGCTGCCTCAAGACCTTCACGATCATCCAAATTGTTAATCGAATATGAGCGCAAGAAGCGCATCAATGCAGATTCATCAGATTCTTGATAACGACCTAAAACACTGTCAGAAGTTGTGTACAGTGATTGTACGCCAAGGATTACAGTCTTAGGTATTAATTCTTTGCCAGTGGTTAACGAATATGGACCATAAGCTGTAGATCTTAATTGAACCGAAGCAGTAGTGCCAGATACAGTAATTGCAGCAGTAGTCTGCCATTCAACACCATTTTCGTCTGTTACAGTGTAACCTAATGGAATAACCGTACCATTTACTGCTGTCACGGTGACATTGTTAAGGTATGAATATTCCTGACGGTTACGTGTTAGTCCTGCGTACTTCAATTGGATATCAAGCCATACACCAACTGCTTTGGTAGGATCTGACATTGCATAAACACCGCCAATAATTTCATTAATGTCAGCACACGCCTGAGAGAATATCCCGATCATCTGACCATCTGGTGATTCAGGTGCAATATTGATATCAGGTCCGTATATATCGCGCATAGTCTGAGATAGTCGAGTCAAGATAGAGTCTAGACGCTCTATCTGTAGTCCTGTATTAAGGATTTGCAACATTGGTGGTCACCGTGCTTGTAATGCCAAAAATATCTGTATAAGTAGCAGTAATGATCATCTGCCGTGTAATTGTGTTCAACTGTAGCTGTAGGTCTTGTAATGTTTGGACACCTTCAACACCAAGAATATGGCGCTTAATATCATCCTCCATTACCTGAACATCTGGGTTCTTGACGAAGTATGCAAACCAGTTGATGCCATGATCTTCATCTAAAAACCAATTGAACCGAAAAGAAAGCAGGATTGTTTTAACACCCTGCCTAACAGCTTCACTATCTGCTGCATAATTGGATAGTCCACTTCCGAACGTCCAATCATGATTGCTATCTAAGCGTCTTACTTTCATAAATTAGTCCACTGGATACCCATTGTTTGTATGACCTAGGAATGACTTGCCACTAGCTATAACGTCACCGCTTGTTTCTACGTTGCCAGTAATGTTAATGCCACCTGTACCAGTCATACCAGATTGATAAATAACAGCTTGCGCGAACGTAGTCGGTGCATTAACCATTAATGCTGTGCCGCTAATCTCGATAGTACCATCATCCTTAAGGCGAATATAGTTGGTGCTTCCTGCGATATTTAGGCATTTAGGGACGATGGTCAATGCATTTGGTTTAGATCGATAGCCACCATCAAAGAAAGCATCAGATAGATCATGAAAACGTATGTCCATTGGTACTGATTTACGTCCTGATTCCCACCATCCATCGATGCAACGCTCGCTAAACGTCACAAGCCCCTCATCCCCTGCTTGTGGCTCTGCCGTAATCATGAATGCACCGTAGGCAAACATCTTAACTGGAACATCTACCAGTGGCGGCAATGATAACTGCTCACCCTTGTACCCAATCTGTTCAATCATAAGCTCGACTGATACTGTTTGCTCTGCTGCATTGAATGATACCACCCTAGCTGGCAAAGCTGTATGTACCTGCTTTTGCACTGCACTTGCTTGCGATTCAAGCAACTCAGTTGTGTTTATGTCAGACATAAAAAAACCCCATCTGTGATGAGGTTTAGTATAGCATTTAATTTTTATTCTTAACTTTTGTTATACTCACTACCCAATATCTCAATAGCAACACCAGATACAGGAAGTGAAGTTTCAAACATAAAATATTCACCACTCTTATATCGATAACCATACGTTTTAAAAAACACGTCAACACCATTTGCTAAAATTAATTCGTTCAACACACTGTATGTCATGGGCTTTGGCAACATGGAGTCATACTTAGCCTTGTGTTCCTTAGCTGTGGCTCTTGGTCGAACCGCTAAAAAGTTGCTATTTTTTACTCTTGATGTTTTCCATAAAGACTCATCAATCATATCCTTTTTAGGGTCGGCAATCATATTTGAAAAATTAATACCAAATACAATGTGATCTGTAGTTTGGTGACGCTCAAATCCAAAATACTCACACATCTCCACTACTCTTTCGTAAAATTTATTGCGTTTGTCAAAAAAATCATCGATAAGATTTAACGTGTCTTTACATTCAATTTTATAAAAATTACTCAAAATACAATCCTCATTGATACCTAAAAAATTAGTGTGGCAACTATGTAGGTTGCATAGCTTTCGAGAATGACTCTAGCCACATAAAAGATAATATCAACACACAATACTATTTACAAGTGTTATTTCTTAACCTCATAAAACTGGCCGTTTTGTAGCGTCAGTATGTTTGTAAAGTCAGTGCCTTTGTTGCTGCCACGCATCTGAATCTTAGTGATTTTGAAGTCACCACTGTATTCTTTAAAAGTAGATATAACACGGCATAGTTGACCAACTCTCATCACGTTATTTAGGTAACAACGAACCTCTAGTCCATCGCTTGTTTTTTGTGGACTGCCAATCATGCCAGATCCTTCCTCAATCACAAATCCTTCGTTATTGGCTAGTGCATGAGTGTTAGGTAGCATCAATAGCTTACCATCCTGAATGGACCATGATGCATTCTGATTCTTAGCAACTGCTTTCATCACATCACGACTATTGCCCACCATTGTTTTGCCACGTGGTAGCTTCGTGCCTTTGGTATATTCCTGAATACCAGCTTGCGTGTTAGGCATCGTCTTAAGCACCTCACCAACTATTTCCTTGTCGCTTTGACCTTTAGCGATAGTCGTAGAAATACGTGCTTCACGATAGTCTTTTGATCCATCGCTACAAATCATTGTAGTAGTTATTTCAGTGCCTTCCTTTGTATTAGATGCATCATCGATATATCCAACAAACAAAGTGCGCAAGTCGCTACCATATCCAGCGTTTAGCAAAATACGATTGTATTTTTTTTCTGTGATCAGGTTGCGCGTAGACTGACTCAAGTTCATCACTTGGATGGTTGCTTCATTTGGCTCTGCTGTAAGCGTCTTTGTAAGATCAAAAGAGATAGTTAAGTCGCCTTCGATCACAATTGACTCGGTAGCACTACCGATAATTAACTGTATTGCTCTTCCGAATTGCTGCATTGTAATCCTCTTTATTCACAATATATAAGTTTAATCGTTCGCCCATATCTTCGATTGCCGTTGGACCTTCACCCAAGCCTGAATCATCAATCAAGACAAAAACAAATGGCAGTTGTAAGTGTGCAATGGTAGCTGCACCAACTGTTAACGGCTCACCAGTGGTTAATGCTGTTTGAGATTGGTTATCGAATAAGTCAATATTCCAAAAACCAACAACATTATTCCACCTAGTAGTTAATGTAAGGTCATACCCCTGATGGGTAAAGTTCTGTGTCTGATATGGATCTGACGTTAGTGGTATAAGGTACATCTATTAACCTCGAATAAGATCGCCAATAGAACGAGCTAATGACTTGTTTTGTGGCTTTTGTTGAACTGGTTGAGTTGTACCCTTAGACTTTGGCTTTGCAGCTTGGTTATTTGCACGACCAGTTTTTTTAGATCCATCAGGCTTAGTTGTTGCAGTTGCCTGAACTGGTACATTAACAACTAGTCCTTGCACAGTTCGAGTTTCTACAATCGTAATTTCCTTGAACTCAAGAACAAACTGCACAGCATCGTCAGGGCCTTCTACTGCCTGTACACGAAGCAATTGCATATTTGGATATGTACGCAAACCACTTGTGACTTCTAATAGTTCACGGTTGCGTTGTATGTTTAAAAGCTCATTGTAAGCCTGCGACTGGCGACTAAGTGGTGTGCCAGTGTTGTCACCAAAAGAAGCCAGTTGGTCGGGCAAGATTGGTCCAAGTCGCTTTGCAACTTTTTGTGCTGTCTGTACTGCTTGACTAACCTTGCCGACATAGCGATTAATCTTTGCTATTGCCTGCTCAGTTTGTGCTACTACACCAAATAACGCAGGAAGCTTTTTCGCCAACTGCAGATCTGAAGCAATGGTGCTTTGCAAAACTGGTTGAGGTTTATAGCTAACCATCAAGCCACGTACAGAATATGTTTTAGGCAATAAGTAGGAGTGGTCGGCAACGAGTGCCCCACTCTCAAGAGGGTTTTCAGGTACTTCTAGCTGCGACTCATGCCCACCTTCTAGTTCGCAGTCAAAAACGAATGTACCGACAGAGAATCCGCTAACAGTTGTCTTGCGACCAGTATATGAATTAATTAGATCTACAATCATGCTAGTGCCTGACCTCCAAAATTGCGCTGTGCCTGAGTGTTGCTTAGTGCTGCTGCTGTCTGATTTGCTGCGCTCACTGCATTTGGTGCAGTCACGTTGATGGTCGCTTGTGTAGAACCACCGTAGTTGTTCACAATTCTATTAGCTCCAGCAGATACAGCAGAACCAATATTAGAAATTGCATTCACACCAGGCAACTTAGATACAATATTACCGATTAACGATGGCAACTTGCTAAATGTATTCACAATCCAATCAAATGCACTCTTAAACGGAGAGATTACCACGTTATATGCATTAGATAATGCAGCACCAACAGCAGAAACAAACGACTTTATCACACCAACAATAGAGTCAATTACATTGGAGATATATCTTCGTGCTTTGTTAAATACAGATGCAAGGATTTCGTAAATAAGGTTAGCTAATGGTTCAAACAACGTGGCAAGGTTATTCCATGCGCTAAGCATGTTCTCAATTAGCCCGTTCCAAGCTGTCTTAATTAGCTCAATATCACCAGTGAAAATACCGACAAGTAACGCAAATACAGCGGTGATGGCTTCAATTACATCGATAAACGCTCCACCAAATGCACGCACAACTGCAATGCCACCCTGAATAAGGTATGAAACACCATAAATCAATAAATCCCATAGCTTTTGCAACGTTGGTGTGATTACTTCAATATACTTGAGCATTACGCCCCAGAAGTCACCAAACTCCGACTGTCCACCATCGATATAGGTTAGAAAGTCATCTATCAGGATTACTAATCCTGCTAATGCAGCGATCAAGTAGAACACTGGATTTGTAGCAAAGGCAA
>JACCDV010959089.1_pt1 | contig 40414 bp, 38 predicted proteins | sample 7446131 | NCBI WGS metagenome assembly JACCDV01 (sample SAMN15323448, study PRJNA562643) | freshwater metagenome | isolation source: river surface water | place: USA:Blue River Watershed | collected 2017-08-17
GAGTGGCGCCACAGATGAAAGCGACAACGCAAAACCAGCGACCGCCGGAACGAGCGCAAGTATTGTTTCGCTCACGCTCGATTCCGAGAATTTTTTTGCAGCAAGCTCATACGGTACCCAGTAGAGCGCTCGATACACACCCATCGCAAGCGCAAACAGCACGATACCGAGCTGCACGGAACCAAGCGCTCCCGAAAACGCAGTTGCGAGGATGGCAAAAGCGCCTGAGAGCGCCAGCAATGCATTTACGATCATGCCGCGAATACCGTGACGTAAACGGCGAGCAGTGAGTGGTGTTAACAGCACTGCAACGATCTGCGCCAGTGCATATGAAAGCGCTGTTGCACTAAGCGCGTGCACATGGACCCCGGAAACAACATAGAAATACTGAAAGATAAAAAGCCACGCAAATATATGCGCTGCCGAGAGTGCAACTCTCACAATGAAACGGTGCCACGCAAGAGGTCCCATGCGCTATGGTGTCACGCTCTTTTTGGAAACAGCGATCACGATGAGTGGTACGAGAAGCAAGAGCACGTACCCCACCCACAAATTCCAATTCGTATAAATCGCCCATCCAGCACCCGGTACCACGATAATTGCGTCGAGCAGCATAGCAACCACAACCCAACCGATTGCAAATGGAGCTACGTCGCGTTCAGTTGAAAGCCGAAGGGCTCTCGTTGCAATAGCCGCAACCGTGATAAGTGTGGCAAAGATAACAATGCGAGACAGAAAATTGCCAGAAAGGTTGTGGATCGCGAGCGCAGACCACACGAGATAGAGTGTGGCATAAATAACGATTCCCCAACCAATGAGGGCGCGAAGATTCATATGCTCATTATGAGCGACCGACAGCTGCACGTATGGGCGCGCTGTGGATATGTTAGTTGTTATCTGAACCGCGTCCGCTGTTCGAGCTCACATCATTTCCCAAACGGTCCTGTGCATTCAGATTCACTTCCACTGCTTTTGCAGCGCGGATCGTTGCCTGGAATGTGGTGAGTGCTTCTCCAAATCGTCCCTCATTGAGTTTCTGTTCACCAGAATCAATTGCCGCTTCGATCTCCGTTGCGCTCATAGTTGCCTCAGCGGAGGTTGATGCCTGCAAACGCTTCGTGCTCGCGAGCGCTCTTAACTGACGCACTTTTTCACGCGCATTCTTTTGCTGATTCTTTGCAGCATCCCGTACTGTTGTCTCTGTCTTTACGGAAACTTCTTGTTCCGTCGACTTTCGTTTACTGTTCGTCGCCTCAGCCTGCACACGTACTTTTTGAAGCAACGGAGCGATCGCAGGGGCCTCATTCGGAAGGTCGATAGAAAGCCCCGTGAGTACTCGCTCGTGTCCTACAAGCTTTGCCTCAAGATCGTTCTCAACTGATGCAGCGGCAACCGTGCCCTGCTCGCTTGATTTGAGCTGCTCTACACTGGTATGTACATTGTTTGCCTTGAGCGCGATCTGAGATTCGATGGAGGCACGCGTATCGCTATTCAAATTGCCCTTTGCAGCGAGTGTTGCAGCCTCTTCGAGCCGACGTGAGAGTAGTTCGGTGTCCCATTCTGCTTTGGCCACCGGAGAAACATTCAGTACACCCTGAATAGGTTCGGTCACACCCACCTTGATCGCATAGAGCGGATCGCCAGGAAGCGCCGTTTCTGCAGCATATGAGGTGCCGATACCGACTACCATCACGAACACGAATGCGAAGCTCACTGGACGAAGTGTACTTGTATTGAAATATGAAAGCGCTGTTTCGTAGCGAGTGAGACCCGCGCTCTCTTGCATCGGGTTTTCAGCCATAACAGAGCGCAACACGTTGCGCATCTGAATACGCTCATTCTCCGAGAGTTTCTCGGATTTGAGGAATTTAAAATTGTTCTTGATGTGTTCGTCCATGACCGTGGTAGCGAATGCGTCTACCAATGGAGGCAATAGTAGCGCACCTACAGCTGTTAGACGAGCTGATGGATGCTCTATTACAAGGTATTCCAAAGCAAAAGACCCCTTTCGGGGCCTTTTGCGGGTTTCTCAAAAGAGAGGTACCAGAACTACCAGCTTCGTCCACCGCCGCCGTTTCCGCCGCGTGAACCGCCGCCGTAGCCACCACCTCCGCCGTTTGAGCGGAAGTTATTGCGAGGTCGCTCCTCCATTGGGCGAGCTTCGTTGACCGTCAATTTGCGGCCACCGAAATCCTTTCCGTTCCAGAGGTCGATACCTGCCTGGGCTTCCTCATCGGATGACATTTCTACGAAGCCAAAACCCTTTGATCGGCCGCTCATCTTGTCCATGATGATGACAGCAGAATCAACAGATCCAGCCTGAGAAAACGCCTCCTTGAGCTCCTCGTCTGTAGTTGCGTAAGGCAAACCACCGACATAAAGCTTCTTTGCCATGATGCGATATCTTGTTTCTTCGTCTAAAAAATGTAAACCAACCTTTCCCTTGCTATGCAAACGGAAACCTTACATCCCCGAAACTATACGCCGAGGCTAGATAGGGCGCAAGTCGCTTAAAAACAGGCTATTTTTCGGATGGTACCCTTTTGGCCATTTTGGACAATTTTTCTATGCCCCGGTGGATGCGAACCGAAACAACGTTCTCCGACACACCAAGCGCCTCGGCGATCTCTCGCGGAGACATTTCATCAAGGTATCGCATCGTGATCGCCGTGCGATACATCTCGTCCAATTCGCCGAGCATTTTAATCGCTTCTCGGGCCGCAGGTACGTCCGCAAAATCCTTTACGTTCTCGTCGGCCGGCTCAAACCCATCGTCTTCCATGAGCGTTTCAAGCGATGATGATTTCTTCTTACGTGCCCAATCAATGATGAGATTGTTGGCAACTCTATACAAAAAAGCGCGGAGGTATTCGATCTCCTTTCCTTCCGACATATACACCCAGGTTTTCGAGTACGCTTCCTGCACGATGTCTTTGGCTAGTTCGCGATCGCGCACACGCATCAAACAATGCCGAAACAATGCGTCGGCATGTTGTTCATACGCCTCAAGGAACTGCTCCTCGGGCGTTTGCTCTTGCTGTACTTCGTCGTCCAAAAGACTCATGTCGTGCGGTAAATAGATCGTGCGCCGATATACGGCGCACGCTCCGCCTAAAAACTATAGCATTTTCACGACTGCGCTCATAAAGGAAAAGGCCCGCCTTGGCGAGCCTTTTATCACTGACATGAACAGTCGAGCCGTCGTACGAGCTCGGAGAGTCGAGGGTTCTCAGAGAGATCGGGTTCGATGATCGCTCGAAGAAGCGGCCCCATTTCCCTGATGAACTGTTGAATTCCTGCCGCAGAGAATTCGGTGTCTGTTGCCAGATCACGAAAGCGGAGACCGCGACGCAGACGGATTCGCTGCTCTACGGCGGGATCGAGATCGATCATCCGCTGCATGGCATCCACCCACGGCTTGATGAATCTCACATCCTCCGGCTCAAGGCATGACCCGTAGAAGATCAGGGCCTCGGCCGACATGTGATCATTCATCACATCCAGGAGAAATCGTTCGTGGATTTTTCGATCTGCCGAACCACTGTGATGGCCGCCAGATTCAAATGCTCGTTCGATATCAAAGAGAGATACCCGTTTTCCAGTCCCAGTCATTGAGCCCTCTCGGTCAGAGTTGACCCTGCCTAAGTTCGCAGTATAGGGACAATTATGAAGAATTCAACAATAATCTTCATTTGTGAAGAGGATGACGAATTTGAAAAACTATGTATAATCTCTCGGTCGGGCCTTTAGCTCATTTGGTAGAGCACCTCATTTGCAATGAGGGGGTGACCGGTTCGAATCCGGTAAGGTCCACTGATTCAAAAAGCCCGCTGTATAGCGGGCTTTTAAATTTCTGCGGATAACTCACGTATCTGCCGATTTCACCCGCTACAATAGTTCAAATGGCGAAGCGACCTTCCTCAAGCGTGCGATTTCGGCACATTATGTTCGATGTGAGCGTAGTGGCGCTCAGCGTCCTTATTGCCATTCTGCTCGTGCAGTCCCACACCGTGGACGACGCACTCGCGGCGAGCGCCGAGTTTGGACACATTGGCAGTCTCATTGCCGGCATGTTCTTTACCTCGGCCTTCACCACAGCGCCCGCAATTGCGGCGCTTAGCGAGATTTCGCTAGTGAACGGCATCATTGAAACAGCGCTTTGGGCGGCTGTGGGTGCGGTCATTGGCGACATGATCATCTTTCGTTTCGTGCGGGATCGTATGGCAGATCACCTCCTCGAGATCCTTCCACACAAGCGCTCTCGTCGCCTTGTTCGTATTTTGAAATTCCGCTTTTTCCGCTATCTCACGTTTCTTGTGGGTGGACTCATTATTGCGTCCCCGCTCCCCGACGAACTCGGTATTTCCCTGCTCGGCCTCTCAAGAATGCGGTCACTGTATTTTGTGCCGCTTTCATTTGTGTTCAACTTCCTCGGTATTTGTGTGATCGGATTGATCGCTACCTCAAGTGTGTGATCGAGCAAGCTTGATCGCATGTGCGACAAATTCACCAATTGATGATCCTACCGCTTCGAGCATGACTGGGAACGAAGAGCCTGGGTAGAGGCCCGGATTCGCATTCACCTCAAGCAAATATATTCCGCGGGGCGAAACGATGAAATCAGAGCGAGAAAAATGCGAAAGCGCGAGTGCCTTGTGAGCGGTCTTTGCAATGTCGGCAAGCGATTCTTTCTGCATGAACGAGAACCCGCTCGGCGCTCGATGAGTGAGCTCTCCGCTTTCGTGGTGATGACGCTGCAGATGCAGACCATTTCGCCCTACATGCGCTGGTGGCAGCGCATACAATGACTGATCTCGATATCCTTCAATAACACCAACAGTCGCCTCTTCACCGCGTATGTACTCCTCGACGATCGCCGAACCATATACATCGAGCACATCAGCGATCGCGTCAGGTAGATCTACAAATGATCGTACGTATAACACGCCGCTTCCGGCTCCCTCATGTGTTGGCTTTACGATGTAGGGAGGAGCCACGAGTGCATGTACCTGATGCGCCATTTGTGCTGTATTGAGGTCATCTCGAAGCGAAAACGCCAAGCCTATCGGCATGCGAATACCAGCATTCTGTAACACATGCTTGGTTGATGCCTTATTCAGTGCGATCGCCGTTTGCATTGGCCCTGCACCTGCATACGGAACACCTGCGCGTTCGAGTAAACGATGGACTGTTCCGTCTTCACCAACCCCTCCGTGCAGCGCATTAAATACCACATCGACTTGTTGGAGTGCACGCGCTGGTGTAGCTGGCAAACCCCGGTGATGCCAGAATCCCTTTTTGTCGATCAAAATGTCACGCGCTTCGTATGCGTCTTCCGGCAGCGCATTCATGATAGCTGCACCGGTTTTCAGCGAAAGCGAATATTCTGAAGAGGTGCCACCTCGAAGTACTCCCACTATCGTGCGAACCATATGAAAAGTATACCCCGTGAGATATACATTCTGAGTCCACAGCTTTGTATAGCTGTTGCTATCTCAAGGGGTGAGCCGTGTTTATCGAACCTTATTCTGAACTGCGAAGACAAAGTTCTTACCAGACCACCATGGTGCACAGTGAAGCTGTTCACTACGTACGATCATCTTTAATTCCTCTAGCACCTGCACCCGCAGGTTCAAATATGTATCAATGGAAACGAACGGCTCACTCGGCATGGACTGGGTCATGATAAAGGTGTCCTCCATGTCTATTTCCACCCCCCAATCGGTCACCTTATCCTTCTCTACATCGTGAATGGTGAATCGCATGATCCCGTCTCGTACATGAATTTGACCACTGCGCTTTGAATCCACGTCAACTATATTAAACGAGCACACGAGCGGCTTGGAACCGCGCGCAGCATCAAGCGTATGCGCATCAGAAAATCGAACAGCCGCACTAAACCATGTGCCCGCGTAAAATGTGGCACCGATCAGTGCAAGTGCGATGAGGAATCCGCCCAGTGCGGGTCCGTTATCCATGAAGATATTTTACTACACGAAAAGGCTGTTCTTGAGTCTTTTTCGATGCCAGTTGATAGCGAATTTGTGTGCTTCGTTGTTCGCAAGCAGAATATCGCGCTCGTATGCTTCGATCGCTTTTTTATCCCCGATCAGTCGTTCTGGTTTATGGAACTCGTTCTTCACGACACCCACTACAGGGATCTCGATCCCGAGCTTCTTCAATATCCTTTCCGCAGCACGCATCTGTCCTTTTCCACCATCCACCGCAAATACACGAGGCAGCGGCCACTCATCATGCTTCAATCGTCGCTCTAACATTTCAGTGAGCGCACCTACGTCGTCGTTCGTCACTGAATTGATCTTGAATTTTCGGTATGCATCTTTATATACCTCACCATTGTCCACCACAGTCATTACACCCACTGTTTCCGAGCCAGCGGTATGAGCCACGTCATACGCTTCTACTCGCGCTCCGCCTCCTGCCGAAATGCGCTCATTCTTGATAAGTGACACATCCTTGATGTGTGAGAGCGCATCACATTGCCGTCGAAGCGTCTCGGCCTTTTCGTAATCTTGCACCTTCGACGCTTCTTTCATTTCTCTCGTAAGCTGCCGCTTGAGACCCTGGAAATTGCCTGAGAACAGCTCCGTAATGTGCTTGATCGTGTGCGCATATTCTTCTTTCGTGAGCTCGCCCGTGCACGCGCCTGGGCACATGCCGATCTGTCGGTTGAAGCACGGCTTACACTGTTTATTCTTCCCCTCACCACATGGCGTACACTTTGAGTCACGGAACGGAAAGATCTTTCGCACGATCTTCACTGCCTCCTGCAGCGACATACCTTGCGGGAACGGGCCGAACAGTCTCTTTATGTCGGCATCATTCCAGTTCTGAAACAGTTCACGCCCACGGACCACGAGCACGCGAGGGTACGCCTCCTTAGTGATCACGAGGTAGTTGAAACTCTTGTTGTCTTTCGACATTGAGTTATACGGTGGCTGCAGTCGCTTGATCTCATTCGCTTCGAGGATCAGTGCCTCAAGGACCGATTCGGTCGTACGCCACGTAAGCGTTACTGCCTCCTCTACCATTTTTACGATGGCGGGAGATCGCGTTTCCGCGAGATCTTTTGAAAAGTAGCTTTTCACGCGATCCTTTAAGACCGCGGCCTTCCCCACGTACAAGATCCTCTTCTTCGGGCCGTGGAACATATAGATCCCCGACTCGTCCGGAAGATTGAGCTGTTTCAGTTCGTCCTTTGTCATTTCACCAACCTTACAAAAAAATAGTGCCGCGGCCAAATGGAGCCACGGCACAAGCTGCCTCATGCAGCAACGTTGAGAAAGTGCGGAAACTGCCGAGCATACTCGAGCAGTTGAGCCGATGAATACTTCCTGCGAACGATCGGAGTCCACGGAAGGTTCATCGCGGGATTGTCTGGCTCCAGCGGAGCGATGGTTCGCACCCGTGTGTACGAGCTCGACCACGTTCCGTCTTCCCGTTGTCGCGTGTACTGCACAATGCGACAATTCACGATTTTGTTCTGGAAGTCAGTGGGCACGCCGAGCATCTTCTCGCTCAAGCGGGTGTCTGTTGCGTACATCATACGCACGACCTCTTCGGGGAGCCACCGCTCCAGCATGAACCGCTTCGTGAGAATTGTTTCGCCGTGACTGACTTCCACCACGTCTCGCTCGCTGTGCTCATTGCACAGCTTGTAGAAGTGCTGCCAGATGCGCGTGCTCACCGCTTGCAGAGTCTCGCCGGTACCGGCCGGCCAGAACATGCCATGTCTCTCGCGCTTGTCGAGCGACGCGTACCTGAGCGCACGCTCTTCGTACGTGAGTTGGTCGAGGTCGCCGTAATTGCGCTCGCACAATCGCGCATCAGGCATCCACACGATCGGCAGATCCATTTCGCCCGTTGTTTCCATCGCCCGAACGTATGGCGAAAAGAATCCGAGCGCATTTGCAAACGGAGTTTCGCCGAGCTCTCGCGCCATGCGCGCGAAGTCTTCGCGAAGCCATTCGCCCGCACGTTGCGCCTGCTTCACACCCCGGGGTGTGAGTCGCAAAAGCGAGGTGTGCTGATCGCGAAGCTTTTCTTCGTTAGGAACCGGGAGGCTCTTTTCGCGAAGTCGCTTCGCCGCATTTCCCTCCGACTCCCCGTGTCTCACGAGCGTGAACGTGCGAGGCATCACGGTCGTCGACATCAGGAGTGCCTTGAGTGCAGAGCGAAGCTCCACACCGCCGTCTGGTAGTCCCTGCAGAAAGCTCTGCATCTGCCCTCTATCCATCTCTGTTCCTTCCTTCTCTATCTACCATTTTCACTATAGGCACAGCCCGCATATGGTCAAGCAACACACCGTTTTCCACAGCTTCGCACAATTGTGCATAGGATTCAGAGGTCTATACTGCGTTTTTAATGACTGGCAAGAAGTTTGCGAAAACTGAGCTCACCCACCCGGGTGTATTTTTTTGCTCGAATTATTTTTATCCCGCTCCAAGCGGGATTTTTTATAGCCCTGCCCTATGAAGCTCTATCTAGAGGATGGGTCTGTATACGAAGGCGATAGCTTCGGTTCTAACTCGCCTATGAATGGCGAGGTGGTGTTCTCCACCGGAATGACAGGCTACGTGGAAAGCCTCACGGACCCATCGTTCGCAGGGCAGATTCTTGTCTGTACATTCCCACTGATTGGCAACTACGGAGTGCCCTCGCCGGAAAAGTTTGAGTCCGAGAAGATCCATATCGCTGGTCTTGTGGTGACAGAGTATTCTACGGAGTATTCGCACAGCGAGGCAGTGCAGTCACTCGCGGCATGGCTGAAGGCCAACAAGGTGCCAGCTATCTCTGGCGTTGATACTCGAGCACTCACAAAGAAGCTTCGCGAACGCGGTGTGATGCTCGGCGCACTCTCGGATGAGAAGCCTGCCGATTTTATAGATCCGAATCGTGTGAACTTGGTCGCAAAAGTCTCTCCGAAAGAATCTCGTATATATGGTGATGGCCCTATTCGCATCATCGCGGTGGATTGCGGCATGAAAGAGAATATTGTGCGTTCACTCACTCGCAAGAACGTAACACTCACTCGCGTGCCATGGGATTACGATTTTACAACTGACCAATACGATGCTCTTTTCATATCGAACGGTCCTGGAAATCCTGAACAATGTGTGTCCACGATCAACTACATCAAGAAAGCCATGAAGGACGGTAAGCCGATCCTTGGCATCTGCCTTGGGAACCAGTTGCTCGCGCTCGCCGCTGGCGGGAGCACATACAAACTGAAATATGGTCACCGAGGCCAGAATCAACCATGCATCGACACCTCAACAGGTCGCTGTTACATCACATCGCAAAACCATGGATTTGCAGTCGATAGCGAACATCTCCCATCGAGTTGGATGGTGTGGTTCAAGAATGCCAACGACAATAGCGTGGAAGGTATCAAACACAAGGATCGTCCATGGAGATCGGTGCAATTTCATCCCGAAGCTGCCCCTGGCCCGACCGACACCGCCTGGATTTTCGACAAATTTCTTGAAGAACTCACTCACCTGAATAAACGCAAGACCAACCATGACTGACTCGACCAAGAAACCAAAGAAGATCCTCTTGCTCGGATCTGGCGGCCTCAAGATCGGACAGGCTGGAGAATTTGACTATTCAGGCTCTCAGGCGATCAAAGCATTCAAGGAGGAGGGTATTGCTGTGGTGCTTATGAATCCGAATATCGCCACGGTTCAAACAGACGACAATCTCGCCGACACGGTGTATTTCTTGCCACTCAACGTGGAATCCGCTCGCGATGTGATCGAGCGCGAGCGGCCTGATGCCATCTCACTCTCGTTCGGCGGCCAAACCGCACTCAACCTTGGCCTCGCACTCGAAGAACAAGGCATTCTTTCCACATTTGATGTGCGCGTACTTGGTACACCCGTTTCAACTATTCGCGATACTGAGGACCGCGAGCTATTTGTACAGCGACTGAATGAAATTGAGGTAAAAACCGCAAAATCCATCGCCACACGCTCAGTCCAAGAAGCGCAGAAGGCCGCGCACAAGATCGGCTACCCGGTTATGGTGCGCTCTGGCTTCGCGCTCGGCGGAGAGGGCTCTGGGGTCGTGCGCACACAGGGTGAGCTCACCGCGAAACTGAAAGAGGTGTTCAAGAACGTACCGCAAGTACTCGTAGAAGAGTATTTGGGTGGATGGAAAGAGGTTGAATACGAAGTTGTGCGCGATGCAGTAAATAACTGCATCACAGTGTGCAACATGGAGAACTTTGACCCTATGGGCGTACACACGGGCGAGAGTATCGTGATCGCACCATCGCAAACATTGTCGAACCATGACTACCACATGCTGCGCGAGGTCGCGATCAAAACGATCCGACACCTTGGGATCGTTGGTGAATGCAACATTCAATACGCCCTCAATCCCGTCACCGGAGACTATCGCGTGATCGAAGTAAATGCGCGCCTCTCTCGCTCATCTGCACTTGCCTCGAAAGCCACCGGCTACCCGCTTGCCTTTGTGGCGGCAAAACTCGCGCTCGGCTATTCCCTCACTGAGCTGAAGAACTCGGTCACCAAGAAGACCATCGCCTGCTTCGAGCCTGCGCTCGACTACGTCGTACTAAAAATTCCCCGCTGGGATCTTGCCAAATTTGAGAATGCGGCACCCCGCATCGGAACGGAGATGAAAAGTGTTGGCGAGGTCATGGCTATCGGGCGCTCATTTGAGGAGGTACTTCAGAAAGCACTTCGAATGCTCAATATAGGTGCCGACGGCCTCTCAACACCGCAGAGCATTACATTCAAAAACAAGTCGGCGGTATTAGACGAGATCAAGAATCCAACAACGCGTCGAGTGTTTGCGGTAGCGGATGCTCTGCGTGCTGGAGAAACGCCAGAGAGAATTCATTCGCTCTCTAAGATCGATATGTGGTTCCTCAGTAAGATGAAGCACATCATCGATACTGAGAAAAAGATTGCGCGATCAAAGCTGTCTCGCGAGGACATGCTTCGAGCAAAAAAGAATGGCTTCTCCGATAAACGCATCGCTACCCTCACAAAAAAGAAAGAAGACGATGTGCGGGTCCTCCGCAAAAAACTTGGTGTTGTGCCCGTGATCAAACAAATCGATACACTCGCCGGCGAATTCCCTGCTCAGACAAATTATCTCTACCTCACGTATCACGGAACGGAGAACGATATTGCTCCCGGAGCACGGCAAGCGATCGTGCTGGGTGGCGGCCCGTACTGCATTGGCTCATCGGTAGAGTTTGATTGGTCATGCGTACAGGCGCTCAAGACACTGAAAAAGCAGGGCCTCAATACGATTATGATCAACTCGAATCCGGAAACGGTTTCAACCGACTACGATATGTCAGATCGTTTGTATTTTGACGAGCTTTCCCTCGAACGAGTACTCGACATCGTGGAGTATGAGCATCCAGAAGGTGTGGTTATCTCTACAGGCGGTCAAATCCCGAATAATTTGGCGCTCAAGCTCCACAAACGATCCGTTCCGATCTTTGGCACGAATCCAGAAGATATCGATCGTGCCGAGGACCGACATATTTTCTCCAAACTGCTTGATACGCTTGAGATCCATCAGCCAGGCTGGGTCGAGCTCACGTCGCTCGCCCAGGCGAAAAAAGCAGCGAAGTCGCTCGGGTATCCAGTGCTCGTACGGCCATCGTATGTGCTTTCCGGTGCAGCAATGAGCGTGGCCTACGACGAGCAGTCACTTGTGCGGTTCCTCAAGCGCGCAGTCGATGTCTCTTCAGACCATCCTGTGGTCATCTCGAAGTTCATTGAGAACGCTCGCGAGATTGAGATCGACGGTGTAGCAAACGGTGGCGATCTTGTGGTCTACGCGATCACCGAGCATGTTGAGAATGCAGGTACGCATTCAGGCGACGCGACGGTAGTACTACCACCACAGCGCACCTACCTTGAAACCATTCGACGCGCGAAACACATCACGAAAGATGTCGTGCGAGCACTCAATATTACTGGTCCGTTCAATATTCAGTTTCTTGCCAAGGACAATCACCTGATGGTGATCGAGTGTAATGTGCGCGCCTCTCGCAGCTTCCCATTCGTTTCAAAAGTAACAGGCTACAACTTTATCGACATCGCGATCCGGGCAATGCTCGGCGAGGATGTCGAAGACGACTATCGCACCGTCGAACTCGACACTGTGGCCGTGAAATCGCCACAGTTCTCCTACAATCGCATTAAAGGAGCGGATCCGATCCACTATGTTGAAATGGCATCCACTGGTGAGGTTGCATGCTTTGGAGATAGTTATTACGAGGCACTCATTAAATCGATGATGGCTGCTGGATTCCGTTTGCCCAAGAAGAATATTTTGCTGAGTCTTGGCAAAGAAGAGAACAAGGTGAAGCTCCTTCCTTCTATTCGTACCCTATCCGAAATGGGCTTCAACATCATTGCGACCGAACACACCGCCGATTTCCTTAAAGAGCACGGGGTGAAGTGCAAGCGTGTCTATAAACTACATAGCAAAAAGCATCCAAACGTAGACGACTTCTGGGACACGCTCGATCTCATCATTAATATCCCTGCCCGCGCACTCGAACGAGACGCACGAGATGGGTTTATCATTCGCCGCAAAGCAGTCGACATGAATATCCCACTGATCACGAATCGACAGCTGGCTGAAGCGTTCGTGACCGCCCTCTTCGAAGTCCACGGGAAGAAGTTGGCAACAAAGCACTGGAAGGAGTACAGTACCTTCTAGTTTCAATAGACGGGGGAAATGATGTGTCTGAAAGAGGACGTTCTCAGCGCACTTTCAAGGAACAAGCAGTCAGGGCACCAGATCGTGCATGTAACGATGAAGGCGTCGAAGCTCGGCGTCACTGAGGCTCGAGTGATCGAGATTCTGCGGGAATATGTGGAAAGTGGCGACGTCCGCGAGTACACAGAAACCGGCAGACGAGACGGCGCACCGGCAAAGGAGCGACTTTTATGCACGCCGCCGGCGTACCATCTCTTCCAGCTTTCGAGGCTCGGCTTTGATAAGCAGAAGCTTCTGATCATTCGGAGGCGAGCTGAAGAATCTCGAATGCAGCGCAAGTGGACCCGAAGCTCCTGAACGAAGAAGGCCGCGTGTTTCGCGGCCTTTTCTTATTTCTTTTGTTTTTTGAGCAGTTTCTTGAGGTAGTACCCCGTGTGCGAGCCTTCAGTTTTTGATACCTGCTCAGGAGTGCCCGTTGCGATGACCTCCCCGCCACCAACACCTCCCTCTGGCCCCATATCAATGAGGTAGTCGGCGCACTTAAGCACGTCGAGATTGTGCTCAATAACTACTACGGTATTGCCGCGTTCCACGAGTTTCTGCAAGATTTCGATGAGTCGTGCCACATCGTCATAGTGCAAGCCCACTGTTGGTTCATCGAGCAGGTAGATACTCTTCGTGATATGCGGTCGATAGAGCTCGGATGCGATCTTTACGCGCTGCGCCTCTCCGCCTGAAAGCGTGGTGGCACTCTGGCCAAGCGTAAGATACGAAAGCCCCACATCCATGAGTGTCTGCAAGCGATCAGCAATTGCTGGAATGTCGTTGAAAAATTCGCAGGACTCCTCAACCGTCATCGAAAGAATGTCGTGAATACTCTTCTTCTTGTACTTCACTTCGAGCGTCTCTTTCATAAAGCGCTTTCCGTTACATACATCGCACGTCACGTAGACAGTCGGTAGAAAGTGCATTTCCACTGCGACGAGCCCGTTACCTTGGCATGCTTCGCAGCGACCACCCTTTACGTTAAACGAGAATCGTCCTGGTCCCCATCCCCGCGCACGCGCCTCTTCACTCATCGCAAACATATCGCGAATATGAGTCCACGCGCCTGTGTATGTGGCAGGATTTGAGCGTGGTGTACGACCGATCGGCGACTGATCGATCAAGATCGATCGTCCCAAATATTCGGTGCCTGAGAATTCTTTGAGGTTATAGAGCTTTGCTGTTCGAAATCGCTTATCGAAGCGAGCCTGCAAGTTTCTATGCAAAATTTCATAGAGGAATGTGGATTTGCCCGAGCCTGATACGCCAGTAATACCCACCAGCTTTCCGAGCGGAATATCTACGTTCACATTCTTAAGACTGAACTTGCTCGCCCCTCGAATCTTGATCTTGCCCTTGTCCGACGTTCGGCGCTGCTCAGGAACTTCCACCATCTTTTCTTCGCGCAGGTATGCGAGCGTGCTTGAACCAGATGTATTTTTCTTGGCGGTCAAAAGGTCGTCGAGCCACCCGGATGCAACAATGTTGCCACCATGCGTTCCCGCTCCAGGCCCGATATCAATGATGTAGTCAGATGCATAGATCGTATCTTCGTCGTGCTCCACCACAAGCACTGTGTTGCCTAAGTCGCGCAATCGCTTGAGTGTTTCGATGAGCTTTTCGTTGTCGCGCTGGTGCAGACCGATCGTTGGCTCATCAAGCACGTAGAGCGCCCCGACAAGCCCTGAACCAAGCTGCGAGGCCAATCGAATTCGCTGGGCTTCTCCACCCGAGAGGGTATTAGCCTTACGATCGAGTGTGAGGTATTCGATACCCACATTGAGCATGAACTGGAGTCGGCTCGTGATCTCTTTGATCACAGCCTTTGAGATCTCCTTCTCCTTTGCAGTCAACTTGAGTTTATCGAAGAAGGCTTGCGCATCTTCGATTGAAAGCGAAGCGATCTTTACGATATCCATTCCTTCTGCCGGACCATTGTGTTCTGCAGGCGCCTTTACCGGACCCAAGAACACATTGAGTGATTCGGGGCGCAAGCGGGCACCATTACAGACTTCGCAGTTCTCATCTGAGAAGAGGTACTTTGTACCCAAACCTTTACACTCCGGGCACGCCCCATATGGTGAGTTGAATGAGAAAAGTCGTGGCTCTACCTCTGGGAAGGAGAATCCGTCATACGGGCACATGAATTTGGCGGAGACAATTCGCTGCGCGCCTGTGGCATCAGTTATGCGAACAAGCCCCTCGCTTTCGTGCAGTGCGCGCTCAATAGCTTCTGAAGCGCGCTCGTGTGATGCCTTCGCGTCATCCCTGAACTCAGATACAAAAATTTCGTCGATCACAACGTCGATGTCGTGCCGATCATTCTTGGAAAGCGTGATTCGCTCGCGGAGCGACTTCTCCTCGCCATCTACGATCACCTTCTCAAATCCCTTGTTCAAGAGATCATACAGCAGCTGGTAGTACTCTCCCTTGCGACCTACCACGATCGGTGACGAGATGCGCACTTTTGCATCTGAGACTCCTTTGGTGAGCTTTGCATCAGACTTTGCACCCCTCGGCGACGACTCGACGATCTCGAGGATCGTCTCGAGGATCTCTTCGTTAGAGAGTTTGCGAACTTCGCGTCCACACAGCGGGCAGTGCGGATGCCCGATACGCGCATATAAGACGCGGAGATAGTCATAAATCTCCGTGATTGTGGCCACAGTTGAACGCGGATTGTTCGAGCGGCTTTTTTGGTCGATCGAGATCGCGGGAGAAAGGCCCGTTATCTCATCCACATCCGGCTTCTGCATTTGTCTGAGAAACTGTCGTGCGTATGCGGAGAGCGACTCAACATACTTTCGCTGACCTTCTGCAAATATAGTGTCGAACGCGAGCGACGACTTTCCTGACCCAGAGAGGCCAGTAAAGACAACCATTTTGTTACGCGGCATCTCCACGCTTACATTCTTAAGGTTGTGCGTGCGAGCGCCCTTGATGACGATCTTGTCTTTTGAGTGTGCGAGGTCCCTGTCGTTTTCTTTTGCCATATGCCTGCGCCCGCGGCTTACGCCGTGGGTTTGGTAGGGGCACTATACCACAGATGACTTTTTTGTTAGATTCGCAGTGGCTCTAGCACAGGGAGATCGTAGCCATGTTTGGACAGTTTCCAGCAGCATCGCGAGAAAGGCCCGTCCGTCACGAGGATATATATCGTCCACTTGATGAGCATGGACAGCCGACACCCAAGGGTGAGCAGGAGCTCGCTCGGGACAAGACGGCGATCGCGCAATGGAGTGCACGCATGGCATCTGCTCGCTACAGCGGTTACAAGAAGTAACACCTGCGGCAGTACCCAGAGTAAGGAAAAAGGCGCACGTGGCGCCTTTTTTAATGTACATAGACCAGAATCATTGTGTTGCGGCCCGCTCATGTGGCACGCGCCGACCGAACGTACACACGATCTTTACGTACTCCTGACTGCTTCGCATCGACTGGCCAGATTCGCTTTCGGCCACCTGAGCTATACCACCTGCGTGGCCTCTGCCACCGCACGTTACCTTAATGATCTCGCGGGCGGTCTCCTTGCCGCAGTCCTGTGGCGCGATCGACATCGGACAAACATAACCCGAGCCGAATAGCTGACCCCGAAACACAGACGCTTCATCGGCGCGTGCGCCGATGATGCCCACCACGATCAACAGTGTCATCATTACAAGACGCATGAGCGTCTCCTCAAGGTTCGAGTGACTCTCTTGAGCTTCACACCATTTCTATGAAGGGTCAAGCATGGGTTACCCCCACCTGCTTACAAGAGCGCAGCTTCCTCGCGCAGTTCAATACCAAACCGATTTTGGATCTCCATTTTGATCGCTGCCGCTAGATTCCGGACATCCTGACAGCTCGCATTTCCCTGATTCACGATGTAATTCGGGTGCTGCAGGCTCGCAATTGCCCCGCCAACGGTCGCACCCTTCATTCCCGCCTTCTCTATCAACCACCCCGCAGGAACGCGGTTTTCGCGCGATGTGACACCCTTTTCGGCCTCAAATAAAGCCACCATTTCAGGTGATGCCACGGGGTTCATAAAGAATGAGCCTGCCGCCTTCACGTTTTGCAGGTGCCGCTTTTCTCGCTCCGCGATAGTGTCTTTTGAAAGAACTGCGCTCAGCTCCGGATCGGCCTCTTGCAGATCCAGCACAACTTCAGTGATGATCCACTCTGGATGCTGTTTGAAAAAACTATTTCGATATGAAAATGCACACTCCTCGCGCCCAAAGATACGCGAATCACGTGTATCTCGATTGATTGCGTGTACTTCTCGCACAAAATCTTTGATCTCTGGACCAAATGCGCCCGCGTTACCGCGCACCGCACCTCCGATCGTGCCCGGAATCCCTGATAGCTTTTCCCAGCCACCCAGTCCGAGCGATGATGCCTCATTGATCAATGTGAGCAGATTGCAGCCTGCGTTTGCCTTCAACGTGAGGCCATCAAAGCTATGTGCGGTCCCACTCATGCGGATCACAAGCGCGTCGAGCCCGCTGTCAGGCACAAGCACATTACTCCCCCCGGCGAGCAAGACGACGCGCTGACGATTGGCATCTGCCCAACGCAGCGCATCGAGCAGGTCGCCATCGTTTCGTACGTCCACAAAATACCGCGCCTCTCCACCGATCTCGAACGTGGTGAGCGGAGCAAGCGGCACATGTTCCAAGAGATTTTGCATATGGATTATGAATGCTGTGCTTTTTTCTTCGCTTTCTGATCAGACTTTTCTTTTTGTACCGTTACCTCAAGCTTTTGGATCTCATCGCGCAAAAGCGCCGCTGTTTCGAAATCAAGTGCATCAGCGGCATCATGCATCTGTCGCTTTTTGTCGGCGATAACTTTCTTGACATCGCCTCCATGTGCAATCAGATCCTCTTCCACGAGCTGATCCACTGCACGAGACCGCGCTCGCTGGATATCGCCGATTATGTCATTGATTTTCTTCTTTACCGTTTCTGGCGTAATGCCATGCTTCGTGTTGTATGCCATTTGGATAGTACGACGTCGATTCGTTTCGCTGATAGCTTTATCCATGGAATTCGTGTGATTATCGGCATACAAGATCACCTTACCGTTCACGTTGCGTGCAGCACGACCGATGGTTTGGATGAGCGATGTTTCCGAGCGCAGGAAGCCCTCTTTATCGGCATCTAATATACCCACAAGCTCAACCTCGGGAAGATCGAGGCCCTCTCGAAGCAGGTTTACTCCCACCAACACGTCAAATTCACCTTTTCGAAAGTCTGTCAGCGTCTCGATACGATCGATCGTTTTCACGTCGCTGTGCACGTAGCGCGCACGCACCTGTTTCTCTATCAAGAAATTTGTCAGATCTTCTGCCATTTTCTTTGTAAGCACCGTTACCATTGAGCGAGCCCCTTTCTTTGTGGTTTCTTCCGCTTCACGAATGAAGTCACGTACTTGTCCTGGATAGGACTCGCTCTTCAGCGAGTCCGTTCCTGAAACAACGGGGCGAACAACGATCTCGGGATCGAGCAGGCCTGTTGGTCGAATGACCATCTGGATCACTTCTGGATTCTTCTCAATCTCGTATTTGCCCGGAGTTGCAGAGGTATACACTGTTTGGCCTACGCGCTGTTCGAACTCCTTGAAGTTCAAGGGTCGATTATCAACCGCGCTCGGCAATCGGAACCCATGTTCGATAAGCATGTCTTTTCGCGCACGGTCGCCTGCATACATGCCGCCGATCTGCGGGATTGTTACGTGCGATTCATCGATCACGGTCAGGAATTCAGGCGTGCCGTCTTTTGCATGCGGGAAGTAGCTCATGAGTGTGTACGGCGGCTCACCTGGTTGGCGGCGATCAAAGTGGCGCGAGTAGTTCTCAATACCACTACAGAAGCCAAATTCGCGGATCATACCGATATCTTGGCGAGTGCGGCGCTTCAAGCGCTCTGCCTCAAGAATCTTCCCCTGCTCATTGAGCACCTTCAGCCGCTCTTCAAGCTCAACCTTGATATCAGAAAGTGCGGCCTCGACTACGTCTTTCGGCGTTACATACTGGCGTGCCGGAAACATAAATATCGCCGGCTGCTCGGAGACAATTTCGCGCGTAACGGCATTGATCTCTTCGATTTTCGATATCTTCCCGCCCATCAGATCAAGACGATAAATCACTCGCTCAGAAGCAGGCATAACCTCGACACGAGAACCGAGCGCACGAAATGTGCCCGGCGATAGATCGCCCGTTACGCGATCAAAGTAAATACCAATGAGTTTGCGCGTAAGCTCAGCTCGCGTCATTGGATCGCCAAGCTTAAGTTTGAGATTTACTTTTTCGTACTGCTCTGGCGAACCAAGGCCATAGATACATGAGACAGAAGCCACAATGATTACATCTTTGCGTGTGAGAAGTGCTTGAGTAGCAGCATGCCGAAGACGTTCGATATCTTCGTTGACCATCGCCTCCTTTTCAATATAGGTGTCGGAAACGGGCACGTAGGCTTCTGGCTGGTAGTAGTCGTAGTACGACACAAAGTAGTGCACCGCAGCATCGGGAAAGAATTCTCGATATTCACTGGCGAGTTGTGCGGCGAGGGTTTTGTTGTGTGCGATCACAAGCGTTGGCTTGCCGATCTGCTCGATCACGTTTGCAATGGTGTAGGTTTTTCCAGAGCCAGTCACACCTAAGAGCGTCTGGTGCTTCTCACCCTTTTTCAAGCCCTTCACAAGGGCTTCGATCGCTTTGGGTTGATCTCCAGAAGGTTTGTAATCACTATGGATTTTGAGGGCCATCCAGCTACTTTAGCAAATTCCAGCTCCCAAACCCACTACCCCTTCTTGGCGTACCCCTGCAGGAAGGATTCCTTGAATTCGAGGAAGCTACCGTCGACGATCGATGTACGGATGCGTGCGGTGAGATTCGCGAGGAAGTACATGTTGTGCATTGAGGCGAGCACCATGCCGAGCATTTCCTTCGAGCGGAAGAGGTGGTGTACATAACTCTTTGTATATGTCTTACATACGCGACATCCGCATTGCGGATCGATCGGCGAGAGGTCTGTCGCGAATTCTGCGCGCTCGATTGAGAATTTACCGCTCTCGGTATAGACCGTGCCATTTCTGCCATTGCGTGTTGGCACCACACAGTCGAACGTATCGATTCCCGCCTCCACACCTATGAACATGTCTTCCGGCTCTCCGATACCGAGGAGGTGTTTTGGCTTTTCGGTTGGCAGTATTGTGTTCACTTTATTGAGAATGCCAATGATGTCAGCCTTACTGAAGGTGCCACCAATGCCATACCCATCAAAATCCATTGCACCGAGCTCGGTGGCGCTTTCAATGCGAAGGTCTTCGTAGCGCCCGCCCTGCACTATTCCGTAAATACCTTGCCTGTCGTTCGCATCGACATTTCCTCGGTGCGCCTTGAGCGAGCGTACAGCCCAGCGATGTGTGCGGTCCATTGATTCCTTTTGGTCTGCATGCGGCTCAGTTGGCGCAATGAATTCGTCGAAGGCAAAAATGATATCTGCACCTAACGCGTGCTGAATTTCAATTGAACGCTCTGGCGTGAATCGATGGAGCGAACCATCGTGATGCGACGTGAAGGAAACACCCTCATCGTCCACAATCGCGAGCTTGCCATGCTCGCTCGCAATATCCTCGTCGTACACAGAAACACCCGCATCGCGTGGCTTTTCGGCCTCCGTTATCTTAGAAACTTGTTTGCCAAACCCTACGCCAAGCGAAAATACCTGGAATCCACCTGAGTCAGTCATAGTGGGTCCGTCCCACGCCATAAATTTGCCTACGCCACCTGATGCCTCAACGATCTTTTCTCCAGGCGTGAGATATAAGTGGTAAGCATTCGTAATAAGCCCCTGCAAGCCCATGTCTTTGAAGTCAAACGAGGCCAAGCCCTTTGCAGTAGCCTTGGTTGCTACCCCCATAAATGCGGGGGTTTTAATATCTCCATGCGGCGTGGAAAGCGTGCCGGCACGAGCGAGCGTGCCGGGCACTGTTGCCTGTATAGAAAGGGATATAGGCCGCTTCATTGCGACCTAGCCTACCACGATTTTATTTTTTGCCTCCCTTCTTGCCACCCTGCCCACGATTGTTCTGTCCGCGTGGGGCGCTGCGCAAAGGAGTCTTTGAGCCCAAATTCTTTTTGATGCGCTGCGAACCTTCGATAGGATTTTTGGCCATAGATACAATAGTATTACTTATTGCAAGCGTAACACAGCAACGGATCGTTTTCCGCGCTTGAGAAGCGCGTGACCGTTAAGGAAATCGCTTACAGTGAGCGGTCTGTCTTCTGAGACCGTTGTTCCATTGAGGGTAATAGCGTTTCCATTAAGATATTCACGCGCTTCTCGCTTCGAGCTCGCAAGAGATGTCTCCACGAGCACATCGAGTATTGCACTGCCCTCGTTAACTACCCGTGAAGGTGCAAGCTCCGCAATAGCACTCCAATCGTCAGATGATGGTGCATCGGAACCGAACAAGAGTTGCGAGACGCGCTCCGCGCGAGCCGCCTCATCGTCTCCATGCACAAGCGCCGTAACCGCGTGAGCCAACTTCTTCTGCGCCGCTCGAGCACCAGGATTTGCACGCTGCGCATCCATCACTGTGTCGATATCACTCTTTGGCAACAGTGTCATTTTAAGCAACAACTCTTCGACGGCATCGTCATCAACATTCAAGAAGAACTGATAAAAATCAAACACGCTTGTTTTCTTGGAGTCCAGCCACACTGCACCTTGTTCACTTTTTCCAAACTTCTTTCCCGTCGACTTGTTGATGAGGAGCGGTGAGGTAAACGCATACACCGTGTCACCGGTCTTGCGACGAATAAGATCAACACCAGAGAGGATGTTGCCCCACTGATCCGATGCACCGATCTGTACATCACACCCACTGTGCTGATGGAGGTGGAGGTAGTCGTATGATTGCAAAAGCATGTACGAGAATTCGGTGTACGAAATACCCTGCTCCTGATTGTTGAGCCGCTCTTTTACAGAGTCGCGCTGCAACATCGCATTGACTGAAAAATGTTTACCGATGTCGCGCAAAAATTCGATGTAATTGATACCGCGCAGCCAATCTGCATTGTTCATGAGAGAAAAATCCATCCCATTGAATATCTTCGATCCCTGCCCTGCGATCGCCACCGCATTCAGATCGATCGTCTCATCATCGAGGAGGTTTCGCTCTTCGCTTTTTCCCGAAGGATCTCCGATCATACCCGTACCTCCACCGATCAAAAGGATCACTTTGTGGCCGTCTTCAAGAAAGCGGCGAAGAACGAGCATGGCCTGTAAATTGCCAACATGGAGAGAGTCTGCGCTCGGATCGATACCCAAATAGACGGTTCGCTTTGGGCCATCGGTCAACTCTTCCAGGGTTTCGGATGAGTGCTGGTGCACATATCCACGCTCTTTCATTATTTCGGACAATTTTGCCATAGACACCTTTATACCACGGGAGAGAAGTGTGATATTTCGGAGGGGCTTGCGAGCGCGGCGGCGCGAGCACGAGGAATTTTCTAGCAGGAAAATATCCGCACCCTACGAAATGTCACGTTTCGATTCCCGCGCCCGGACCTCCTCCTCGTCGAGTCCGAGATAGTGGGCGTATTCATGCCACACCGTCTCATCGACTATCTTACGAACCATTGCTTCGTATTCTTGGTCTGTCGCATCAAGCGGACAATCCTCGTCTGCCGCATCCAAAATAGGTTCTTTAAATATAGTAATGGTGTCCGGCATCACGAGATCGCCGTAGGTTTCTCCTCGAGCGGTGACTGGAATGCCGTGATACAGGCCGAGTAGCGTCTCATCATGCGCAAGACCACGCTCCATTCGCACTTCTTCGCTTGGCTCGTCTTCGATCATGAGTGCCACGTTATCTACCTTGGCGCGCGCCCATTCTGGCAATTTCGCATATGCTTCTGCAACAAGCTTCTGGAATTCTTCATCTCCCATGGCAGTAGTGTACAGCATTGACTCGCCTACGTGTTTGTGTCGTTTATTTTTTCTGTTATAGTCCTGCGCGGTAATAACGGAGGAAGACTGAAATGGCGAATGTGATGAACCGGACTGCTCGTGCCGCATGGTTTACGGGTGCTGCGATCGGATTTCTAGTGGCGATGTCGTCGGCCCAAGCCGGGCCGCTCGACGAGCTCGCGGGAAAATGGAGCGGTGACGGCAAGGCCAATCTTACCGATGGCACGAGCGAGAACATTAAGTGCAATGCGACGTACACCGTGAGCGGCAATTCGCTCAAACTGCGACTGGTGTGCGCAAGCAGCGGCGGCTACAAGATCGACGCGAATTCCGACATGAAGGTCATCGATGGATTCCTCAGCGGCCGGTGGACTGAGTCGAGCAAGAATCTTGCCGGCGAAGTCTCGGGCTCGGCGCGTGGGAACACGATCGACGCCAAGCTGGAGAGCGGCGGCACTCCGCTCATGATGGTGAAGGTGGTCACCACCGCGGCGACCCAGACCACACCGCCTGTTCCGGCGTCGCAGTCGGTGAACGTCAAACTGCAACAGGGCGGACACTCTCTCAAGGATGTCCGCATCAGTCTGACCAAGGCCTGATCTTGTATTGTTAGTGCCCAAGAGCCCGACGATGTCGGGCTCTTTTCTTTTATTGCTTAACTAGCTGGGCAAATCGCTTTCGCACCTTTTCCACCTTTGGTTCGATCACCAGCTGGCAGTACGGAGCATCCGCATTCATTTCAAAATAGTTTGCATGATACGCCTCTGCCGGATAGAAATTCTTGAACGGAAGAATCTGCGTGACCACACGCGAACCATCCTTGAGCGACTCATCGATCTCTTTTGAGATTTTCTCCGCGGCTGCCTTCTCTTGTTCATCAGTATAAAAAATCACGGAGCGATACTGTGTTCCCACATCATTTCCTTGTCGATTCAATGTGGTGGGATCATGAGAGCCAAAGAACACAGTGAGCAGGTCCTCAAATGAAATTACCGACGGATCGTAGGTAATACGAATCACTTCTGCGTGCCCGGTCACGCCGGTTGCGATCTGTTCGTAGCTTGGATTCTCTCGCTCGCCTCCTGCGTAGCCGCTTTCCACTTTCGATACACCTTTGAGCATCTGAAATACTGCTTCTGTACACCAAAAGCATCCTCCGCCAAATACAGTTGTTTTTTCACTCATGTAGCGAGTATACCAAAGAGCCCTATTCCGACTTCGGTCGAAGCAGCGGGAAGATTTGCGTTTCGTGGGCTGGTCGATTCTCCAAGAACGAAAAGAGTCGCTCAGATAGACCAAATCCAAAGCTCGGTGGCATGCCATATTCCATCGCACGAACGTAGTCTTCATCCAGTCGCTGAGCCTCTGCATCGCCCGCGTCTCGCAATTTCTGTTGGTCTTCAAATCGAGCACGCTGATCCTGAGGATCATTGAGTTCAGAAAAACCCTTACCCATCTCAGATCCGGCAAGCACCACCTGGAAACGTTCCACCACATCCGGATTTCCATTCACACGCTTTGCGAGGGGCTCAAGATACACCGGAACTCCCACGAGGAACGCCGGTCCTGAGACCGTCTTACGAATGAGCTTCCACAGACCATCAACTGCTCGTGATTTATTCGGCGCGTCACCAAACACCACGCCGGCATTTTTTGCTGCCTGGATCGCCTCCTGTTCGGTGCACGAGATCGCATTGATGCCGTACTCCTTTTGGATCACATCGACAAAGTCGATCACGTTCCAATTATCAGCGAAATCTACCGTATGACCATTGATCTCGAACGTATATTGACCGTATACATTCTTGGCAATGGTGCGATACAGCTCCTGGATGAATTCCATGCCGTCACGCATATCTTTAAATGCTTCGTAGCTTTCGAGCTGCGTGTAGTCCTGCAAATGTTCGCGCGACTGCCCCTCATTGCGGAAAATGCGCCCAATCTCGAATACCTTTGGGTATCCTGCTACAAGCAAGCGCTTGAGCCAGAGCTCAAGGGAGATACGGAGTGAGACATCAATATCAAGCGCATTGTGATGCGTCTCAAATGGCCTCGCATCCGCCCCACCCGGTGAAGATTCAAGCACTGGCGTCTCTACCTCCAAAAAGCCTCGTTCAACATAAAAATTACGGATCGTTTGCCAGAACTTCGATCGACGCACGAACATCGCTCGCACATCTTCGTTCAGAAGCACATCTAGATATCGCTGACGCAAGATCAATTCTTCGTCTTTCAGTCCGTACCAGCTGTCAGGGATCGGGAGAAGCGACTTTGCGATCATGCGCCACGAGTGCACCTTTATAGATTGAGCACCACGCTTCGTGGTGTAGGCGGTACCGGTGACTTCAATAAAATCTCCGGTATCTACCACGTGCTCGTAGAGCGCGAAGTGCGTCTCGTCCATGTCATCTTTTTGTAGCACTGCCTGTACACGCGCTGAGCCATCATCAAGATCTGCAAACATAATGCCGCCCTGTCCACGGGAAGCCATCACGCGTCCAACAAGCGTTGTTGGCTGTGCACTTGCCTCACGGTCGGCGAAACTTGAAACAAATTGTGAAATGGTCGCGGTCGGTTCCGCCTTTGCTGGATACGGGTCCATGCCCGCTTCTTTTAAGCGATCGATCTTTCGCAGGCGTTCCCCGCGGATATCGGCTTCTGACATGCCCGGCATCATACCACGGGGGTATGAAGATACTTAGGTATGACGATGACCGTGGTGCGAAGGTTCGGAGGGTACCCTCCCGTAGAGGAATCGTACCGCGATAGCCGTCGTGATCGGCACCGCGAGCACGATCCCGATCGAGCCAACAATAGTGCGCACGATCTCAGTTGCAAATACTTCCTTATTCAGCGTCATAAGAATGTCACCGCTGCCAAATCCATAAAACAGCAAAAGGAGTGGAAGCGCAGCACCCACATAGGCTATTGCGAGCGTATTTACAAGTGCACCAATGTGCTCGCGCCCAATACGAAGTGCTCGAAGATAGATGTGGCGACGAGAGAGATGGCCTCCAGCCGCAGAAAGCTCTTCCACAGCAACTGCCTGCCCTATCGCCGCGTCGTACAGCACACCAAGCGTTCCGATGATGATGCTGCCGATCAAGAGACCAGCAAAATTAAGACTGCCTTGCGTATTCATATTGAGATACATCGTTTCTTCGCTCGCATATCCACTCAGCTGGGCAAGTGGAATCGCAAAATACGCAAGCAAGCCGGTGCACACAACCGTGACGATCATCCCGAGGACCGCAACCGAGGTTGTGCGGGTAAATCCATGCGTTATATATGACGCACCAACGATAATGATGGATGCGACACCAACAGCTACGAGTATCGGCGGATACCCGTTCAGAATTCCTGGAAGGAGTAGAAAGGCGATAAAGAACAAGCTTCCGACGAGCGATAACAGTCCTCGTACGCCCTGCATACCACCAAATATCACCACGACGAACACAAACACGATCATGAGCCCGATCAACACAGGCAATCGATACGGCTCTGAAACGGCGTAATAATCAGCACCATCGAGAGCATTCTGGGTGTGCGTCAAATAGAACACATCTCCTTCCTCGAGCATCAAATAGTCGTTCTCCACGCTTACGCGCTTTCCCTTTTCGGGACCGTCGAGCACCTCTACATCGATAGTTTGAAACGTTGTATTGATCCCGATCCCTTCCACAGGCACAACGTCCTGAGACACCACACGTATCACACGCGCCTTCATCGTGATCGTTTCGTCCATTACCAATTCTTGTGCAGCGCACATGGATGGCATAAGAAGCATCATCAAAACTCCTACGATGAGTGTTCTCAATTTCATGGGCTTGAGTATACGCGCGATGGCGCGCCTTTACGATAGCTGCGTTGTTACGTACGCATGCGCCTCTTCATGACCATGTTCCTGATGTGGCACAACAACCGTCACTCCGTACATGAGCATGCACCCTGCGATGAACCACGCGATGTGTTTCGTTACACTCGATTGTGCCCGTGCATCTCGAATTGAATGAGGAAGCAGATCAAAAAAGATCACAGAGAATACGCCTCCGGCCGCAATTGCAAGTAATTGCGCCTCGATCGTTTCAAAGAAGCCAAGCAATATGTACCCTCCGACCGCACCAATAAGGACAGTGGACGCAGTCGCAAAGTTCAACAGAAGCGCCCGCCGCACTGAGTACCCCGCATCTCGAAGCACAAAGAACTCCGCGGTCTCTTGCACGATCTCGTGAATAAATACACCGAGCGCAGCGGTAAATCCAAATACAGGGCCGGCTACAAATGATGCCGCGAGCAAGATACCATCTCCGGCGTTATGAATCGCGTCACTGATCAGCATTCGATGTGCATCCACGTGCTCGTGTTCGTGATTATGGTCGGCATCATGCTCATGTGCGTCGTGACCATGAGGCAGGAATTGACACAGAATCGTGATCGCAATGGCTCCCCCAGCGATCCATAGAAACGCCACAATTGTGGGCAGATGTTCAAATACTTCCCGACTGAGCTGGAGTGCGAATATCAAAAAAACACCAACAGCAAACGACACCATGAGGTGCAAATTACGCTCTATGAACGCGCCCGCACTTCGCCACACGAGGACCTTCCCTGAAAGGGACGCGAGCATGATGACAAAACACGCAATGAGAAGCCACAGCATACTTAACACACTTGGCAGTTAGATTTAAATCCGCAATCGGCACAGATCATGTGATGGTGGTGATTCTTTGGATACGAAAAATGCATGGCATTACCCGCTCCTGTGCCTCGCAAAAGAAGCCCGGCATCTGCGAGTCCATTCAGCGAGCGGTACAGCGTCACCACATTCAAATCCAGGCGCTTCCCAATCTCATCGACGGTGAGGGATCGCTTTGAGGTTCGCAGAGCGCGTAACAGTGCGATCTTCCCCGGCGTGGCACGAAAACCACGAGCGCGTAATACCTCTTTGAGGTCATCCATCGCCCGAGTATATATAAATGCAAATCATTTGCAAGTATTTTCCTGCGTGTACTACCACACCACACCGGTCTTTCCTGCCGCCACACGCGCACCGAGCCACGTGGCGAGCAGCGTCAGACCAAGTGTGAGGAGCCATACGGCGCCGATAAGCACCTGCATATTCCATATGCGATCTTCCGTTTCGCGCATGTTTCGGCCCGAAAGCACGTACCCATCAGTATCGAGCACGTGCACAACCACGATCGCTGAACGCACGCCCGCCTCAGGCTGCCAGGTCACACGATTCTCTCCAAGACCAGTCCCGTTCGGTCCTTTTGCTTCTTCAAATACTCTAAGCGGCGGCTGCGGTGGCTTTCCTTCGTACTCCCCTGTCCACGCAAGTGGGTTGAGATCCTTGTCGTAAATAACTGTGTACACACGCAAACTCGACGCAATGTCGATCTTGGTCGTGGTAGAGAGGAGCGCGGTTGGCTTCGCGCCTTCGTCGAGAGCAGTTGCTATGTCTTCTGCTATTTGTACCTGCGGATCGTTGAGCGACTGTCTATATACCTGTTGCACGGTGCCAAGCGAAACAGCGGCCATGCCAGTTACAGCTATCGCGATCGGTACCCAGATACGCAAAAACCATTCCATCTATGAAATATAAACCGGCTCTCACATGAAGTGTAGAGTTTACACAGCAGTATTTTCAGGGTCGAACAAAAGCTTCAGTATGGCCATGCGAACCGCCACCCCATATCCAACCTGCTTGAAATAGACCGCATGAGGCGATTCATCCACTTCAGGTGTAATTTCTCCCACTCTCGGTAGTGGATGAATGATAATAGCGCCATCTTTCATGGAATCAGCGAGCGAGCGGTCGATCACATAATGACCCTTCGTTCGCTCATACGCTTCTGGAGAAAGTCGCTCTTTCTGTATTCGAGTTTGATAGATCACATCGGCATCCTTCATAGCCTCTGCGAGTGATTCCGTTTCCCGATATGTCACCTTGTGTTCCGCAAGATGCGCCTTGAGCTCCTCGTTCATGGTAAGTTCCGGCATCGACACACCAGTGATGGTTACGTTCTCAAATTTACTCAGCAAGTATGAAAGTGATCGTGCCGCACGGTAGTACCGAAGGTCGCCCACGATCGCCACATGTACACCATCAAGCTTTCCAAACTCTCGCTCGATCGTATACAGATCTAGAAGCGCTTGCGTTGGGTGCTGACCAGCTCCATCACCCGCATTAATGATCGGCACCTTCGACACAGCTGCTGCGCGCTCGGCCGTGCCGATCTCGGGATGACGTATTACGATCGCATCAGCATAGTTATTGAGTACTTTGATCGTATCTTCGAGGGTTTCACCTTTTACAGCAGAGGACATTTCGTTTGCGTTCTCTGCGGTGATCACATGACCACCAAGTCGAAACATCGCACTTTCAAATGAAAAACGTGTGCGTGTGCTCGGCTCATAGAAGAGTGAGGCGAGTATTTTTCCATGCAATGAATCATCTCGGTGATTTTCCATTGCGCTCGCGAGTGCAAATAATTTTTTAAGTCCTTCTCTGTCGAACTGCTGAGTTTCCAGTACGTGACGCATCGTGAGGATTATATACCCCGCCGTACGGTTCAGCGACACACCGAAGCTTGGTATACCCCTCTGTGTGGCCTCAGCGCACAGTAAGCGCGCTGCGCCCCCGACTAAGCCACGCAACGATATGATCGAACATGCTCGATTTCTCAACAGCTGCGCCAGTATTTGGGATCAGGGGCAATGTCTCAGAGACAATCCTCTCAGCTGAGAGCAGGCGCGATCGTGTGTTGAACGTGCCAAATGCCTTTATTGTTTCCCCCGCCGTCAAATCTTTTACACGCACCCGATTGCCGTCCCGTGTCATGATCGTACCTGTTCCGACGCGAATGGTGCTCGTGCCATTCTCAGTTTGCACGATGAGTGTATTACCTGCCGCCTCCAGCACGTTTCCGTTAAGCACTGATGCGCTTTGCATAATCGTCTCGTTCTTCAGTACTGAGGCATAAATCAAAGGTGTCTGCGATTTTTGATCCATCTGACCAGAAAAGCCAACGAGATCTCCCACCTGTATCACCGATGCGATGCTTCTGTCGGATGATGCAGGCGAAAATTTCGTAGAGCCGGTTACCAAAATTCTCCACTGTATCTTCGCGGCACCCCACTCTGATACAGCGGTAACTTCGCTCCCGGCGATCCTGATCACCTTCGCGCCACGAACGACGGTTTTCCCATTTCCTGCCACGGTGACCCCTGCCACGGTGTCAGCATTCGCAGCGATTGCAGACATAAAATACAAAACGCCCACGGCTGCGCCGATACCGAAGGCTATAGAATGCTTGATTTTGAGAGATCGAAAAAAGTGCATACTCGTGTATACATGAATGACGCGCGAACTGCAGCTCACTTAGCGAGCCCGCTCACTTTGAATAAGACGTGCGATCACCGCGATGACCGAGAACAGCAAAAGCAGATGAATGAACCCGCCGAGCATGTTTGATGTCAAGACGCCGACAACCCAGGCCGTAAACAGAATGGCTGCAAGAGTGAAAAGCATATCAATGTATTTGTTTATAAAATCTAAAAATCGACCTCGACGGTTTCGTCTGAGACCGCATCATGACGCCGCTATACTGAAACGAAGATGAAGAACTTCACAAAAAACCGCCTGCGGCGGGTTTGTTGTTTATGCGCGGCTTCGTGTGATCGCAATTCCAGGTATGCCGTTCGGTAGCACCGCCGGCTTTCTGATGATGATCGTGACCTCTCTGATCTTTGTGTCTTCAAGGATGCGTGATGCGATACGATCCGCGACCTTCTCGATCAAATAATGCGACTCGTTCTTAATCACATCCTCTGCGATGTCTCGGAATCGTACATAGTCCACGGTATCGGCCAAATTGTCCGATTGCGACGCACCGCGGGTATCTACCGTCGCTTCAATATCGAGCACGAACTCCTGCTCCACATGCCGCTCTCGCTCCATCACGCCATGTTTCCCCTGCACCGAGAGGCTATTGAGAAACACGCGATCCATACGGCTTAGAGTGCGAACTGTCCTTTCTTGTAGATGACGATTTGCTTACCGTTCTTCAGGTGAGCAGTTACGGTGCGGTCAGTCGTGGAGATCATATCGGTGTGCACAGAAGAATCGTTGAATCCGAGCTCCTGCGCTTCCTTAGTTGAGAGCTTACTTACATCACCTGCATACGTATCACGATACGACATGCCGACCGCGATGTGTGTGTTGCCATACGTGCCGCCCATATTTTCATCGAAAAGCGTCTCAGCCATGAATTTCGTGATGCGCGAGTGTCGACTATCAGTAAGCGAGTATTCGCCCACCTTATTCGCATCCTTTGTCGCGATCATCTCTTTGAGTAGTTTCTCGTTCTTGGTGGCAGTCGCTTTCACGCACAAACCATCTTTGAACCAGAGCTGAATTCCCTCTACCTTGCTGCCATAGCGATACAGAGGCTGATTGAACTTGATCCAGCCGTTCGTTCCGCGCCAATCAGGTGACGTAAAGATCTCGAAGCTCGGAATATTGCGGCCAGAGCCTGCAAGCCAGTTTCGATTTTCACCGAGCGTGATCCAGAGGTCCATGTCTTCGCCCACTGCGTGGAGTTTGTCGATCTGTGGTGAGAGTTTGTTGAGCTTTGAGCGGAAGGAATCGATCTGTTTGTAAACCTCTTTCCACTTCTTGATTGGGTTCTTCTCATCAAGGAAGCACGCTTTGATGATCTGATTCCAGTACTCCTTCTCCGAAAGGCCTGCCTCCTTCGCCATTGCTGGCGTGCCGTAGAGACAGATCGTCCATGTAAATTTGTTGTTCCACTCCTTTTGATTCAGCCAGTCCTTGTATGGCTTCATCGCGACTCCGCGGCGCATGATCTTTTTTGGATCAACTCCCTTGAGTGCATGAGGATCTGCATCTGAAGCAATGTAGAGTGAGTGATCGATCTGATCTGCGATTCCTTTCAAATACTTCTCTGGGAAAAAGTCGAGCTGGTGATCCTTTGCATTATCGTAGAAGAACCTCGTAAAACTCTCAGCGCGACGCTTGTCTCCCTGCTCGTCGTCTGGCGCGTAGTTCGAGATCACGTGACCTCCCGCTTTCACAACTGCATTGCAAATAGCGGTAAAGAGTGGCTTTCCCGATTCAGTTGCCGACACTCGTACCACGTCCCCTTTTTTAATTCCCTTTCCTCCGCCGAGCGCGAAGTTAACCATTACATCCGCGTATTTGTTTAAAATTTCTTTTGAAGGTGTATATGCCATCCCCTGAGCCTACGTGCTCAAGATGAATTTGTCTAGAATTTGACCGAAAAACCTACTGGTCACGACCTGTAGAGGATTGAAACTCTCCCGCAAGCACAAGATGAATCTCGTCGATAAGCATTTGCTGTTGTTCAAGCGTAAAACTCTCCGACGTAATGAGCGGCTTCACGCGCTCCTGAACCTTTGCCTTGAATGAGTTCGAGAGCTTCTTTGTAGCGAATGCGTACCATGGGTACGACACGCGTGTTTCGCCGGAAGCGTATGCACCCACCGTGATCTTGGCCATGACGGGCACAAAGCCGAACGCACGCGCCGGCACCGCATACGCGAGTCGCACATGCGTCTCAGCCGTATCTACTGATTGAAGACTGTCGTCATTACGCAAAAGCTCTTGGATGTGCTCGTGGAGCCCTTCTTCGGTAAGGGCAACCACCATCATCGTTTCGTTTGCCGCTGCGGCCTTGAAGGACATTGTGCGAGCCTGTGGCGGCGCACTCATGTCGGCCTCAGCTGCGCCATCTACCGCAGTATTCATCTGCATCATCATGGTCTGTGGTGCTACAGGCGCGCTCTGTGCAGCGCTTTCGCCCAGAATATTTTTTACCATGTAGTTGAGGCCGCTCCCGAGCCCGCCCCCAGCGTTTACTTCACCCTGTGCTGACGCGTTCATCTGTGCGGAAGCCGATGCAGCAGAAAGAGCCACAATGGACATGGCTAGAAATACTGCTGTGGCACGCTGTTTTTTCATACATCGAAAGTATACCCTGACGGGTACAAAAGACCCCCACCCGCCCTGTCGTATAGAATCCCGGCGGTATCCATACACCAGGGTCAGGCTCGCGAGGGCTACCACTGAGACGCGCTGTATGAGCGCATCTTTCAGCGAGCAAATGCATCCATGTTCCACGACTCCACTGCCGCATAGCGTGGCGCTATGCCATTGATCGCGTCGATGATCGTTGCAAACGTGTCGTCGTCGCAAGCGAACTCAATGCGCTCCTCATCGATAGCGCGCATTGAATCGCCAAAGCCCGTGTGCACGTGGTTCACAGTGGACGAATAGTTACCGAGCCGACCAGCACCCGAGAGCGCTATGGCTTCGCGAACTTCTCCCGCCTCCGGCGCGGAAACAAACACGACGACTTTTTTCATGCGGAAAGTATTTCATCCGCGATGGAAGATTTGATGAAGCGCAGCAATTAGTCACGCCTAATTCCCTCAGGAAGCTTCCCTGGCCAGCGGAATACGAGAACCGGGATCAGTACAAGTGTAAGGATCATGGCAAACGTAAGACCAAAGAGGATTGAGAGAGCAAGCGGCCCAAAGAGCGCGGATGCGTATGTGAGCGGCACCATACCGATAACTGTGGTGAGCGTGGTGAGCACGATCGGTCGCAAGCGAGTTGTCGCAGATTCAACCACGATCTCAGAGAATTGGCGTCCGTGACCATCGTGGATGCGTTTAATGATCGCATCCATAAGGATGATCGCGTGGTTAATGATCACGCCCGCGAGTGCGATGAGCCCCATCATCGATGGGAATGAGAGGGGCTGGAATGTGATCGTAAGGCCGAAGAACACACCAATGAGGGAGAGCGGTACGATGGAGAGCAAGAACGTGGTAAAGCGGAATGAATCGAACGCGAGCACCAAGATCACGAACATGAGCGCAAGGCCAGCCACGAGCGCAAGACCCATTTCGGCAAACGACTTGTTCGTCTCTTCATTCTCACCCCCGATCGATTCTGTAATCCCCTCTGGCAATTCACTCGTAGGGAATTTCTCATGGAAGTTGGCAAGAACCTCCGCTGGCGTATACCCCGCTTCGACGGAGCTCGAGAGTGTCATGACACGCTGTCGATCCTCGTGAGCGATCGCAGCATTTGATTGCGACACACCCTCTGAAATAACCGAGCCCAAAAGCACCGACGAACCATTCGGTGTCACAAGCGGGATCTGTCGCAAGCTATCGATCGTAGTGTTGTTGGCATCATGTGGGTCGGTTGCGTTCGGATTGAGATTGAGAGAGACAACGATCTCTACATCTTTATCGCCACCCGTGAGCTTTGTCGCCGTTGCTCCGGAAACTGCAGTACGAAGCGTTGCCGCCACCGCTGCCGGAGAAAGACCGAGCGCAGCAAGCTTGCCTCTGTCGATCGAGAGTTCGTATTGCGTCCCGTCGAACTTATTCGATGAGTCGACTGTCGTGGCACCTTCGGTTTGCTCGAGCGCAGCACGAGCGTCTGCGATCACCTTATTCAATGTTTCCTGATCCTTACCCAAATATTTGATAAGCACTGCAGCGCCAACGGGCGGACCACCAGAGAGCTCACCCACGCGAATCTCGGCTGTCTTGATAGCAGCAACCTTTTCCTTGATATCCTTCACCACTTCTGCCGACGTCTTTTCGTGATCCTCCACAAGATTCACCGTGATGTTGGCGAAGCGCGGGTCAGACTGCGGACCCATGCCAGTCGTGTCAGAGAATGAACTTTGCGAGCCCACGGTCGTTACAAGTGATTCGATGTCTGGATCGCCGTAGAGCAATTCTTCGACAGCTCGAGCAGTAAGGTCAGTCGAGTTCAGTGTTGTGCCCGAAGGCTTCTCGATATCCACGAATACAATGTCTCCATTTTCTCCCGGGAAGAAACTTACTTTCATAATGCCGAATACCGGCAGCATGATCGCCACGATCAAACCAACACCCATCGATGCCAAGAACCAATTCTGGAGCATGCGCTGATGGAGGAACGTGCGCAGATGCTTCGCGTACCACTGTCTCGCCTGTTCAGCGTATTCGTCTTGTCGCTTTGCGAGCGCCGATTCGTGGGCACCTTCAAACATATTCGCGAGTGTTGGCACGAGGCCGAGCGCCACGAAGATCGATGCAATGAGTACGAAGATGATCGTGAATGGGATCGATTTAATGAACTCGCCAACGATGCCTGAAATAAAGAATAGTGGGAAGAACACCGCGACGGTGGTCATAGTGCCCCCAATAAGTGGCCACGCATACTCATGCAGCGATTCGATCGCGGCACGCTTTTTATCGTGGTACAAACGCGTTCTTGTATGGATCGCTTCCACGATCACGATGCCAGCATCGATCAAAATACCGATCGCAAGGATCAGTGCGAAGAGCGATACGACGTTGAACGAATTTCCTGTGTACAGCAGCCCGATGAACGCAATAAAGAACGAGAGCGGAATTGAAAGACCAGCGACTACCGCCTCTCGCCACCCGATCGTCGCAAACAATACGAGCATGATCAGTGCCACTGTTTCCAAGCCAGTGCGCGTGAGCTCTTTCAAACTCTTGCTGATCTCCTCGGAAGCATCGTAAGAAACCACGACGTCGCTTCCATCAAGCAATTGTCCCGGCTGCTGCAATTCCGCGATCCTCTCTTTAACCGCTGCAGTTACATCAGTGATGTCGTTGCCACGCACTTTAAACACGTACAACGTCATTGCCTGTTGGGATGGCTTCCCTTCAATTGCGATTCTCGAATACGATCGCGCATCAACCACACCGTCAGTTACGTCGGCTATGTCTCTCAGATAGATTACCTGGCCTCCCACGTTCAAGACCGCAATACCGCCAATGTCTGCCGAGGAATCGATACTGCCCTTAAAGTCGATCGCGTATGAAATATCGTTGACTGTAATGGATCCGATCGGCAATGATGCATTCGAGGCAGCAATCGCTGAAATGACCTGCGGAAGCGAGATACCAAGTCGAGCAATCTCCTCCTTTCGAACAACGACTTGAATCTCACGATCGCGCACACCAGAAACATCGATACGATTCACGCCCTTCACTGATTGCAGGTTGCTCTTGAGCGCTTCGCCCAGCTCAGCAAACTGCTGTGGTGGCAGGTCAGCCGAAACCGAAATGAACTGGATCGGTTGATCAGAAAGATTTACGTCACTTACCACAGGGGTGGTGGCATCTTCAGGCAACTCAGGTGCTACCTTATCTACTTCGTCTTTCAGCTTCTGGATCGATTTATCAAGATCGGCATTCGCATTGAATTCCACTACCACCATCGAAAGACTCTCACGAGAATTCGACGTGAGCTTGCTCATGTCTGGCAAGTTTGCGAGGCGCTCCTCAACCTTGTTCGTGATCAGACGCTCGACGTCTTCTGGAGATGCGCCCGGCATCACAATGGAGACAACACCAACAGGGATCGATACATCTGGAGTTGATTCCTTCGTGATCTGGAATGCAGCTACGATTCCCCATAGCGAAAGAGCCGCGATCACAAGAATCGTGAACTGACGGCGCTCAATGAAAAACTGCCAAAGTGGAAGCATGGTGTATTTATTCGGTCGAAACTACCTGCCCTTCTCGCAGACCACGCGCATCCGTCACGATCGCCATGTCTGCAGTTGCCCCTTCATTGAGAATCACTCGGTCGCCCAAAAGCGATCCCACGACAACTTCGTGTGCTACCAGCTTATTCTCAGCATCGACAGTGAACACAACGGTCTTATCTGCACCAATCTTGATGGCGGCAATCGGTACCGTGATCTTCGAGATCTTCGATGCGATGCGGGCATTTGCTCGTGTGACTGCAATAGAAACAGACTGACCATTCACAAGTTCGGCAGCATTCGTTGAGACTCCAATGCGCACTTCGATCTTTTTGGTCACTGGGTCAAGTGCTGGCGCAACACGAGTAACAACGCCAGAAACTGTCTCTTCGATCTCAACCTTGCTACCCACAGCAATATCCTTGGCATCGTTTTCAGTCACGTACGCAATGATCTCGAGCGCTCCGTTGTTTGCGACTGTAAGCACCGGTGAGGTCATTTGCACGTAATCACCACGCTTGAGCGAGAACGAATTGATCGTACCCGAGATCGGAGCACGAATGTATGTTTTCTCAAGATTTGCACGGGCCGCAGCAAGAGCGCCCTGAGCCTGCTTCAGACCAGCTTGAGCACCTGCCACATCTTCTGGCTGACCACCTGTCACGCCCTGCTCCTGATTTTTCTGAGCAATCGTGATGCCCTGCTCTTTTGCAGCGAGATTCTCTTTTGCAGCAGTGATCGCTGAGAGCGAAGCATTGAGTGATGCGCGCGCTGCAATAGCGCTCGCCTGATACGAACTAATCGTCGCTGCAGATACGTTTGCCGATGGAACGGCAGCGTTCAGTGAGCGAATGATCAAGTCGAAGAACGCGCGAGCTGCACGCACATCGCTTTCTGTATTGTTGAGTTCAGTTACCAGATCAGAATTTACCGAGATCGTTCGTCCAACAGCCTGCTGTCGATCAAGGATTGGGCCCATTGAGAGACGACTGTTATTTATATTGATCGTGAGCTGCGAATCTGGATTCGATACAGTAAAGCTTGGGTTTGATTTGTCTCCATTTATAAACATGGCATCACCCGTGCTGCGCACAGCACTGTCTACCGATGAAAATGCCGAAAGAATCGTGTTTACCGCATTCGATTGGGCAGATGCAAATCCTGTTTGCGCAGTCTCTACTGAAGCTTGCAGAATTGCCTGCTGCTCGAGGCGTGTTCCACCAGAGATCTTGGCAAGTGATGCCTGTGCAGCCTCGACTGAACCCTGTGCTGAAAGCACAGCAGCACTTTCCGATGCGTTCTCAATCGAGGCGACGACCGTACCCGCTGCAACCGAGTCACCGAGTGCTCGATTCACGCTCACTATCTGTCCTGATTTCTCAGCTCGAACAGTTGCCTCCGATTTCGACTGCACAATACCCACGATTGAAAGAGTTGGTTGATCCGAGGAAAGCTCCGCGATCGTCTTCACTTCAACGGTTCGGGTAGCAGCTGTTTGTTCAGCAGGTTCTTCGGCACCACCCAAGAAGGTGTTCAGGCCAAAGACAACAGCAAGGATCAGAACCGCACCAAGCGCATTCTTCTTCCAGCCATATCGTCGCAAACGAGCGAGAATGCCATCAAAGAATCGGCGAATACGTGAAAATGGAGACATACAAATAAATAGTGATTAATTACGCCCTGCGTCCACCTGCGTGGCCGCGAATAAGTTTTTTAAGAATGTTGCACAAAGAACCAACCTCTGAATCGTCCAGCGTGGAAAACGTATGCCGCATGAGCTCTTCGGATTTCGTGCCGTACTGCTTCAGCGTCTTTTTTCCAAGCGGTGTAAGCGAAAGTCGCACCTCGCGTCGATCTCGACCGACGGATCGGTCGATCATGCCGCGTGATACCAAGTTTGCAATAAGAGATGTAGCAGACGGCGCCTTTATGCGCAAATACTGCGCAACATCATGCATGGTGACCGATTCGGTCTTGTCGATGAACTGCATCGTTTGCAATCGCATCCACGCGTTCGGATCGGCTTGCGTGTCGCCTGGTACTTTCTGCTTAATGATCTGGCGCGTCTCAAAAAAGAGCCCGGAGAGCTCCCCGTATATGCTTGTATTGAGCGATTTTTCAGCCATCTTCATTACTTAGGAACCCTAAGTAATCAGTGTACTGTGTGGCTTCCTGGGGTGCAAGCGAGCTCGCAGAACAGCTTACTTGAGCGAAACAGTGCTCAGCAATGAGCGGAAATCGTCTCGGATCTGTGCCGTAGAGTCCATATAGGTGACGGAGAACATCACAATGTCATTTTTGTGCGCAATGACCGTGCTCTCTCCTCGGTACAAGCCATCCCACACGTATGAAAGACCAGGCGCGCCAGAAACACTTGTTGAGGCAAGCTCCTGATCGGGAGAGAGCTTGTAGTTCGATGCGCTCGTGTTCTTGATCCATGATTCAAGGGCAATTGCATCGATGCGATTGTCGAATATATCGATTGTGATTGTTGTTGGTCCTTCCCCATTCTGTGGCACGTTCGCAGCGTCATCCTTGTCCATCAACACGATCACGTGACGCGCTCGCTCGCCGGTGCCCTCATCTCGCTCGATGAGCACGTATGTATCTGGATAGGTAAAGCTGAGTCCATATACAGAACTTTGATACGACTGGGTGGTAGGTGTGACATCTGGAACATTTTCGCCTATCACGCTTTCAGCGCCTGGCTTCAACATGAGATAGACGGCACCAATAACGACACCAACAACCACGACCAACGACAAGATACGAACCATACTATTTTGCATACATCTATGACTGTTCAGTAATAAGTTTCTTACCGGCCTCTGGGGCGATAACCTCGTGGAGCGACAACAGCGACAAGAGAAGGGCGATCGTGAGCGGGCCCAAAAAGAGCCCGACCGGACCAAAAAGCACTAAGCCTCCGAGCACAGAGAGAAGCACCAATAACGGGTGCAGCTCAGTTCCACTGCTCATAAGTCGAGGGCCAATGAGATTATCTGTCACACCGACACCCATCGTCCACATAGCAAGACCAATAGCCTGCGGGACGGCCCCGGCGATCACAAGGTAAACAACTGCTGGTACCAATACAAGCGCTGTACCAATCGGCGGTATGAGCGAGACCACCATTGCAACAAGTCCCCACACAACTGGATTTGGCACCCCAAAAATGGCAAGACCGATGCCTGCAAGCACACCCTGGATACCCGCGATCGCAAGCTTCCCTTTCACGACAGAATTCACTGCCGTCTCGAGCTTCTGCACAATATGTTCATCATCGGCATCCTTCAAAGGTGAAAGATCGATCAAGTACCGCTTTAAGCGCCCTCCATCCCTCAGCAAATAATAGAGCGTCACAAAAAATATAAAGAGATCGAGGAAGAGGCCGGCGATCGAAGAGAATGCAGCACCAATGTTGAGCACAAGCCACGATGCACCCTGTCGCGCGTAGTCATCGAAACTCGTCGAGAGTTCCCTGAGAGACTGCGAAGCGTTTGGAATGAACTCATCGATCTTTGAACCATTGAGCGCAACCCACTGCGTAAAAACGCGCTGTGTATCTGTTTCGCTCAGCGATCCGTACAGTGCCTGCGCCTCTTTCAGCAACTGCATCGACACGAAAAAGACAGGGATCAAGATCACCAGGATACCGAGTGCAACCGTACTGAGCGCTGCGAGAGACTCCTTACCATTCACGCGCTTGAGTATTCTTCGATAGATCGGCTGTAGTACGACCGCAAAGACCGCCCCGAGCGCGAGCGCGGAGAAAAAGGGCTGTATGACCAAAAATGCAACCCACGCAGCCCCAGCGAGAAGTAAGAGTAGAAAATATCGCTGGACGTTGGTCCCGTTCATTCCTTGCAGTATAGCAATTCCTTACTCGGTATTAATGATGAAGAGTGCGTAGCAGCCACTTCGCCCCCTCAACGAGCGCAACGGTAAATGCGAGCCAAAGCCCGACCACCATGATCCACATCCACGAGATCGGCACGAGGTCGAGCAGCTCGCGCAGCCCCGGTATCACCATCGATGCCATCATCAAAACGACCGCTATACCAAGGCCCCAATTGAGCGCCCTGTTGTCAAAAA
>JACCDV010994395.1_pt1 | contig 40395 bp, 36 predicted proteins | sample 7446131 | NCBI WGS metagenome assembly JACCDV01 (sample SAMN15323448, study PRJNA562643) | freshwater metagenome | isolation source: river surface water | place: USA:Blue River Watershed | collected 2017-08-17
AGCGGGGTCACGTCCAGCAGCAGCACGTCCTTGCGGTCACCCGAGAGCACCTGGCCCTGGATGGCGGCGCCCACGGCCACGGCTTCGTCGGGGTTCACGTCCTTGCGGGGTTCCTTGCCGAAGAATTCCTTGACCTTCTCCTGCACCTTGGGCATGCGGGTCTGGCCGCCGACCAGGATCACGTCGTCGATGTCGGACACGCTGATGCCGGCGTCCTTGATGGCGGTGCGGCAGGGCGCGATGGAGCGCTCGATCAGCTCTTCCACCAGCGACTCGAACTTGGCGCGGGTCAGCTTGACGTTCAGGTGCTTGGGACCGGTGGCGTCAGCGGTGATGTAGGGCAGGTTGACGTCGGTGGCCGAAGACGAAGACAGCTCGATCTTGGCCTTTTCAGCGGCTTCCTTCAGGCGCTGCAGGGCCAGCACGTCCTGCTTGAGGTTGACGCCGGACTCTTTCTTGAACTCTTCGATGATGAAGTCGATGATGCGCTGGTCGAAGTCTTCGCCGCCCAGGAAGGTGTCGCCGTTGGTGGACAGCACTTCAAACTGCTTTTCGCCGTCCACATCGGCGATCTCGATGATCGACACGTCAAACGTGCCGCCACCCAGGTCGTACACGGCGATCTTGCGATCGCCTTTTTCGCTCTTGTCCAGACCAAAGGCCAGGGCCGCAGCGGTGGGTTCGTTGATGATGCGCTTGACGTCCAGACCCGCGATGCGGCCAGCGTCCTTGGTGGCCTGGCGCTGGGCGTCGTTGAAGTAGGCAGGCACCGTGATGACGGCTTCGGTCACTTCTTCGCCGAGGTAGTCTTCGGCGGTTTTCTTCATCTTGCGCAGCACTTCGGCGCTGATCTGCGGCGGGGCCATCTTGTTGCCACGCACTTCCACCCAGGCGTCACCGTTGTCGGCCTTGGCGATGGTGTAGGGCATCAGGTCGATGTCCTTTTGCACTTCTTTTTCGGAAAACTTGCGGCCGATCAGGCGCTTGACGGCGTACAGCGTGTTGCGCGGGTTGGTCACGGCCTGGCGCTTGGCGCTGGCGCCGACCAGGATCTCGCCGTCTTCCTGGTAAGCAATGATGGAGGGCGTGGTGCGGGCGCCTTCGGCGTTCTCGATCACCTTGGTCGAGTTGCCTTCCATGATGGCCACGCACGAGTTGGTGGTGCCCAGGTCAATACCGATGATTTTTCCCATGTTGTGTGCTCCGAGAGGAATTTGAAACTGATGAATAAATGAGGAGGGTGTTCAGGAATTCAAGTGCTTGTGTGCAGGAGGCCACCCCTGTGGCCGAAGGCTTTCGCGAGCAGGGGCTCGCTCCTACAGGAGCCGCTTACTTGGGTGCGGCCACAGTCACCAGCGCCGGGCGCAGCACGCGCTCGGCAATCAGATAGCCCTTTTGCAGCACGGCCACGACCGTGTTGGCGTCCTGTTCGGCAGGCACCATGCTGATGGCCTGGTGTTGGGTGGGGTCGAACCTGGTGCCAGCGGCGGGGGCCACTTCGACCACCTTGTTGCGCTCCAGGGCGCTCTTGAGCTGGCGCAATGTGGCTTCACTGCCTTCGCGGATTTGCTCGATGGTGGCGTTGGGGATGGCCAGACCGGCTTCGAGGCTGTCGATCACCGGCAGCAGGCTTTCTGCAAAACCTTCGACGGCGAACTTGCGTGCCTTGGCGATTTCTTCATCGGCGCGGCGACGGGCGTTTTGCACATCGGCCTGGGCGCGCAGGTACAGGTCAGCCAGTTCGGCATTCTTGGCCTGCAATTCGGCCAGCTGGGCGGCCAGATCCTGCTCGGGGGCTGCACTTTGTGCGGCCTCAGGGGCGGCGGCGCTGTCTTGGGAAGGGGTGTTTTCGGACATTTGTGCTTAAAAAAACAACAAAAAGGGATTCAACCTCCCAATTGAGGTCAATCCCGGAAATATCAAGGGGTAATTTTTCGGGGAGTCAGGATCCCCGATCCGGCTTATTCGACGGCCAGCAGCTCAACGTCGAATTTGAGGGTGGCGTTGGGCGGAATCACACCACCGGCGCCGCGGGCACCATAGCCCAGCTCGGGCGGGATGATCAGGGTACGGGCACCACCGACCTTCATGCCGGCCACGCCTTCGTCCCAGCCCTTGATGACCATGCCCGCGCCCAAGGCGAACACGAAGGGGTCGCGGCGGTCCTTGCTCGAATCGAACTTGGCGCCTTGCTGGCCGTCCTTGTAGAGCCAGCCGGTGTAATGCACGACCACATCCTGGCCTGCTTTGGCTTCGGCGCCTTCGCCGACAACGGTGTCTTCGTACTGCAGGCCGGAGGGGGTGGTGTTCATGCTGAGTTCCTTGGGTGTCAAAAAATCGGCCACAGGAATCGGGGGATTCTTGCGGCCTTATGCTGGCTTGAATTATGCCAGCAGGCCCCTGCGGGCCAGATCGCGCATCAGGGCACCCGCGCCATAGGACCAGGCCGGGGCCTGGTCGCTGGTGGTGACGCGGTTGAACAGTTGGCCCAGTTTGGGCGTGCCAATGCTCACCGTGTCACCCACCACATGGGTGAAGCCCTGGCCGGGACCGTGGCGGTCCTGGGTGGGCGCGAACATGGTGCCCAGAAACAGCATCATGCCGTCGGGGTACTGGTGGTACTTGCCCATGGCCTGGGCCGCCAGGTCCAGCGGGTCACGGCTGATCTGCGAAAGGCTGCTGCTGCCCTGCATGACAAAGCCTTCAGTTCCCTCCACCTTCATGCTCAGTTCACAACGGCGCACATCGTCGATGCCGAAATGGTCGTCGAACAGGCGGATAAACGGTCCGATGGCGCAGCTGGCGTTGTTGTCCTTGGCCTTGCCCAGCAGCAGGGCGCTGCGGCCCTCGAAGTCGCGCAGGTTCACGTCGTTGCCAAGTGTGGCGCCGACCACCTCGCCACGTGCGTTGGCGGCCAGCACGATTTCGGGCTCGGGGTTGTTCCACTGGCTGCCCGGGTGCAGGCCGACCCAGGCGCCGTGCCCGACCGAACTCATGGGCTGGGCCTTGGTGAAGATTTCGGCGTCGGGTCCGATGCCGACTTCCAGGTACTGCGACCACACGCCCTGGGCCAGCAGCACTTCCTTGAGCTGGGCCGCTTCGGGCGAGCCCGGGCGCACGGCGCGCAGGTTGTCGCCAATCACGGCCACCACCGCCTTGCGCACGGCCTCGGCCTTGCTGGCATCGCCGCGGGCCTGTTCCTCGATCACGCGTTCGAGCATGCTGGCCACAAAGGTCACGCCCGAGGCCTTGACGGCCTGCAGGTCGCAAGGCGCGAGCAGCCACGGCTGGCCGGTGTCGCGATGGGCCTCGTCGCTGTTGGCGATCACGGCTTCTGCGTTGCCCAGGTCGGCCGCCTGTCCATCGCTGAGGTGGGCACGCACCCGGTGGGCCACATCGGGCAACTCCAGCAGTGCGCTGCTGGTCGGGGCCAGCCGGCTCAGGTCTTTGAGGCCATCGGGGGTGGCGGCCACCAGCACCGGGCCGGTGCCGGGTTGCCAGATGCGGCCGATCAGCAGGGCCTGGTGGGCATCTTCAGGCCAGCAGAGGGCGGTCGGTGCGCTCATGGTGTCTCCATTTCTTGTGTGGTTTGCAAGGCATGTTGCCAGAGTTCAACCTCGTTTCTTGTCGCATGGGTGTGCGCAGCTGCGCACCGACAACAATTGTTTACAAGGGCAGCATGGTTCTTGTCTAAGCTCGGATGCACCCCAACGGGGAACTGTAAAAGGAGAAAAAACATGAAGCCGTTTCGTTTTTCAACCAAGGTCTCGGGCCTGCTTGTCTTGAGCAGCGTGCTGGCGCTGAGCGCTTGCGACACCATGACGCCCGAACAGCGGGGCGCCACCACGGGCGCGGTGATCGGCGCTGTGGCAGGGCAGGTGGTGGGCGGCGACACACGGGGCACGGCGATTGGCGCCGCGCTCGGCGGTCTGGGCGGTTATGTCTGGTCGCGCCAGATGGAAGAGAAAAAACGCCAGATGGAACGGGCCACCGCTGGCACGGGCACCGTGGTCACGCAAACGTCGGACAACCAGCTCAAGCTGAGCATTCCGAACGACATCTCGTTTGCCACCGGACGGCACGACATTCAGCCGCGCCTGATGCCGATCCTCGATCAGTTCGCGCAGGGTCTGAACCAGCAGCCTTCGATGGAGGTGCGTATCGTCGGCCACACCGACAACACCGGCAGCGACGCGATCAACAACCCGCTGTCGGTCAACCGCGCACAAAGCGCGCGAGATTACCTGGTCTCGCGCGGGGTGGCCTCGTCACGCATCAGCATTGACGGCCGCGGCTCGCGCGAGCCGATTGCCGACAACAGCAGCGAAGCGGGGCGTGCCCGCAACCGGCGCATCGACATCTTTCTGGCAGAGCGGGCTCAGAGGTAAATCTTCTGCAGCAGGTCCAGCAGGGTTTTGCGCTGGGTAGCCGTCAAGCGGGCCGATCGTTCGATTTCCAGATCGGTGGCCGCCTGCTCGGCTTGCTGCATCAGCGCCACACCAGCGGGCGTGGGGTGCAGACCCATGGCGCGGCCGTCGGTGGGGTGGGGCAAGCGATGGATCAGGCCTCGGGCTTCGAGCGACTGGATGAGGCCCACCAAGTTTGGCGGCAACAGGTTCAGCGCTGCGCACAGCTGACGCGAGGTGACCCCGGGGTTGTGGTGGATGATCGACATCACGGAAAAATCCACCGGCCGCAGGCCGAATTCGGCCATGCGTTCCAGAAATCCTTCGATGATGGTCAGCGCGGCGCGGCGTGCGTTGTAGCCCAGCAGGGTCTGCAGGTAACTGGAGTCCACCTGATCGACGGCGCTCACATTGGGCAAGCCGCTGCCAGCCGTCTTGCTGCGACCACCCGGGCGCTGGACGGTAGGGCGCTTGAAGCTGGTCTGTGCAGTGCGTGCCATGGGCAAAAGGCGCGAATTATGCCGTGGCCGCGCACTGCTGCACGATGATGTAGGTGCGCATCTGGAACTCGGGCAGCACCCATTGGCGCAGCGCCTGTGCAGGCGCCTGCCAGCGTGTGGCGGCCTGGGGGGTGTCTGCGTCCACCGCGGCGTCGATGCGCAGCCAGGCCCAGTCCAGCAGCACCAGCGCGCAGGCACGCAGGTAGTCGTCGGCCACACGAAACGGCAGCTGCGCGTCTTTGGGGGCGGCGTCCACGATCTGTTTGGTCACGGCGCGCAGTGTGCCAATGCGGGCCACCGCAGCGGTGCGCGTGGCGGCCTGTGCCGGGATATCGGCCTCGACAAAATCGAGCAAGGCGTTCAGGCCCTGGCCGCCATCGGCCAGCACCTTGCGCACCAGCAGGTCGATCGCCTGGATCTCGTTGGTACCCTCGTAAATCATGGCCACGCGGGCGTCGCGGATGTGCTGCTCGATGCCCCACTCGCGCACATAGCCGTGGCCGCCAAACACCTGCAGACAGTCGCTGCCGCCGTGGAAGGCCTGATGCGTGAAGACCGATTTCATGATGGGCGTGACCAGGGCGCACCAGCGCTGTGCAAAGGGCTGCGCTTCGGCGGCGCCATGCTTGATCTGGTCGAGCTCGATCGCGGTCTTGTAGGCCAGCACGCGGCCCGCATCGACCCAGGCACGCTGCGTGTCGAGGATGCGGCGCATGGCCGGGTGTTCGGCGATCAGGTCGGCTTCACCGGCTGATTTGCCTTTGCCGGGCGCGCGCATCTGGCGGCGCTCCTGCGAATACGCATCGGCCTTTTGCCAGGCAGCGTCCAGCAGACCAATGCCCTGCAGGGCCACGTGCAGGCGTGCGGCATTCATCATCACGAACATGGCGTTCAGGCCCTTGCCCGGCTCGCCCACGATCTGGCTGGCCGCTTCGTCAAAGCGCATCACGCAGGTGGGGCTGCCGTGCAGGCCCATCTTTTCTTCGATGCGGTCACAGTGCACTTTGCTCCGGCTGCCGTCAGGATAGAACTTGGGCACCAGAAAGAGCGACAGGCCCTTGGGGCCGGGTGGGGCATCGGGCAGGCGGGCCAGCACCAGGTGCACGATGTTGTCGGTCAGGTCGTGCTCGCCGCCGGAGATGAAGATCTTGGTGCCCGACAGCAGGTAGCTGCCATCGGCCTGTGGCAACGCCTTCGTGCGGCACAAGCCCAGGTCGGAGCCCGCATGCGGCTCGGTCAGGCACATGGTGGCCAGCCATTCACCGGTGGCGACCTTTTCCAGATATTGCGCTTTCAGCTCGTCGCTGGCGTGGTGCTTGATGCACTCATACGCCCCGTGCAGCAGGCCGGGCGCCATGGTCCAGCCGTGGTTGGCGGCCGAGAGCATTTCGTAGAGCATGGCTTCGAGCACGCTGGGCAGGCCCTGGCCGCCGTCCTCGGCGCTGGCGGCCAGTGCGGGCCAGCCCGCTTGCCAGAAGGCCTGGTAGGCGTCGCGAAAGCCCGGCGGCATGGTGACCGCGCCGTCTTTCCACTGTGCGCCGATCTCGTCGCCATCGCGGTTCAGGGGCGCGATGACTTCACCCACAAACTTGCCCGCTTCACCCAGCACCTGTTGCACGAGGTCCGGGTCGACCTCGCCGAAGGCGGGCAAAGCTTGCAGCTGGGCGGGGGCGTTTAGGACCTTGGCCAGCACAAAGTGCATCTCGTCGGTGCGGGGGGTGTAGGCGTTCATGGCGGTTCTCAAATCACTTCTTGGCGGCACCGAGGTAGGTGTCGATCACGCGGGGGTCTTGTGCCAGCTCGGCGGCGGGGCCGTGCAGGCCGATCTCGCCCATCTCGAGCACATAGCCCTGGTCGGCCACGGCCAGTGCGGCGCGGGCATTCTGTTCGACCAGCACGATGGTCACTCCGGTCTTTCGCAAGGTTTCGATGATCGAGAAGATGTCTTTCACGATCAGCGGCGCCAGACCCAGGCTGGGTTCATCCAGCATGAGCACCGAGGGGCGTGACATCAGGGCGCGGCCCACGGCCAGCATCTGGCGCTCACCGCCCGACAGCGTGCCAGCTTCCTGCTGGCGACGCTCCTTGAGGCGGGGGAACAGGTCGAACACGTCGTCCAGGCGGGCGCGCCATTGGGCATTGCCCTGGCGCATCTGACGAAAGCCGCCGAGCACCAGATTGTCTTCCACGCTCATGGTGCCGAACAGCTCGCGCTTTTCGGGCACCAGGGCGATGCCCAGCATCACACGCTCTTCGAGCGTCAGCTCGCCAATGGACTGGCCTTCGAACTCGATGCGCCCCTGGCTGGGCAGGATGCCCATCAGGCTGTTGAGGAAGGTGGACTTGCCCGCGCCGTTGGGGCCGATCACGGTGATCACGCTGCCCTTTTGTGCTTCCAGACTGAGGCCATGCAGCACCTCTGCCTTGCCATAACCGGCGCGCAGGTCGGTGACTTTGAGGATGGGGGATGTCATGTCAGGTCTTCCTGTGGGAGGCCGCCCCTGCGGCCGAAAGTGGATTCGCGAGCAGGGGCTCGCTCCCACACATTCATGTTGGGGTTGAACGGTGAATGCATATCAGTGTTCCGTTCCGAGGTAAGCGGCGCGCACGGCCGGGTTGGCCTGCACTTCGGCCGGGGTGCCGCGCGTGAGCAGGGTGCCGAACTCCATCACCACCAGCTGGTCGCAGACGTCCATCACCAGGTCCATGTCGTGCTCGACCAGCAGGATGCTCATGCCTTCGGATTGCAACTGGCGCAGTACAGCGATCAGCGCCTGCTTTTCCTTGTGGCGCAGACCGGCAGCGGGTTCGTCGAGCAGCAGCAGGGCGGGGTCACAGCACAGGGCGCGGGCGATTTCCATCAGTCGCTGCGGGCCCATGGCCAGGTTGCCGGCCTGCTCGTGCAGGTAGGCACCCATGCCAATGCGTTCGAGCTGGCGTTGGGCTTCCTTCATCAGGCGCTGTTCTTCGGCCTGGTTGGTGCGCAGCATGCTTGACATCACGCCGCTGTTGCCGCGGGTGTAGGCGCCCATGGCCACGTTTTCGAGCACCGTCATGTCGGCGATCATCTTGACGTGCTGGAAGGTGCGGGCCATGCCCTTGCGCGAAATCTCGCGCGAAGGAAGCTGACTCACGTCCTCGCCGCAGAAGGTGACCTGGCCGCTGGTCTTGGACAGCACGCCCGTGATCAGGTTGAAGGTGGTTGACTTGCCCGCACCGTTGGGACCGATCAGGCCGACGATCTGCCCGGCGGCGATGTCGAAGCTGATGTCGTTGACGGCCACCAGACCGCCGAACTGCTTGCGGATCTTGTCGACCACCAGCACCGGCTGGCCCATGGCGGGCTTGGCCCGGACCGGCAGGTCATCGGCGTTTTGCCAGTTGACCGCACGCTGGGGCTTGGGGAATTTGCGGGCCACGACCGACCACAGGCCGTCGGGCAGGTACTTGAGTACCAGCACCAGGGCCACACCGAACACGATGACCTCGTAGCTGCCGCTGGTGCCGATCAGGGCGGGCAGGGCAACCTGCAGCCAGTCGTCGAGCAGCTTGACCAGGCCGGCACCGACGATGGCACCCCAGACATAGCCGACACCGCCGACCACGGCCATGAACAGGTATTCAATGCCCATCTTCAGGCCAAAGGCCGAGGGGTTCACCGTGCGCTGGAAGTGCGCCAGCAGCCAGCCTGCGACCGAGGCGAACAGGGCGGCGATCAGAAAGATCGTGACCTTGTAGCGGAAGGTGCTGATGCCCATGGCTTCGGCCATCTGCGTGCCGCCCTTGAGCGAGCGGATGGCGCGACCCGGACGCGAATCGAGCAGGTTGATCAGGGCCACGGCACCCGCGATCAGGATGGCCCAGCACAGCACGAAGAACAGGCGGCCCTGGCCAACATCAACGCCAAAGGCCGACAGGCTCTTGAGACCCAGCAGGCCGTCGTACTTGCCCAGGGCATCGAGGTTGCCCATCAGGTAGTACAGCGACAAGCCCCAGGCGATGGTGGCCAGCGGCAGGTAGTGGCCCGACATGCGCAAGGTGATGATGCCGACGATCAGCGCGCTGACGCCGGTCAGGGCCAGGCCCACAAACACGGTCAGCCAGGGCGACATGCCGGTGTTGAGCGTGAGCCAGGCGGTGGTGTAGGCGCCAATGCCCACAAAAGCGGCCTGACCAAAGGAGGTGAGCCCGCCCACACCGGTCAGCAGCACCAGGCCGAGTGAGACCAGCGCGTACAGGCCGATGTAGTTGAGCTGGGCGATCCAGAAATCAGGCAGGGGCAGCAGGGCAATGACCGGCACGGCCAGAGCCAGCAGCAGGATGGGGAGGTTTTTCTTCATATCAATGCTCCTCGTCCGAGTGGCCGCTGCGCAGCGAGCGCACGAGGAGGATGGGCAGGATCAGGGTGAACACGATCACCTCTTTGAAGGCGCTGGCCCAGAAGGCGCCGAACGCTTCCACGATGCCGACAAACAGCGCACCGAGCAGGGCGCCGGGGTAGCTGGACAGGCCAGCGACCACGGCGGCCACGAAGCCCTTGAGGCCGATCAGGAAGCCCGAGTCGTAGAACACGGTGGTGGTCGGGCCGATCAGCAGGCCCGACAGGGCGCCGATCAGCGCGGCCATGAGGAAAGTCAGCTGGCCCGAGGCGTGGGTGGAAATGCCCATCAGGCGCGCGCCGGTGCGGTTGACCGCGGTGGCGCGCAGCGCCTTGCCGCGCAGCGATTTTTCAAAGTACAGCCACAGCAAGACAATCAGGGCCAGCGACACCGCAAAGATGATCAGGGTCTGGCCCGACAACGTGACGGGGCCGAGCGGAAAGCGCTCTTCCCAGAAGGACGGGTTGCGGAAGCCTTCGGCGCCGAAGAAGAGCAGACCCAGGCCAGTCATGGCGAAATGCACCCCCACCGAAACGATCAGCAGCACGAGCGGTGTGGCGGCTTCGAGCGACTGGTAGGCCACGCGGTAGACCAGAGGACCGAAGGCGGTGACGATGGCCACGCTCAGTGCGGCTTGCACCCACAGCGGAAACTGCTGCGGCGCAGCCCAGATGGCGACCAGGGCGATGACCAGCGGGAAGGCCAGTGTTTTCAGGCCGGACCGCAGTGCGAGTAAGGCCTTGCCATGGTGCCGCCAGCGTTCAAACCATTCCATGAGTGCGGCCACAGCGGCCAGGATCAGCAGCAGCCAGACGGTACCGGGCGTTTTGCCGGTCTGCAGCATGGCCAGGGTGAGGGCGCCATAGGCGACGAACTCGCCCTGGGGGATGAAGATGACCCGCGTGACGGTGAACACGAGCACGGTGGCCAGCCCGAGCAGGGCGTAGATGGCGCCGTTGGTCACGCCGTCGAGCATCAGGATGCTGGCGATGGAGAAGTCCATGAGTAGCCTTGGTAGGAGAAATTCAGGGGGTATTTGTGATGCCCGCCCCGCGGGCGAGAAGATCGGGTCACGCCACCGGCGTGACCCGCAAAGGCCTTATTCGACCTTGAACTTGCCGTCGACGAGTTTGGTCATCACGCCGGTTTCCAGCGTGTAGCCCCAGTGGTCGGCGGGTGTCCAGTTCATCACGCCATGGGCAAACACGGTGCGGCCCATGGTTTCCAGGCTGTCACGCACGGCGGCGCGGAACTGCGGTGTGCCCGGCTTGGCTTTCTTGAGGGCCAGCGGGATGGCTTTTTCCATGGCGACCTGGAAGTCGTATGAGTGGCCAGCGAACTGGTTGCGCGTATTGGCGCCGTGTGCGGCCTCGAACTTCTGCACGAAGTCCATGGCCACTTTCTTGGAAGGATGGCTGTCGGCCAACTGGTCGCCCAGCAGGGCCGGGCCGGACACCACGAAGGTGCCTTCGACCGACTTGCCGCCCACGCGCGGCAGATCGGGTGTGGCCGCTGCGTGCGTCTGGTAAACCTTGCCCTTGTAGCCACGCTCGACCAGGCCCAGCTGGGGCATGGCGGCGCCGGAGCCGGAGGCCACCACCAGGATGGCGTCCGGGTTGGCAGACGTCAGCTTGAGCGCCTGGGGGGTCACGCTGGTGTCGGTGCGGGCAAAGCGCTCGGTGCCGACCAGCTTGATGCCGGCCTTGTCCAGCATGGGGGTCACAGCGTCCAGCCACTGCTGGCCGTAGGCGTCGGTGTAGCCCAGGAAGCCGACGGTCTTGACGCCGTGCTTTTTCATGTGCTCGACGACCGCATGGCCCATCACGACGTTGGACTGGGGTAGGCGGAACAGCCATTTGTCCTTGCCTTCCGGCACGCCGACGGGGGAGCCGGCCACTTGCACGGTACCGGCTTCGGAGGCGATGTCGGTCATGGCGGCGGCCACGGCGGTGATGCAGGAACCAAAGATCAGGTCCACCTTGTCTTCGGTCACGAAGCGGCGGGCGTTGGCCGCGCCTTTGCCGGGGTCAGTGGCGTCGTCGAGGATGATCAGGTTGACCTTCTCGCCACCGATGGTCTTGGGAAACAGCTGCAGCTGCTTTTGCATCGGTATGCCCAGGCCGGAGCCGGGACCGGTCAAGGACAGGCTCACGCCAATGTTGATGTCGGCCAGAGCCGCTGTGCTCGACACGGCAGTGATGGCCAGGGCCAGCAGGGTTTTCTTGAGTTTCATGCTTGTCTCCTTTGGAGGGTGGGTGAAAAACACAGGGTAGGGAAAAGGGCTCAGCTGCACAAGGCTTTGATGTCTTCAGGCACGGGGATGGCTTTGATGCGGTCCGGATCGTCGGGGTGCTTGATGCAAAACGCCCGCACTTCGGTGCCTTCGCACAGCACGGTGTCACCACGCTTGACGATGTGCCTGTGAACGATCACTTTCTCGCGCCATTCTTCGACGCTGGTGTGCACCTGGATGCGCTCGCCATAGGTGGCCGGGCGGATGAACTTGGTGTTGATCTCCAGCAGGGGCGTGCCGATGATGCCGCGCGTCTTGACCAGCTCGCGCCAGGGCGGCACGCCGCACTTCACAAAGAAGTTCAGCGAAGAGGCATCCATCCATTTGGAAAAATTGGGGAAGAACACGATGCCTGCGGGATCGCAGTCACCGAACATCACTTCCACTTCGTACACGACGGTCTTGCTCATGGGTCTCTTTCTTAACGCGGGGCCATGCGCAGGGCGCCGTCCAGGCGAATCGTTTCGCCGTTGAGGTGGTTGTTGGTGACGATGTGGCAGGCCAGTTCGGCGAATTCGCTGGGCTTGCCCAGGCGCGAGGGGAAGGGGATGCTGGCGGCCAGGGATTGCTGCACCGGTTCGGGCAGTTCCTTGAGCAGCGGCGTGGCAAACAGGCCCGGAGCGATGGTGCACACGCGGATGCCGTGCTGCGCCAGATCGCGCGCCATGGGCAGCGTCATGCCGGCCACACCGGCCTTGGAGGCGCTGTAGGCCTGCTGGCCGACCTGACCGTCAAAAGCGGCCACCGAGGCGGTGAAGACCATCACGCCACGCGCGTTGTCTTCCATGGGATCGAGCTTGGCGCAGGCGGCGGCAAACAGGCGGGCGGCGTTGTAGGTGCCGATCAGGTTGACGTTGATCACGCGGGCAAAGTCGGCGAGGGGCGCGGCGTTGCCGTCCTTGCCCACCACGCGCTTGGCGCTGCCGATGCCGGCGATCTGCATCAGGATGCGGGCCGGGCCGTGCGCGGCTGCCGCCGTTTCGATGGCCTGGGCCATGCTGGCTTCGTCGGCCACATTGCACGAGACGGCGATGCCGCCAATGTCCTTGGCCACGCGCTCGGCGTTGTCCATGTTCAGGTCGAGCACGGCGACCTTGGCGCCCAGACGGGCCAGTTCACGGGCGGTGGCCTCGCCGAGGCCGGAGCCGCCGCCGGTGACCAGAGCTGCTGTTCCTTGGATGTTCATGTCAGTTCCTTTTTTGTGTAGGAGGCCGCCCTTGCGGCCGAACTTTTGACGTGCATTTCGGCCGCAGGGGCGGCCTCCTGCATGGAATCAGTTGGCGTCGGGGTTTTCGATCAGCAAGGCAATGCCCTGGCCGCCGCCCACGCAGGCGCTGGAGATGCCATAACGCAGGCCCGAGCGCTGCAGTTCACGCGCCAGGGTGATCGTCAGTCGCACGCCGGTGCAGGCCAGGGGGTGACCCAGGGCGATGGCGCCGCCGTTCACGTTGAGTTTGGCCAGATCCAGACCCAGCTCGCGGCCCACAGCCAGGGTCTGTGCGCCCTGGGCTTCGTTGATCTCGAAACGGCCAATGTCTGACAGTTGCAGGCCGGTGCGCTCGAGCAGCAGGCGGATCGCCGGTGCCGGGCCGATGCCCATGATCTCGGGCGGCACGCCCACGGCTGCAGCGGCCACGACGCGGGCCAGCGGCTTTTTGTTGTGCGCTTTGGCGTAGGCGCCGGATGTGACCACGCAAGCGGCAGCAGCGTCCACCAGGGCCGAGCTGTTGCCACCGGTTTGCACGCCGCCTTCATAGACGGGTTTGAGCTTGGCCAGCACTTCGACCGGCGAAATGCGGGGGTGGGTGTCGGTCGTGACTTCGGTGACCTTGCCCTGCAGCTTGATGCCGCGGGCCTTGTAGCCTTCGAGTTCGAACTTCTCGGTGACCACGGGGACGATTTCGCCCGCGTGGAAACCGGCTTGCTGGGCCGCCACGGCCTTGGCAAAGGAGTCGGAGGCGAACTGGTCCACCTCTTCGCGTGTGATGTTGTATTTCTTGGCCAGGTTCTCGGCGGTCTGGATCATGTTGATGCCAGCGGCCGGGTCCTTGAGGGCTTCCCACATGTAGTCCTTGAAGCCCACGGGCGCGCCCAGCTTGAAGCCGGTGCGGTGGTCAAAGGCAGCGATGGGGTTGCGCGTCATGCTCTCGGTGCCGACCACCAGGGCGGCGTCGCACACACCGGCTTCGATCTGCTCGCCCGCCTGGCGGAACAATTCAAAACCCGTGCCGCAGATGCGCTGCGCCATGATGGCGGGCACGTCTTGCGGCACACCCGCGTACAGGCCGATGTGGCGCGGCAGGAAGAACTGGTCGAAGTCACCCGGGGCCATGTTGCCGGTGATGACCGAGCCGATCTCGGTGGGGGCGATGCCTGCGCGCTTCAAAGCTTCGCGGGCGGCCTTTATGCCCAGGTCGGTGGGGGAGATGTGACCCAGTGCGCCGCAGTAGTCCACCATGGGGGTGCGCACGCCTTCGTGCATCCAGACATCGGCAAACGCGTTGAAAAATCCTTTGGAGGCCATGACTGTCTTTCTGTAGGAGGCCGCCCCCGCGGCCGAATGCCTGTTTTCTGATCGGATGGGTTCGGCTGCGGGGGCAGCCTCCTGCAAGGTTATTGAGGTTTGAGGATGTAGTGCAGCCGGTCTTCGTGCAGCGCGGCCACGGTGTCGGCGCGGTGCGTGAGCACCGAGCGCTGGTTGATCGAGCCCTTGTCGGTGATTTCGCCCTTGTCGATGGTGGGCGGCTCGGACAGCAGGCACAGGCGGGCGATGCGGTTGGCGCTGCCGGTGCTGGAAGCGGCCAGTTCGTCCACCACTTTCTGGAACTGGGCGAGCACCGGGGCACTGGCCAGCACATCCGACAGCGGTGCGTTGTCGGGCAGGCCTGCGAGTTCGCGCACCCTCGGGGTCGGGAAGACCATGGCGCCCACTTCCTTCATGTTCAGGCCGGTCAGCACCACGTCCTGGATGTAGGGGGCGCCGGTGGCAATGATCTTGCCGCGCAGCGGGCCCACGCTCACGAAGGTGCCGGTGGCCAGCTTGAAGTCCTCGGCAATGCGGCCGTCGAACTTCAGGCCCAGATGCACATCGGTCTCATCGATCCACTTGACGGCGTCGCCGGTCTTGAAGAAGCCTTCTTCGTCGAAAGCCTCGGCAGTTTCCTGGGGCGCACGCCAGTAGCCGGGGGTGATGTTGGGGCCGCGGTAGCGCACCTCGGTCTTGCCGTCGGTGTCCACCAGCTTGAGTTCCAGGCCCGGTGTGGGCACGCCCAGATCGCCTGCGCGCACAAAGGGGTTGGTGACGAAGATGCCGAAAGGACCCGATTCGGTCATGCCCAGGCCCGTGCCCATGACGATGCGTTCACCGATTTCGCGCTCTTCGCTTTCATACAGGCTGTCCCAGATCGGCTGGGCCAGCGCCGCGCCCGCGTAGAAGAACATCTGCACCCGCGACAGCAGGGTTTTGCGCAGGGCGTCGTCGGTTTTCATGGCGTTGGCAATCGCCTCAAAGCCGGTGGGCACGTTGAAGTACACCGTGGGGGCGATCTCGCGCAGGTTGCGCAGGGTCTCGCCAATCAGCGCGGGGGTGGGCTTGCCATCGTCGATGTAGAGCGTGCCGCCGTGGAAGACAACCATGCCGAAGTTGTGGTTGCCACCGAAAGTGTGGTTCCAGGGCAGCCAGTCGATCAGCACCAGTTCCTTTTCGGCCAGCACCGGCATGGATTGGGCCATCTGTTGCTGGTTGGCGCACCACATGCGGTTGGTGTTGATGACGGCCTTGGGCAGCTTGGTCGAGCCGCTGGTGAACAGGAACTTGGCGATGGTGTCCGGGCCGGTGGCGGCCATCGCTTTGTCCACGGCCTCGGTCACGGGGGTGGCGGCCAGTTCGGCAAAGGGGGTGCTGGCGCGACCTTCGACGCTGCCCTCGGCCATCACGATGGCCATGTCTTCACCCACAGTGGCGGCAATGGCCTTGGCGTAACGCGCATCCTGTGCGAACACCAGACCGGGCGTGACCGTGCGCAGCACATGCTTGAGCTTGTCGTAGTCCACGCTGACCAGCGAATAGGGTGGCGAGACAGGGGTGTACGGGACACCAGCGATCAGGCATCCGAGTGCCAGCTGGGCGTGTTCCAGGCTGTTTTCGCTGAGGATGGCGACCGGACGCTCGGCGTTCAGGCCACGGTTGATCAGGCCCTGGGCAATGCTGCGGGCTGTCTGCCAGGCCTGCGCATAGCTCACGTGCTGCCAGTCACCCAGGCTGCCGTCGGCCTGTTTGGCGCGGCGGGCCATGAAGGTGTGCGAAGGCTTGACCTTTGCCCAGTGCTGCAGGCGGTCGGTCAGGCGATCCGGGAAAGCCTGCAGGTCCTGCTCGGCGCGCAGGTAGTGGGTGCCGGGCACGCCGTCACGCAGGGCCACACGGGTGACACCGAACTTGAGGGGGCGGAATTTGGGGGCGCTCATGTCTTGTCTCCTCACACAGGTTTTGCAGGAGGCCGCCCTGCGGCCGAAGGACTGTGGCTTGGCATCCACTCGGCCGCAGGGGCTGCCTCCTACAGCGGTATTCAGTTGGTTTTCTGGACCTTGGCGGCCTTGCCTTCGAGGAAGGCGCGCACGCGGGCCTTGGCTTCGGGGGCGGCCTGGGCGATCGACGCAATCAGGGCCTCGGTCATGAAGCCGTGGTCGGCCGGCTGCTCGGCGATGCGCGGCAGGGCGTGCATCAGGGCGTAGTTGGTCAGCGGCGCGTTGGTGGCGATGCGGGTGGCCAGCTCGATGGCCTTGTCCAGAGCGGTGCCGCTGGGTACCAGGTACTGGGCAAAACCCACACGCTCGCCGTCGACCGCGTTGTAGACGCGACCGGTCATCATCATGTCGGTCATGCGGGCGGCGCCAATCAGCTTGGGCACACGCACGGAACCACCGCCGCCCACAAAGATGCCGCGGGTGCCTTCTGGCAGGGCGTAGAAGGTGGTGTCGTCGGCCACGCGGATGTGCGAGGCAGAAGCCAGTTCAAGGCCGCCGCCGACCACGGCGCCGTGCAGGGCAGCCACCACGGGCACGCGACCTTGCTCGACCGCGTTGAGTGCCACGTGCCAGCTGCGCGAGTGGTGGATGCCTTCACCGGCGTCGCGCTCCTTGAGTTCGGACAGGTCCAGACCCGCGCAGAAATGTTCACCTTCACCGTCGATGACGGCCGCCTTGGCCTCTTCGGGCAGGTTCTGGAAGGTGTCGCGGATGGCTTCGATCAGGCTGTCGGACAGGGCATTGCGCTTGGCAGGGCGGCGCAGGGTAACCACGGCCACAGCGCCACGCATTTCAAGGGTGACGCCGTTCTGGGCTGCGCGTTCGAGGATCGGGTTGCTCATCGTGTGTCCTTCATCGGGTTGACCGGAAAATCAAAAAGGTTATGATCAATAACCATATTGTGTGAGCAATCCATGCGCTTCCTTTCCTAGGGGTTTCCCTAGGGTTGGCAGCAAAATGCTTGCAGTTATCTTTCAAACAGGAGACACCGGCAGCCATGAAACACCAAGACCTGATCGCCATCGACATCCACACCCACGCCGAAGTGAGCTGCTGGAACCCGTTTGACAACTACGGCGAGGAATACGACCGCGCCGCCGACAAATACTTCGGCTCAAACCGCCGCCCGACCATTGCCGAGACCGTGGCCTATTACCGAGAGAAAAAAATCGGTCTGGTCATGTTCACGGTAGACAGCGAGGCACAGCTGGGCCGTCGCCGCATTCCGAACGAAGAGATCGCGCAGGCCGCGCGCGAGAACAGCGACATGATGATGGCCTTTGCCAGCATCGATCCGCACAAGGGCAAGATGGGCGCACGCGAAGCCGAGCGCCTGATCAAGGAAGAGGGCATCAAGGGCTTCAAGTTCCACCCCACGGTGCAGGGCTTTCTGCCTTACGACCGCATGGCCTGGCCGATCTACGAAGTCATCAACGAATACAAGCTGCCCGCGATCTTCCACACCGGCCACAGCGGCATTGGCTCGGGCATGCGCTGCGGTGGTGGCCTGCGACTGCAAAACAGCAACCCCATGCTGCTCGAAGACGTGGCGATTGACTGGCCCGACATGCAGATCGTGATGGCGCACCCCAGCTTCCCGTGGCAGGACGAAGCACTCTCGCTGGCCACGCACAAGCCCAATGTGTGGATCGACCTGTCGGGCTGGAGCCCCAAGTACTTTCCCAAGCAGCTGGTGCAGTACGCCAACACCCTGCTCAAGGACCGCGTGCTCTTTGGCAGCGACTACCCGCTCATCACGCCCGAGCGCTGGATGAAGGATTTTGAAGTCGCAGGCTTCAAGCCCGAAGTCATGCCCGGCATCCTCAAGGGCAATGCGGTGCGCCTGCTGGGGTTGGACACGCAGGTCTGACCTTCAGGCCTGCGTGGTGTGAGTGCTAGTGCAAGGTCCTGGGCCAGGGCCAGGGCTCAGGGGGCCAGCTCGAGATCTTTGGTGCTGGTGCTGCCCGCTGCGCCCAGCGTGATGCTGGGGTCGGTGGTCTGCGTGGTGTAGCCCTCTGCTGTGCCATAGACCTTGTAAAGCCCCGGTGTCACGCTATCGGTGCTGAAGCTCAAGGCGCCGCCCTGGCCCGCGTAGCTCGCTTTGATCGGTGCGGCCAGCGGCAGGGTCAGCGTGTAAGCGGCGTTGTCGGGGTCAACATTGCCCCAGGCCACATCGATGGTTTGCAAGGTGCTCAGTGCTTGTTGTGCATTCACGCTGGCGCCCGTCAACGGGGTGGCACTGCCATCGCTCACCAAGCCCGTGACCTGCGCAGTCGGCGATGCAGGCGGCGCAATGGGTGAAGTGGCGGCGTTGACCTGTGTGGACCCCATGGCCAAGGCGACCGGAACGCCCGTGATGGCTGCGGTGGTGCGGCCTGTGCCCGAAACGACCAGGGTGTAGTTGGTGTTCTCGGGCAGGTAGGCGATCACGAAGCGCCCTGTGGTGCTGTCGGGCACGGTGGCGCGCAGCTGGTTGTCCGGGTCGCGCGTGGACACCACCACACTGGACGCGATGGCTGGATGGACATAGCCCTCGATCTGGGTGGTCAGGCGTTTGGTCACGGCCACCACCGGCTTGAGGTCGAAGTTGCCTGAATTTCCCGCACGCACGATGGATTTGCAGGCGTCGAAATCGAGCACCATGTCGGCCACCTGATTGCCGGTCACATCAAAGTGGGCCTGGAGCTTGTAGCCGCTTTGCTGCCCGCTGGGCGTGCGCAACTCGATCTCGTTGCTGGTGCCAGACAGCACCAGCGAGTTGGCCAGCGCATCGCCAGACAGCACCAGGCGGACTTGCTCGTAGCGCCCCGCAGGCAATGGCAGCTGGCCCAGCTCCTGCAGTGCGCCATTGGTCAGACTCAGCAGGTCGATTTTTTGTGGCGAAGCCACGGTGATTTCGCGCCAGCCGCTGTCGGTGCTGGCGGCGCTGGCGCTCTGGTGCACACGGATTTTGGTGACGGTGACATACACATGGTCATAGCCGCATCCGGGTGAATCGGTCATGGCCAGCTTGAGCGTGCCGGTCGAGGCGCTGGAGCCGCTGCCACCACAGGCGGCCAGAAGGGTGGCGCTGACGGCACTGGTCAGCAGCAGCCCGCAGGTCGATAAAGTGAATGGCGTTTGACGCATGGATGTCCTCCTGGAGTTGAAGGACGCGACTCTAGGCGCCATGGCCCATTCATGCGGTAAGTGACGGTAACCGTTGGTGAGGATTCGTACCGACAGTCCACCGGCCGATTGCTGACATCAGAACAGTTTTTAATTTAATCAGGTGCAGCTTTGAATGTGCTGTAGATTTTGCAGTGAGTTTTTTCTTGCGTATTCGCCAGCTCGCAGCAGAGGCAGCTTGTGAGCAACAAAGAAAAAGACCGGTTGCTCATCGAGCAGCTTCACACCAGGCTGGCAAAGGCCAGTTCAGCAACTCGGCCAGGCGGCAAACCACCCAGCGCGCTTCGGCTTCGATCAGCACATCGGGGGTGGCCAGCAGGCCTTGCAGGCAGCGCTCAAGCGCCAGGTCTTCGGTGATGCCCAGCTGAAACTGCAAGTTGGCCGCCTGCTCCGTCAGCAGTTGGGCCATGTCTTCACACAGTTCGTAGCGTGCGGCCATCTCGCGCTGTCCCAGGGTGGGTTTGATCTTGCCGGGAGGCACGTAGAGCGCCATGAAAGATGGCGGGATGTGGATCTGGAACTCTTGGGACATGGCAGCAGAGGGCAGGGGATTGAGCCAGTTTAAACTGGGGCAACCCCCTGATCCCTCGGCCGCATCCAGTGAATGCGGCGCCGCAACGTCCCCCATCCCATGTCCCACACCGCTCACAAGCAGGCTCCGAATGGCCTGCTGATCGCCAACCTGCTGGCGCAGATTTGTTTTGGTCTGCTGGCCATGACGATCTGCCTGCCCTCCATGCAGGAGTGGGGCGCGCTCTTCGGCAGCAGCCAGGCCAGTGTGCAGCTCACGTTCAGTGCTTATGTGGTGGCCTACGGCGCCTTTCAGCTCGTGTATGGCCCGCTCTCCGATCGCCATGGTCGGCGCCATGTGTTGATGGTGGGGCTTTTGCTGGCAGGCATGGGCTCGCTGCTGGCGGCCTGGGCCCCGAGCCTGGACGTGCTGATCGCGGCCCGGGCCTTGCAAGGCGCTGGCAGTGCGGCAGGCATGGTGGTGGGGCGCTCGTCGGTGCAGGATTTGTTTGAAGGCGCGCAGCGCACGCGGGTCATGGCTTTCATCGGCATGACGCTGGGTTTGTGCCCGCCGACGGCCACGCTGATCGGCGGCCAGCTGCATGTGCGCCTGGGCTGGCAAGCGGGCTTTGTGCTGATGGCGGTGCTGTCGGTGTTCTTGCTGGTGGCGGCCTGGCGGGGTTTGCCCGCGCCGGTCAAATCGCCCCCGTCCAACAGCCACTGGCTGGCCGATATGGGGCAGGCCTATGCGCGGCTGGCCCGTGAGCCGGTGTTCTGGCTGTATGTGGTGGTGCTGGCCACCACCACGGCGGCCTTTTATGCTTTTCTGGCCGGGGCGCCCATCGTGCTGGGCAGTTATGGGGTCGGTCCTGATCGAATGGGTTGGTACATCATGGCCGTGCCGGTGTCTTATATCGTGGGCAACTACCTGACCAGCCACTGGATCCACCGCAAGGGTGAACGCCGCATGATGGCCTTGGGTTTGTGGTGGGCCCTGGCGGGCCTGGCGCTGTTGCTGGCCCTGGGGTGGGCGGGCTGGCGCAGCCCGCTGGCCTTTGCCTTGCCTTTGCTCTTGCTCGGACTGGGGCACGGCTTTCTGAACCCGCCCGCACTCGCGGGTACGGTGGGGGTGGTGCCCGCGCTGGCGGGTTCGGCCGCTGCCGTGGCGGGCTTGCTGCAACAGCTGATGGGCGCCTTGGGCGGTTACGCCGTGGGCCTGGTCAGCCACGATGGCGCAGTCAACCTGGGCCTTTTGATGACCGGCTTCACCCTCTGCGCGGCCGTGGCGCTGGTGCTGCTCAACCGCCGCTGAGCCTCAGGCTGGCTGCGGCAGGCTGGGCTCAGCTGGCCTTTTTCACAAACTCGGTCTTGAGCTGCATCGGGCCAAAGCCGTCGATCTTGCAGTCGATGTCATGGTCGCCGTCGATCAGGCGGATGTTCTTGACCTTGGTGCCGACCTTGACCACCGAAGACGAGCCCTTGATCTTCAGGTCCTTGACCAGCGTGACGGTGTCACCGTCCTGCAGCACATTGCCGTTGGCATCTTTCCAGACCTTGGCCACTTCGGCGCTGGCGCTGGCTTCGGCAGGGTTCCACTCATGGCCGCAGCTCGGGCAGATCAGCAGGTTGCCGTCTTCGTAGGTGAACTCGGACTGGCATTGGGGGCAGGGGGGCAGGGTGGACATGCATTGACTTTCTGTAAAACCTTCGATTGTCCATGCTCCGGATGGGCATGCGCCGCCTTTGGGACACCGGGCCATGGCGACGGTCCGCATAATCCGCCGGTTTCGTCATTCGTTCCCTCAATACTCGGAGATTCCCGTGACCTATCCCGACACCCGCCTCTTCATTCATGGCCAATGGCAAGACGCTGCCGAAGGCAAGACCTTGCCCGTGTTCAACCCGGCCACCGGTCAGGAGATCGGTCGCGTGGCGCATGCCACCAAGGCCGATCTGGATGCGGCACTGGCGGCGGCCCAGAAAGGCTTTGACACCTGGCGCAACATGACCGCCCAGGAGCGCGGCAAGATCATGCGCAAGGCCGCAGGCCTGCTGCGCGAGCGCGCACCCCAGATCGCAGCCTTGCTGACGCAGGAGCAGGGCAAGCCACTGGTGGAAGCCAAGGGCGAGGTGATGGCGGGTGCCGACATCATTGACTGGTTTGCCGAAGAGGGCTCGCGCACCTATGGGCGCATCGTGGCTTCGCGCGCCAATCTGGCCATTCGCCAGATGGTGCTCAAGGACCCGGTGGGGCCGGTGGCCGCATTCACGCCCTGGAACTTCCCGATCAACCAGGTGGTGCGCAAGGTGGGTGCGGCCCTGGCAGCGGGTTGCTCCATGCTCGTCAAGGGACCGGAAGAAACACCCGCCAGCCCGGCGGCCCTGATCCAGGCCTTTGCCGATGCCGGACTGCCCGAGGGCGTGCTGGGGCTGGTCTATGGCAACCCTGCAGAGATTTCCAGTTATCTGATCCCGCACCCGGTGATCCGCAAGATCACCTTCACCGGTTCCACCCCGGTGGGCAAGCAGCTGGCGGCGATGGCGGGCCAGCACATGAAGCGCGTGACCATGGAGCTTGGTGGCCATGCGCCGGTGATCGTTTGCGAAGACGCCGACATCGAGCAGGCGGTCAAATCCGCCGGTGCGGCCAAATTCCGCAACGCGGGTCAGGTCTGCATTTCGCCCACGCGTTTTCTGGTGCACGAGAAGGTCTATGGCGATTTTGTCGACGCCATGGGCGCTCTGGCTTCCCGCCTGAAAGTGGGTGACGGTCTGGCTGAGGGCACCCAGATGGGGCCGCTGGCCAATGCACGCCGGGTGACGGCCATGACGGATTTTCTGGCCGATGCCGTGCAACGCGGTGCCAAGGTGGTGGCGGGTGGTGAGCGCCAGGGCGATGTGGGCAACTTCTGGGCACCAACGGTGCTGGCCGATGTGCCGCTGGATGCCCGCATCTTCAACGACGAACCCTTCGGACCTGTGGCGGCTGTTCGCAAGTTCCAGCAGCTGGACGAGGCCATCGCCGAAGCCAACCGCCTGTCCTACGGGCTGGCGGGCTACGCCTTCACCCGTTCGCTGCGCAATGCCGACCTGCTCACCCGTCACGTCGAGGTGGGCATGCTCTGGATCAACATGCCCGCCATGCCCAATGCCGAGATGCCCTTTGGTGGCATCAAGGACTCGGGCTACGGTTCGGAAGGCGGGCCCGAGGCGCTGGAGGCTTATCTGAACACGCGTTCGGTGGCCATTCTCAACGCCTGATCCAGGCCCTGATTTAAAGCTTGGGGGTGTACCGGGCTGCTGCGCGGTGGCGGCAGCCCCGGATTCCCGTTTACCATGCGCGGCATGAGTGAACAGACCTTGCTGACCGCTGCGGCTGCGCCCGGCGCCGTTTTTGCGTTCCAACCCAGCCAGCGCTATCCCGATCCGCGCATCGAGGTGCTGGACCCTTCGTTTGCCAGGTACCGCATCTTCAGCAGCACGGTGGAAATGCTGGGCAGCGGCATGCGCTGGGCCGAAGGCCCGGTCTGGTTTGGCGATAGCCGCTACCTGCTGGTCAGCGACATTCCGAACAATCGCATCATGCGTTACGACGAGGCCACCGGGGCCTGGGGCGTGTTCCGCTCTCCGTCCAACTTTGCCAATGGCCTGGCGCGCGACGCGCAGGGCCGCTTGCTCACCTGTGAGCACGGCGGACGCCGCATCACGCGCACCGAATACGACGGTCGCATCACCGTGCTGGCCGATCGTTTCGAGGGCAAGCGCCTGAACTCACCCAACGACATCGTGTGCCAATCCAACGGCGCCATCTGGTTCACCGATCCGCCGTTTGGCATCGGCGGGCATTGGGAAGGCGAGAAGGCCGACCCCGAATTGCCGCACGCGCTCTACCGCATTGACCCGACCATGGGGCAGTTGCAGCAGATGCTGACCGATGTGGCCGGGCCCAATGGCCTGGCGTTTTCGCCGGACGAGCGCGTGCTGTATCTGGTGGAAAGCCGTGCCCAGCCTTCACGCAAGGTCTGGGCCTATGACGTGGATGCTGCGGGCACCCTGTCTGGCAAACGCCTGGTGATCGACGCCCAGGGGCCCGGTGCGCTCGATGGCATTGCGGTGGACGAAGACGGCAACCTCTGGTGCGGCTGGGGCAGCAACGGCAGCTTGCAGGCCCGGGCCGAGGATGCACCCGACGGCGTGCGGGTGTTCAACCCGCAGGGCCATGCCATTGGTCACATCCACCTGCCTGAGCGCTGCGCCAACCTGTGTTTTGGCGGGGCAGGGCGCAATCGCCTCTTCATGGCGGCCAGCCATTCGCTCTACGCGCTGTATGTGGAGACCCGCGGCGCTTGTTGAGGCGGCTTTTTGGCCATGGTTTTCGGCCACAGGGGTGGCCTCCTGCAAGAGTCCGGTCCAGGTGCGAGAGCAGACTCTGTAGGAGCGCACCCCTGTGCGCGAATTCCCTCCAAATTCAAAAGACATCGTACAACTTGAACTTGTCAACTGGCGCTGTCCCGCGCTTTGCGCAGGCGATCGCGGCTGTTGGACAGGTGGGTGCGCATGGCCGCGCGCGCCGCTTCGGTGTCGTGGTTGCGGATGGCGTTGTAGATGCTTTCATGCTCGCCATGCACGCGCTCCAGATAGGCCTGGCGACCTTCGGGCGCCTGATCGGCGGTCTTGATGCGGGTGCGCGGAATGATGTGCGTGCCCAGGTAGGTCATCAGGTCAGCAAAGTGCCGGTTGCCGGTGGCTTTGGCCACTTCCATATGAAACTGGAAATCGCTGGGCACTGCATCGGACTGGCTGTCGATCGCCAGCGCAAAACCCTGCAGCGCGCTGGCCATGGCGCTCAGCTGTTCCGGGCTGGCACGCTGTGCCGCCAGCCCTGCGGCTTCGGTTTCCAGGCTGATGCGCAGTTCCAGCACCGCGATCACATCGTCAATGGTGGCCATGTCCTGCTCGGCTATCCGGAAGTTGTGCGTGGTTGGCGCTTCCAGCACAAAGGTGCCGACGCCGTGCCGCGTTTCCACCTGGCCAGAGGCCTGCAGGCGTGAAATGGCCTCGCGCACCACGGTGCGGCTGACGCCCAGGTCATCCATCACGGCCGACTCTGTGGGCAGCTTGTCGCCAGGTTTGAGCTGGCCGCTCTGGATGAGTTGCTGAAGGTGCTGTACGACTTCCTGAACGAGGCCGCCACGGCGTTGGCGTGCGGGCAGGGGGGCATTGGCACTCAGGGGGGCAGTCATTTTTTTGTCCCGATTCTTGACAACATGGATGCAAGCATACAGAATCGCCAGTCATCAGACAACTAACAACTTCTGGTTTTCGAAAAATGTCCATGCCATCCCACCACACTTTGCTCATGACAGGCGCTGCCGGAGGTCTCGGGCAGGCCATGCGTGCGCGTCTCAAGGCCAATTGCCAGATCCTGCGGCTGAGCGATGTCAGCCCGATGGCGGTGGCTGGCGAGGGCGAAGAGGTGGTGCAGGCCGATCTGGCCGATGCAGAGGCCGTCAAGGCCATGGTGGCCGGTTGTCAGGCCATCGTGCATTTCGGTGGGGTGTCCACCGAGCAGCCCTGGGCGCCCATCCTCCAGGCCAACATCATCGGGGCCTACAACCTGTACGAGGCCGCGCGCATCCATGGCGTCAAACGCATCGTGTTGGCCAGCTCCAACCACGTCATGGGTTTTTACCGCCAGAGCGAGGTGGTTGACGCCCTCAGCCCGCCCCGGCCCGATGGTCTGTACGGCCTGTCCAAAGCCTTTGGCGAAGACCTCTCTCGGCTGTACTTTGACCGTTATGGCATCGAGACCGCCTGTGTGCGCATCGGCTCCTCGTTTCCCGAGCCCAAGGACCGCCGCATGCTGGCCACCTGGCTGAGCTACGACGACCTGCACCGCCTGATCACCGCCTGCCTCACCACGCCGGTGCTGGGCCACAGCATCATTTACGGCACTTCCGACAACCAGGTGAGCTGGTACGACAACCACCTGGCGCGCCACATCGGTTACCGCCCGCAAGACAGCTCGGATGTCTTCCGTGACGCGGTCTATGCCCGTACCCCAGAGCCCGATCTGAAAGACCCCGCTGTGCAGTTCCAGGGCGGCGGCTTCGTGAAGATCGGCCCGCTCTGAACCTCCACAGTCTTTTTTTGACCGAACCATCCCTTCTGACAAGGACACCCCGAGATGAATCCGCAAGAACTCAAAGCCATCATGTCCCACGGCCTGCTGTCGTTCCCTTTGACCGACTTTGACGCCAATGGCGACTTCAACAAGAAGGGCTATATTGACCGCCTGGAGTGGCTGGCCCCCTACGGTGCAACTGCCCTGTTTGCCGCAGGTGGCACGGGCGAATTTTTCTCGCTCACGGCCGACGAGTACCCCGAGATCATCAAGACCGCAGTGGACACCTGCCGCGGCAAGGTGCCCATCATTGCCGGTGCCGGCGGTCCCACGCGCTTTGCCATCCAGTGCGCGCAGGAAGCCGAGCGCGCAGGCGCCCACGGCATCCTGCTGCTGCCGCACTACCTGACCGAAGCGGGCCAGGAAGGTCTGATTGCCCACGTCGAAGCCGTTTGCAAGAGCGTGAAGTTCGGCGTCATCGTGTACAACCGCAATGTCTGCAAGCTCACCCCCGAGTCGCTGGCCATCCTGGCTGAGCGCTGCCCCAACCTGATCGGCTTCAAGGACGGCATCGGCGACATCGAACTGATGTCCTCGATCTACATGAAGATGGGCGACCGCTTCTCGTATCTGGGGGGGCTGCCTACGGCCGAGGTGTATGCCGCTGCCTACAAGGCGCTGGGCACGCCGGTGTATTCGTCGGCGGTGTTCAACTTCATTCCCAAGACCGCCATGGAGTTCTACCATGCGGTCGCCAAAGACGACATGGCCACGCAGCACCGTCTCCTGCGTCAGTTCTTCATGCCTTACCTGGCCATCCGCAACAAGGGTCAGGGCTATGCGGTCAGCATCGTCAAGGCCGGTGCCAGGCTGGTGGGCCACGACGCCGGTCCGGTGCGCGCACCGCTGACCGACCTCAAGCCTGCCGAGATGGAAGAGCTCAAAGCGCTGATCCAGGCCCTCGGTCCACAGTGATCTGACCTCGTCCCAGCATGACCTCGTCCCAGCATGACCTCTCACGCCATTCGCCACGTCCACGTCACGCCCATCGCGTTTCGTGATCCACCGCTGCTGAACGCGGCTGGCATTCATGAGCCCTGGGCGCTGCGCTCGATCATCGAGGTCGAAACCGCCTCGGGTCTGGTCGGCATCAACGAGACCTATGGCGACCAGTCCATGCTGGACGTGCTGGCCAAAGCGGCACCGGCCTTGCAGGGCTTGTCGCCATGGGACCTGAATGCCATGGAAACCCGGGTGCAGGCGCTGGTGCAACCGGCAGGCCAAACCTCCGAGTTTCTGGGTGAGCAGATTTCACTGGCGCCGGGCACGCATGTGTCCAAAAACTTGGCCAAGGTGGTCAGTGCGTTTGAGGTTGCCATGCTGGACTTGCAAGGCCAGCTGGCCAATGCCCCGGTGGTGGACCTGCTGGGCGGCGCGGCGCGTGACAGCGTGCCGTTTTCTGCCTATCTGTTCTTCAAGTACGCCGAGCACATCGATACAAACCGTGCCGAGTACCCGACCGATCCCTTTGGCGAAGGCATCACCCCTGATCAGATGGTGGCGCAGGCGCGCCGCATGATCGATCAATACGGTTTCAAGAGCATCAAGCTCAAGGCCGGGGCCTTGCTGCCCGAGCAGGAAGTGGCGGCTTTGCTGGCGCTGGCCAAGGCGTTTCCGGGCGCGCCGCTGCGCATCGACCCCAACGCCAACTGGACCGTGGCCACCAGCCTGAAGGTGGTGGAGCAGCTGCGTGGCGTGCTGGAGTATTACGAAGACCCTGCGCCGGGGCTCGATGGCATGGCCGCCGTGGCCCGCGCATGCGAAGTCCCATTGGCCACCAACATGGTCGTGACCGACTACAAGGAATTTGCCGAGAATGTGCGCCTGGGGTGCCCGGTGCGCGTCGTGCTGTCTGACCACCATTACTGGGGCGGCCTTCGCACCACGCAGCAGCTCTCGCGCCTGTGCCAGACCTTTGACATGGGCCTGTCCATGCATTCCAACTCGCATCTGGGCATCAGCCTGATCGCGATGACGCACCTGGCCGCTTCGGTGCCGCACCTGTCCTATGCCTGCGACACGCACTACCCTTGGCAGGACGAAGAAATCGTGCAGGGTGGTCGCCTGAAATTTGAGAACGGCAGTCTGCGCGTGCCGCGTGGCCCGGGCCTGGGTGTGAGCATTGACCGCGAAGCACTGGCGCGCCTGCATGACAACTACCTGCATTGCGGCATCCGCAACCGTGACGATCTGGGTCAGATGCGCAAGTACGCCCCGACCTTCACCGGCAAGCAACCGCGTTACTGACATGAGCAACACCACACGACCCTTGGCCATCCGCATGCACCCGGATGACAACGTGGCCATCATCGCCAACGACGGCGGCTTGCCTGCGGGCACCGTCATGCAGGGCGGCCCGGCCGATGGGCTGACTCTGCGGGACAAGGTGCCGCAAGGCCATAAGGTCGCCCTCAAAGACATTGCCGCTGGCCAGGCCGTGCTGCGCTACAACGTGCCGGTGGGTTTTGCCCGCGAAGCCATTGCTGCGGGCAGCTGGGTGCACGAGCGCCTGCTCGACATCCCGCCCGCGCGCGAACTGCAAGGCCTGCCCATGGCCACCAGGCCTGCGCCCGCCTGGACACCGCTGGAAGGCCACACCTTTGAAGGCTATGTGAACGCCGACGGCTCGGTGGGCACGCGCAACCTGCTGGCCATCACCACCACGGTGCAATGCGTGGCGGGTGTGCTCAAGGTGGCTGTGGAACACATCGAGCGCGAGCTGTTGCCGCGTTACCCGAATGTGGACGGCGTGGTCGGTCTGGAGCACGGCTACGGCTGTGGCGTGGCGATTGACGCGCCGGGCGCCGAAATCCCGATCCGCACGCTGCGCAACATCAGCCTCAACCCCAACTTTGGTGGCGAGGTCATGGTGGTCAGCCTGGGCTGCGAAAAGTTGCAACCCTCGCGCCTGTTGCCACCGGGCAGCTTCCCGATCCACGACGCACGCGAGGCAGAGCAGGGACCGGACCTCGTGTGCCTGCAGGACGACGAACACGTGGGCTTCATGTCCATGATCAACAGCATCGTGCAGCGCGCTGTGCCGCACCTGGAGCGCCTGAACGCACGTCGTCGCCAGACTGTGCCCGCCAGCGCCCTGGTGGTGGGCGTGCAGTGCGGTGGAAGCGATGCGTTTTCGGGCGTGACCGCCAACCCGGCGGTGGGCTACATGGCCGACCTGATCGTGCGCGCCGGTGGCACCGTCATGTTCTCCGAGAACACCGAAGTGCGCGATGCCGTGGAGCAACTCACCAGCCGCGCCGCCACGCCCGCCGTGGCCGAAGACGTGGTTCGTGAACTCGGCTGGTACGACCAGTACCTGGACCGGGGCCGCGTGGACCGCACGGCCAACACCACGCCAGGTAACAAGGCGGGTGGCCTGTCCAACATCGCCGAAAAAGCCATGGGCTCGATCATCAAGAGCGGCAGCGGCGCGATTGCCAGCGTGCTGCCGCCCGGCGAGAAGCTGCGTCCCGACCAGAAAGGCCTGGTCTTTGCCGCCACACCCGCCAGCGATTTCATCTGCGGCACCTTGCAGCTGGCCGCAGGCATGAACGTGCACGTGTTCACCACCGGCCGTGGCACACCGTATGGCCTGCAGGCCTGTCCGGTGGTCAAGGTCGCCACGCGCAGCGATCTGGCGCGCCGCTGGCATGACCTGATGGACTTCAACGCCGGGAAGATTGCCGATGGCGATATGACGATTGAAGAGGCGGGCTGGGCCTTGTTTCGCATGATGCTGGAGACCGCCAGCGGCAAAAGAACCTGGGCCGAGCACTGGAAGTTGCACAACGCGCTGGTGCTGTTCAACCCGGCACCGATCACCTGAGATTTCAAGTTCCCATACCTACACAAAGGAGACTGACCATGATGAAGAAACGCCAAATTCTGCTGGCTGCATTGCTGGCAAGTGTCAGCATGCTGGGCGCCACCACCGCCCACGCGCAGGCCGATTACCCGAACAAACCGATCAAGCTGATCGTGGCCTTCCCGCCCGGTGGGACCAGCGATGTGATGGGGCGCCTCATGGCCGAAGAACTCACCAAGGTGCTCAAGCAGCCGGTGGTGGTCGAAAACATCGGTGGGGCAGGGGGCGTGGTCGGCACTGATCGCGCGGTCAAGTTGCCCGCCGACGGCTACACCATCATCCAGACTGGCGTGGGTCAGAATGCCGTGGCGCATGGCCTGGACCCGAACCTCAAATACAACTCGATTACCGATTTCATCCACCTGACGCAAGTGCATTCGGGTCCCAATGTGCTGCTGGTGCACCCGTCTCAGCCCTTCAAGACCGTCAAGGAGCTGGTGGACTACGCCAAGAAGAACCCCGGCAAGCTGGACTACGGTTACACCCACGCTGCATCCGGCCACATGGCGATGGAGTTGTTCAAGCAGACCACCGGGGTGTTCCTGACCGGCATTCCTTACCGTGGCGGCGGCCCCATGCTCAACGACTTGCTGGCCGGAACCGTGCCCATGGTCTTCCTGAACCAGGACGTGGCACTGCCACACGTCAAGGCGGGCAAACTGCGTGCCCTGGCCGTGACCAGCAAGGAGCGCAATGCGCTCTACCCGGATGTGCCGACCATTGCCGAGTCCGGTTACAAGGGTTTTGAGGCCTTGTCCTGGTCGGGCCTGTCGGTGGCCAAGGGGACTCCGCAGCCCATCGTCAACAAACTTGAAGCCGCCATGGCCCAGGCCATGCAGGCCGACAACTTCAAGCAACGCCTGACTTCAACCGGTTTCGTGATCCCGCCGATGGGCGGCAAGCCCTACACCGAGTTCGTCAAGTCCGAACTGGACCAGTGGACGCGCGTGATCAAGACCGCGGGCATCAAACCGCAGTGATCAAGGAAACCCATGTCTGACGCGATCTCCTGGGTGCGGGTGTCCGCCTGCACCTTGCCGCTGGCCAACCCGATCAGCGACGCCAAAGTGCTGACCGGGCGCCAGAAGCCCATGACCGAAATTGCCATCCTCTTCGTCGAAATCAAGACGAAAGACGGCGCCGAAGGTGTGGGCTTCAGTTACTCCAAACGTGCAGGCGGGCCTGGGCAGTTTGCCCACGCCAAGGAAATTGCCCCTGTACTGATCGGCGAAGACCCGAGCGACATCGCCAAGCTCTGGGACAAGTTGTGCTGGGCAGGCGCGTCGGTGGGTCGCAGCGGGTTGAGCGTGCAGGCCATTGGTGCGTTTGATGTGGCCTTATGGGATCTGAAGGCCAAACGCGCCCGATTGCCGCTGGCCAAGCTGCTGGGCACGCACCGCGACAGCGTGCGCTGCTACAACACCTCGGGCGGCTTTTTGCACACACCGCTGGACCAGTTGCTGGTCAACGCCTCGGCCTCGGTGGCCAAAGGCATTGGCGGCATCAAGCTCAAGGTCGGCCAGCCCGACTGCGACAAGGACATCGAGCGTGTGAGCGCCGTGCGCCAGCACCTGGGTGACCGTTTCCCGATCATGGTGGACGCCAACCAGCAGTGGGACCGCCCGACCGCGCAGCGCATGTGCCGTCGCCTGGAACCGATGAACCTGGTCTGGATCGAAGAACCGCTGGACGCCTACGACCACGAAGGCCACGCCGCATTGGCGGCGCAGTTTGACACCCCGATCGCGACCGGCGAAATGCTCACCAGTGTGCAGGAACACTGGGACCTGATCCGCCACCGCGCTGCCGACTATTTGATGCCCGACGGCCCCCGCGTGGGCGGCATCACGCCTTTCCTCAAGATCGCACAGCTGGCCGAACACGCGGGCATCATGCTGGCCCCGCACTTTGCGATGGAGCTGCACATTCACCTGGCCGCCACCTACAAGACCGAGCCCTGGGTTGAGCACTTTGAATGGCTGGAGCCATTGTTCAACGAGCGCATCCAGATCAAAGACGGTCGCATGCTCGTGCCCACCTTGCCTGGGCTTGGCGTCTCCATCAGCGAGCAAGCGCGCCGCTGGACGACGGCCAGCTTTGAGGCCACCGCCTGATTTTCTTTTCTTGCAGTACACCTTCTATGTCTTCACTCCATTCAATCGACGCCCGTACGGGCCAGGCCTTTGGCCCCAGCTTTGCCGATTCTTCTGCGGCTGACATCGATGCCGCCGTGCGCGCCGCACATGCCGCGTTTGCCGACTGGCAAGCCAGCGAAGGCAGCACCCGATCCGCCTTGCTGGATGCACTGGCACTGGCGCTGGAGCAGGACCGCGAAGCCTTGGTGGCTCTGGCCGACCAGGAAACCGGACTGGGCCAGCCGCGCCTGAACGGCGAGCTGGACCGCACCGCCTTTCAGTTGCGCCGTTTTGCCACGCTCGCCAAAAACGGCCAGGCCTTTGCCTTCACCGACGACCCGGCTGTGGCGGGCGCACCGCCCGCCGGACACCCGGCCATGGCGCGTGTGCGCGTGCCGCTCGGGCCGGTGGCCATGTTCGCGGCCAGCAATTTCCCGTTCGCGTTTTCGGTGCTGGGCGGTGACACCGCTTCGGCACTGGCCGCAGGCTGCAGCGTGGTGGTCAAGGCGCACCCAGGTCACCCGCAACTGTCAGCACGCGTGCATGGCCTGATTGCTCAGGTGCTGCAGGTGTTGGGTTTGCATGCTGGCCTCTTGGGCATGGTGCAGGGGGCAGGGCACGCGGTGGGCGTGACGCTGATCCAGCACCCGCTGATTGCCGCTGGCGCGTTCACCGGCTCCACACGGGGTGGCGCGGCCTTGCAGGTCGCAGCCCGTGAGCGCCAGCGTCCCATTCCTTTTTATGGCGAGCTCGGTTCCATCAATCCGGTGGTGGCCACGCCTGCCGCGCTGCAAGCCGGTGGCGAAGCGCTGGCGCAGACACTGGCGGGCTCCATCACCCTGGGCTGCGGCCAGTTCTGTACCAACCCAGGCCTGCTGGTGTTCCAGCGCAGCGAAGCCAGCAGTGCCTTTGTGCAGCAGCTGCTCACCGCGCTGAAGGCGCAGCAGCCGCACACCATGCTCACCCAGGGCATGCGACGCGCGCTGGATGCGGGCACCCAGGCCCAGCTGCAGGCGGGCGCCAAAGCCTTGCTGCATGAGCCGGTGGACAGCCTGCAACCCAGACCCTTCCTGGCCGAAGTCGATGCGGCCACCTTCATCGCGCAGGCGCAGTTGCATGAAGAAGTCTTTGGCCCCACGAGCCTGATCGTCTGGACCGACTCGGTGGCGCAGACGGTGCAGGTGCTCCATGCGGTGGGTGGCAGCCTGACGGTGACCCTGTGGGGAGCGGGTGAAGACACTCCTGAAACGCGCGCTTTGGTGCGTGGTGCCATGGCCATCTGTGGCCGAGTGCTGTTTGCCGGAGTCCCCACTGGTGTGGCCGTCACCGCTGCGCAGCAGCACGGAGGCCCCTGGCCATCGAGTACCGAGCCCATGAGCACCTCGGTGGGTGATGCGGCCCTTGACCGTTTCCTGCGCCCCGTGGCGCTTCAGGACATGCCTGCCTGGCTGGAGCAACGCCAGGGTCGTCCTTGCTGATGCAAACCACACCCCATTCGGCCACAGGGGTGGCCTCCTACAAGGATGCTGTCTTTTGTGGGAGCGCACCCCTGTGCGCTAATCTGCAACGAAATCTCTGAGATCTCCAAACCATGACCTCTTCTTTCACCCCCGTCGTCACCGGTCTGCGCGTCATCCCCGTGGCGGGCCGCGACAGCATGCTGCTTAACTTGAGCGGTGCGCACGCGCCGTTTTTCACGCGCAACCTGGTGCTCATCACCGACAGCCTGGGTCACACCGGCATTGGTGAAGTGCCCGGTGGCGAAGCCATCCGCAAGACCATTGAAGACGCCAGCGAGCTGGTCGTCGGTCAGCCCCTGGGCAACCATCTGGCCGTGCTGCAAAACATGCAACAGCGATTTGCCGACCGCGATTCCGGTGGCCGTGGCCTGCAGACTTTTGATTTGCGCACCACGGTGCACGCAGTGACAGCGGTGGAATCAGCCTTGCTGGACTTGCTGGGCCAGTTCCTCGGTGTGCCGGTGGCGGCGCTGCTGGGCGAAGGGCAGCAACGCGATGCGGTGGAGATGCTGGGTTACCTGTTCTACGTGGGTGACCGTCGCAAGACCGACCTGCCTTACGACAGTGATCCGGGCGCCGACAACGCCTGGTTCCGCGTGCGCCACGAAGAAGCCATGACCCCCGAGGCCATCGTCAAACTGGCCGAAGCCGCTTACGAGCGTTATGGCTTCAATGACTTCAAACTCAAGGGCGGTGTGCTGCGTGGCGAAGAAGAAGTCGAAGCCGTGCGGGCCTTGCACGAACGCTTTCCACAAGCACGCATCACGCTGGACCCCAACGGCGGCTGGCTGCTCAAAGACGCGATCCGCCTGATGCGCGACATGCACGGCGTGGTGGCTTATGCCGAAGACCCCTGCGGTGCCGAGCAGGGCTTCAGCGGGCGCGAGGTGATGGCCGAGTTCCGCCGCGCCACGGGCCTGCTCACCGCCACCAACATGGTCGCCACCGACTGGCGACAGATGGTTCATGCGCTCAGCCTGCAAAGCGTGGACATCCCGCTGGCCGACCCGCATTTCTGGACCATGGCGGGCAGCGTGCGCGTGGCGCAGACCTGCCGTGACTGGGGCCTGACCTGGGGCTCGCATTCCAACAACCACTTTGACGTGTCGCTGGCCATGTTCACCCATGTGGCCGCCGCTGCGCCGGGCAAGGTCACGGCCATCGACACCCACTGGATCTGGCAAGACGGTCAGGGCCTGACCCAGGAGCCGCTCACGATTGTGAGCGGCATGGTGCAGGTGCCCAAAAAGCCAGGCCTGGGCATCGCGCTGGACATGGCCAAGGTCGAGGCCGCACACCAGCTGTATTTGCAGCATGGCCTGGGCTCTCGTGACGATGCCACGGCCATGCAGTATTTGATTCCCGGCTGGAAGTTCGACAACAAGCGGCCTTGCATGGTGCGCTGATCCATAAGACAGGAGACACCCATGAAAAAACGCCTTTTCACCCTTGGTTTGAGCGCCGCCATGCTGGCACTGGCTGTGCCCGTAGCCGCACAGACTTACCCGTCCAAGCCCATCAAGATCGTCGTGCCGTTCCCGGCGGGGGGGACCTCTGACGTGCTGGCCCGCCTGATCGCCCAGAAGATGACCGAGAGCTGGGGCCAGCCTGTGGTGGTGGAGAACAAGCCCGGCTCCAGCGGCAACCTGGGGGCCGATGCGGTGGCCAAATCTGCCCCCGACGGCTACACCCTGGTGCTCATGGATGTGGGCAATCTGGTCATCAGTCCTGCGCTGTTCAAGTTGCCGTTCAACGTCGAAAAAGACTTTGCCCCCGTGGCCATGGTGGCGTATTCACCGCACTTGCTGGCCGTGAGCACCAAGGTGCCCGCCAACACCCCGGCCGAGCTGGTGGCGTATGCCAAAGCACAAAAAGGCAAGCTCAATTACGCGGTGGCCGCAGGCATGGGCAGTGCCTCGCACCTGGCGGGTGTCATGTATGCCCAACGCAGCGGCATCGAGTGGGGTTATGTGCCCTACAAAGGCGGCGCGCAGGCCATCACCGATCTGATCGGCGGTCAGGTGGACGTCATGTTCAACGGCATGGTGGCGACCTACCCGCATGTCAAAGCGGGCAAGATCAAGCTGATCGCGATTTCCAGCGCCAAGCGCAATGCGCAAATGCCAGACACGCCGACGGTGGCCGAAAGCCTGCCCGGCTTTTTGACGGGCAGCTTTCAGGGCCTGCTGGCCCCGGCGGGCACACCCAAAGCCGTCATCGACAAGGTGTACGCCGAAGTGCAGCGCATCACGGCTTTGCCCGATGTGCGTGAACGCCTGACCACGCTGGGGGCTGAGCCTTCGGGCATGAGTCCGGTCGAGTTTGGAAACTGGCTCAAGGCCGAGATCCCAGCCATGGCCAAGATCGTCAAGGACGAGAAGATCACGGTAGATTGAGCATAGCAGCGCTCATGCGCTGCTGTCTGGCAATGGCAGCGCCGTCTTGTAGCGCACCTGCTTGAGCGTGAAGCTGGTGCGGATTTTCTCGATGCCCGGAATCGGTGTCAGCTGGTCCAGGACGAAGCTATACCACCCTGGGTACCGATCGCTTTGACCGCAGCGATACGCGGGCAGCTTTGCGAGCGTTTTTGGGTGTCGATGCCGCCCACATCACCGCCGCAACCGGTGTCTTTTTGACAAAAGACGGAGGGAGTGGCCGTCCTGACCGCCCCTAGTCCCGCATGGCAGGGGGCTTGGCGTCGGAAAACTGTCAGGAAAAGTCCGATCGAATCTGTAACAATACGGGGGTTCGTCAACAAGGAGATATGGAATGAACAAGGCTGAACTGATCGAAGCGATTGCCAAGGAAACCGAACTGTCCAAGGCGGGTGCCACCCGCGCACTGAACGCTGTGCTGGACACTATCGTCAAGACCGTGGCTAAAAAGCAGGACGTCCAGTTGATTGGTTTCGGTACTTTCAAGGCGGCCAAGCGCGCAGCCCGTACCGGTAAAAACCCCCGCACCGGCGAGAAGCTGAAGATTGCAGCCGCCACCGTGCCCAAGTTCAGTGCTGGCGCCGCCTTCAAGGCCGCTGTGAACAAGAAAAAGTGATCTTCTGATGCTTTTCCAAAAGGCCCCTTGCGAGGGGTCTTTTTCATGGCACTGCCGAAATGCGCTCGGCCATCGAAGCCCGCGCCATAGACTGGTCGTCACAGTGACAGCCGTGCAAAGCCGTCTTTGCGTGGTCTGAGAATGGCTGAAGAAGTACAGAAGGTCTTAGCCAGGCTGTAAATTCACTTTGACCATCATCCCGCCAAGCGATGGGCTTTGTTCGATCTGAAAACTCATGTTGTGCAATTCGACCAGGCGCTGCACTATGGACCAGCCCAAGCCTGAGCCTTCAGATTGGGAGCCTGGGACACGGTAAAACCGTTGGCCAAGCCGATCCAGCTGATCAGGAGTCAATCCCGGCCCACTGTCATGGACTTCGAGACATTTTTTCTGAGCACTCAAGCGGACTTCTACGCGCGCACCCTCAGGGCTGTAGCGCAGAGCGTTGTCAACCAGGTTGCGCACCAATACACCCATGTGGGCGGCAGGCAAGGAAAGGGTAACAGGCTCCGGAGCGATCAACTCCAGGGTTTGCTGCCGCAGCTTGGCCTGATCACTCAGTGAAACCAGTGTCTCTGAAATTTCAATACGCACATCGTGTGGCGTCTCAAACGGTATGGGCATTTGCGCCTCAAGCCTGGCCAGCTGCAGCAACTGTTCTACCAGTCTGGTCATGCGATCACAGCCCCGCAAAACCGACACCAGGGCTTGTTGGCGCTCTGCATCATCGCGGGCACCTTGCGCCACCTGTGCCTGCATGCGGATCGCAGCCAGTGGTGTGCGCAGTTCGTGAGCCGCATCGGCCGTGAAACGTTTTTCCTGATCGAAAGTGCGGTTGACTCGTGCAAACAACTGATTGAGAGCGTCGATCAGGGGCTGGATTTCGGGAACATCACTGTCGGGCACCGGTGTCAGTGCCAGGGGCTGGCGCGCAGCAATCGCAAGGCCGGTTTTTCGAATTCCGCTCAAGGCCTGGTGCACCAGTACCCCAATGAGCAAGCCCAGCACGGGCAAAGCGAGCAGCAAGGGGCCGATTGCACTGTGAAGACCAGCGCTGAGAATGTCATTTCTCGCTTGCTCAAGCTCGGCGACATGCACGACCACATCGTCGTCTGTTCCTTGGGCCGTGAAAACCACCCATCGCTTGCCATTGATGGTCTGTTCGGAGCGTCCGTTCGCATGCGCAGAGGCAAATGGTTGCAAAGGGGCCTGTGCCGAATGGCTGCGCAATTCGTCCTCGTGCCAGATTTGATAGGCCACACGCGGTTGATACTTGTGCAGCAAGGGCGTGGTCGTGAAATCGTCACTGTCATGTCCATCACCAACTTGGGCCAGGAGTACCGCGGTGGTTTGGGCCAGATGAGTGTCCAGCAGCTCGTCGAGTTCATGGCGAGTGTTGCTCCAGGTCAGGGCTAACACGACTCCCCATACCAGGACGGTCACAGACACCAGACCGAGTGTGAGCCGCCACTGCAGGCTTGAAGTGCGCCAGAGTCTCACGATGCGTCTCCGATCACTGGTGCTCGCGGCATGCTGTAGCCGACCCCTCGCAAGGTGTTGATGAGTCCGGGCCAAAATTTTCGCCGCAGGTTGTAGACATGCACCTCCACCGTGTTGCTGGCCACTTCATGGCCCCATTGGTAGAGCTGGCTTTCGAGCTGTTCGCGGCTGAGGACTCGCCCAGCTGACAGCATGAAAATTTGCAGCAGCTCGAATTCACGTGCCGACAGTTCTACAGGGCGATCCTGCCACCACACTTGGCGAGTGGCAGGGTCTAAGCGGACTTCGCCCACGCTCAACTGGGCCTGGCTCACGCCGTGGGCACGACGCACCAGAGCCCTCAGCCGGGCAGAGAGTTCGAGCAAATCGACTGGTTTGACCAAATAATCGTCGGCGCCGGTATCCAAGCCTGCAATGCGATCACCCACCGCATCGCGTGCGGTCAGGATCAGAACGGGCGTGGTAATGCCCCGTGAACGCACCGTTCGCAAGGTGTGTATGCCGTCTTGCCGGGGTAAACCAAGATCAAGCACGACCACCTGGTGCTGAGCCATCAACATCTCTCGCTCGGCGGCCACGCCGTCTCGCACCCAGTCCACCTGCCAGCCCTGTTGCTGCAAACCCAACTTCAGGCCCGAACCCAGAAGCTCATCGTCCTCGGCCAGCAATACACGCATGTCTTGCCCTTAATCATCGTCACCATCGTTCGATTGTGACCGCTCTCCAGCAGGGTGCAGCCAGCCTGAAGCAGTGTCAGGTGCGTCTCGCCTGGTGTTCGATGCCTGCCACTGCCAGCCCCAGAAGCTCAGCACCAGTGCCAACAAGAGGACAGCCAGCCCAACCAGGTTATGACGAACCAGATCAGGGCCTCGGCCTGGCACACGCCCGCTCAACATCGGTGCTGCCAGATTGCGCTGCTGCAACAGACTCAGCAGCAGCACGCAGCCCACATGCCCCAGCACGGCCAACAGCATCAGGTTGCCGAAAAATTCATGCACCTCTTCCAGCCATTCTCCAGAGAGCTCCATGTAGGTGGCATACCCCGAGGCCACCACCGCCAACAGCGCCAGCAATATCAACACGACGCTGGAAGCAAGGAGCAGGTTCTGGGCCTGTCGCCAGTTCGGCTTTCCGGCCTGTGCTGAGGCCAACCATGGCCCCAGCCCGCGCAGCTTGCCCCACTGTGCGGACCAGCGCGCCGAGCGCGGTCCTACAAAGCCCCAGAGCAGGCGCACGAGCCACAAGCCGCCAGCGGTGTAGCCAAGTACCACGTGCACCAGCCGCAGTCGCTCCATATCAGCGGTGATATAAGCCCCGATAAACGACAGTGCCAGCAGAGCATGCCAGGTCCGCATGAAAGCGTCCACGGTGCGACGGCTTGGGGCCTCTGTACTGGCGCCCAAGGTGGCGGAGGTATCAATGTTCATGAATGCTTCACTTTCCAAACTTGTCAACGCGGCATGCGGATCTGGTGTTCATCAAAGCGCCCTTGCGTCGCCTGCACATGGCAGGCTTGGCACTGTGCGGCGCTGCGCACTTTGGGGTGTTGCCACGTTGCGGGCTCGACCTTGCGGTGTTCGCGGACAAACCAGGCTGAACGGGTGATCCGGTCCTCGAGCGGAGCTTCACGAATGCGGCGGCCCGTACCGCTGTTTGCATTCAGCCACGCGCTGATTTGCTGCACGCTATCGGCGTCCATGGTGGCATCACTGCCGTAATGTCGCTCAAGGCCATCCATGATCCGTTGCCAGGATTCGGCGGGCAAAAATCCTGGCGGGTAAGCCACATGGCAGGCTGCGCATTCAGCGGTGTAGCGCTCAGGTACCTGCGACGGCATGCGAGGGCCATCGGCGTGGGTAAGTCCTGTCATGCAAAGAGCGATCAAGAAGCAAAGGCGTTTGTTCATTTCAATGAGATCAGGTAAGCGATGACATCGGCTTTTTCTTGCGCGGTGCATTCACGCGAGAAAACATCCTTGCAATTGCGCCGAAACCATTTGTCGACCTTGGCCTGATCTGTCAACCGTTGCGGATTGATGGCCGGAGCCAATGGTGCGATATGTTTGTGGGTAGACGCATGGCGACCGTCGCGCACTGGCGGCTCACCATGGCACGAGGCGCAAGACCACTCGCCTTGTTGACGAGTCCAGAGCGCCTGCCCACGCTGCGCACTGGCAGGCTGCTGTGCCTGCTGCTGCCAACGCGCCAGCTCTTGAGAAGGACTGGTGTCGGCGGCCTTGGCACTGGCACATGCCAACACAAGACCCAGCATCAACAATTGCACCCGAAACCGCTTTGCATTGATTTTTTCCATGCCTCAAGGCTAACGATGCCAGATGAAATCCCGCTTAAGCCGCTGGG
>JACCDV011042902.1_pt1 | contig 40374 bp, 42 predicted proteins | sample 7446131 | NCBI WGS metagenome assembly JACCDV01 (sample SAMN15323448, study PRJNA562643) | freshwater metagenome | isolation source: river surface water | place: USA:Blue River Watershed | collected 2017-08-17
AGGCAGATTCTTGGTTAATATACAGATTATCTGATGAAGTTCTTCAGCGATTCGGTTTTACAAAGATAAGTAGAAATGATAAAACACAAACAGGCACTGCTGAAATTCCAAAAGAAGTTCTATTAGAAAGATTTAGCTAGATATATAGAAGAAACCTTCGTCGATCATGGCTTGGTAGATTACTTTATAGTAGCGGTACATGACAGGGAAATTCTTGAGATTAGGTTCTTTGGTTCGAGCGATTTCTTCTGCAGTTGGTTTATTTAATTTGTGAATTTCTCTACCAAATTCTTTATAGATTTGGATTAGCGGTTCAAAGACATCGACAGCTCTGACAAACCTGGCTTCAGGAGTACTAAGGTTGGTGAACTCAGTGCGGAGGTCGCTGAACTGCGCTTGTAAAATTTCAGGTGAATTCTGTAAGACCAACTGACCAGCCGACTCTTCTCGGTCGTACATCTCTTTGCTTTTTCGGTACGCGATTGTGTCACCTGTCTCTATCTCATCGAGATCGTGTACTGTAATCATCGAGAAAACCTTAAGCTTATCGAGCTTGTTTTCTGGGTCCTCTAAAGGTAAGAAGTAATGGGCTAAGATGTGTATGCCGTAGATATGCTCTGCCACCGATTCAGTCAGATCACCAGCTGGTCTTTTTTGACCGTAACGAATCTCGTGTTTCAGTCCATAGAGATACTTAAGGTTGCGTACTTCGCTGATGATGTGTTCTGGACTGAAAAGGTCTGGTGTCATAATCTCACAATTAGGCTTGCTCTAAGAATTTTACTAGTAGTCTGATCGGTTCTCCGGTCGAGCCCTTAGCTAATTTGTCACTAGCGATACTATCCATGCGGGGCGCGATATCGATATGGCACCAAGGGACGTTCTTGGGAGCAAAAGCAGATAGAAAGGTTCCGCCTTCGATACTACCGCCGTAGCGAGAGAAGTTGGTAGCGATATTACTGATATCAGCTCGATTACTTTTAAGGTATTGTTTATACTCGTCCCAAAGTGGTAGTGGCCAGACTAAGTCTCCACTAGTTTCGCCTAGTTCAACGAGCTTATTACTCAAAGTAGTGTCTTTTGTCATGATGGCGCTGGCGTGCTGTCCTAGGGCCACTAGAGCGGCTCCAGTCAGGGTAGCAACGTCTAAAATAGCCTTTGGCTTGTATCGCTCACTGTAGGTCAAAGCGTCGGCTAGGACCATTCTGCCTTCAGCATCGGTATGAAGGACTTCTATCGTCTTGCCGTTCATAGCGGTCACGATATCTCCCGCTCGCATCGCTCTATCAGATATAGCATTTTCCGCTGTTGGCACCAGGGCGATGATGTTCTTCTTCAAGCCTAGCTTACCAGCACAAGCAATAGCCGAAAGTACGGCTGAACCACCAGACATATCAAGATGCATGTCATGCATAAAGCCGGATGGTTTTACGTTCAATCCGCCGGTGTCATAAGTAATCCCCTTACCCACTAACACTATTGGTTGTTCCTTTTTATCCTTTGCTCCCCAGTACTCAGCAATGATGAATTTAGTCTCACTCTCTGCCCCTTGACCGACTGCTAGTAAGGCTCCCATCTTGAGTTTTTTTAGTTCTTTCTCTCCCAGTATTTTGACTATTACTTTAGTGCCGGACATTAGTTTTTTAGCGGCCTTGCCGAAATCAGCTGGTGATAATTTATTGGCTGGAGTGTTGGCGATATCTCGACCATGGTTGGTATAGGTACCGACAATGATCCCTTTCTCAATAGCCTTTATAACTTCGACTTTGGTCAGATTACAAACCAACACTTCTTTCAAGGTCAGTCTCTTTTTCTTGGTGGTTTTGAAGGTATTGTATTCGTAGTCGGCTAATAGTAGGTTTTCGGTAATGGTTTGGTAGAACCAGATTTCACTTTGTTCTCCCAATTTAGGAAATTGAGCAAGGTTCATCTCGATAGCCAGGCTTTCGATCTCGTGAGCTTTGGCGGTCTGGACTATAGTGCGGACAATAGTGCGGAAAGAGCGTGCTGTTATCTCTGACCATTTACCAATACCCATTTTGTAAGTGGTGTTACCATCTGCAGACTCGACGAAGCGATGAGCGGAGATTGGCTCTTCGGTTAGTTGTAACCTGACAGTTTTTTTAACGATAGCATCAATTGATTTCGGGTTGGCGATTATTTTAAGCATATAAAAGCTAGTATATCATCACTCTTTAAAATTCAGGTATTCCCGAGGACTCTCCTAGGGAATACCAAGAAAATACAGCTCAGCAACCATCCAAAAGGAAATGAACGAAAAATTAAACAAAATAGTACGATTAATCGTACTATTTTGTTTGTACATAAACCTAAGCTTTAGTCTTGGTTTATATAGAAGACTGGATTTAGTTTATTCAGTCCCAGTTTTAGACAAGAGAATGTCAATACGGTTGATGTCTCGAGGGAAAGGCGAAGCTTCCTTTACGTTTGGTAGCTCTAGCATGCGAGCGGTAATGCGCTCGAGTCCGGTTGAACATCCACCATGAGGAGGTGTCCCATACTTGTGGTGCATTAGATAGAAATCAAACTTTTCTGGATCCATACCTCTGCTTTCAATCTTCTTTATCATTTCATCGTATTTATGATAACGCTGGGCCCCACTATTGATCTCAAGTCCACGGAAAAGTAGGTCGAAGCTACGACAGACTTCTGGATTTTCAGGCACCTCAAGTGAGTAAAATGCTCTTTTATGGGTCGGAAACTCAGTAATGAAGACAAAGTCACTTCCATGCTCTTTCTTTGCCCAGTCACATATCAGTCGTTCGTGTTCGGGTTCCATATCTGGTTCTCCAAGTGACTTAGTACCGTACTCTCTATCGATAATTTCTTGAACTTCCCGAAGGGTAAGTCTCGGAAATGCTTTTTCTGGTACTAGTGGTGCAGAACTACCGAAGCGAGCAAATACATCAGCATGATTTTCTACTACCGCTTTGCACACTCCACGCATCACCTTTTCGAGCATATCTATAACGTCGTGGTGATCTTTGATAAACCCCATCTCGAAGTCCATCTGAGTGATTTCTGAGAGGTGTCTGGTGGTGGCTGACTTTTCGGCTCGGAAAATCTTAGCTATGGTAAATACTCGCTCAAAAGCACCAGTCATTATTTCTTTGTATAGTTGAGGACTGGTAGCAAGATTGGCGACACGGTCTTTAAAGTATTCCACTTTGAAAACTTCAGATCCCCCTTCAGCATCACTTCCGACTAAAGCTGGAGCTTGAAATTCAAGAAACCCTTCCTTACTCAAGGTTTCTCGATAAGCTCTTTGGATAGTAGAGGCTACTTTAAAGATGTCCTGGGAACGTTTGTTCTTGAGAGTTAAAGGACGAGTATCTAGAACTGTTTCGAGATTAAGTTCACCTTCTAAATCAAAAGGTAGCTCAGCACTCATGTTGAGTACTAGAATAGCAGTGATTTCAAGTTCGATATCGCCATTTTGCACTTTTTCGTTAATCATTTTTTCGGGGCGAGCATTTACCAATCCAGTGATTGATACAGCTGATTCTGGTTTCAGAGACTGGGCTATTTCTAGCACTTCCGGCTTACCAAAGACCACACCCTGTACCTTGCCAGTGCGATCACGAAAATCAAAGAAGGCCATCTTGCCCTGGTTGCGAGCTACGTCTACCCAACCATTGATCATCACTTCCTTCCCCACTTGTTCTTTAAGATCTTTAATTAATGTTCTCTCCATACTTTGTATTTTTTAATTTGAGAAACGAAAAACCGCTCCTACAAATATATTAATTCTGGTAAATATACTTGTAGGGGCGGTTTTCCCGCGGTGCCACCCTACTTCCCTTCTCGTATCCGAGATCTGGGCGCTCTAGTATTTTGGCGTATCGTGCCAACTGACGGAGTAAACTCAAACCTCGATGGTTGTCAGCCATGTCAGCGGTATAGATTGATTATACAGACAATTGTCCTCTAGTCAAAATTACCATACGTTTCGTTCTTTATGTATTTTATATCATTTTTTGATTTCCTTATGTCTAAAACAACCAGTGGTGTGATCATTTACCATCCCTACCGCCTGCATATGGGCGTACCAGATGGTCGGTCCGAGGAATTTAAAGCCTCGCTTTTTTAAATCTTTTGCCATAAGGATAGCTAAGTCTGTGACCGCTGGCACCTCGTCCTGCTTTTTAAATTTATTCTGAATTGGTTTGCCATCTACCCAACCCCACATGTAGTTAGAAAAACTACCAAACTCTTTTTGGATAGCTAAGAAAAGTTTAGCGTTATTTACGGTAGCTAAAACCTTTAGACGGTTTCTTACGACTCCAGGGTCAAGTAAAATCTTCTCTATCTCATCGCCAGTCAATTTATCTACCTTCTTAGGATCAAAGTTTTTAAAAACCTTGCGATACCCTTCCCGCTTATTCAAAATAGTTTGCCAAGACAGTCCCGCTTGAGCACTTTCAAGTACCATAAATTCAAAGAGCTTTTGGTCGTTGTGGACTGGTACACCCCACTCTTCATCGTGGTATCTCTGGTAGAGTTCTCCTTTTCCCTCTGCCCATTTACATCTTTTCATACACACATAGTGTACCAGTACCTGGCCCTCCTTACTGGGGCAGTACACCTTGTGGTTATTTTATTCGCAAGCTTAAAAACAACTCGCAAGGTTCTAGATTAGTCTCCCAGACTAATCTAGCCCCATTCTTCATCGTGGTATCTCTGGTAGAGTTCTCCTTTTCCCTCTGCCCATTTACATCTTTTCATAATCATAAAAAACGATGTCACTACTTACCAAGGGCTATTCTGGGTAAGTTTAGATTGAAATACCGACCATATCACGCACTTGTTGCATTTTTGCTTTTGCTTTTGCGCCGGCTTTTTCAGCACCAGCTTCGAGTACCTCCTTTACGTCTGCTTCAGTAATTGATTCACGGACTTCACGCATCGAGGCTATCAACAACTCTATATCTTCGACCAATGCGTCCTTTAGAAATTTATACTTGCCCTTATTGTCGTCGTATAAGGTAGTTAGCTCAGCTTCTGATTTTAGTAGTTTGTGAATGGCAAAAACGTTTTCAGGTCTATCTCCTGAAGAGTCAGTGACGATGCTCATGACGGCTTTTTGGACATCTTCTTTAGAACCAAAAAGAGGGATAGTGTTTTTGTAGCTCTTGCTCATCTTCTGCCCGTCTAGTCCTGGTACCACACCTACTCCCTTTAGAATCATCTCTTGCGGAGGGGTGAATATATCACCATAGGTATTATTGAACTTTGTAGCTGCTTCACGAGCATACTCGATATGTTGACGTTGGTCTTCTCCAACCGGTACTACCTCAGCATCATAGAGCAGAATGTCAGACGCCATCAGCATCGGATAATTGAATAGACCAGCGGTGGCTTCAACACCTTTAGCAACCTTATCTTTATAGGCGTGAGCCTGCATTAAAAATGGTACTGTAACTAAACACTCAAACATCCAAGCTAGTTCTGTGTGTTCAGGTACATCTGATTGCTTGAAGAGGACAACCTCGTCGGGCTGGACACCGACCGCTATATAGTCCTTTACCACGTTTATGATATTCTCACGCATGACTTTTGGGTCACGGACGGTGGTCAATGAGTGTAAGTCAGCGACCATGAGATAACTATCATAATTTTGACAGGTATCAACAAACGGCTTTAAAGCGCCAAAATAATTACCAATATGTAGGGCGCCGGTAGATTGGAGGCCTGTCAAAAGTCTTTTTTTAGTCATATATCAGCCATATTAGCAGAAAACTCCAGCAGTAGTAAATAACTACATCGCTAAGGCTAACTCTAGAGTAAAACGGGACCCTTTACCTTCTCCTTCAGATTCAGCAATGATAGTACCGCCCATCGCTTCTGCCATCTTGAGCGCTACGAAGAGTCCGAGTCCAGTGCCACTGACATTCACCGCGTTTGCTTTATCACCCCGTTCAAATTTTTGGAAAATGCTATTAAGTGTTTCTTTGTTCATACCTACCCCAGTATCCGTGATGTCGACATATATACGCTTCTTACGGATGTCATCACGGACAAAGACTGAAATATTACCTTTCTTGGTGTACTTGATAGCATTATTAAGTAAATTATGAATGATCTGTCCAACCTTACCTATATCTGCGTTGACGATACTATTACTTTCTATCTTGGTACGGAAGATTAAGATAAGACCATTTTTTAAGGCGGTCGGTCTCAGGTCGTCAGCGAGATGTGAGACTTCCTCCACTAGGTTAAAGTCTGACAAGTAATATTTCATGTTGCCAGACTCAATACGGGAAACATTGAGGTAATCTTCAATTGACTCAGCCATCAACCTGGCTGAGCGTTCTATTCGGTCTATTGGTTCAATCATCTTCTTCGTGACTGTCCCGTAGGCACCTTCGCGTAGGAGTGAAGCGTAGCCAGAGATTGAAGTGAGTGGGCTACGAAGCTGGTGTGAGGCAATTGAAACAAACTCAGACTTTAGTTTGTCGACCTGAGTAAGTCTCGTGTTAGCTTTTTCTAGAGTCGTAGCTAAACCTTCTATTACTTCTCGTTGTTGAACTTCGTTCTTGATTGATTTAAACAAAGAGACACCAAGAAAAGTAAAAAGTACCAGCGTTCCCCCTATAATAACTTGTGCATCTTTTATGTTCGATATGAAAAGTGCGCTAAAAAGCAGAAACCATAAAGTAACAACTAGAGCCTGTGAAGCTAGTAGTTTGATCTGTAAGGTCTGAAATTTTACGATGGAGTAAGCTAAAACGCCTAAGAATACAGGCATGCCCAAAAGCCCAAGTTGACCAATTTGCCAGTTACTCGTAAAGCTTCCGATTAAATTACCTGTAGTAAATGATATAGTAAAAAATAAAATACCTAAGGAAAGATAAATCTTCCCAAATTTTTTGTTCAATGAAAGAGAAGTATAAGATCTAAGAGTATTATACAAAATCATTAAGATGAAAAATCCTTCTAGGAAATATGAGTAATACAAACCCATAATACCTTCAACAGCCAAACATTCATTCAAATTAAAAGATTGGAGGGTCAGTTTTGTCGTAGCAAAAATAAGTAGGGGTATAAAAAGTGCAAAAATAGATATTAAGATTAATGGATTGGGAAATTTCTGTTTTAGTAAATGATAATGAAGTAAGTAGACCCCAAGATGTATTAATGGTTCTATAAGAATTATCGAGCTCCAAACAAACATTATTATGTCTGGTCGGTTACTAGCCCAAAAGATAGAATCGAAAAAAACCCAAAGTAAAAATGGAACGATTGTCCAGAGTAAAATCACCCTTTCAGTAGTTCTGTCGCTTTTAAAAATAATAAATAGACCAACTAAGGCGGTTAAAATAAATACTGGAATGTGTGAAAAATATACGAAACTAGGTACTGACTCAGAAAATAATAAGTAAGAAGGATCACTCAATTCACAGAAAAAATTTGATGAATTCATTTAATAACATTATAGTAAAATTTGTCAGGATTTTTATGTAACTTAGTGAATAACTTTTAAATTTATGCTGAGAGTAAAAACGAAGATAGGTCAAAGTAAACTACACGGTATTGGACTCTTTGCAGATGAGTTTATTCCAAAAGGAAGTGTTACTTGGCAATATGACCCAGAATATGATATTGCGTTTACAAAAGAGCAGGTAGAGAGAATGCCCAAACCTGCACAAGTAATATTTTGGCACTATGCATATCATGATAAAGAGCTGGATAAGTTTGTACTTTGTGCAGATGATGAAAGATTTATAAATCATACGAGTGTGAATACTAATATTACCTCAGCGCCAAGACAAGATGTAGCATCGAGAGATATTCAGCCCGGAGAGGAATTGATCTGTGACTACAGTGAGTTTGATGATACTTACTTTGTGCGACGTGAAATAGACGTAACAAAATTTAAATAGTTTGTTAGGGGGAAATTACCTTTTAAAATATAAAACAAAACAACTGAGTTAATAATGGCTAAGTAAAGTGGAGTTATCAGAACTGAAAACGGTAAAGTCGATAGGTTAAATGGGTTGGTAGCTAACAAATTCATAAAAGATGAAGCTACGGTCACTATCCAAGGAAGAGATTCTTCACTAATGGGGTCGATTCTTACTTTAACTATTGTCGGTAATAGAGCCCAAAAGTCAAAAGATAAAGCAAGTAATAACGTTAATAGGGGGTTTTTGAAAAGTAGCCAGATTAGAATGCTTGCAAACAAACCAAGCAAAGTTATTTTGTCGATAGTTTCCCATCCACCTACTCCTAATTTTAAAGATAAAATAAAAATTAATGTTGAACAAATTGCGCTTACTATTAAAGCACCTAAAGTTATAGTTGCTTCAAGTTCAAAATTCGTAACAGCAATGATTATTGATAGTCCACTCAATATTGCCCAAGTCATTCGACTCGGTTTTGTTTTTCCTGACAATATTGACCTTATATAAAAAATATAGCCAATTAGCCCTAGAACCGTCGCGATTAAGCCAGTTGCAATCAGTAAAATGTAAGACATAAAAGAAACATGACTTACAGTATATTAAAATCTTTTAAATATACGTATTTAACGTATAAAGCAATAAGGTTTAAAGTGACAAAAAAAACTATTAGACTTAAAAAAATAATTATAGCTCTTGTGTCACTTTTTATTTTCATGTCTCGTGAATATTGGTGTCTGGGTACCTGAAACCTCTTTTAATAATTTGGTGATCAAAGTCTTTGGTCTTAAAATACTCACATAACTTTTCAAGAATATAGTCACCGCTAAGATCATCTTGACAAGTATATATATCTGCAGACAGGAAGCCTCGATTAGGGAAGGTATGGAAACTCATATGACTCTCTGAAATCATTACAAAGCCACTTACTCCCCCAGGGTCCTTTTTATTGTTTGGACCAACTTCTACTATAACGGGGTCTGTAATCTTATGCATCTTGAGGTCAGTAACAAGTTCATCTAACAAACGCTTAAGCCCTTCAGAGTCATTAAGAGCACTCTTGTCGCAATTGTAGGCGTCAAATATTAGGTGTGCACCAAAAGACATATTCACATTTTAACATCAGACTCTTTGGTATTTTTTAAAATTAGTAAATTTATGGGGATTAGATTATGAATAACAAAACTAAAGGTAAGATGAGCCACCAGAAGAAATACTCCTGGGGAGCAAATAAGGACTGGATCGGAGTGCCGGGGTGTATTAATTCTGTGACCGGTAAAGCGTGGTAACTAAATACCATGACTAAGACAGTGGCCATAGCTGATAGTAGTAACTTTTGCCCGAGTCCACCAAAAACCTTCTCGTAATCATCGCCCGGAATATGTCGTCTAAATAACCTTGAGACTAGGCCGGTAATCGCTACGAACAAAACAATCTTAACAATGGCATTTTTGGTAGGCTCATTCTCTGTTAGTAAAAGGTTAAAATAAGGGAACGTGAGCAAAATCAAAAACGATATATATAAGGATAAAATAATATTTACCAAAAAATATCTACCCCGCCACATGGCAAAAATCAAGAAAATAGAAAAAACTACTAACAAGTAAGCGAATTCTTGTAGAAAACCGATAATATATGTGGAATCCATACTTCCCTATTATACCAACCAGGTTAAGTGTAAAGTTTGTAATCCCCCAATAACAAGACAAAGGTTACACTCCTTCGTTTCTGAGTTCCTGTATGAGCTTCTCAGCCTTTTTAGAAAGTTTCTTTGGCATTTCAATATTAATCTTGATCATGAAGTCGCCCCGACCTCGCTCGCTCGGTACACCTTTATCTTTGACTCTGAGCATTTCCCCATGCTTAATGCTGGCTGGGATTTTGACTTCAATGCTTCCGTCCAGAGTAGCTACTTTATAATTCCCGCCTAGCAATGCATCTGTAAGTTTTATTGGTAACGTAGTTATAAGGGTGTTGCCTTCACGTTTAATCGTGGCGTGGGCTTCAACGTGGACTTTTATATACAAGTCACCAGACTGACCATTAGGCATGGCTTCACCTCTACCAGGCATGCGTATCACTTCCCCGTTCTCTATGCCAGCTGGTACTGAAAACGAAATCTCTTCTTGCTTACGCATAATGCCAGAACCAGCGCAGTGTGGACAGCGTTCTTTTGGCACCTCACCACGACCACTACAGACACTACACTCTCGCACTGTGGTAAAGTTACCCATTATACTTTGCCTAGTCTCACGCACTTTACCGTGACCTCCGCAAGTACTACATTTATCCGTCCCGGTTCCGGCTTTAGCCCCCGAACCTTCACATTTATCACAAAGTGAATTCTTGGTAATCAAGACACTACGCTTCACACCAAAGACAGCCTCAGAAAAGCTCAAGTTGATCTCGATCGAGATATCTCGACCACGATTTTGCTTGGCTCCTCGTCCACCACCAAAACCAAAGTTCTCGAAGATATCATTAAGGTCAAATTCAAATCCTTGACCGCCAGCGCCAGCTTGGGTGGCAAAATCATTCCATGAGAATCCACCAAAACCACCGGCACCGCTACCAGACCCATTAAAGGCGTGGCCGTAGCTATCGTACTCAGCTTTGCGCTTATCGTCACCGAGTACAGCATAAGCCTCGGTTATTTCCTTATATTTAGCCTCATTGCCAGTTTTTTTGTCGGGATGGTATTGTCCAGCAAGCTTACGAAAAGCCTTTTTCACCTCCTCTTTCGAGGCTCCTTTTTGTAGGCCAAGTACTTCGTAGTAATCTTTCATGAGAGTAAATTATGCTAATAAGCACACATTACGATAGTTTAAGGTAAGTTACAACCTAATCTTATTGTCCCTTATTATCTTCCTTTACTTCAGCGTCACGAACTTCAGGTTCTGCTTCCTTATTCCGGGCAGTTTCAGCATTGGCTTTTTGCATGATCTCACCGATTTTTTGAATTGAAGTAGACAAAGCCTCAGTTTTTGATACTAAATCGGCTTTATCATCCTTCCCCATAGCTTCCCTTACTGCCTTTAGCTTGTCTTCAATTTCTGTTTTCGTTTCAGTTGGGATTTTTTCTGCATGTTCTTTTAGAGCTTTTTCAGCTGTGTAGGTTAGCTGTTCGGCTACATTTTTGGCTTCGATGAGGTTCTTCCTCTCTTCGTCTTCGCTGGCATGCTCTTCTGCATCTTTTTTCATTTTCTCAATGTCAGCTTCGGTCAAACCGGAGTTTGCTTCAATACGGATAGATTGTTCTTTGCCAGTAGTCTTATCTTTAGCTGTCACCTTAAGGACACCATTACTGTCGACATCGAAAGTAACTTCAACTTGTGGTACTCCGCGTGGTGCTGGGGGTATTCCGTCCAAAACAAATTTACCAAGTGACTTATTGTCGTTAGCCATTGGTCTTTCTCCCTGCACGACGTGTATCTCGGTCGAGGTCTGGTTATCGGCAGCGGTTGAAAAGACCTGTTGCTTCTTGGTTGGGATGTGAGTATTTTTTTCTATGAGTTTGGTATTCACTCCTCCCATAGTCTCTATGCCGAGTGAAAGTGGAATAACATCAACTAAAGTAATATCCTGAACATCACCCTGGAAGATACCAGCTTGAATAGCCGCCCCAAGAGCTACTACTTCGTCTGGATTTACACTCTTATTTGGTTCCTTACCGAATAGGTCTTTAACCGCCTTTACAATGGCTGGCATTCTAGTCTGTCCACCGACTAAGATAATCTCATCGACTTCCTCTTTTTTGATTCCGGAAGCTTCCATGGCGCGCTTTGTGATCTCAATCGAACGGTCAATGTATTCATGGGCAATGTCTTCAAGTTTAGCTCTAGAAAGTTTTACATCCATATGGAGTGGACCGTCTGATCCTTGTGAGATAAATGGAATGTTGATGTCTGACTCTGTAGTTGATGACAGGTCATGCTTGGCTTTTTCAGCAGCTTCATCCAGTCTCTGTAGTGCTAGCTTGTCTTTACTGAGGTCAACCCCACTAGACTTCTTGAACTCCTCTATCAGGAAACGTACGATACCTTGGTCAATATCACGACCACCCATGTGGGCGTCTCCATCAGTGGATTGCACTTCAACTACATCGTCACCGACTTCTAGAACAGTGACGTCAAAAGTTCCTCCACCAAAGTCGAAGACGACGATCTTTTCATCTTTCTTTTTATTAAAGCCATAAGCTAAAGCAGCAGCGGTTGGTTCGTTTATAATGCGACGGACATTAAGTCCAGCGATTCTACCGGCGTCTTGTGTTGCCTTGCGCTGTGTATCATTAAAGTAGGCTGGTACCGTAATTACCGCTTCAGTGATCTTTTCACCCAATTTCGCTTCAGCATCTGCCTTAAGTTTAGACAGAATCATAGCCGAGACCTCTTCGGGACGATAGTCTTTTCCGCTCATAGAAACCACAGCCCCACCATCACCACCTTTTTTGACCTCGTAAGGTACGATGGCTTTGTCCTTTTGTACGGCTTCTTCATCAAAAGTATGACCCATGAAGCGCTTAATACCATAGATGGTATTAGTAGGGTTAGTGACGGCCTGTCGTTTGGCGATCTGCCCTACTAGTCGTTCGTTGGTCTTTGAAATAGCTACTATCGATGGTGTCGTGCGGTTACCTTCATTGTTTTCAATTATTGTCGGTTCCCCAGCCTCGATTATTGCCATTGCTGAGTTTGTGGTTCCAAGGTCAATTCCTAAAATTTTTGCCATAGTGAATTTATTTACGATCTGTAATATTAATCCTCCTTACTGTAGACGCCAATGATTACTCGAGCCGGTCGGATAATTTCTTTCGTGCCAGTGTAATGAGTAATAGAGTATCCGCTTTGTATAACTTGAATGATGTGATCGTGCTCGTCTGGGTTATCTACCTGGTTCGTGCCTAGCGCTTCGTGGACCTGAGGGTCAAATTTATCTCCGGTTGGGTTGATGATCTCCACTTGATACTTTGCAAGCAGTCTATGAAGTTGTGCATAAATACCTTCGACTCCCTTCCGCCAGTTCTCATCAGCTTTTTCCCAGACTTCCTTATTACTCATTGCCATCTGGAAACTGTCACAAAGCGGAATCAATTCTTCTACGTGACTCATTCGGTTTCGTTCATTGTTGCGACTTTTCTCATCGTCTAAGCGCTTTCTAGCGTTCAAAAAGTCAGCTTTTTGTCTCTGTAATTCTTCGAGTGAACTTCGCTTTTCGGCTTCGGCTTTCTTGAATTTTTCTCGTAAAATCTTGATTGTGTCCTTGTAATTATCATCTGTTTGTTCAATGTCTAAATCCAAATCAGGAGTTTCTTCATTGGTGATCTCGAGTTCTTCCTGCGGATTGTCGTTATGTTTTTTGTTCACCATAGTTTGTATTATAAATCGAAAAAAACTTTTGTCAAAATTCCAGATTTTGAAAAAGTAAAACCCACGCAACATGCGTGGGCCACCAAGCGGTGTAGTTATATGACTCCCCGCAAGGAGTACGTTTGGCTCCGAACAGACTGCGGCTGATTGGGTCAGTTGGAAGCGTTTGCGAAAATGGATTTCTCCATAGCGTCTCCTGGTTGATTGGCGAACTTTTACTTAATCAATAATATCACAAAATTTGATATTATGAAGTTGCTATATCTACAAATTTGTTTTCTCAAAGAGTTAAAGATTGAGGGCAGAACGAGTGAGAAAGTGTCTAAACACTTTTGCAAGGCCTTTTGAGTTATTTTGAAGTATGCGACAAAATAACCAAATGGTATACAAGAAAAAAGACCCGAGTGGGACGAATAGTCCAGTGAGGGATTTTTTTCGCAGTGCAACGAAGTAATGCAATAATTTCTTTTTTTTCAACCAGTTCTATACATAACTCACTCATGATATCGGAGCGGTAGAAATGGGATGAAGAGCAAGGATTACGAGGAAGATGTCGCGAGTGCTATGACAAATAGAGCAAGCGGCGTCTTACCGAAGTAAGACGCCGCTATTCGCTCATTTCTATCGTTTCGACCAGGCCGGTCGCTTACGAGCCTTTCGCAGACCGAACTTCTTGCGTTCGACAGACCGTTGATCTCGCTTAAGGAATCCTTCTTTCTTGAGTGAACCACGTCGAGTACCTTTTTCTAGGACTAGAGCGCGAGCGATACCAAGTTTAATAGCATCAGATTGTGCAGACAAACCACCACCAAAAACTTTAGCGGTAATAGTGTAGTTCTCGATCCCGGCATCTTTAGTGTCTAGGACTTTTTGGAGATTATCCTGTAAGGCGACATGCTTAAAATACTCATTATGAGGTTTGTCGTTTATTGTTATTGTAGTTTCCTTAGCTGGAGTAAGACGAACTCTAGCAGTAGCAGTCTTTCTGCGTCCAATTCCTTCTACGTAAACTGATTTTGTTGAGGTAGCCATAAGAGTATTATTCAGAGATTACGAGTTGTTTTAATAATTGTTTCTTCAACTTGTTGTTTGGAAGCATGCCAGAAATTGTTCGACGTACTACTTCACTATAACCTCGACGGGTAGCTAGATGGTCAAGTGTTTCGGTCTTTCGTCCACCAGGATAGCCAGAGAACGTCTGGTAGATTTCTTTTCGTTTCTTCTCCGATAGGTCTAGCTTACTTACGTTGGTGACAGTGACAGTGACGTCCTCGACTGTATGTCTTGCGAAGGTGGCTGTGTCTTTACCCATCAGTAAAGATGCTACTTTTGTAGCCAAATGACCCAAACGCATATTTGTAGCGTCTACCGTCTCGTTTCTGTTAGTTACTGGTGTATTCATAAAATTTTATTCAACAAATTCAATTACGGCTTGATCTCGACCTGAAGGCATTCTGCCCATCTTGATTATTCTTGTATAACCACCATTTCTTTCAGTGAACTTTGGAGCTATATCAGAAAAAAGTTTTGTTATGATAGTGCTACTAGGCTCGCCTAAGCGACTAGCCACTGTTCTGCGTGATGCGATAGTATTTTTCTTGGCGAAAGTAATCAGACGCTCAATGCGAGGTTGCAGCTCTTTCGCTTTTGCTAAGGTGGTACTAATCTTACCTTCCTTAATAAGAGCTACAGAAAGACCACGTAAAAGCGCTGTCCGTTGCCCGGCTGGTCTACTTAGTGTTCGATTTTTGTTTGAATGTCGCATATCTATTACTCACTTAAAGTCAGGTTCATACTTTCAAGCAAAGACTCGATTTCAGTCAGACCTTTTGGTCCTATACCATCGAGGGCTAGGATATCATCTTTTCTTTTTCGCACAAGCCCTCCGACTGTCCTGATGCTGGCTGATTCTAGAGCCTGCAAGGTTCTGGCGGTTAGATCTAAAGTTTCGATACGGGTTTTAAGTACATCTGGGTTAGGTTCATTCGAGACTTCTACAACCTCCTCTTTAACCTCTGGAGCACTTTGCGGAAAAGTCTCTTGGAAGCCGATCACAGCCTTAAGTTGATGTACCATAATCTCGATAGATTGCTCTAGCGCTTGGCGTGGAGACATAGTACCGTCTGTTTCAACTAGAACTCGTAATCGATTATAATCAGTTCGGTCACCGACTCGCATGTTTTCGACTTCATAGTTAGCACGCCTGATCGGGGTGAATACAGCATCAATAGCAATAGTACCTATTTCAACCTTATCTTTTTGATGTACCTCTCTTGGTACATAGCCCAAACCCTTCTCTACTAGAATATCGATTTCCAAAGACCCAGACTTACTGGTGATTTCAGCAATTGGCTGTTCCGGATTTAGAATCTCAACTTGTGAAGGCGACGTTATGTCTTTAGCGGTGACTATACCAGCACCGGTCTTTTTTAGACTTATATGCATCGGTTCATCTCCGTGTAGATTTAGTCGCACTCGCTTTAGATTCAGAAGGATGGTTATAACATCCTCCTTGACGCCATCTATCGCACTATATTCATGAGCTACGCCTTCGATCTTGACTTGAGTTATAGCTGCTCCAGGTAGTGAAGATAGAATGATTCGTCGAAGTGAGTTTCCTAGAGTGTGGCCGTACCCTGGGTAAAGACCATCAATCTCAAAGACACCACGAAATTCGTCCTCTGATACGACACGTGGCTTTGATGGTAAGGTAACGTTAGTTTCTAACATAATTGTATTTTTACACTAATAACTCGCACTTTATCGACTGTAATATTCCATTACTTGTTCTGGGTCGAACAGAGTTTCGGCTGGATTATAAACCGGGACACCAGTAACAGTTGCTGTCATTTTCTTAATATCGATACTTAACCAGGTCGGGACAGCTACCGCCTCATGAGTTTCAGTTAGGGCTGAAAAGAGAATTGAACTTTTGCTTCCATCTCTGATGGTCACTACGTCACCAATCTTAACTTTGTGTGATGGAATACTTAGTCTTTTCCCGTTCACTTTTATGTGACCGTGGGAAACGATTTGTCGAGCTTGTTGTCTAGTCTTAGCTAGTCCAAGTCGATAGACGGTATTATCTAGACGGGACTCCAGTCTCTCCATTAGATGAGTAGTTGGTTTACTACCAGACTTGATAGACTCATCAATATAACGTCGCAATTGCTTCTCTGTTATACAGTAAGAAAAGCGCATTTTTTGTTTCTCTATAAGTTGACGCTTGTAGTCACTTGCTTGACCACCACGCTTAAGCTGACGACCACCTTTTGCTTGAGACAGTGCAAACTTTTGTGTTTGAGTCTTTTCAAAGATAGGTGCACCAAGGCGCTTAGCGATTTTGTATTTTGGACCGATTTTCATATGATTATTATTTAGACGCGACGAGGCTTAGGTGGCCTTGTACCATTAAAAGGCACTGGGGTCATGTCAGTGATACGGGTGATACCAATCCCCTTTCCAGAAAAAGCTCGAAGAGCTGATTCTCGACCGGCGCCAACTCCACGTATAATAACTTCAGCATCCTTCATACCCATCTGCTGAGCTTTTTCTCCGATAATTTCACCCACCTTTGCAGCTGCGAATGGAGTACTCTTACGAGAACCCTTAAAACCAAGTGCACCAGAGGAAGCGCTCATTACAGCGTTTCCTTTCGGGTCACATAGAGTCAACAAAGTGTTATTAAAAGTGGCAAGAATATTTAACTTACCGTTCGCTAGTTTGCGTTTTGGAATTCGATTTAAAGCCCTTGATGTTCCTGCAACATCAGAACCCCCTCCTTTTTTTATGATACGTTTCTTACCCATATGTCTTACGTAGATTGATTAATAATTTAAACTATGACTGTTAAGTCTTTTCAAGCTTACGACGACCACTTCCCATAGTCTTCTTGGCACCTTTCAAGGTACGGGCGTTAGTTTTTGTTCTTTGTCCACGAGCTGGTAAACGCTTTGCGTGTCTACTGCCACGGTAGGATTGGATATCTTTAAGTCGCTTTATATTAGCTGAGATCTCTCGTTTTAAATCCCCTTCGATACGAAACGCTTCAACTTTTTCGCGGATAGAGTTTTCCTGCTCAGTTGAGATTTCTGTTGGTTTAATAGATGGATCAATTTTAAGATCATTTAAGATTGTCTTCGCACGAGGAAGACCGATGCCATAGACAGCGGTCAATGCGTAAGCGATTTGCTTATCATCTGGAATTGTTATACCTGAAATTCTCATATTATCCTTGTCGTTGTTTGTGTCTAGGTTTCTTCTTATTGATAACGAATACCACTCCCCTCCTCTTTACAATGATGTCATCAGGACTCATTTTTTTTACCGATGATCTAACTTTCATAAAAATACTTATAGTCTTTTTGTAATTCTGGCCTTTCCTCCGTATGGATCAGTCACCATACCAACTTTGTCACCAACTAAAACGCGGATTCTAAACTTGCGCATTTTGCCGGCTAAGTAGGCAACCTTGGACTCCTTTGTTTCATCTATTATGACACGAAAAAGAGCATTGGGTAATGCTTCTTCTACAATACCGTACGTTAAATCGTCTTTTACTTCTGATTTTATTTGATCCATTAAACGTCCGTGAGTCTAACAAACTTATTTGAAATGGTCAAGCTTTTACCCCCAGTTTTAGTCATCATTTTTTGGTGCCGATCACCTCAGTGACTATAATGTCATCCTTATTGTCGGGAAATGACCTTTTCCAGAAAGGTTTTCCAGAGATTTCAGCGCTCATAATTCCCGTATGTCCAGACAACACCAGACTAATGGCGGTTAGTGACTTTCCAGCCAAATCACGCTTTAGTTGTTCGGCGTCAAATAACCATACTACCTGTGGTTTGCCAAGGATACTGAAGACAAGTGAAGGAGAATTAGCGATATTGGTTGTGTTTGTGGTGGCGTCTTTGTAGTTGAAGGTCAAATCGCTAATATTAGTGATTCGGACTGGCTCACCGGCGTAAGAAGGTATTGTCTCCTCGGCTATATAGCTAGCAAATGAAGATTGGTTGAAAAGTGGTATCTGTAGGACAGCTTCTACGCGGATGATTACCATATCACCACCAGCTTGTACGGCCGGCAAAGAGTTATATGTGAAAGCTACGGCACCGGGAAAGGCTGTAAATTCAGCAGGTCGCTCCTCATCTATTCTCGCTAAGAGTTTATCTCGTAGCTCTACTTGTAGACCTTGCTCGGCAGTTGAGAGTTCACCATCATCGATAATAAACTTAGGTCCAGAAAATCCTCCAGTAAACGCCTCGCGGTTCTCGGCATAGATAGAAGAGTAAAGCTCATTTAAATTACTTTCCTTAAAACCTGGCACATCAAAACGATTGCCTGATGCCAGGTTATATTCCTGACCGAAGTCATCGGCGAAAACTTCTGCTCTAATGGTGCCCGGTACCAACTTACCAGAACTATCTTTTACCGCCCCAGGCACTACGATTGATTCCTGAATTCGAAATATCAGACCATTAGTTGATCGAAAACGAGTATTCTTGATTAGTCGCTCAGTACCTGGAGTTGACTTTACGATTTCGATGAAGCCCTTGGCTTGTTGCTTGACCTCCTCTTGTCCAGTCGCTTTTACCTGTCTTTCACCTTGTTCGGTCAAGGTCATTATCTCGTAGGCCAACTGACCATCTCTCTGATCTGGGTAAGCGGTAAATTCGGCATTAACATTTGGCTCACCAAATTGAGGGTAAACCGTCAAAGTAGTCTTAGAGAAAAGTAGACTAACCCCGAATAAACCACCCACTACAGCTATTATGACCAGTCCAAGAATTAAATAATTACTATTTCGTTGTTTATTTCCGTTTTTGATTACTATAGTATCGAGGTCCTCAGTTTCCGCTCGGTAATCCTCACTCGGAATCGAGTGTTTGACGTCAGTATTATCATTATTAACAGCTGGTCGTCTCCTTCTTGGTTCCGCTGGTCTAATGTCCTGCAAGTTCCATTTTTGTGTCATAAGTTTAGTATAGTATAGCTCCTAAGCATTAATCAAATCGCTCTTGGTATAACTTCGTGTGGAAAAACTGAGCGGATAAAAGAAGGGTGGTATCGAAGTTCCCTTTTTTGAGGGTTTGTTCTTGAATGTCGTCGTAACTTTTATCGATAATTAGATCGGTCACTTGATATATGGCATGACTTGATCTCGTAGTCATTTTAGCGGCTTGCTCTATTTGACCAGCGAAAAACTTTTCTGTATTTATGTTGTCGTGCAAATAAATTCTTTTAGGGATTGCTAAGTCATCCCCAGTGTTTTTGAATAACTCTGATAGTGCCTGGCGATATGTCGTCAGGATCTTGTCGACTTCTTCAATTTTGGATTTTGAGTAAAGCTTTATATCGGCTAGTGGAGCATCCTCTTTCAGGTAGGAATACGCTTCATCTAAAGGCACTCCAAGTACTCCACTAATCTCTCTAGCTAACGTATAGGCACCGGCTGGGCAAAATGCGGTGTGTTTTAAGATGCCATCTCGCACGACGGCTATTTCTGTAGCCTCGAAAGTGATATTAACTAGATAATAATCAGAAAATTCAGGTAGCAAGTGATTGATTACATAGTGATAAACTAAAATAAAAGGGAACATCATTGTTTCGGCTTCTGGTATGACCTTGAGAATGGACTCGTCAATGGTATTTTTAATGTAGGCTTGAGTCCAAGCGTAAGAAGCAATAATATCTAGGGATTGTGCAGACTGATTGTTTGGTTTTCTAAGCGGATAACCATTGGCGTACAATCCTTGGAGAGACTCTGCATAAATAGTGTCCAGTTCGACATTGAGTTTTTCATCAATTAAGCTTTCATTTGAAGCGCTCATTTTAGAGGTGCGAAGCATCTCATCTATTAAGTTTTCAGATATACGAAAATTATCTTCATGTGTGTATGAGATGGTCTTAGTGCCAGTATTTGACCAAGGAGCTGAAAGCGTCACCTGTATGTTGGTTAATTTGTTTATGTTTTTCTTCTCTCGTAGGGTCTTTCGACCCTCACTATCTAAGAGCATTAATGCGTTTACTAAACAAGTTAGAACTAATTTAGGATTATTATCTACTTTATTATTTGAGCGCAAAGAAATATATTCGCGCTTAGACCAGATTATTTCTGGACTTAATTGATTTGGATCAGATCTAATAATGGCCACCAGCACACTGGCTGAACCTATATCAATTAAAGTTCCATAACGAACAGCTGAACTGTCTCTAGATAAAAACCCCATATCACTATGAGTATACCAAGCCAAACCAAGAATGACTCAATGAAAATTTGAAGTTGGTGGATAGTTATTCTAAAACAGCCTTGACTCGTCTGACTCCGGCTGAAGATGATTCTTCTTTAAGAATCCTAAAAGTGCCTGATATATCTTCTAGTTTAGAGACGTGAGGACCACCACAAAGTTCCCGAGAGAAGATAGTACCGTCGTTTCCTTTTATGGTGTAGACCTTTACTTCATCTGGATAACGATCCCAGAAACTACCTTCAATAGTCTGATCAGCTTGTGCTTTATCTTTGGGCATCATTTCGATAGTTACTTCACCACCGACTTTGATCGCTTCGTTGACGTAGGACTCGACATGTCTGAGGACTTCTGGATCTATTTTATCGGCATGGGTGAAGTCAAAACGTAAACGTTCACCAGTAATATTTGAACCAGATTGGTGAACGTGTTCACCCAAGTATTTACGCAAACCAGCCAACATAAGGTGGTTCGTCGTATGGTACTGTACTACTTTTTCGGAGTTATCTGCTAAACCACCTTTAAACTTCTGTTCTGCTCCCGATCGTGACTTATCCCGATGTTCCTGCATTAAGAGGTCAAAGCCTTTGCGGTCTACGACCAATCCTTTCTCCTTAGCAATCTCTTCAGTTAGCTCAATTGGGAAACCATAGGTCGTGTATAAGATAAAAGCCTTATTTGCATCGATGGCTTTTATTGTTGTCGGTACTTGTTTTGTATCGATTACTTTACCACCACTCCCCTCCTGACTTTTAAGGTGGATTTGTAGAGAGACTTTATTGAATTGCTTTAGACCGGTTGCTAAAGTTTTACGAAATTGCTCTTCTTCATGAGAAATTGCTTCAATTATTTCTGATTCCTTCTCTTTTAGATACTGGTATTGGTTGAGATATGTATCAATCACACTACTAGCCAAAGTGGCAAAATTACCGGCAGGAACATCAATCTTGTCAGCATACCGAACGACCCGACGCAGTAGGCGTCTTACGAAGTAACTTTGATCCGAATTGCCTGGATATATACCATCGCCGATCATAAATACAGCACCTTTTATGTGATCGGCTATTACTCTAAACGCAGGAAGGTCATCAGTATATTTCTTCCCAGACAGAGTTTCGATTTTGGTTATTGTTGGTGTAAACAAATCAGTCAGAAAAACATCCGAAATGCCAGTGGTACTATGTAAAGAAGCTGCCACTATTCTTTCTAACCCTCCACCGAAGTCAATATTTTTATTCTTAAGTTCATCGAATTTTTTGTCGCCACTTTTAACGTACTGCATAAAGACGTTATTTCCAATCTCCATGAATCTGCCACAGTCACAATTGGGATGACAATATCTACCATACTTTGTATCGTGCGGTGTTCCAAAATCGTAGAACATCTCAGAGTCTGGACCACCTGGTTCTCCTACTGGCATATTTGCTGGCACACCAGCTCGGCTCCACCAGTTCTTCTTAGCTTCATAGTAGAATATCCTTTCACCTTCTTTTATACCTCTATCATAACCATTTTGTTCAGAACCGATTTCAACTATGTCGGCCTTAATTTTATGTTTGGCAAAAAGATCGTGCCAAATTTTGGGCGCTTCTTCGTCTTTAGGTAAATTGTTATCTTTGTCGCCAATGAACACACTAATGTATAAATGTTGTGGGTCTATTCCTATGTCATCGACAAGAAACTCAAACATCCAGTTAATTTGCTCCGCTTTAAAATAATCACCAAAAGACCAATTACCAAGCATTTCAAAGAAAGTAGTATGACGATTGTCGCCGACTTCTTCTATATCCTCTGCCCGAAAACACCTCTGACTATCTACTATTCTGGTTCCTTTTGGATGTATTTCGCCCAATAAATATGGCAACATAGGTTGCATACCACTACCTGTGAAAAGTGTAGTGGAATCATTTTCGGGCACTAGAGCAGAACTCGGAACGATGACATGTCCCCTTTTTTCCATAAACTTTAAATACCGATTCCTAATTTCATTTCCTTTCATATAGTTTTAATTACCTTTTGGGTCACTATAGCAAAAAACTCAAATTTTGCGAACCAAGGGTTGATTAATTAACCTTTGCGTTTTTTCACTAATGCTTCAAATTGGGCGATATCTTTGGCGTGTGACTGAAGCGAAAGACTAAAAGTCTTGTGGTCGGTGGTGTCAATTCCTATTTTTTTGAAGATGTTGTCGACTGTGTCCATCGAGCCTGAAGTTAAGAAAATGTCGATTTCTTTTCGGTAACTGTTATCGGCTTGGTAATTGCGAGCAATGATGGAACTCATCAGATGACCAAAGGTGTATGAATATACATAAAATCCGTATCGTAAGTGAGGAACGTAAACATAAGAAGCTCCATCAAGCAACTCAATTTTTACACTTTTACCAAGATATGAGACTAAGTGCTTGTACATACAGCGTTTCAATTCTTCGTGAGTCATTGCCCCTTTGTCATGGATGGTGTTATGTATCTCTAACTCACAGTTAAAGAAGGCAATCTGTCTCTGCATGGTCGCTATGTCCCTTGTCAGTTTGTCGTGCAATAAGACTAACTTCACCGCTTCAGGCGCCTGGGCATAAATAGCATTAAAGACCAGATTCTCAAACAAAGTGCTAGCTGTCTCTGCGGTGACGATTGAATGACCGTCATAGAGAGCACTGTTGGTAGCACTTCTGCTTGCATGTACAGCGTGCCCCATTTCATGAGCTAAGGTCTCAAGCGCCTTCATAGTGCTAGTGTGGTTCAATAGGACATTGACTGGATGTCCGGTCTGATTAGACATGAAGGCTCCACCACGCTTCCCTTTCTTAGGAAAAACATCTATCTGACCATCTTTTAGCATCTTATCGAAAATTTCACCGTAAAGTGGGTTCACCTGATAAAATACGTCACGACAGACAAGCAGTGCTTCACTAAAGTCAATCGTCGGTTCGACATCTATAGCGTCGTATTTGCAAGCATAAGGGATGGTTTTAACTCCATGATACTTAGCCTTTAGAGTATAAAACTTACGACTTAGTACAAAACCTTCACTACTCATCACTTCGACTAACTCTTCTATGCTTTTTTCGTTGTGCTCGTAGGCTAAGGCCGTGGCGCTATATGGCTTTGAATATTTTCGGAGAGCGTCTTCGTTCCTGACGTCTGTAATGATAGCGTTAAACTCAAATTCAGAGCTAATACCAAAACTATCGACCTTGCTGATGATAATATCCCACAACTTAGGCTTTTTCCCTGAGGGTAGTGTTTCTATAGTTTCAAAAGCTTCAGGTAGGGGTAAAGGCTTACTCTGCCACACTACTTCAGAGGTACTTATGAGTTTATCTGTCATCTGTGACCAGAGTGATAGAGGCTGGGCTTTAAGACTAATGATCTTTTCTTCCGCTTCTGTTAAATCATGTTTAGCATTCTCAAAAATTCGTTTCAAGAAGTACTTAAAGTGGATGAGTGAAGGGTCGTTTAAAAACTCTTTTTGTTTGTTTGACGGTATCTTGCCAAGTTCTAAAGTGAAAAACATTAGGTTATTTGAGGCTGGTCGGATACGTTTTTGTAACAAAGCTAGAGCTTTATCAGCTTTGCTATCGGTCGCATTTAACTCAGAACGTAAAGAAAAGTATCTAGCCACTTTGCTAAGTCTAGGGTCAGCGCACAAAGCTTCATATTCAGTTAGTGCAAGCAATAAGATTGGACTTTTACCAGTGAAATCTTGCTTGCGCCACTTCAGAGCAAAATCATTATATCTTTTGATGGTATATTCAATGTCCAGTTCAATTTGTTTGTCGGAATCACTTTTGTAGTACTGTTTTTTCAGATTCCACTGTTCTTTAATATCAGGTAGTTTTGGTAAGCTAGCGCTTGGCTTATAGGTCAGCTTTCTCTTTTTAGTTTGAGCCATAATGGGATGTGTATTAATTATATTTATTATCGTCGGCTATTTGTACACCACTAATGAATTCTTTATATTCGCCAAACACATGGTTAAACTCTGCTAATATTGCTCCCTCTAAACGATTGTTGATTACATTAGCAATAGACTGATAGATATCAATCCTCTCATCAAAATTATTACCGAAATCTTTAATGAAGCGCTCCGGGGAATCATAATAATCTTCTACGGCCGTTCTGAAGTTGTGGATCTTATCAACCGCAGCAATCAAGACCGCATCCTTAGGAGCTACTTTTAATTGCTTCGTATATTGTGTTTTTTTATCTCGCCAAGAAAGTTTGTTCGATTCCGTACTGGCTGGTTCGGTTACAGCTTCAACTAGCTCACGCACTCTGCCCCCAAAATCCTCTTGTAGCTCTTCTAAAGTGTAGTCGGTATCTTCTAATGTGTCGTGGAGTAAGGCTGCAATGACAACATCTTCGTCGTTTGTGTAATCTAATATAGTAAAGGCTGTAGCGACTAGGTGAGTGATGTACGGGAACGGCATTGAGCCTTTTCGAAGCTGGTCCTTGTGTAATATAGCGGACGCTCTGATCGCTTGTTCGATTCGATAGGAATACATATCTATTAGTCTAGCACTAGTTGGTCACTTTTTATACCTACCCGGTAGTAGTTGTTGACTGCCAACCCTCACCTCGAAGCTTTACATACTTTGCCTTCTCACCACCACGGTTGTAGTTCCCGATCTGCCCATTACTATGGATAACCCGATGGCATGGGACTGTAGGGTCATAATTATGACTCATAACAGAAGCCACAGCACGAAAGGCTTTAGGGTAACCAGCGATGGTGGCAACTTCCTGGTAAGATTTAGTTTTGCCACGCGGGATAGCCTTGACGACCTCTAAGACTGCCGTACGAAATAAACTTTGGCTCATGGGCTTATTTTTTTGCATAATAGATTGCTTGTAACTTTTTTCCACTAGCTTCCCGGTATGAACAATACTCACAATATTCGCCAGTGTTAGGCAGGTCACTCGAATCAAGTGTTTTCTTAATCTTCGGTAGGACTTCATCTATCCACGAAGTATCGCCTGTGCAGGGTATGATTGTAGTATCGAAATGTAAAGTGTCGGCAAATCCAGTTTGACCTTGTTTTTTAGCATTAGCATAAACGAAGTAGCCAATTGCTGAAACTTTAAAGTCATTCTTCCCAAATAACCATTGATAGATTCCCATTTGCCTTTTATAGGATGACTCCCAACCACTATTGCTGAGATCTTCTATCTTTTCATCTTTAGAGGTGGCCTTGTAATCAACTATGCTAAGAGTGCCGTCTTCGTTCTCCCACACATCATCGATGGCTCCAGAAATAATAAATCCTGTAGCCTTATCTTTATAGGTAATTCCAGCAAAATTATCACGCCAGATATCAAGTTCCTTGTGCTTAAATGGCACTGCTTTGATGCCATACTTCGTCATTATCGGGTGAGGTACCCCCTCTTTTCGGTACGAATCAAACTCAAGTTTAAATAATTCATCTACGGCCACATTTAAGGTAAAGGCTGGCCCTCGCGGTCGAGCCGTTCCCAGTTTGTTGTCTAAGTAGAAACAGCGAGGACACTCAACAAACAGCTCTATTTTGGTGCGTGAAAGTTTCCAGTTACGGCCTCCATAATTCCAATCAGCGCTTCGATTTGGGTTGTATTGTTTTTTAAATTCCGCCATAAGCTGATTATAGCATTCTATACTTTCTCATCTAAAACAAAAAGCTCCCTGTTGGGAGAGCTTTAAGTTTGAATTTGATGGGTCTTTATTGCGCTGTAAAAGTAGAGAAAATTGTGTCAATTTGCACATCTTCAGCCAGATTTAACTGACGGTCACCGTTTTCTTTATAGACTACAACTGCATACTCTCTTCCGGTTGTGGTAGGTCGTTGTAGCACGATTTCAGTCGGCACCAGACCTTGCTCTTCGCTAAAGCGCACAGCTCCGAGTAAACTACCGAGTTGTCCTGAGGAATAATCACGGACACCAACCCAACCTTCACTAACTGGATAAGTGGCAGAGGCTAGAGTTACTCCACTACCGGCTGGTTGGTCCTGAACTGAAATCTTTCCATCTCCAACTGGTAGTACAGGCTTTTCTGCCACAACTTCAACCGGATCCATTTCTGGATCAGCTTTTACTTGTTCTGAGTTTTCTTCAGATTTCATCTTTTCAGATTTGCTATCCGTATCGTCACTAGTTTTTTGGGTTGGAGCATCACTAGTAGGACCTGAAAAGGCCCAGACCAGCAAACCGCCGATTAATAGGCCGATTACGAACGACACAACGGTTTTCTGAGCTTCTTGTTTTTCTTCTGACATATGCTTATTTGTATTGCTGAATGTAGTAATATTGGAATTGTATCATAAGCATTTAAGCGCAAAGTATTGACAGAAGGTCTTTAGTGAGAGGTTATTTTACCTAAAGTTATAGTCCTAGCTTCATTTATAACGTTAGTCTTTTGCTCATCAGAGAGGTGTAAATACCCAAGTACGGCAGGCTTGTTGTATATGTCCTGACAAGTAATAGCGCCCCTGTCTATAAGTATCTTGGCCTGACTCTGGGTAAGATTTTGTAAAACTGTCACTGGGTATAGTAGATACTTTTGTAAACGGTCATGCAAGTTGTTGTTCCTAGGGTAGTCCCAACTTAGAAGTTTTAAGCCAGTACATTCTGCATATCGCTCTACGGCGGAAGTGAACTTAGTGTTAGTGACTAGCCAAAACTCCGTAATGTCGCAGTGGCTTTCCTGACAGATTTTATTATTTTTTAAATCAAGTAAGCGAGCATACGAGTATAGAGCTACCTGGAGATCAGTTTTTATACCCGGACTAGCATGAAACTTTGCCTCACCCACAAAACTATGATGGTCGTTATAAGAGGCAAAATCAATCTCATGTAAGGCGCATCGTCCGTTGATCTCTATTCCGGTCTTAGTAGTGTAGCCTTCAGCTGTGAATAAACGAGCCAAAAGTAACTCAAAAGGAAAGCCTGTTGGCCCAAGACTGAATAAGGCCCGACGAAGTGAATATCTTGCAGCACTTGGAAGTTCTTTTTCTCGTAGTAAGGTAAAAGCTCTGCGGTATATTTCCTGTGTAGTGATCCCGTCAAAAAGCTCTTGTTGAATCTCTTCGACAATACTATCAACCTCTCCTGGTACAGCACCAGCTCGTCTAAGTGAGCGTCTGAGTTTTTCTATTTTAAAAAACTCAGTACTACCGTCGGCCTTAGTGATTTTAAAGTGCATTAGCAAATGATACCACCTCCGATGCAACAACTATCCTTATATAATACACATGATTGACCTAGGGCTGGAATCTCTGTGCTCGCTTCTACTTTAAGAATTAAGTTTGTACCAATTCTAGAGATTACACTGATAGCAAAAGGTGTTTGTCTATAGCGTGTCTGAGCGAATAACCCCTCTCCCACTTGGATGTCTTCACGTAGTACTATATTCGACAGGTTGATATGCTCGTTGGCTTTAATGGTCGGTCGTACTTGTGAAGCAACCACCAGATTCCGTGCAATGTCTTTACTAACGACATAGTAAGGTAGACGACTCTCATCTCTTGTATTAATCTTGAGACCATGGCGTTGACCGGGTGTGTATATCAAAGCTCCTTGATGAGTACCTATGACTTCTCCACTTTCATTGACAACATTGCCATCTTCAAACTCGGTGTAGTGTGAAAGAAATTCTTTAATATCGATATGTCCTAGAAAACAGACACCCTGGCTATCTTTTTTTAAGGCTACGGGAAGGTTGGCGATTTTGGCTTCCTTTCTGATTGTTTCTTTTATGCTATCACCCACAGGAAACAGTGAATAATCAAGCTCAGATTGGCTAAGTGACCATAAGAAATATGATTGATCTTTATCTTTATCCAGGCCACGACACAAACTTGGAGTGCCTTCTTTAGAGAAGGTCTTTTGAACATAATGGCCCGTCGCGATGTAATCTGCCTTATGCTCCTTAGCAAATCGAATAAAAGCACCAAACTTAATGTGTTTGTTGCACATGACGTCGGGGTTGGGGGTTCTACCAGCCTGGTACTCGCTAATGAAATACTTGGCTACTTCGTCACGATACTCCGTCTCTGCGTCGCAGGTTAGAAATGGTATCCCTAGATGGGCGGCTACCCGCATCGCGTCTAGCCTTTCCTCTTCCCAATTACAAACCAAAAAATCAGGATGCCAGACCTTAATAAACACGCCCGTGACCCGATAACCTTTATTTATCAGTCTTAGAGCAGTCACCGAAGAGTCTACTCCGCCTGACATACCGACAAACACATGTGGGGCTTTTGACATACTTAAAAGTAGGCTATCACCAAATCAAACTAACGCAAGTGACGAGCTATGTTTATTCTATGTTTATCAAAATCTTCAGCGTAGTAGAAATTCCCATCGTTTCCAGTTATATAAAATAAATACGTGGATGCAGTCGGATACAGAACTGACTTGATGGCTTCCATGCCAGGATTACCTATCGGGGTTGGGGGTAGTCCGGTGTATAGATAGGTGTTATAGGGAGAGTCGATTTTTAGATCTTCGGCTTTCAGTTCTGATAACGGCTTATCTAATACATATTCAAGAGAAGCATCAGTCTGCAAAGGCATTCCTAGCTCCAAGCGATTTTGGAGGATTCCAGAGACCATGCCCATACTTTGGCTATCGTTCGCTTCTCTTTCAATGATTGAAGCCAGGATCAGGATTTCGTATTCGGTTAGCTGACTACTGTCTATAGCTTGCTTTATGTCTGAAATTTTCTTTGCATAGGTCTCAAGCATGAGATCAAGGAGTTCTACTTCGGTGATAGCCTTTGGGACAAAGTAAGTCTCGGGATAGAGTCTACCTTCATAGACCTTTGCTAGTTGATTGAAGTCGTCAACATCAAAATCAGGTAAGAGGTAGGATCGATCTAGTCGATTAGAGAAATCCATAACACTTTCGCCTTCTATATGGGTCACTTTGACCAAGTCAGTGTTGAACTGACCGATAGTGAGCTCTTTTGCTAAATCAAAGACGTCCAGCGGTTTACTGAACCTGAAAGTGCTGGCTTTGATAGTATTCGGATCAAACTCGGCCAAGAAAGCAACGTAAAGCGCCAACTCAGAGCGAACAAAACCGGAATTTTTTAAATCCCTCGCTACCTCTTTCAGGTTAGCTCCGTCTTTTACCACAAAGTCTGTATCGAGAGGGAAATCAGAAGGGGCTTTGACGATAAATGATAGGTAAAGGAAGATACCGAGTAGCACAAATATTAAAACCGCCAAAAATGACCAAATTCGTGTTGGTCTGGTGGTCTGAGAGGCCGACCCTTCATTGTATTCAGTAGACTCTATTTCACTCATTGTAAAACAAACTTAAATTACCACAGCCTTACCTGTAGGCAGGTTCGACGGTGCTTCTTTACGAGTTGAAAGAATACGTGGCAGAGACGGAGTCATAACGGAAGTTCCAGGGAGATGGTACATCGTAGCTAGTTCTTCGACCGAAAAGACTTTAGTCTCATCACTCTTAGTCTTGAGGTCTATATTGTACACTCGATGTTTGTGGTCAAAAAATTCACGCTTCTTTAAAGCCTCTACCCTTTTACCAGAACGATCAGAAAGAAACTTGTAATCAAAATCAGTGCGCCACTTCACTCCCACAGCACCACGGCCAATCATGTCGTACTGAGCAAAAGAGCGAATAGTGGGTGAGATAACATCACCATTAAACTTCCCCTTTTCGGCAATATACATCCAGCGAATTCCTACATCGTAGGCGTATTTACTGACGTTACGTTCTATAGAAGCGATAACATCACGTTCCCCCATAGTCAGCATTGGCGCACGTTCAAAGGTTTCCGGATCAGCTTCCTCTCGGGTGTCGCGCTTTAACATTTCATCAATTTTCCTTTTTGCTTTGGCTTCCCAGGTGGGGGTTTCACCTAGGTGACCATTCTTGATCTCCTTCTTCATGTGAGGGGCGCAAAGCCACTGTACCCATAGTCGTTCATGGGGCCCTATCTTACTTAGCTGTTCTAGCATGGCGGCCATTGGCTCGAATTTCTCTTCTTCTTTTGGGATCTTGTCATGTCCAAAATCGATGTAAGTCTTGATGGGCAAGACATCATCATCAGTACCTGCCTTAGCCTTTTTACCCATATGGAATGACATGTACTCATACTTGTCGGGATCCCAGGTAATCTCGTCTACATAATCGTGGATTTCTTCGGTTACTTCTACTCCCGGATAATAAGCATAGAGCTGTGATTCTACGGCGTTTTTGGTTCTGCGCGCTGGGACATTGATGTAGAAGTGGACTTCCCCGCCGGTCGATACCAATTCAAGGCTATATACCAGTGGGTATTTACCATCTATCCAGGACTGCATTAGGTTATCCGGAGAATTAACATTATGGATTTGGGTCAACACACCTTCCATTGCCTCTGGGGACTTGAGCACTTCTTGGGGAAGTTGGATTCTTAGCGTACTTCTACCCTGAGATAGAGCGAACTTCAACCGGACGAAGTACATCCACTTTTCGTAGGTAATAAAAAATAAAGTAAATGGCAACCACAGTGGGGTCAAAGCCACCATTACCGATACTACCGGTTGAAAGTTGATATTGAGCAGACTCAACATCTTGTACAAAAGAAAACCTGTCACGATAATCGCGAAAGGTGCAGCGATTCCGCCACCGATAAGCTTGAAGAGGTCACTCATGCTTGTCTATTGTACTATACCAAGCACCCTAAAGAATAGTTCCCTAGTCTAATTTTGTGTAAACAAAAACCAGCCAAAGTGATGGCTGGTTTTTGTATAGTTGATTCACTGTCATTACTGTATCTGTGACGACTGTCAATTTTCCTACGAGAAGTCGAGCAGGTGTCTTAGTCAGTTAAAGTGTAGGCACCATTACTAAGTCGTTTGAAGAGGTTTTGGTCTTGTAGGTTTACTATGATGGTGTTGTCTTTAACATAGCGCTCCTTTCGAACCTTATCGATAATCTCCTCCCTAGTTAATGGACCATCCTTCTCGAGAATATCACGCAAAACGTCCTTGACTACACCAGCTGAGTAACCCCATTCAGTCAGTGCGTATAACCCACGTCCTACGAGCACGAACCTTTGATCCTTAATTAACTCGTTGTGTGTGGTAGCGACGTGAGCATCATGATTGAATAACTTATTGATAGCACCAGCCACTTCTTTAAAGTGCATTGGTGAACCATGACGCTTGACGGCTAGATAGGCGTAATCACGCACTCCCTTAACCCGAACGTTTGGACTGTCGGCAGGACCCCAGTCTCCGAGCGGATTTCTACCTATTTGTTTTGAGATTAGGAGCCAGCGCTTCAACACTTCCTCATCATACTTGTCGGCTAGTTCTAGTAACTCAGTCTTAAAGCGATTGAGGATTTCATGTTCACTGATTAGCTCATCACGGTCTAGACCTCGATGGACATTAAAAAGCGCCTTTTCGACAGTGTCGGCTAGTTTCTTTTCAGTAAACCAACGATGGTTGTATTGTGGATTTTCCTTGCCACGGTAAAAGGGGTCACCAACCACTAATAAAAAGTAGAGGTGATTCCGTACCACAGGGTCGCTGGTCATTTCATCTAGAAAGACGTGTTCAGCGATAAGCCCTCCACCCATCTGATCGATAAGCTTCTGCATTTCAATAAAAAGCTCATAGTGCTTCTTATATTCATCCGATTTTTGGATTGATAGAATGCCGTAGTTCTCAATCTGCCGAACACGCTCGCGCGTAATTCCGTAAGATTGACCGATAGCTTCCAGAGTCGAGGTTTCTCCATCTAGGCCTAAGCCATAACGTTTATTTAGTACATCACGAGCTCTTTCGGGCAAAATACCCAAGAGTGACTTCGTAACTTGCTTCGGTTTAAATGTAATCATAAAATATTAATTGCTTCAAAATCCTCGAGTACGTTACCCATTTATAACATAAGTAACATATAAGGTCAAATCGAGTTTTCCTACCTTAGTTGATAATTAAACTCAGAATCCGACCGGGTACATAAACTACTTTGTCCGGCTTTCTTCCTTCAGTGTATTTTTGTATTTCTGGTTTTGCCAAAGCCAGTTCAAGTGCGGCGACTTCATCAGTGTCTGGTGAGATTTGAATATCCCCTCTTAATCTTCCATTGACCTGGACTCCGATAATAACCGACTCTTCGACTAGTAGTGAAGGATTTGCTGTCGGGTAGTTAGCTTGGTGTACGGTTGAGGTGTTGCCTTGGTGAGACCAAATCTCTTCAGATAGATGCGGTGCGAACGGTGCTAAAAGTTTAATAAAGTCGAGATAAACTGCTTGTGTTAGACCACTTTTCTCTGCCTGATTGACGAAGACCATCATTGCACTAATGGCTGTATTGAATTTAAAGGCCTCTATATCTTTACGCACTTTGTCGATGGTCTTATGTAGCAATTTTAGAGCGGTATCGCTCCCGACCTCACTAATGTGGTCACTGAGTCCGTAGACTCGTTCCAGGAAGCGTCTGATACCAGCGATACCACCAAAGTCAAACGGATAGTTGTTCCCTTCATATGGTCCCATGAAGGCTAAATACATTTTCACGGTGTCAGCTCCAACCAACTTAACTTGCTCATCTGGGTCTATTACATTGCCTTTACTCTTACTCATCTTATTACCATCAGGACCAAGAATAAGTCCGCGGTTGATACGTCTTTTATACGGTTCAGTCTCAGTTACTAGCTTTAAGTCATATAAAGCCTTCTGCCAAAAACGTGAGTACAAAAGGTGCATGGTGGTATGTTCCGCTCCACCGAAGTAGATATCAATGGGCATCCAGTCTTTTTGCTTCTTGAGGGAGGCTAAGCCTTCCTCATTCTGATTGTCTAGATAACGCAAGAAATACCAAGAAGAATCGACAAAGGTATCCATCGTTTCGACCTCAGGAGTCCAGCCAGCACCGAATATTTCTTCGGTTCTCTTTTTTAAAACTTCACTTTTAGATAACGGAGCAACTCCAGTCGGTCTAAAGTCTACATCTTCTGGCAGTATCCAGGGCAAGTGTTCTTTTGGTATAGCGTGGGCTTTACCTTCCGGATCATAAACAATCGGAATCGGTACACCCCAATAACGCTGGCGCCCAATCGACCAATCTCGAAGTCGATAAGTTGAAGTCATCCGCCCTCTGACTTTTTGTACAATTTTTTCTTTAGCTTCCTCTGAACTTAAGTAATTAAATTCTGCTGAATTATGTAGGATTCCACTTCCAGTAAATTGCTTATAATTTAAAAAATCTAACCATGCCTCTCTGTGTGAATCCCAGTTTATCAAATTAGCCACTTCTTCTTTCTTTACCCAGCGTATTTTATGTTTCCCACTTTCAATTTCTGAAGGGATTTGGGTTAAGTCATCTAATTTGACATGCAAGAAGGCACTTCGACTGAACTGGTTTTTATCTTTGCTGTGCCGATAGTGATGATTTACTTTATAGATTACTTTATCTAGGAGAATTGAGAAATTCGTAAAACCCGTCTCTTCGATAATCTCTCTTTTGGCCGCAACAGTATCTTCCTCCCCATCGGTTCCTCCGCCGACAAAGTGGACGTGTGTCCGGTCACCATCAATCTCTTCTTGTAACAAGAATAAGTTATCTGTCGGGTGCTCTATAATCAGATCGACAGCATCACGTCCAAATAACGTTTCTACAGTATCTCTAGGTGGCGAAAAAGTATCGACATGCATTGGCGCCAAGACTGGTTTGACGGTTAGGCCAAATTTCTTGGCAAAATCATGATCACGTTCATCGTGGGCTGGTACGGCCATAATGGCACCGGTACCATAAGAAGCTAAGACGTAGTCTGCAATATAGACAGGGATCTCTTCACCAGAAGCCGGGTTTGTAGCGGTAACGCCCTCAAGTTTGACTCCAGTCTTTTCCTTAGTGGCGTCTGATCGATCTTGTTCATCTATTTGTTTAGCTGTTCTAATGTAGGCTTCCACCACATCCCAATTATGGATTTTGTCTTTATTATCAATTATAAGTTTATGTTCTGGGGCTAGGACCAAGTATGTTGCCCCATAAAGAGTGTCGGGCCTAGTGGTGAAGACTGTCACTTTAGTACGATTAATCGTACTATTTTCGTCGCTCTTTTCATTTACAAAATTAAGATCAAAGTCGATCTCGGCTCCCCTACTTCGACCGATCCATTGTCTTTGTGCTTCCTTGATATGTTCAGGCCAGTTTAGATTATCTAAATCATCAACCAATCTATCCGCGTATTGCGTTATTCTGAGCATCCACTGTGGCATTTCCCTTTTCTCTATAATGTCACCCGATCGGTCACAAGTGCCATCAGGGTGTACCTGCTCATTCGCTATAACTGTGTTACAGCCCGGGCACCAGTTCACGATTCCCTTACCTCGATAAGCAAGATTATTCTCGAAGAAATGGGTGAACATCCACTGTGTCCATTTGTAGTAATCAGGATCTGTCGAATTGGTGGTTTTGTCCCATGAGAAAGCATTGCCCATACTGGTCAGTTGGTCCTTCATGTAAGCTATATTGTCATTAGTCCAATCTTTTGGATTTAGATTGCGCTTAATAGCCGCGTTCTCAGCTGGTAGGCCAAAAGCATCAAAACCCATGGGGTACAAGACTTGTTTGCCGAGCATTCGCTTATAGCGCACGTAGATGTCAGGCACTGCAAAGGCGTACCAGTGTCCAATGTGGAGATTCCCCGAAGGATATGGCCATTCGACGAGGACGTACTCCTTATCCTTAGCAGAATCTCGCTCCCCGACGTCGTAGAGACCAGCTTCTTGCCATTTTTCTTGCCATTTCTTTTCAATTTCTCCACTATCAAACTTCTTATGCATAACCATGCCCGTTAAACGAATAAGTTCTTATCAGTATGCCACGGGATAATTAAGATGTAAAAACAAAAGCCTTTCTTTACTCAAATCGGGGATGGGCTAATTATCCATTGCAGTATTCAATACCCGCTCAAAACAAACATTACCCGGACGATGTTCCCAACTATTAGGATTACTAATCAATCCTTCAGGATCGAGATAAGTGTAACGATAAGCTTCTTCGATTGAGCTGGCGTAGGCAAACTCAGCACAAAGTTCAAAACCATTAGCGGTTAAGGTGTACTTATACGCGGGCCGGTCCTCTGGAGCCGTTGGAAGTGGTGCCACTTCTAAGAGCTCGTCTAGAGAAGTTGGTAGAACGGAATTTGTCTGATGGAAACTCACTACCCTAGATTGAATGTCTTGCAAATCAGAGATTTGTCGACTATCTAGTCTTTTCTCTCGAACTTCAGCAGGTGTCTCGATATTTATAAAACCAAATACCAGAGTCACGATAACGACGAGACTGGCTCGATAAGCTGAACGAGTTGAGGTTTTCTCTTTAGTCATCCAAAATCCGAGAGAATCCTGCAAGTAGTAATAAAATGCTGGACCAACTATCAGTGCTACCGCCAGAGCTTTGAGTATGAACCGAGTAGTCAGCTCCCCTTCAAGAAAGGCCATAATAATAGCCACCAGATCCCCCAGTAGTACGCCTCCACCGACTATTAGCGACAAGTATATCAACCATTTAGTCAAAGTCAGGTATTTCCCATCAGTTTCTTTACGTCTACTTTGATTTACGAGTCTAGTCAGTGTCAGATAGGTAGGAAAAAAGACCAATACCATGGCTAAGCCAAGTCTGATACTTGAAGAAGCACTTTCTATCGCCCAACTCCCTTCAATAGCATCAGGATAAATGATATTAATCACTCCAAAAATAAGCACTAGTAAAAAAGTTAATGATAAATATAGACTAATGAGCGAACCTAGTTGTAAAGCAAAATGCTTGGCTGTGTTATTTTCCATATGTTTAATTATACTCCTCATCATTCAAAAAAGTAACGTTTCTCTGCTAACCTCGCCTTGGCCTAGTTTTTGTAAATTGTGTATAATGCAGTCCTATGAAACCAGAAGATTTGAAAAGTGCACCGAAGATGTTTTGTGAGAGTATCAGTGTTGGCTATACACCAGAGTACTTTGTGATGGCTCTGAGCTCTGGTTCTCAAGCTAGTATTTACTCACTCACCCCACAGCACCTTAAGCGTCTTAGAGAGTATCTGAGTCATCAGATCAGTGAATACGAGAAGGAACATGGCGAAATAAAAGCTGATTGGAATCCAAATGTCGTCAGTCCAGTTCAAAGGATGAACCCACCGAGTGAGTTGAGCTAAAAAAACAACCACCGGCCTAAGGTTCGGTGGTTTTTCATCATCTTCAAATGAGCGTCTCACCAGCGAAGCAGACATAGCTGATACCTGTTAGTTCTGACCGCGTAAGCATGTGGCGTGAATAGCGAGGCAGATGTTTTTATTACCTTGTGCCCTAAAGTACTGTTCGTAATAGAAAGGTACGGCGTTTACTCAAAACATACACTCCGGTTAAAGCCGGAGGTTTTTTAGGATAATATTGAAACCCCACTGGTGTGAGGTCTCTGACCAAACATCTGCAAGACTATTGTCTCACATTTAACAAGACCTCCTTTACTGCTGTTGGTACTTCAAAATGAACTTTGCGAAGATTCCCAACCATCACAACTGTTCTCACTACCAACGTCTTGGGAGTAAATTTTCCGAGGAACTGATGCAACATGGCGTCATGGTACGGATGCCCTATTGTTGCCAATTTATCAGCGAGGGTAGGAACACTTACTGGCTCAGCAAATGTAGCTAAGCATCTCAACACCAATAGTTCATTTGGATAAACAACATGACCACAAACGTCTACGGCCCCTCTGTTTTTTCTGGACATAGCGCAATGTCTCCTAAAAGCTTGAGGATTATAAATTAACACGTCTGAAATAGATTAACAATATCACTAAATCCTAAACTCAATCACGTCCCCGTCTTTCACAATATAGTCCTTACCTTCTGTCCGAAGTTTACCTAGTTCGCGAGCTTTAGCTATTGAACCGGAATTTACTAAGTCATTAAACGACACTACTTGAGCTCTAATATACTTTTTCTCAAAATCGGTATGAATAGCGGCGGCTGCTTTGGGCCCTGTAGACCCCACTGGCACGGTCCAAGCCCTGGTCTCCATTTCACCTGTTGTCAGATAGCTCATTAGACCTAGGCGGTGGTAGCAAGCACGAATTAGACTCTCCACCCCACTATCTTGCGCTCCGTATTCACGCCTGAATTCATTTTTCTCTTCGTTACTCAAATCCTTTAGTTCAAGTTCCATGCCAGCATCTACTACTACATACTCAGCGCCGGTTGATTCAAAGAATTCCAGGAGTCTTTGCCATCTTTCGTCATTTTGTTCGTCTAAATTAAAAGCATCAGTTTTTTTGTTGCAGACATACAAAAAAGCCTTCATGGTCAGTAGATGTATGTTTTTTATAAGTCTATTTTCATCCTCATTCATCTCTAGACTATTGGCCAACTTGCCATTTTCTAGATGCGGAAGCATTCGCTTCAAAAGTTCGTATTCTTTTGTACTGTCTTTATCACCTCGCTTTACTTCCCTTTCCAGATTACTTAATCTTTTAGCTACTGTCTCTGCATCTGCCAATATCAGTTCGAGATTAATCACTTCGATGTCGGATAGAGGATCTACCCCGCCTGTAACGTGATGAACGTCGGAATCCTCAAAAATACGTACTACTTCAGCGATCATGTCGGTCTCACGAATGTTAGCTAGAAACTTATTTCCCAAACCTTCTCCGGCTGAAGCACCTGCAACTAATCCGGCAATGTCTACGAACTCGATGACTGCAGGGATAACTTCTTTTGAGCCGGATAATTCTGCTAAAGTGCTGAGTCTTCCGTCTGGGACAGGTACGATACCGACAGCGGGGTCGATTGTGGCGAAAGGATAGTTAGCGATCAAGACTTCATTTTTAGTTAATGCCGAAAATAATGTAGATTTCCCTACATTAGGCAGACCAACTATTCCAACAGATAAAGACATAAAGAATTCAAGGCTAAAGAGACAGTAATGAAAGGAAGCTTAGCAGATAATCATTAAAAGGCAATTCAATATAGACTACCCTTCTAACAGGTAGCGCTTTGATAAAGCTGTTTGTAACCTTAAAAGAGGAGATTTAGTAGTGTTATTATATTGTTATGGCGAACTTGAGATTACTTCTGGTTCAAAATCAAAATAACTTGGATAAGTTAAGAATCCGAGCTAAGTGTCTTTCTGGCTATCTGGCCAGAACAGAGTCCGATACCCATCGACAGTACGGACCTTACTCGACCTATTGGGACGAATGGCTTGAACTGACAACTTCAATTATGGATGATGTCTCTTCAGACCTCGAAGCTAGTCGGGTATTTGTGGCAGAGCTGCGTGAGTTCATAATCTGCTTAGAGGAGACCAAGTCTCCCTCCAGAGTCTTGAAACGAAGGGAGGCGGAGATGAGTAGTTTAGCAAAAGAAGCTCTAGAGGTTCAACTCGATATGCTTAGTATGGCGGACCGGAGAATCATAGAGCACAAGGAATTTACTCATAAGTTACTTTTAGTCGAAGCTATTGATAATTTAAATGAGGAGTAATCAACCACACTAGTTTGAACCTAATTCCTGCTATAGTTAACTTATGAATAAATACCCACGCTTGGTACTTGGTGTGTCTTTGATTTCTCTCATGCTTGGCTTGGCAGTTTTTTTGCTTCTTATATTTATACACAACTCAGATATCAGCTCATTGGTTTATAACAAAAAGATTGAACAGACGACATCGACGAAGGTAGATGCTGTCGAACGTTTTCCTGTTAGTGTAAATCCAAAGACAAAGAATATTGAGGAGAACCCAGTGGTCGATTGGTACGTCGGTGAACATCTATCAATCAATATTGACCACAAGCGCAAGGCTAACTTTATAGATAGGATTTTGGCAACCCTAGCTGAATCAAGATTGTTTCAACAACTGGCTTCGTCTATCTCACGCATCGTCGTTATCTACCCTGGTGAGAGGCGAGAAGAAGTGGTGAAGCATATCGGTGACATACTAGGTTGGACTGAGGCTGAGCGACTTGAGTTTTCGATACTAGTCACCACATCAGTACCTGCTCTTGATGAAGGTAAATTCTTTCCAGGTAAGTATACGCTTGAGCGTTTAGCCAAACCTGAAGTAGTGGCCGAAGTTTTGAATAATCAATTCACCAACGAAGTCTATGCTAGGTACGACAGTCAAGTGGCTTCAATCGTACCTATCGGCGACGCTATCACCATCGCCTCTCTCTTAGAGCGCGAAGCCTACAACTTTACTGATATGCGCATTATCTCCGGTATAATCTGGAACCGATTATTTATCAATATGCCTTTACAGCTTGACGCCACACTGCAGTACGTCAAAGGCAGTCGTACCAGTGAAAATAAATGGTGGCCAGCAGTGAATCCGGCCGATAAGTTTCTAGAGTCGCCTTATAATACCTACCAGGAAGTCGGTCTACCTCCAGGACCTATTGCCAGTCCGTCACTTGAAGCTATTGTCGCTGCATTAAATCCAGTGAAGACGGACTGCTTGTTCTACTTCCATGCTACTGACGGGACATTTTATTGTTCACCAACTTACGAAGGTCACGTAACCTTACTAAAACAAGTCTACGGCCGTGGGTCATAACCCAACTTATTATCCTATCTAGTCTTAAAAATGTGAAAGGCCGGTGCGAATAAATCCGCATCGGCCATTTGTTAGCAATTCTGATAGAGGTCGAACCCTTTGTTAGGGTCGCCGGCGGGTGCATTTCTGCTTAGGGGCTGGTCATACCTCTCTGTCCAGCTTCTGAGGTAGCTAGTGCCCAGTCGCTGATGACATCGGCGGGTGTAGTTCCAAGTCCCTTTACCGTTATAAGTATTAACCCGCTGGGAAACCTCACACCACGGTCTTTCGTCAATGAA
>JACCDV011122018.1_pt1 | contig 40278 bp, 40 predicted proteins | sample 7446131 | NCBI WGS metagenome assembly JACCDV01 (sample SAMN15323448, study PRJNA562643) | freshwater metagenome | isolation source: river surface water | place: USA:Blue River Watershed | collected 2017-08-17
CATCAAGAAGCGTGTTGGTCTCCATGGAGGACTCCGTATCCATCAAAAACAACCAATGATCGAAGAGTTCCTACGAGGCGAGTGAGCAGTGTTTCAGCCCAGAAAATTGTCCACTACGCCGAAAAAACGAGTGTCAGAGGACGCAATTCATACGTATAGCAATGTGGATCTGTTCCCTCTTCATGTTGTTGAATTCTTAATTCAAGATTATTGGTGACACCAGTGTAGTAGCTGCCATTGCTACACTGGAGAATGTAGACCCAAAACTTTCGGGGACTTTGCATGGCTTACCATCGTATCATGCAGAACAAGTCCTTCGATACGATCAATCCTTTTCTCTTTTGGAGACAAGCCCCAAAAGAGAAAAGGTGATCACTCAGGATGACATCTCTACTGCGCCGTCTCCACGATGCGCCGCTCCCGGATCACGTTAACCTTGATGACGCCGGGGTACGTAAGCTCGGCCTGGATCTTCTCCGCGATATCCTTCGCAAGCTTTCGCTGCGAAAGATCGTCGATCTGATCGGCATCGACGAACACACGCACTTCGCGTCCGGCGCTGATCGCATATGCTTTCTGCACGCCTGGGAACGATCGCGCAGTCTCTTCCAGTTCCTTGAGGCGTTGGACATAGGCCTCCATGGATTCGCGACGCGCGCCGGGCCTCGATCCGCTGATCGCATCGGCAGCTGCGACGACGAACGCCTCCGGTGTCTCCATCGGAATATCTTCGTGGTGCGCCGCAACGCAATGGATCACTTCCGGGCGAATCTTGTACCTGCGGCAGATCTCGACGCCGATCTCGACGTGCGTACCCTTTACCTCGTGATCGAGCGCCTTGCCGATATCGTGGAGGAGACATCCTTCCACAACTACCGAGACATCCGCGCCGATTTCTTCCGCCAGCATGCGGCCGAGGTTCGCCATTTCGACCGAGTGCTTCAGCACGTTTTGTCCGTAGCTCGTGCGGAAGCGGAGGCGTCCGATGATCTTGATCAAATCCGGGTGGTAGCCCTTGATGCCGAGCTCCTCGCACGCGCGCTCTCCGAACTGCACCATCATCTTTCCAACTTCTTTCTTCTGTTTCTCCACCTCCTCTTCGATACGGGCCGGTTGGATACGGCCATCCTGAATCAGCTTTTCGATCGCGCGCTTTGCAACATAGCGACGCACGAGGTCGTATCCAGTGATCACGATGGCATCGGGGGTGTCGTCGATGATGACATCGACGCCCGTTGCGCGCTCGAATGAGGTGATATTTCTTCCTTCTTTTCCGATGATGCGTCCCTTCAGGTCGTCACTCGGGAGCTGCACCACGGTCGCCGTGGATTCGGACGTGACTTCCGAGGCGTAGCGCTGCATGGCCTGCGACAGAAGATCTTTTGCATGTTCCTCCACATCGCGCTCTGCGTTCTGTCGGAGGAGATCCACCTGCTTTGCAAAGTATTCGCTAAACTCCTGCTCCAACGCCGCCATTAGCTGTTCTTTGGCTTGCTCTTCGGATAATTTGGCCACGCCCTGGAGCGCCGTGCGGTGCGTTTCCGCGGCCACGCTCAGTTCTTTTTTCAGGGAATCGACGGCTTCGTTCTTCTTCTGCAGCGTGACCCGTTCATCTTTCACCTCCTGTTCGTTCTTCTTTACGTCTTTCTCCCACTGCTCAAGCCGCGCGGATTCTTTCTCCAGCACGATCTGCTCCTCGCGTGCGGCAAGCTTTGCCTCAGTAAGGATTTCTTTGGCCTTTGCTTTCGCTTCGGCCTCGGCTGTTTTTACTTCTCCTTTCGCAGTTGCAACTTTCGATAGTAAAGATTGCAGCTCCTTCTCCTCCGCTCTGATCCTCTCCTGGAGTTTTTGGCTGATCTTCTCACCGCTTCCGCGTGAGCGTGCAACGGTAAATCCAACTCCGAGTCCGAGGAGGAGCGTAATTCCGGCAATGATGTATTCCATGGTTCATGGGGGTCAGGGATAGAGATCCAGTCACTTTGGAGGGTGGAACCCTCCCTGACAAACGCCGTTTATGATCTTATTCGAAGAGCTATAAGAGATTCAAAGAAGAAGAGTGGGGCGATAATTGAAAGCAAATAGTGAGAAAGTGACTGGTTGATGGGAGCAGTATACAGCGAACCTTCCCTTCTGACGATGCACCGAAAGTGGCTTTCGGCTGCGATGCTATAAATGCAATGCCGAGAACATCGCTGTAGAGAGCCTTAATTTGAAGTTGCGTGATCGTAGGATTATAGTGGAAGAGATTATTCCGGGAGGCAGACAGGTCAATTTTCCATTACACTTGATCCCTTTATGTCGAGATACAGTGCCATCCTCGTGGCAGTGTGTTTGGCGTGCGCGCCGATGGCATCCGCGGGCGCGAAGATCGTTATTTCGGAACTCCTGTGGAGCGGGAGTGATCTTTCCAGTGCCGATGAATGGATCGAACTCACGAATATCGGATCAGGAACGATCTCGCTCAGCGGATGGACACTCACGAAAATCTCCGGAGGACTCGAAGAAGAGATGTTGATGCTTCCTGCAAACGCCGCAGTTGGATCCAGCGGATTTTTCCTGATCGCGAACAACGATGAATCTTCTTCGCGACTTTCAAGAGAACCCGATCTCGTGGATGCCTCGGTAAGTTTGGCGAATACCCAACTCCTCATTCGTCTCTACGATCAAAGCGGATCGTTGGTCGATGCTGCAGATGATGGGGTGGGTGCTCCTTTTGCAGGATTGAACGGAGCAACGAAAGCATCGATGGAGCGGATCGATCTCAGCGGATCCGGGCAGATGAAAACAAACTGGCAGACGGCATTTACATTCTGGAATTTTGATGACGGAGCACCGCTCTTTGGAACTCCAAAAGCGCAGAACGGAACCGGTCCTTCGATCGACACATTTCCGCCAAGGGAAGCGACGAATTTCGCAGCGGAGATTGCTGCCGAAACATCCACGGGCTCCGTAGGGGCACGGCATTCCGTGCCCCTACAAATTTCCTGGACTCCGAGCACCTCGCTCGATCTCGAATCGCAAACGCTCCGCTGGAACGGAACGGGGATCACGCTTTCAAAAAGCGCGACGGGGCTCACGCTTTCAGGCATCGGCACGGGCGTGACCTTCACGCTCCGCTCAACGGATGTCCTCGGCAATACATCAACCGGCATTACGACCGTCTCCCGGGAATTTCCGAATGTGAAAATTACGGAAGTGCTCGCAAATCCAGCTGGAAATGATGATGAAGAATGGATCGAAATCGGAAATTTGGGGAAAGAAGCTGTGGATGTCTCCGGATGGATTTTGGACGAGGGAAATTCCTCGGGCGATTTTAGAATCCCCTCTCCCTTCATTCTTTTACCACTTGAGCATCGCATGTTTCCAAAATCTCAGACAAATCTTCCGCTCACGAATGATGGTGAGATGCTCAGTGTGAAACGCGGATCGACCGTGATGGATGTGTGGTCCTACATCGAGACTGCGGAAGAAGTGAGTTACGGGCGTCGTACAGATGATTCTTCCTTCTTTCAGGCATTCTGCGTTCCAACGCCGAATAAGCAGAATGACATCATTCTGCCAGAACCCATCATCACGATTCAGAAGGGCAGTCTTTCGGGAGAGAGGTCTGTGAGCGTGAACCTGATCGCGGAAGTCCTCACGGGTTCCACCGCGCACGCATCCTGCGAGTGGAACTATGGCGACGGATTTACATCGGCAAGTTGCAATCCCCCTTCGCATACCTTTGAAAAGGAGGGCACATACGAGATCCGACTCACGTACCGTGATTTCTGCGGGAATCAAATCGATCGAAATGTCACCGCTTCGGTCACGGCCCCTTCGGACTCTTCCAAAAAATCTTCCGGGCAAGGAGGTGGAACGCAGGGCGGGGGTGGCGAGAGTGGGAATCGCACCTCGTGCACTCCCACGAATTTTGAGGGAGTGAGAATCAGTGAATTCATTCCAGACCCGACGGAAAAAGATGAAGTTGGAGAATGGATAGAACTGGAAAATATGATGGAAGAAAATGTTTCGCTCTGCGGATGGGAGCTGGATGATGCCGATGGCGGCAGCAAGCCATTCATTCTCGATACGTTTGTAATGCCGCCAAAGGAATTCTTACTCCTTGAACGAAGCGTGACGAAGATCGCGCTCAATAACAGTGATGATTCCGCTCGTCTCTTCAAGCCCGGCGGGGATCTGATCGAGGAAATCTCTTACGGAAAAAGTGAAGAGGGAGAAAGTTACGCTCTCCGGAGCGACGGAATTTTTGTCTGGACTCCATTTTTGACTCCGGGATCTTCGAACCGTTTTCGGGAAGTAACCCGGCGATCCGAAGATGAAACGGTGATCGTGTCGGCGGTTCTTCCGAATCCGGATGGTACTGATGAAGGAAACGAATGGATCGAACTGACGAATGTGGGGGCGAGTTCCATTGATCTCACAGGATGGAGCCTTTCCAATCGGAAGGGAAAGTCCTACGAGATCAAAAATGTACTCCTTGCCCCAGGGGAAACCCGCCGCTTTGGGAGCAATCTGACGGAGATCACGCTCACGAACACGGAAGATGATGCAAGGCTCATGGATTCCCAAGGCAATATCGTTTCGTTCCTCAACTGGCTCGATGCAATTTCCGGCAGAATCTACCGCCCGTCCGTTGCCGGGAAAAAGGTGACTGCCAGAGTGATCAGCGTGATCGATGGAGATACCATCGATGTGGATATCAATGGAAAGAAAGAGCGTGTCCGCATGATCGGCATCGATACGCCGGAAACCGTCCATCCAAAAAAGGCAGTGGAAAAATTCGGGATACAAGCGAGTGATTTTACGAAGAAGATGCTCACGGGAAAAACGGTGATATTGGAGTTCGGCGACGAGGAGCGCGACAAGTACGATCGACTTCTCGCGTACGTGATCCTTGATGGCGTGAACTTTAACGGAGAATTGATTCGTAGAGGTTTTGCGTATGCGTATCTCCGATTCCCCTTCTCACTCTCCTCGCTCTTTAGCATCTACGAAGAGGAGGCAAGGAAAGCAAAGATCGGCCTGTGGGCGGATCCCGAGGCGGAGGCGTTCGTTCTCGAAACAAAAGAAGATGTCGAAGAAGAAAAAATACAAGAGAGAGCAATGACAGGATCTGGCTCCACGGCATCGGGGTCAACTCTCTCCGGTTCTACGCTGCTTGCAGCTGAAGATGAACTCGTAGGGGCAAGGCATGCCTTGCCCCTACGCGACAATCCATTTTCAGAGATCATGAGCAATCCCCCGAAAGAAGGCCATCTCCATGATCTCGGCGAATACATCGAGCTGTGGAATCCGACCGATGATGTTGTGACTCTAGAAAGCTGGATTCTGGATGATAATCCAGAGGGAAGCAGCAAACCGAAGAAATTAAGTGATGTATATATCATCAGGCCACAGAGTTACATCCTTCTCTGCAAAGGAGAAGAGTGCGATCTGCCACTGTCGATCTCGCTCAATAACGATGGAGAAGAGCTCTCGCTCACCTCGCCCGATGGCTTGCTCCGCTTCTCTGTGACGTATCCGGAAATGGATCGAGGAGAAGCGTATGCATTCAAAGATGGCTGGTGTCATTCAACGATGGCGACACCTGATAAAGAAAATTTCTGCTCGACCACAATTGAAGCCTCAAAAAAAGACGATACAGCGTGTAGGGGCAAGGCATGCCTTGCCCCTACAAAAATGCCAAAACTGAGCACAGATCCGCTGCCTGGCCTCCGCACAAAATATCGAAATATCATCGCCGAAGAACCAAGTGGTGAACTGAAAAAAGCACTCCATCCACTTCTTGCGGAAATAAACGAATCTCACTCCTCGTCGATGCGTGATGTCTCCGCGCCATTTTCTGATTTTCTCATGCGCCTCATTACTCTTGGCACAATCTTTATCCTCTCCGTTCTCCTCACCGCTTTTGCGCGCAGGAAAGCTGCATTCTCCACACTCGTAAAACCTCTCAATTTCCGCTATAATAATGGGATTTCCTGAACAAAAATTTCGTGAAAACAAATATCTACAAACCAAAACTGTATCCGGCCACCGTCGTCCTCGCCTCACTGATTCTCAGTGTCGTCTCGCCGGTGTATGCCGCGGAGACCTGGGTCTACGAGGAGCGCAACGTTATCATCACCGCGTATTACTCGCCGGAGCCAAATCAGAAAAAGTATTATCTGGGAAGTTTTGATGCGGATATCACCTTCAACGGCCAGGGCATTCAAGGCGCGGATGGCACGCTGGTGTACCCGGGAATGATCGCGGCACCTTCGACGTTACCGTTTGGAACTCGTGTCAAAATTCCCAAACTCGACATCGTGGGAACCGTACATGACCGCGGAGGCAGAATCGTAGAGGGAGAAGATGGAACGATCCGGATCGATCTCTGGATGGGAAAAGGAGAGGAGGGGTTGGCACGGGCAATTAACTTCGGCGTGCAAAAGCACACGGCCAATGTCTACATTCCGCAGAATATCGATGTGCCGGATGAAAAATTCAACCTCCTTGCCTTTTCCGCCCCCGCTACGGTTCTCAAAAATCTTCCGAGCGAAGCACAATCGCTCGTCATCGAAAAAGAAAGCCCCCGCTACGGAGATACGAGCATCACTGTTACCTCCGTTCAGAGCGCTCTCAAGAATTTTGATTACTTTGAACACCCGATAACGACCTATTTTGGCGATGTCACGAAAGCAGCTCTCCAGAGCTTCCAGCGCGATGCAGTAATCGCAGGAGAAGGCGATATCGCCGATCAAGCAACGCGCGCGGCGCTTGCGGCTCACACAGAACTAAAAAACAAAATATCAGAACCGGATCTGGACGAAGAGTACCTCCTCCAGGGAGCCGATGGTCGGTCAGTACGGATTCTGCAGCGCATGCTAAAACTCCTTGGAAAATACGATGGAGAAATCGATGGCATCTACAATCAGGAGATTATGAGCATCGTCTACAAATTCCAGAAAGAAAAAGGAGTCATTTCCTCTCCAACGGAAAGCGGTGCCGGAGTCGTAGGGCCGCAGACGCGCCGTGCGCTTTTGACGGAATGGCGCCAATACCGCATCGATAAGCGCGGCGGAGCCGAAGAAGTGGTTGCAACTCTGTGGTAGAAAGCACCTCGTATGCATTGATATCCGCGGCATCCTGTCGGATACTTCTTCCATGCGTCGCATGACGATGGTCCTCCTTTTTCTCGTGCTCATTCCCTCTGCCGCGCTCGCTGAAGAATTCGTGACGCGCGCGGAAGGTTTTCATTTTCTCTGGGAACCGCTCAAGCGCCCTGCCGAAGAAACATCGGAGCGTCCTTTTTCGGATGTTCCGGAATCAAATCCGAATTATCTCGTTCTTACCTTCGCAAAGGCACGCGGCATTCTGGACGATGGATCTGAATTTTACCCCGATGAACCGTTACGATTGAATGATGCGCTCGTCTGGCTCTTCCGGACCCGGAACGTCGCCGCTCCCGACGACGTGAATTATCAAACGGTGCAGGAACTCGTGGAGCGGTATTCCCTCCTCCTGCCGGAGGGGGCTAGTGCCGGAGAACGATCGGAACCGGTCGCTCAAAACACCCTTTCTGCGCTTGGAGAAGCGCTCGATCGGGCGCTCCGGGAGGAAGTGCATTCGATCAGCTTCTACAGTGACGAATTCGCGGGGGATCACACGGCCTTTGGCGAAGTGTTCGATCCGAACGCTCTCACCGCCGCTCACAAAACATTCCCGTTGAATACGCTCGTGAAAGTGACGAATCAGGATAACGGAAAAAATGTGGTTGTTCGCGTGAACGATCGAGGACCGTTCGTGCCCGGCCGTTCGATGGATCTTGCGCGCGCCGCGTTCGAACGTATCAGCAATCTTTCGAGTGGCGTGCTGCATAATGTCACACTGGAGAGACTTGGAAGCGCGGACGTGGTGAATGCCTGTCCGAGCGTTCGCTACCAGCGGCGTCTTGGAGCGACCCTCCTCTCGCCCGGCATCCCGAACGTCGCGGAGATTGGCTCCTCGCTCACGCTCACAGCCGATCGAAGCTTTCGCCTTCTTCAAATGAGGAAACCGGGCGCGCCACCCAAGAGATCAAAGGAATGGACAAATGAACTTTTGATCTCCTTCGATACGGAAGGGATCTATACCTTCGTTCTGCACGAGGACGGGGGAAGTCGCAGACGCTTCCGGACACGGGTCACTCAAAAGTGTGAGCTCTAGAGCGGCTGTTTTTTTGGAATGCCTACCGCACGCGGAAACTCGCGAGTGAGAGTCGCGGTCTTCTTAAAGAAGAGAAGCTGTCTCTTTCCCCAATCTCCCGGGAGCACATATTCGCTCCGTCCCGTGAGTCTAGCCTTCAGCTGCATCCTCGCCTGAATGGAGGCCACGAGTTCTTCTTCGATGGAAAGGCTTTTGTAGCAGATCATGTCCCCGCCGACGCGTGCAAACGGGCTCATGAATTCAAGGAGAGTGGAAAGTGATGCCACGGCACGCGAGAGTACGACATCGAATTGCTCACGATAGAGCGGATCATGACCAAGCGACTCCGCTCTGCCAACGATGAGCTCGACATTCGGGATATTCATTTTGTTAATGATGCGATGAACGGCATCGATTTTCTTCTTTGTTGCATCAAGACCCGTAAATGTCACTTCCGGGAATAAAAGTGCGATCGGGAGAAGGGGGAACCCTCCTCCCGTGCCGATATCGAGCACTTTCATCCCTCTCTTTAATTCCATCGGCCCAATGCCAAGAACGGAGTCGAGCACGTTCCCCACCCAGCACTGTTCCTCCTGCCTGTAGGCGGAGAGGTTAAGCTTCTTATTCTCCGCAAGGAAGTTTTTCATAAGTTCCCGGAGCAGCCGCTCGTGGTCCATGCTTATTTCTATGGCGTGATGCTACGGAGTATGGTTCCATACGGTCAAGATGAGTGACATCCTGACCCTGCTCAAGAAAGCGAACGCGCTGATCACGGATGATCATTTGGTGTACACCTCGGGAAAACATGGGAGCGTGTACATCAACAAGGATGCGCTCTACCCCCACACGGAGATGGCATCGGAAGTCGGGAGGATGTTCGCGGAGAAATATAAGGACGCGGGAGTGGAAGTCGTCGTGGGACCCATGCTCGGGGGCATCATTCTCTCGCAGTGGACTGCGTACCATCTTTCCAAGATGACAGGGAGAGAGGTGCTCTCGGTCTATACGGAGAAGGATGCCGAGAGTAATCAGATCTTCTCCCGGCGCCGCTACGATCGGCATGTGAAGGGGAAGAAGACTTTAATCGTGGAGGACATCACGAACACGGGCGGTTCCGCAAAGAAGGTGGTGGATACGGTGAAGGCGGCGGGCGGCATCGTCGTTGCACTCGCCGTGATGGTGAATCGGGATCCAAAGAACATCACCTCCGAAACGATGGGTGCGCCGTTCGATTCACTCGGGGTCTTACCCGCGGAAGCATTCGAGGAAGCGGAGTGTCCGCTGTGCAAAAAGGGTATCCCGGTGAATACCGAGGTGGGACATGGGAAAGAGTTCCTCAAAAAACAAAAATAACAGTTGATGCGCTGGTCATTATCAGCGATCATATTGCCTTATGTCTAAGTATCAAGGCCGCCTGTCGACCAATTCCTATCCCCCCCTCGAGATAGAACAGAACGATGTGATTGAATTCCATCGTGATAAATTAGATGCGCCTCTCATAGAAATCCTCGAGGCAACCCAGAGCTCCGTTTTTCTTGTTGTTGCCATGGGAGATGAAATAGAACTCAAACCGACGAGTGCTTCGACTGTGGCTCCTTATCCCACAAGCGAGAGCATGTTCGTACAGCCACAAGATATCAACCTCCGCACTGCTACACGACTCGGCAAATGGAGTCCTTACCGTGTCGATGCTCCTGCGATTCTTGATAGAACAGAATGACTCCGAGGAAATAATTATCAATACTTCTTCTGCTCAGGAGAATCGAAATACGGTTCAACTTCTTTGGTAATTCTTGCTGCTTCATTACCAACCTTATCAGCAAAATCCCCGAAATTTTTCGTAGCAGAATCTAGCCATGATGAATCATTCGAATGATCTGGGGATTTGTCTGGCTGAGAAGATCTCTCGTCATGCAGTGGGGAACCAAGTGTTGTGCAACCATCGGATCGACAGCCAACCCAAGCAAGTACCGTAAGAAGCGCAACCGCCCCGGTGTTCCGGAAAACACGCTTCGTATAATCACCAAAAGGTTCTTTTTGACGACGCTTGAACGCTGTTCTCCATACCATAGAAGCAAAGTTACCTGTTCCTTCGATCACGGCACCTGCAACTTTTCCGCCAACCTTAGCAACTGCAGGCACCGCGGCATCCACAAATCTTCCTGCATCATCGCCTCGTTGCGCAGATTTTTTATCAGAATGACTGCCCCCTTGTCCGTCCTCACTCTCCCCTGAAGCTTTTCTCGTAGGCCTATTTCGTGATCCGAACAATCCACCTAAACCTATGTTTCCCAAAAGATCTTTAAAGTTACTTCGAACAAGATCTCCCGTTGTAGTTATCTTCGGTTGAGAAAAGTCTTGCCCTTGAGTTGTTGCATCATCTCGAAGGGCTTCGAAATCGAAACGGAATTGATCTCCATCGCTATCAAATCCTCCAGAATCGTTTGTTCCGAAGAAATCAAAATCATCATCAGGACCCGGCATGAGAATATTATATCATATTAATATTTATTTGCAATCAATGAGATTGCCAGAAATAGCCATTCAGATTGCCTGATTGTTCTCTTCCATTTTTTCGCAAGATTTCCCCTGCCGGACTATGTAGGACGATGAATAAGTCGAATTTATAGTGGTGCCCGCGGCAGGAATTGAACCCACGACCTCCTGGTCCGAAGCCAGGCGCTCTATCCAACTGAGCTACGCGGGCAGGCATTTGAGAGAGTGAAAGATCGATATCCAACTGCTTGCCGGCCGTAGTCCGCCTAGGCGGACGAAGGCTGGAGCTACGGAGGCACGACATCGATCTTATCATGGTATCCTTTTCCCATGTCCTTCGATGACGAGAAAAAGAGGAAAGCGCTGGCAGCGAAGGAGAGTCCTTCGTCGCAAGATGCTTTGCAAGGCAAAGGCGAAATAGAGAAATTGAAGATGGAAATTGAACGAACGAAGAGAGAAGAAGGATCGGCGCAAGACCGGCAAACTCTCATAAAAAATATCGAGGACCAGAAGCAGAAGAGCGCTCCCGTTCGGAACGAGAAAAAGGAGATTTCGAGCGCGAATACCAAACCGGGCGACACCAAGGAATTTTCGGAAAAACAGAGAGTGCGCCAGGAAGAAATCGAAAAAACGCTCCAGCAAGCCCCGGAACAGGGATCAGAGGCGGCAAGTTGAGTAGAGAAATCTTCCGTCATCTCACGCTCAAGATCTTGGTTTTTTGGCTTAGATATGGTAAAATCAAGAGATTTAAGTCCTCACACCAAACACAAAAAAATCTGTGGCACATCACACACTCATGTTCGGATGGGAATTCCCGCCAAAGCATCTCGGCGGGCTGGGTGTTGCGTGCCAGGGACTCGTTCGCGGGCTTCTGAAACACGGAACAAAAGTGACTCTCGTTCTTCCTCACGGCGATGCGGAAGTGGACAACGAAGTCACGCTCAAATGCCCCACGGAAAATCAGCTCCGCGAAATCCGTGTTCGAAGCAAGCTGCAACCGTACGACTCGCCGGAACTGTATCGGGAACGGATGCAAACAGCCGAAAGCGGTACGCCGAGAACCGGCATCAATCTCTACGGACGCAATTTAGGGGCAGCAGTATGGGAGTTTCAGGAACTCGCGGTGGAACTTACGAAGGAGGCAAATCCCGATGTTGTGCATACCCACGACTGGATGACATTTGGAGCGGGAAAACGCGCCGCAAAGTACCATCGGATCCCTCTCGTCGCGCAGATACACGCGACCGAACTTGATCGCACCCACAATCATCCGAATGAATGGATTTATCACGAGGAACGGAAAGGACTTCTCGCCGCCGATCACATCATCACCGTCAGCGATTACACAAAACAAATTCTCATCCGTGAATATGGAATCAGCAGCGACAAAATCAACGTGGTGCATAACGGCGCGCCATTCAGTTACGCATCGGATATTCCGACACAATCGATCACAACGCTGCAGGAGAAACACCCCATGGTGCTCTTCATCGGACGACTGACCGTACAGAAAGGTCCATTCCACTTCCTGGAAGCGGCGCGACAGGTGCACGAGCATGAGCCGGATGCTCGCTTTGTCCTTGCGGGGGATGGGTATCTCCTCACCGAGCTCGTTGATCGGGCACTCTGCATGGGACTCGCGGATTCCGTGATCTTCGCGGGAAAAGTATCGCACACGGAAGCAAAGCATCTCTATGCGCAGGCACGATGCTTCGTGATGCCCTCCACTTCGGAACCGTTCGGTCTCGTGGCATTGGAAGCGATCGCGCACGGAACGCCGGTGATTCTGAGCAAACAGTCGGGTGTTCGCGAAGTGATCCCCCACTCTCTCCAGGTGGATTTCTGGGATACCGAGAAGCTCGCAGATTGCATCCTCACCGTTCTGCGGGAGGAACCGCTCGCGATGCAACTTATGTCCGAAGCTCCGCGCATTCTCTCGCGCCTTTCGTGGGAAAACCAAGCCGCCAAAATCCTCTCGGTCTACGACAAAGCGAGATCCATTCACATCTGATACACGTTCATGACACCTCCCTTCATCAGTTTCTACTTCCGACCTCCGCAGGAGGTCGCCGGCCGTAGCTCCGCCAAAGCGGAGCGAAGGCTGGCACCTCCGATGAACCTCTCCTGCTACGGTCGGCGAGATTGCCTATCTATTTCTATCCTTCGATCTTAGTGGCACCATTTATTTCATTTTATTTCCAGGTCCATCAGCCCTATAGGCTGCGGGACTTGAGGATCTCCGAACTTGGTCGGGAGGGACTTTCCTATTTCGACCACGAGAAGAATTATACGATCTTCCGGAAAGTCGCGGAGAAGTGTTATCTGCCGGCAAATTGCATGATGTTGGAGCTCCTGAACAAGCACAAAAATTTCTCGATTGCCTACTCGCTCTCGGGAGTGTTCCTGGAACAGTGCGAGGAGTACGGACCGGACGTCCTGGATTCATTTCGGGCGCTCGCGAAAACGGGAAGAGTGGAATTCCTGGCGGAGACGTATTACCACTCGTTAAGTTCGCTCGTGTCGCTTTCGGAGTTCTGCGAACAAATTGAGAAACACGTTGCAAAAATTGCAACGCTCTTCGATCAAAAGCCAAACGTTTTCCGCAATACCGAACTCGTCTTTAGTAACGAAATCGCCGAAATCGCGAGACTCCTTGGATTCACCGGGATTCTTGCGGAAGGCGCCGATCACCTTCTTTCGGGGCGTACACCAAACCAACCCTACACGATTCCGACATTCGAACTCCCCAAAGAAACGCAGGCAATGATCCGCAAGCACGCGATCCATAGAAAACCGGCAAAGAGCATCGCGGTGCTCCTTAAAAATTACCGCCTGAGCGACGATGTCGCGTTCCGTTTCTCGGATCGCTCATGGGTCGGGTTTCCCCTCCATGCGGATACATTCACCTCCTGGCTGACCGCAAGCGGGGGACACTCGGTAAACCTGTACATGGATTACGAAACGTTCGGGGAACACCAGTGGGAAGATACAGGAATTTTCCAGTTCCTCCGCGCGCTTCCCCAGATGTGGGAGGGATGGAATATTTCGACCGCCACTCCCTCAGCCGTCATCAAAGCATGGGGCAATCGCAAAAAGGAAATCTTCGACGCACACGCGCACGTGTCGTGGGCGGACATTGAGCGCGATCTTTCCGCCTGGCGCGGGAACCGCATCCAGGATGCGGCGTTCGACGGGCTTTATGCGCTGGAGGACGCGATCAAGCAGATTAATGACGAAGCGCTCACCGATGTCTGGCGAAAACTCCAGACCTCCGATCACTTCTACTACATGTGCACCAAATACTGGAACGACGGCGACGTTCACAAATACTTCTCACCATACGATTCGCCATACGAAGCATACCGGCGATTCAGTCATGCACTCTGTGACTTACGATCGAGATTAGAAAAAATACGGAAATACGAAAATCCGAAAATACGTAAATGATTTTCGTATTTGCGCATTCTACATCCATTTCACTTCCACTCAATCCCCTGTATGCCACGAAGTCTCGTCCTTGGAAACGGCAACATGCTTGCAACATTCGATCAGAATCTTCTGCTTCGCGATCTCTACTATCCGTATGTCGGGGAAGAAGATCACACAACGTACCAACATAAGCATAGAATCGGCATTCTTCTCGATGGGTATCCCTTCTCGTGGCTGGATGATGGAAGCTGGACAATCGAACCGCGGTATGCGCCGGATACCCTGATCGGTGTCTCGCGCCTCGTGAACGATCGATTGGGGCTCACGATCGAGTGCCATGATTTCGTGCACAGCGTCAAAAACATTCTCATGCGGCGTTTCCATGTATCCTCGAAACACGGGGAACAGAAAAAACTTCGTCTGTACTTCCACCACGATCTCCATATTTACGGCGACAAGCAGAAGGACACGGCATTCTACGAACCCGCCACAAACTCCGTGATTCATTACCGGAAAAAGCGCTATTTCCTCATTGGTGGAAACTGCGACGGACACGGCATAACCTCCTTCACGACCGGAAAAAGTGAATACCGGGAGCTGGAAGGAACATGGCGCGACGCGGAGGACGGGGTCCTCAGTCGTAATCCGATCGAACAGGGGTCGGTGGATTCCACGGTCGAGTTCGCCTGCACGGTAAAAAACGATCATGAGGAAGTGGTGGAGCTTTGGCTCTGTGCGGGAAAATCGCTGGAAGAAGTCCTGGCGCTCCACGATTACATCCTGGAAGAAACGACGGAACAAATGCAGCGAAGCACGCGGAACTACTGGAAAAGCTGGGTGCATAAAACGCATCAGACCTACGGATCGCTGGATGAAAACCTCACGGATCTTTTCCGGCGAAGCCTCCTCATCATCCGCACCCAGGCCGATAACCGCGGCGGCATTCTCGCAGCAAACGACAGCGATATCATGCGCTTCAATCGCGATACCTACACCTACGTCTGGCCGCGCGACGGCGCATACGTCTGCCTTGCGCTCGATGATGCGGGGTACCACGAGGCCACGAACCGCTTCTTCGAATTCTGCTGCCGCGCACAAACGCGCGAGGGCTACATGCTCCACAAGTACAATCCCGATGGATCGCCCGGATCTTCATGGCATCCATGGTTCAAAGACGGCGAGATGCAGCTCCCGATTCAGGAAGATGAAACCGCTCTCGTGCTCTATGCCATGTGGCACCACTTCGAGGCGGTGAATGATTTTGAATGGCTGCAGGAAATGTACGAAACATTCGTGAAGAAGGCGGCCGAATTCATGATCAGCTATCGCGAAGCGGGAACGCATCTTCCGCTTTCAAGCTACGACCCATGGGAAGAGCACAGCGGTATTTTCAGTTATACCTGCGCAACGACGTACGCGGGCCTCCTCGCGGCCGCCAAGATTTCACAGGCACTCGGCCACATAACGCATGCGGAGCGCTACCAAACTGCGGCGGACGAAGTTCGTCAGGCGATTCTCTTCCATTTGTATGATGAAAAAGCAGGGCGGTTCGTCAAAAAAATCAAACGCAAAGATGGAAAAGAAATCGAGCGCGATCTCACGCCCGATGCAAGCTTGATGATCCTCTGGAAACTGGATCTTCTGCCTCCGACGGATATCCGCATAGTCTCCACCATGAAGGAACTGGAGAAAGCGCTCCGCGTAAAAACGAACGTGGGCGGCTACGCGCGCTATCCGAGGGATTTCTATCACTTCAATCACCAGCACTCGGAGTCGATCCCCGGGAATCCGTGGATTATTACGACGCTCTGGATGGCACAGTGGAAAATCGCGCTTGCCCGATCTCTGGAGGATCTCAAGGAGCCGCTGGAAACGCTCCGGTGGGCCGCAAGGAAAGCCACTCCCGCAGGCATTCTTCCGGAACAAATCGATCCGTTATCCGGAGAACATCTTTCGGTCGCTCCCCTCACCTGGAGTCACGCCGTCTACGTGGAAACATTTTTGCAGTATGTGGAAAAGGAAACGGAACTACGCAGCAAAATCTCGAATACCCTGTAAAGCTCAGCGCAGGGAATGGAGAATATACGCTTTGACGTTTGTGTATATTTCCGACTCCTTTAAGAATTCAACTTCTGCACGAGTAAACCAACGTATTTCTTGATGTTCGACTTCGGGCACGATCATTTGAGATTCATTGATTAGCTTCGCAATGTAGAGAAAATCCATATGCTGATGCATCGGCTCGCCGTGTTCCTCGCTCGCAGGAATATTTTCAAGAAGAAGAGCAATGGGTTTTTTCAACATTCTTCCTTCGGAACGATTTTTCTCGAAGAGATCCACCGATGATTCACCGATGATTTCCACATCCAGTCCCGTTTCCTCTTTGCATTCCCGTTTCGCCGCGTCTTCCGGAGTCTCATTTTCATCAATGTGACCACCGGGCGGCATCCATCGTTTTGAGCGCTTGTGCCAGAGGAGGAGCGTTCTCTTCTTTGAATCGATGATAAAGGCCGTCGCTGTAAAATGTCGCTGCATGGATAGGCACTATAGCAGCACAGGCGTATACTCCCATTTATCCCATGGTTCTCATCAATGATAATTCCACGGCATTGAAAATCGGCGATCCGATGCCGCATTTCGAACTCCCCGCAACGGACGGGCTCACGATCCGTTCCCGGGAAATCCGAGATTCCGTCCTTGTCGTTATCTTCACCTGCAATCACTGCCCCTACGCACAGGCGTATGAAGACCGGCTGATTGATCTTGCGGAAGATCTGGATGAGGAAGGAGTGCAATTCATTCTGATCAACAGTAACGATTCCACGAATTATCCCGAGGATAGTTTCGCGCACATGGAAAGGAAAGTAGAGGACAAAGGATACCCGTTCCCCTACTGCCACGATGAATCACAGGAGGTTGCCAAGGCATATGGCGCTCTCTGCACGCCTCACTGCTTCGTGTTTGATCGCGAGAGGAAACTGAAGTACAAAGGACGCGTTGATGATAACTGGAAAGAGCCGGAGAACGTGACCGAGCACAACCTGCGCGATGCGTGCCGGGCGCTCGCAAAAGACGAGGAGCCGCCAGTGCACGAAGCCAATGCGATTGGGTGTTCGATTAAGTGGAAGGAATAATCTCTTTTTGGCAATACAGAGCCAAAAATGCCATTCCGACAGTTCCGAAGGGAGGGATGTTAAATTTTTTTAACTCCTTCCGAACCAAGGACCCTTGATTTGGAAAAAAGACAGGGGTACAAGGCGCCCATCTTTCCCCCCTCATTATGCATCCGAACGAAAAGTTACAAACCCCGACTGCTCCAGCGAGACCATCGGAACTAGTCGGAGGCGGAACTCCTCTTGTGCCGCAGCAGACAACCTCTACACATAATGCTCTTGAAGAACATTTACGACGAGTCGGTAATGCGGCGGCCGTACGCAGAGACGAGGGTCTCAAGCGTGAAATGCCGAATATGTAATTATTTGATCCGCAGGAGAAGAATCTCCGGCGGCGCAAAGAGTCGCGCCCGGGGACCTGTTTCTCCGAGTCCGCGCGTGATCGCGAGGATGGTGTTTTGATCGATCGGGAAAAGTCCCTGATCGTAGGAGCGGGGCAATTGAGTCGGAAGTGAAGGAACGGGACCGATAAAGGGCAACCGGATCTGCCCCCCATGCGTGTGTCCGGAAACGATGAGGTGTGCATAGGTCACCTGGTTGTCCAAAATAATGCTCGGATCGTGTGCAAGGAGGATGATGGAAGATTTCTGCGTGATTTCCGGGAGTGCCGCAAGGAGATCATCACGTGCGGAACACTCGTCGTCGATCCCCGCGATGAAGAGCGGCCCTCCTTCGTCGAGGGAAACTTGAACCGATTCATTCGTGAGCATTCTCACTCCCACGCGCTCAAGTGCCCGAAGAACTTTGCGCGAGCCATCGAATGTTCCGTAGATGATGCTTTTCCCTTCCCGGGGCATGCATCCATATTCGTGGTTTCCCATCACGCCAAAGACGCCGTACTTGGCATGGAGACCCTTGAGAGGGGTCAGCCGGTCGCCTGGATCCGAATCATGATAGACATAATCCCCCACAAGGAGCACAAGATCGGGATTCAGCGCATTCACACGCTCCACAACCTTTTGGAGAAATCCTTTTCCTTTATAGGGACCCACATGGAGGTCGCTCAAGGCGACAATGGTCAGGTTCTCCACGGTCGGTAACGTGATTTCTCCTTCCGTGATTGTGATCATTCGTGGTTCGATGAACGAACCGTAGAAGATAGTGAGGAATCCCACAGATCCAATGAAGAAAAGAGCAATACGAATAAAGCGGGGTAGTTTTTTCGCGCGAATTGAAAACACACAGAGCGCTCCGCCTGCGAGAAGAAAAAGGAGAATGAGAATATCCCAAAACAGGGACTGGAAGAGATACGTGAGGATCATTGGCGCTATGGTACACTTCTTTTCGCATGAAGAAGCGCGCTCAACCTCTCCCTATTCAAAGAATCGCGATTGGCACGGATCATGCGGGATTCACGCTCAAAGAAACGCTCAAAAAACATCTGATGCAGCATGGAGTGGATGTGATCGATGTCGGTACATTTTCGGAAGAGGCCGTGGATTACCCGGGAATCGGAAAGAAAGTAGCCGAAGTGATGCTCTCGGAAAAAATTCCGGGGGTCTTTCTTGGAGGATCTGGATTTGGCGAATGCATGGCGGGAAACAAAATCCCCGGTATCCGCGCCGCGCGTTGCGCAAGCGCAGAGGATGCGGTGATGACGCGGCGCCATAACGATGCAAATATGCTGAATCTGGGCGGAAGAATGATCAAAGCTGCAGCCGCAAAGAAAATCCTCGATGCGTTCCTCGAAACACAGTTTGATGGAGATCCGGATTCCACAGAGGATGGTTCTCGCCATGTTCGCAGGCTCAAACAGCTCCACGAGATGGATGGGTACCCTTACCTAAATGCGTAAATGAGCAAATGCGAAAATACGAAAATTATTTACGCATTTTCGTATTGATGCATTTTCGTATTTTTTCAGTGTTACAATTTCGACTGCAATGCCAAAGCTTCTCATTACTCCCTCCATCCTCTCCGCGGATTTCGCAAAACTTCAGGAGGAAGTGAATTCTATCGCTCCCTACTCCGATTGGTTGCAGGTGGATGTGATGGATGGACACTTTGTGCCAAATTTGAGCTTTGGAGCGCCGGTGATGAAGGCGATCAAGACCGATCTCCCGCTCGATGTGCACCTGATGGTAACGAATCCCGCTGAGCGGATCGATGAATTCGTGGAGGCGGGCGCCTCGCACATCACGTTCCATGCGGAAGCCGTTCCGGACATCGAAGATCAACGCACACTGATCGAAATGATTCACGCGAAAGGATGCACGGCGGGTATCGCGATTAATCCGGATACGTCGCTACAAGCGCTTGTTCCCCTTCTCCATGCTCCGAGCGGATCGGCACAACCTGAACTCGTTCTGTGTATGACCGTGCATCCCGGCTTCGGCGGACAGGGCTTCATCGAGAACGTTCTCCCCAAAATCGCGATGCTCCGTAAAAATCATCCCGACCTCATGATCCAGGTAGATGGCGGCATCAACGAGGAGACGGGAAAGATGTGCCGCGAGGCGGGCGCGAATAATTTGGTTGCCGGGAGCTACATTTTTAAGAGCAAAGACCGCCGGAAAGCAATCGAAGCACTTCGTTCGTAATCGCGGCTCTGATTTCGAGCCGGATGAGTTCCCGCGAGTTTTACGTACCTGTCCTCGTCATGACATGAAGTAGGATGATGACGTGCTCCTCTTGCCATAAGCATATTGCTGATCGAGCAAAAAGAGGACAGGAGTAAAACGAGCGGTGAACTCGATGCGGTGAGAAATCACGCCGCGAGACTCTTTTGGTACTTTTCTGGTCACAGAAAAGTACAGGGCTCCGCGCAGCGGAGCGAAGTAGCACTCTGATACACTGGTACGTGATGATTTCCCTTATCAACATTTCCTGGGAGGGAAAAACAGGAACAGCTCTCTCCAATCGCACCATCGACATTGCCCCCGGAGAATGCGTCGCCTTTGTGGGCGCTCCGGGGTCGGGGAAAACGGCGCTCATGCGAATTCTCATGGGAGAATTGAAGCCAACAAAAGGAAGCATTCTGGTCGATGGCATCCCTCTGGAAAAGCTCTCCCCTTGCCTCCTCCAGCTCTACCGCAAAAATCTTGGAGTCATGCTCCAAAAGGATCAGCTGCTCCCAGCCCGCTCGATCGTAGAGAACATTGCGCTTCCGCTGGAGGCGCACAGGGCAGGAAAAAGAGAGATAACGACGCGCGCGATGGAGCTCCTCACAAAAATCCGTCTCGAGGAAAAAATCGCGATGCCGCCCGCTGCACTCAGCGAAAGTGAGAGGAGAAGAGTTTCGCTTGCACAAGCCATTTCTTCGTCTCCAAAAATTCTTCTCCTGGATGAACCGTTCGGCGAATCGTGCGACGCCGAGAGTCGGGAAATCATACTCACGATGTTAAAACAGGCAAAGGAGTACGGAGCCACCATCGTCATCGCCACCCGCAATGCCAAAGATTTTTCACCACTCGCCCCTCGGATCGAGCGTATGGAACGGGAGGCGACGATTCAGGAATCGTCGCAAACGAGCTGGAAAAATACGGAGAGAACCCGCATCATGCCGATACGATTATGAGTTCTTCACAAGATCAAGGAGCGGCCGATTACTCCTCCGCGGGCGTGGATATCGCGCGCGGGGACGAAGCGGTACGACGATTGAAGAAACATGTGGAAAGCACATTCAATAAAAACGTGCTCCGCGGTGTGGGATCTTTTGCAGGAGCAATGGCGGCGGATGATCTCGTAAAACTGGATGATCCCGTGATTCTCGCAAGCATTGACGGAGTAGGTACAAAGACCGTTATCGCAGAGAGAACCGGAAAGTGGGAAGGCATAGGGCACGATATTGTGAACCACTCGGCGAACGATCTCGTGTGCCAGGGCGGCCGGGGAATCCTCTTCCTCGATTACGTTGCCGCAAGCAGGCTGGATCCTGCAGTAGTGGAAACGATCGTAAAAGGCATGTGCGATGCATGCAAAGAAATCGGCTGCGTGCTGATTGGCGGCGAAACCGCAGAGATGCCCAAGGTTTACACAGAAGGCTCTTACGATATCGCGGGCGCCATCATCGGCATTGCGGAACGCGGCCGCATGATCACGGGCGATGAAATTGAAGAAGGTGATGTGCTCATCGCGCTGCCGAGCAATGGTCTCCACACGAACGGCTACTCCCTAGCACGGAAAGTGTTCCTGGAGGATGCAAAGATGGATCTGAATACGGTTCTCGCCGAGCTTGGAGAATCCCTCGGCGATGCGCTCCTCAAACCCCACACGCTCTATGCAAATACCGTTCTCAAACTCCATAAGGAAATCGGGCTCCGAGGAGTAGCGCACATCACGGGGGGCGGCATCGCCGGAAATTTGATCCGCATTATCCCGAAAGGACTCGGTGCAAAGATCGAAAAGAATTTGATACGGAGACTCCCGATTTTCGATCTCATTCAGAAGACGGGAAATATCGCGGAAGAAGCGATGTTCGAAGCGCTGAATATGGGCGTGGGAATGATCCTCGTACTTGAGCCTTCGAAAGCGAACGCCGTTATACAGGGCGTCAAAGGAAGCTATCCGATCGGTCAAATCGCGGAAGGCAGCACAGTCGAACTCCTGTAGAATCAAAGTTCCTATGCCCGCCGCAACCCTTCCTGCAGCGCTTTCCTGGGCTTGCCTGAATCTCCTCACGAAGAAGAGATACGACTTTCTCTTAAAAACCTACGGAACGCTGGATGATGCGTGGGGTGCACTTGATCAGGATCTCTTACGCAAGCTCGGCTGTCGCGACGACACAATCATGAAAGTAATGAATGAAAAAGAAGAACTCAATCTCGAACAGCATGAGAAATTTATGGAGAAAAATGGCATTCGATTTTTAATGATCGAAGATGAAGACTATCCGGAGGCGCTCAAGGAGATCGCAGATCCTCCCGTGTTTCTCTTTGCCAAGGGAAACCTGGATGTACTCACGGAACCTCTGATCGCCATCGTCGGCACACGCAATATGAGTGCCTATGGTAAGCGCGTGATCGGCGATTTTGTTCCTGCATTCATCCATGCGGGCCTCGTCACCGTCAGCGGCCTTGCGATCGGCATCGATGCGGAAGTTGCAAAGCAGACGATCGATGTGGGAGGCAAAACAGTCGCGGTTCTCGGACACGGCCTCGGCGCGATCTATCCCAAAGCGAACGCACGGCTTGCGGAAGCCATCGTAGAACATGATGGTCTTCTCCTCACCGAGTATCCGATTCACGTTTCTCCGGATAAATACACGTTCCCCGCGCGGAACCGCATCATCGCGGGACTCACGCTCGGAACCCTTGTGGCGGAAGCTGCCGCACAGAGCGGATCACTGATCACGGCAAGCCTGGCGCTGGAGTATGGCAAAGAAGTGTTTGCGATTCCCGGACCCATTTTCGATCCCAACATGGAGGGCACGCATCATTTGATCCAGAAAAGCGGCGCCACGCTCGTGAGTTCCGCAAACGATGTTCTTCAGCAACTCGGCATCGTCGCATCGAAAGAAGGATCTTCCAATTACCATGCACAAACAGAAGATGAGGAAGCACTCCTGAAAAATTTGACGACGATGCCCCAGAGCGCAGATGAACTCTCGGAAAAATCAGGAATGGCCATTTCTTCCATTCACGCAACCCTCACGTTGATGGAACTGAAAGGCGGCGCGAAGAACGTAGGAATGGGAAAGTGGGTGAAAATTTAAGGGAGAAATCATGCTATACTGATTTCATGTGGCCCTTCTTTTGGAGGAAGAAAAAAAGCTCGCGCCTGGAAAAACTAATCGCGGGTCTCGTCATCGGCGGCGCCATCGGCTCCATTGTCGGGAAAGCACTCATTGAACGCATGAAAGAAGAGAATGACGAAAAGAAACAGGAAGATATGGAGGAAAGTGATGAAGAATAGGGACTTGCTTTAAATTATTTATGTGTCATAGTTTATTTTGATGCATAAAGTGAAATTCACTCGATCAGGGAAAGAATGTGACGCGGAGGATGGTCAAACCATTCTGGAAGTAGGACTGGGGAATGGCATTGAGATGCAATATGGTTGTTGCAGCGATAAATGTAATAAATGCGCATATACAATACGAAGTGGGGCTGCAAATATTCTTCACAAAGGAAGAACTGAAGGAAAAGAATTTAGATCTCTGCCATGGGTAAGAACCTGCCAGGCGGAAGTTCATGGTGACGTGGAAGTGGATGCTTAATTTCCAGCTTCCAGTAATTCCTCAACCAAATTCCCCTGCTCTGCCGCAGGACTTTCTTCGCTCAATTCTTCCGAATCTTCTTCGATCACGAGCACAGGATCTTCGACGATCGGTCCCGGTTCATACACTTCTTCTATCACTTCCTCCGCTGAAGAAGCTTGTTCCTCCTCTTGCGATTCATCGGATGATTCTTCGGAATCTGCGTCACCATCCATAACCGTATCATTTTCATCGGTTTCGTCTGATTCCTCTTCCTCCACTGAATCAGCAGATTCCTCTTCTTCATTTCCCTCCGTATCCGCTTCGGAAGAAGAACTGCCTGATTCTTCGATGGTAACTTCATCTTCTTCAACCACTTCTTGCTCTTCCACGACGACACTCCCTTCCTCCAATTTCTCCTTCTTCCAGGAATCCTTTCCCTTGTCTCCATCGACCGCGTGAACCACGACAATCTGCCTGGAGGCTGTTTCCAGCTTCTCCACGGGCCCGGGCTGTACGAAGACCGAGTGGGCAAAAAGGCCGACAAGGACGAGGAAAACGAGACCTTTCATGGTGTTTCTATTTACATATATTATACGTCATTTTTTTATTTATGTCTACTCCCCTGTTCCTACAAATATTTGGCCTTATTGGCGTTATGCTCATCATTCGTCTCCGCATACCGAATCATCCCATCCTTCCCGTGGAGGTAGTACCAATAGGGAGAATCTTCAGGATGAAGCGCTGCACGAATACTTTCGAGGCCGGGATTCGCAATTGCACCGGGAGGCAGACCGACATATTTTCTGGTGTTGTAGGGGGAATCGATCTCGAGGTCGCTCTTCGTGAGCGGCTCTGTTTCTTTTTCGAGAATGTATCGCACCGTTGCATCCACTGCGAGCCCCATGGGCGCATCCAATCTCTTCCAGAGAATACCGGAGACCACAGGGCGCTCCGGATCGGTTGCAGTCTCCCGCTCGATGAGCGACGCCATGATAATGATGTCTTCGAGCGAGCGTTCGGATTCCGTGAGATCCTGCTCCAAGCCTTCGATGATGCGATCGTGGAATGTACCAAGCATTCGCTCCAGGAAAAACTTGGTGACAAATTCATCGGGGTTCACGAAGTACGTATCGGGGAAGAGATATCCCTCCAATCGACGCGCTCTTTCCCGATTGCTTCCCGCAATCCCCTCTCGATCGGCGATGAACTCGAAGGAAACAAAATCGCAGCTTGCGGCGCAATCGATCAATTCTCCTGCCTCTGTGAAGCCATTTTCCGCAAGCAAGGCATCGATCTGGGCAACGGTATACCCTTCCGGAATGGTGATCGATGTTTCCTGTCCCCCTGCGGTCGCAAGAATGGCCGCGATCTGCGAAAAGCTTGCATCCTCCGGAATCGAGAATGTTCCCGTACGTATGCCGGTATCCAAACCTTTCATTTGGAGGTAGAACCGAAAGGCGAGCGCCGAGGTAATGATCCCGTGCTCTTTTAATGTTGCCGCAACTTCCGGCACGCTCATGCCGCTCTGGACCCGTATCTCCATCGGCAATTTTGATTCCTCTGACCCCAAGATTCGAACGAAGAAAATCGTCGAACCAAAAGAAAGGAGGAAGAGAAAAGCAAGGAAGCGGAGAAATTTCATGCAATGAAAGTATACACTCTCCTCGAGTACGTTCTCTTCGAGCGAGGCCCAAAGGGCCTAGTCGAGAAGCATTCGCTAAAGAACTTCTCGACTCGTCGCGTTCGCTACGCTCACGCTCCTCACTCGAAGAAAACTATTGTTGACCGCCTCCACCAAGTCCAAGCTCTCCCATCACTCCCTGCATCTTCTCCGCCGCGACGATCTGGGCTTTCCCCATGGCCCTGTTCAACGCATCCTTGAGGAATGCGGGTATTTGCTCACGCGGAACCTCCGGCGCAATATCGATCGATACCACTTTCTGCTCTCCATCCACCACCACTTTCACCCCGCGGTGCTCCGCTTCGATGTGAATGTTCTTCAGCTCCTTTTTGGCTCGTTTTGCCTCTTTCTGGAGCCGGTACATATCTTTGGCTTTCTGCAACATGCCTCCATCTTAACACGAGAAGGATTTAGACCAACCCGATGCGATCAGCAATTTCTTGATCCACAAAGACTTTCTTTCGCCCATATTTCATGCGGCTGTACTCTTTGATGAGTTCTGCCATCTTGGGATTTTTCCCCGTTTCATCCCATACGGTTTCCATGGAGAACGGGCGGGAGGTCGTGTTATTGATGTTCAGCTTGATGTAGCACTTGTAGTTTGCAATGCCGATCACGTCCTGCTCACTCAAGACCGGGGCGTATTCCTTTGCCATGTATTCGGCATCCTCCGCACCGATCTTAAAGCTCTGCATCGTGCCGACGTTACCGAACACCGCGTCGCGGAGTTTGGTGTTCTGCTGCTCATACGCGGAAGTTTTCGCAACAAGCTGCCCGATGTATTGGTGCGCCATGATGAGCGCCAAATGATATTTGCGGGCTTCGGAGAGAATCGTTGCAAACGCATCGGTCGTAAAGTTCTGGAATTCGTCGACGTAGAGGTAGAAGTCCTTTCGCTGCTCCTCCGGCACGTCGGCGCGGCTAAGTGCCGCCATATTCACCTTGTTCACGAAGATGAGACCGAGGAGCTGCGCATTCGTGTCGCCGATCTTTCCCTTGCTTAAGTTCACGAGGAGCACCTTCTCCTCATCCATGATCGTACGAATATCGAACGCGGATTTCGGCTGTCCGATGATGTTTCGGATGGTGGTATTCGTGATGAACGGACCAAATTTCGCCGAGAAGTACGGGATCATCTCCTCCTTTTCGCGTGCGCCCGTTTTCGCGATTTCGTGTTCCCAGAAGCTCTTCACCACCAGGTTCTTGCACTTCGTTACCTTGTACTTTTGGAATTCGTCATCCACGAAGAGACGCGGCACATCGATTAGCGTGGCCCCTTCCTCTTCATCGTCCATCAGAGTCAGGCAGCCGTTTCGGAAGTAGTGCTGAATGCGCGGACCGAAGATTTCGTTTCCGAAGAGCTTGATGAAGATTTCCATGGCATCGAGAGATGCCCGGTCTTTCTCCTCGTCGGTGTGGGCTTCCAGGAGGTTGAGTCCCATCGGCCGTTCGATATCGGACGGATTAAAAATGATGACGTCTTTTGCGCGCTCCTTGGGAACATACGCAAGAACATCCTCGATCAGATCGCCGTGCGGATCCACCAGGCACATTCCTTTGCCGCGCGCCACATCCTGCCTCGCGCAGAACGAAAGGAAAACGGATTTTCCCGTACCGGATTTCCCGATGACGTAATGATGGCGGGTGCGGTCTTTATCCATGATCCGGACATCATTTAGCTTGCCCCGATGCCGGTTGCGGCCAAGCAGAATCCCTTCGGTCGGAAGATCCGGCGGTGGCGGGAGAATCTTGTACGAAATCCACTGGATGATCGGCATCTTGTTGTATCGGCTGTCCGGGAAATGGTAGATCGTCGCAAGTTCCCGTTCCGTGAGCAGGCACTGGGCATGGAGAAACCCGTTGATGCGCATCTTCCAGAGCCAATGGATAATGGGTGCGTTGATGACGTACGGCAAAATATCGACGAACAAGCGGCGGTTCACGAACCAGTTGCCGTAGAGATCTTTAAAGACGTTGAACGCAACCTGCATATTGTTCGTAATCTCCACCGCGCGCTTCATGGTAGGGGCGGACGCCATGATGCGCACGGAACAATGGAACCCGCTCATGCCGGCCTTTTCTCCCATGCGCTTGTAGAGCTCTTCCTCCGGCTGGATCATTCGAATAAACGAATCGCCGTGCGTGGCGCCCGGTGCAAACGTCGTACGATCTGCTTCTCCCGGGATCAGAATGGCGCCGACGATATTCCCGATCGTGCCAAGGAAAGGAATGCCCTCCAAGATCGCCGCAAATCCCGAGGCTTTCTTTCCTTTGAACGAACGCGATGCATATCGTTTGACCTTCTTTTGCCACGAATCCGAAAAAGAAGGATTGAGGATGATCTGAATGGCGGCAGTTTCGCGATCGTACAATTTGCTTAAGACGTTCGTGAGATCGTTCAGCGGATCATCCTGCATGTTCTCGTACGATCGGATGGGAAAGACGTACTTCTTGCGGAGCTTCATGTAGTAGCCGACAAGCTGGGTTCCCTTCGGCCACACCTCCGGCGTGCTCTTTTCCGGCGTTACCTCCGCATGGGGGTAGAAGGAGGTGATCTGCTTCTCGATCAGGTCCGCGAGTTTTTTCCGGCAGACGACGAAGAATGCGATCTCGCTCTTCTCCACGAAGAATTCAAAACTCATGGTGTTGTAGCGCCAGATCCAGGTATGGAGCAGCGTCCACACGTTCAGGGCTTTCACTTCCCAGAGCGCCCTGTAGAGCTGCTCCATGAGAGCGATTTTCTCCTTCCAGTCTTTCTCCGTGCGCTTCTCCTCGTCGATCTTGCTGTCATTCCGGGGAAGAAGGACTCTCATGGTCACAAGATTTTTTGCCTGCCACGCGGCATACCAAAATCGTGCGGTGGGTTTGATGATTTCCCGCCACACGAGCCAGATGCTTATGAGAAGAATCGTTCGATCCAGTGGATCGGCGCGGAACCAGTCCCATGCGATTTGCCACGCAGGGAGTTGAATCAACCACGCCCCCGCAGCGACTCCTGCGAGGAGAATCGGCCAAAATAAGAACCGGAGGAAGGTGATCATGAGAAAAGGCTTAGGAAGCCCTATTTCATACTATTCTAGCAGAAAAAAGCATTTTCTCCGAGGGGTTCAAGACAGGAGACTACACGATTCGACCTATACCCGCACCGTTAAGAGCACCGGCCGATGGTCCGAAGCAAGAACCGGCAGAACATCCAGATGCTCGATCGGGAGATCTTCGGAGCAGAGAAAGAGATCGAGAGCTCGTTTTGGATGCATCGCCGGGAACGTGAGATCGGTCATTGTATTCACAACTTTCAGACGACAGGAACTTATAATGTCCGAAAGCTCCGCAGGTCCGCCGAAGATATTAAAATCCCCGCAGAGAATGACGTGTTTGCGAGTTTTGATCATTTCTTTCAGTTCCTGGAACTGAAGAACGCGCGTCTTTCGGCGAAGGGACAAATGGGTGACAAGCAGGGAAATATCTTCTGTGATGCGGATTTCATAAATGAGCTTCTTGGTACCGTGGCGGAATTCATGCGTTTCGAATTGAAAATTCGATCGTGCGAAAAAGCCGCTCAAGTTCCCGCGAAAATAGGGCAATCGATGCAGGATGCTCGCTCGCCCGTATTTATTTCGGAACGCATGGAACGGGTACTCCCACAGGCGCTTGATGAAGCGCCTGACACGGCGCACCTCCACGAAGCAGCAAAGATCCGGTCGTACATCATCGACAAGCTGATCGATGGTCGCAAGCACTCTTGCGACGACCCTCTGCGGCGTATAAAAGTACCGAAGAAAGTGGAGAATGTACTCATGCAGAGAGCCCTGCAAACCCGTGCAGTACCCTACATTGTAAAAGAGAATACGGGTGGTGGTGGGTTCCGGCATGGGTGTTTGTTGCTATGATTATAGCATATCTATGCCCTCCGCGCTCCTCGTTTCCAACCTCGTGAATCTTCGCTACATCACAAATGTAGAAATGACCTTTGGCATGCTCCTCTTCGTTGGGAACAAACGTTCCCTGTTTGTCGATAGTAGGTACATCGAGAAGGCAAAAAAAGAAGCGTCCCGCGGCATCACCGTGCTCCCGATTGATGATCTGGAGAAGCATGTAAGGAAAATAAAGAGCCTCCTTTTCGAGGCGGATGATGTCACAGTGTCACGCTTGCAGCGCTGGAAGAAGCGCTTCCGGGGAACACGGTTGATTCCCTCGATGGGAGTTGTCGAGGAGATGCGACGAATGAAGAGTTGGGATGAAATCCGGGCGATCCGCAGAGCTTGCAAGATCACGGATCACGTAATGAAAAAAATCCCACATATGCTGAAAGTCGGAAGAACAGAAAAACAAGTCGCCTGGGAAATCGAAAAACTCGCTCATGAGCTCGGTGCGGATGCGATGTCGTTTGATACCATCGTGGGATTCGGCCCTCATACCGCGAGACCGCATCACTCCCCTACTCATCGCAAACTTACAAAGCGAGATATCGTCCAGATCGATATGGGCGTGAAAGTGGATGGCTACTGCTCCGATTGTTCGCGCGTCTTCTTTGTGGGGAAAGCATCGGAAGAAGAGCGGAAAGTCTTCAACCTCCTGGCAAAGACGGTGAAGGAAACGACACAACAGGTGAAAGCCGGCATGACAAACCATGCTCTTGATCGCTACGCACGAACGATGCTCGGAAGCTATGAACCATACTTCACCCATGGTCTCGGGCACGGAGTGGGGCTCGAAATCCATGAGGGAATGAGCTTGAGTAAAAAGGCAGGCAAACAAGTGCTCAAAACGAATGAAATCATCACCATAGAGCCCGGAATCTACCTCCCCGGAAAATGGGGCATGCGGATCGAGGATACGATCCTCGTGACCAAAAACGGGAGCGAACGCCTGACAAAAGCGCCTTTTTTGCTTTGAGGAAGGAAAAAAAGGAGATAGATTTTTTATATGGGAAATTGGAGAGAAAAAGCTCAAGCTTCTTTAGGGGCTGCATGGCAGTACGGAGAAGATCGATGTGCCGATTTGGATCAAAAGATTAAAAAATTGACTGTAGGACAGCGGATGGCAATTTTAGGAGTATATGCGGCAATTGCAGGAACTCTGCTCGCAGTGGTCGCTGCATTGGAAACGCACAACAAACCAAACGAAGATGATGCTTCACAAAAACAGAGCGCTCCCTACGAACCTATCGGGGAATAAGAATATTGATGAGCTCTGCAAGAGAAACTTCTTTTTGGAGAAGAGAATCCCGATCCCGCACAGTGACGTGATCCTTTTTGCATTGCTTGTCATCATCCCCGATCGTGCCGAAATCGACCGTGATGCAGGTGGGGGTTCCGATTTCATCCTGCCTTCGGTAGCGCTTGCCGATCGATCCGGTGAGATCAAAATCGAGGCGAAGATTCGTGTTCTGATTCAGTAAATCATAGATTTCCTGGGCTTTTTTGATGAGGCGTTCATCCTTGCTCAAAGGGAGAATGGCAACCTGTACAGGTGCAAGGCGCGGATGGAACTTCATGATGACACGCTTCTCGCCCTCCACTTCATCTTCGTGATACGCATCGAGGAGGGTGATGAGCGTCAGGCGAGAGAGACCGAATGTGGGTTCGATCACATGGGGAATGAATTTCTCGCTCGTATCCGGATCCATGTACTGCAAATCTTGCCCGCTCTGCTGCATGTGATTTTTGAGATCGAAATCCGTGCGATATGCGAGACCGAAGAGCTCCTTCCATCCGAATGGCGTCTCGTATTCGATGTCGACGGTCTTTTTGGAGTAATGCGAGAGCTCGTCCTCCGTATGCTGTCGCACGCGGAGTTTTGTGGAATCGATGCCGAGATCCTTGAGCCATTTCTGCTCTTCTTTAAGCCAATAATCGAACCACTGTTCCCATTCGTTTTCCCGGATGAAGTATTCGAATTCCATGAGATCGAACTCGAGGGTCCGGAAGATAAAGTTTCCCGGCGTGATCTCGTTCCGGAACGCCTTGCCCATCGACGCGATTCCAAACGGCAGGCGCTTGCGCGTCGTCGTCTGCACATTCTTAAAATTCACGAACATCGCCTGTGCGATCTCGCCGCGAAGGTACACGTCCCGCGCTTCTTCTCCTTCCAGCGTTCCAAGCTGCGTTCGAAAGAGGAGATTGAACGTCCGTGCATCGGTAAATTTTCCTTTACTGCCGCAGCGGGGGCACGGGATGTTCTTTTCCTTGATGATCGCCGTGAGTTCCTTCGGGGATTTTCCATCCGCTTTCATCTCAGGGAATTTGTCTTCGATCAGGTGGTCCGCACGGAATCTGGCTTTGCATTCTTTACAATCAACCATCGCATCATTGAAGTTTGCTACGTGTCCGCTTGCCTCCCACACCTTCGGGTTCATCAGAATCGCGGCATCGATGAATGCCATGTCCTGGCGCTTCGTGACGAAGCGCTCGATCCAGAAGTTTCTGATGTTTTCCTTCAAAATGGATCCCAGAGGCCCGAAATCCCAGCTATTAGCGAGCCCTCCGTAGATCTCGGATCCCGGAAACACGAAACCGCGGCGCTTGCTGAGGGAGACGATTTGGTCGAGGGAGGTGGCTGCCACGAGGGAAGAATAGCAGACAGGATAATGGTTTGTTAGGTTTGGTAGGTTTCTTGAGTTTGGTAGGTTCAACCTACCAAACCTACCAAACATACTAAACCTACTAAACTCTCCTCCCCCCATCATTGATCATCAACCAAACTGAGGTTACAATCAGACGCTAATGGCTGAACCCAAATATCGCACTCCAAAAGGCACCTACGATATCCTGCCCGAGCTCCAGCAGTACCACACGTACATTAAGAAGGCGGTGCGTCATCGCGCCCGCCAGGCCGGTTTTAAACGGATCGATACGCCGATCTTCGAGAACAAGGAGGTATTCGATCGGGGGGTCGGTCTCCATACCGATATCGTCGAAAAAGAACTCTTTACCGTAGAACGACATGGAGAGGGAGAAAAGGATTCTTGGGCCCTGCGACCGGAGCCGACCGCTGCAGTATGTCGTGCATACATCGAACACGGAATGAAAGACCTCCCCCAACCCGTGCAGCTCTACCTGATGGGTCCCATGTTCCGTTACGATCGTCCCCAGAAGGGGCGCTACCGCCAATTCTGGCAATTCGGGTTCGAGGCATTGGGAATTTTTGATCCGAGCATCGATGCGCAGCTCATCAATGTGTTGAGTCATATTCTGAAAGATCTCCACATCTTCGATCGCCTCAAGCTCCAGATCAATAACATCGGCGATGCGGAGAGCCGCAAAACATTCACCGCAGCTCTTGTTGATTTCTTCGTCGGCAAGGAACGAAATCTTTGTGAAGATTGTCAGAGGAGATTGAAAACGAATCCGCTCCGCGTGCTCGATTGTAAAAACGAAGATTGTCGCATTCTGATAAAAATGGCACCCAAACTTTTGTCGCACGTTTCCAAGGAAAGCCGCGAGTTTCACGAGACTTTGCTGGAATACCTTACGGAGTACGCCATTCCCTACGAAGAGAATCCAAATCTCGTTCGCGGACTCGATTACTACAATCAAACCGTCTTCGAATTTTGGGATTCCTCCGCCGGCGCGCAGAATTCGGTGGCGGGCGGCGGGCGATACGACGGGCTCATGGAGCTTTTAGGCGGCCCTCCGACGCCCGCAATCGGCTTTGGGTGCGGCATAGAGCGCGTGATCTATCACATGAAAGAAGCGGGAGTGGAAGCCCCCATGAAGGATCAAGTAGATGTGTTTGTGGCACAGCTTGGACCGGACGCCAAAAAGAAATGTCTTCGCTTGATCGAGGCTCTCCGTGAACACGGGATCCACACGATCGGAGCATTGGGAGAGGCAAGCTTAAAGAGTCAGATGCGGCTGGCCGATAAATTTCAGGCTCGCTACACCCTCCTCCTCGGTCAAATGGAAGTGAAGGAGAATAAAATTATTCTGCGAGACATGAAGAAAGGGAAACAGGAATCCCTTCCCTTTGATCAAGCGGTCCCCGCGATAATTGCGCTGCTTGGAGAGGAAAATCTGGATCTCTACACCATTAAGGATCACCTGGGAGAGTTCAAGCAGGATGTGGAATAGTTATACAATTCAATTGAATAGTATAGTATGATCTCCGTCGTCATCATCGCCTACAACGAGGAGAAAAATATCAAGGCATGCCTCGATTCCTTTCTCATGCAAAAGACGAACCGGCCTTTCGAAATCATCCTCGTGGATAACGCGTCCACCGATCGCACGGCGGAAGTGGCCTCCTCATTCATCGATCATTTGCCCCTGCGCATCATCCGTGAGCCAAAAAAAGGGCGGGGAGCCGCAAGGGCGGCAGGATTCAAAGCTGCCACAGGAGAAGTGATCCTCTCGACTGATGGGGACACTCTGCCCCCCTCGCATTGGATCGATGCTCTCGCGGAATACCTTGAGCGACATCCGAAAAGTGTGGCCGTGAGCGGTCCATGTCATATTGATGATTGCTCTTTCCTCACGAACCTCCTCTTCAACATCATCCAACCGCTGACGATGCATCTGTATCGAGTATTCTTCGGTCACTATTGGCTGACAGGAAGTAACTTCGGAATTTGGAAGAGCGCCTACGAGGCTTCCGGAGGATTCAATCCCGACTCCCCTTCTTCCGAAGATACGGAACTTGCATTTAAAGTGAAGAAACTTGGGAAAATCCGGTACGTTCCCTGTGCAGTCATTTCCTCGGGAAGAAGATTCCGGGGCGGAATTTTTGGCTTAATCAAGGGATTATTTTCCTATCCCTGGACGTGGATTGAGCGATTTGTGCTCAAAAAAAAGAACGCTGATTTGTCCGATGTTCGGTGAAGCTGTTGCTTAAATATCCAAGTTTTTCACTCCCTTCGCATGGGTCTGGATGAACTTCCTTCGGGGAGCGACTTCGGGGCCCATGAGCGTGGTAAACACGGCATCGGCCTTCTCTGCGTCTTCGATCGTCACTTTCATCATGATGCGCACCGAGGGATCCATCGTCGTCTCCCATAGCTGCTCCGGATTCATTTCTCCAAGACCCTTGTAGCGCTGAATGTTGACTCGGCCGCTCTTCACTTGAGCTTTTGGCGCCTCTTTCCCCTTCTCTTCCTCCTCTTCTATCTCCTCTGAGACTACCGCTTCCGCTCCTTCTGCCGCCTCCTGCACGTCTTCCATTTTGACCCCCCACTCTTTCATCACTTTCTCTTTCTCCTCGTCGCTGTACACGTAGCGGCTCTCCTTTCCCTTCGCGATTTTATAGAGCGGCGGCTGTGCGATGTACAAGTGGCCCGTTTCCATTACTTCCGGGTAGTACCGGAAGAAGAACGTAAGAAGCAGCGTCCGGATGTGCGCACCATCCACGTCGGCATCAGTCATGATCACGATGCGCTCGTAGCGGAGCTTGGAAATTTCCTTGGTCTCCCCGATTCCCATGCCCATCGCAATCACGAGGGATTTGATTTCGTTATTCGCGAGCATTTTATCCATGCGTGCCTGCTCCACGTTCAGGATTTTTCCACGAAGAGGTAGCACCGCCTGGAACTCGCGATTGCGCCCCTGCTTCGCGGAGCCTCCGGCGGAATCTCCCTCGACGATGTAGAGCTCGGAGCTTCCGGGGTCCTTGCTGCTGCAATCTGCGAGCTTGCCCGGGAGAGTCATGCCTTCCAGCGCGCCTTTGCGGATGACGGAGTCCCTGGCTGCGCGGGCAGCAAGCCGTGCGCGGGTGGCAAGCAGGGTCTTTCCGACGATGGCTTTTGCCTCTTGTGGATGCTCCTCCAGGTAAACTGCCAGGAGTTCATTCACGACGCTTTCGACCGCGGTCTTCATTTCGGCATTGCCGAGTTTTGCCTTCGTCTGGCCTTCGAACTGCGGCTCCCGGAGGCGAACGGAGATGACTGCAGTCAAACCTTCGCGTACGTCATCTGCGGTCATATTCTCTTCTTTCTCCTTTAAGAAAGCCTGTGCACGGGCATAGGCATTGATCGTTCGCGTAATCGCCGCCTTGAATCCTGTGAGGTGCGATCCCCCTTCGATCGTGTGGATGTTATTAGCGAAGGTGATCACGTGTTCCTGGAACGCATTGGAATACTGCATCGAGACTTCCACGAATCCCTCGGGGAGATCTTTTTCAAATCGGACGACTTCGCCGATCGGACCCTTTCCTTCATTCAGGTGCTGCACGTAGGAAGCGATGCCGCCTTCGAAGTGGAACCGATAATGGCGCGGGATGAGCTTGTCTCCCTCGGGGCGCTCTGCGCGTTCATCAAACACGCTAATCGAGATTCCACGGGTCAGGTAGGCCTGCTGGCGGAAGTGATCGAGGAGCGTCGCCATGCTGAATTCCATTGAGTCAAAAATTTCAGGATCCAGGTAGAACCGAATTAATGTTCCGCGCTTCTTTGTGGGTCCGAGTACTTTGAGTTTGTTCTGAGTGACTCCGCGCTTGTACTCCTGCATGTGGATCTTTCCATCACGGTACACTTCCGCATGCATCAGGCTGGAGAGTGCGTTCACGACCGAAGAGCCGACTCCGTGCAAGCCTCCGGAAACCTTGTAGCCCGAATCATCGCCGCCGAATTTTCCTCCCGCGTGGAGCATGGTGAGTACGACTTCCAGCGCAGGTTTCTTCGTTTTTGGATGCAGATCCACCGGAATACCGCGGCCGTTATCCTCCACGCTTACGGAACCGTCATCGTGGAGAATGATCATGATCCTGTCGCAGTGCCCCGCCATCGCCTCATCGATCGAGTTATCGACGATTTCGTACACACAGTGATGCAGGCCCCGCTGATCGGTGGAGCCGATGTACATTCCAGGGCGCTTTCGCACCGGTTCCAGGCCCTCCAATACCTGAATTTGATCAGCACCGTAGCTCCCGGAAGAACCCTTCTTTCCTGCCGATTTTGAAGCATCTTTGGGCAATTTGGTGACCGATGACATGTCCTGACAATTGTAGGGAAGAGGCCTAAAGGAAGCAAGAATTTCCAGATTCAGAAAATGCTCTTGACGAGGAAAATTCACACGGTCAGGATTCCCCTCAATGAGCAATCAAAAAACCCTCTGGATTGGATCGAGTGTCCTTGTTATCACAGCGGCAGTACTGGTATTGGTACAAATGAAGATAGTTCCCGGCAGAGATTTTCTGGGATACGTCGGTATGGGTGGGGCTACTTCTTCCTCGATGCCAGGAACATCCCCGTCTTCCTCACCAACCACCTATTCCTCACCAGCACCACAGGGTGCATGCTGCAATAAAGACCAGAGTGATCCAAGCAAGAGTTGTTCTCCCACCACTGAAAAAGCCTGTACGGACAATGGTCACAAATGGATTGGCCCATCTTCTTCATGCACTCCTACTAATCCTTGTTCTTCTTCCTCATCGTCCGCTAGCTGCAAGGATACCGATGATGGTACGGGAGTGGTGTGCGGAGGACCCTGCTCAAATCTTCAACAGGAATGTCAGCCGAGTGATTTGGGGACAACATGCTTTTGCCGTCCCAAAGGAGTCTCATGCGGAATATGTGCAGGTGGTAATTGTAATGTGCAGTGGTATGACGAGCCCACGTGCCCTGGCGGTTCCTTCAAAAATATTGATGCCTGCCTAGCTTTTTGTGCAACAAGAAATTGTCGTGACCTGGATCCCGCAACGGCGGGTCCTCAGTGCGGCGATGGGGCCAATTGTCCCGCAAACACAACATGTAGAAGTATACCGGGGGTTGATTCGGGATCCTGCGGTTGCTGGCCAGATTCAATCTCCTCCTCTAGCAGTTCCTCCACTACTGTGTATGACTGCGGTTGGGTGGGGGATCCACGGAACCCCTCCTGTCCTTCGAATGGAACGTGTCCCGAAGATTCTACTTGCGGACTGAGTGGCACACAGAAGGCACAAACTTGTGGCTGCATTTTCTACTCCAGTTCATCTTCTGCAGAAGAAGAGGAATAAGAAATTCCTCGTCAATGGGAAGGGCGAGGAATCCCCTCGCTCTTTCTTTATGGCGACTTTTCGTCATCGTGTGCCAATTTACCTTGTCCTCTCAACGCAGATTACTTCGGCAGGCTCAGCACAAGATCGGCCTGCTCTGCGTTTGGCAGCTTCCACACTCGACCTAGACGGAAATCCCATCCTTCTTGATTTCCTGCGCCAATGTTGAATATTTGTCTTCTAAATGCTCGGGGTAGAACCAAATGGGCTGAATCTTGAAACTAAGAGGATGGCGCAACATTCTAATCTCTGTCATCTCTTTAAACCGGTCTCCTCTGAAAGATTTTCCTATGACTGCAATATCCACATCGCTGTTTGCATGCATGCGATTCCGGGCAGCTGATCCAAAAACAATGACTGACAAAAAGGGAATGTTTGCTTCTGCAAGGGAATGTTTGTACTTTTTTGCCAGCGCGAGTGCTTCTTTCTGGTTCATGATTGCAGGATGGTAGAAACAAATTCTTCCGTTTTCTTCAGCCACTCGGCGGCTTTGCCACGCGTTGCATTTGTCTCGAACCATTCTTCATCCCCATAACGAGCAAGCACGGCAAACTCCGTAAGTTCCTCGAATGCGAGGCTCTCCTTTTGGCTCCAACTCTCCTTCACCAATTGCGCGAGTTCGTTAATATCGTGTGTGAAAGGAGCCGCTTCATCATGCGCCCGAATATACGCCGCCTTGAGAGCAAGTTCCAGAGCAAGATGACAATGGAAAAGCACCTGTCCGTAGAATTCAGGGTCATCCTTTTCAAAGAGAACCCGTGCAACTCTCATTTCTGCCCGAGCTCTGCTCTCCCAATGAGCAACCGCTTCATTCTGCGTCATAGATCGATTATAACACAGAATTTTGAGATGCCTTACGCCAACTTCTCGTAATCATGTGCAAGTAACTGAGCATTTACCTGCCGAATGAGTTCGAGCACGACTCCGACCACGATGATCATTCCGGAACCGGAGATGATGAGATCCTGGGAGCTCAGCGTTGAATACTTGGTGAAGACGAGAGGGATGATGGCAATGAGGCCGAGAAACACGCCGCCCCACAGGTTCAGGTGATTGCTCGTGCGTTGGAGCACTTCGGCCGTTGCCCGTCCCGGACGGATACCGGGGATAAACCCTCCCCTCTTCTGGATATCCTCCGCCACCTGTTCCGGCCGGAAGGTCACGGAGACGTAGAAGTATGTGAAGAGGAGAACGAGGAGAAAGTACATCAGGATGTAGATCATCGATGGATTATTGGCATTCAGGTACGTGGTGATGAATTCCACAAGCCGGGTGAATCGCGGCGCCGTCTGCAGGAACTGCGCGATGATGCCGGGGAACGTGATGAGCGAGATCGCGAAAATGATCGGAATCATGCCCGCCTGATTGATGCGGATGGGGATTCCTCCCTGCACGCCGCGACCCGCACCCTGGTTCGCATAGGTGATCGGAATCAACCGGTGCGCCTCGGTGAAGAGAACGACGAAAATGAGAAGCGCAACGGAGAGGATGGAGAAGAAAATGAACGGACCCTGCTTCCCCGCGCCCGCCACAAACATATTGGAGAGCGTTCCGGGAATGCCCGAAACGATGCCGGTGAAGATGATGAGCGATGTGCCGTTGCCGATTCCCTTCTCCGTCATGATCTCGCCAAGCCACATGAGGAAGAGCGCACCCGCCGCGACGATGACCATGGGAGCGAGCACGCCGGGGAACGAGGTATCAATGAGTTTCCCCCCAAGCTGCGCCGCGCCGGTATTGAGGAGAAGGAGAAATCCGTAACTCTGGAGGAAAGCGAGGGGGAACGTGAGCCAACGTGTGTAGCGATTGATCTTCTGCTGCCCCTGCACTCCTTCTTTGGCAATAGCTTCAAGCTTGGGAAAAATCACCGTGCAAAGCTGCAGGATAATCGACGCGTTGATGTACGGGGAAAGCCCCAGGAGAACGATGGAGAAGTTATCAATCGCGCCTCCCGTGAGCGCTGCAAAAACGCCGAGCGCCCCGCCCGTTCCGCGGCTTCCGAGGAAATTCCGAAGCGCCGTTGGATCCGCTCCCGGCACCGGAATGTGCGCGACGATCCTGTAGAGAATCAAAAGCGCAAGCGTGATGAGAATGCGCTTACGCAGATCTTCGGAATTCCAGAGTTGGTGGAGGTATCGAAACATCAGACAATCGTCACGGAACCGCCTGCTTTCTTGATCGCCTCACGAGCGCTGCCGCTTGCAGCATGAACCGTGAGATCGAATTTCTTCGTGACTTTTCCGCGACCGAGGATTTTCAGCGGAAGGCCGCCATCCACCAGGCGCGCCTCGCGAAGACTTTCCTGATCATAGGAACCCGCCTCCAAAGCTTTCTCGAGGGAATCGAGATTCACGACCTCGAACTCTTCGCGTGTCGGATTCTTAAAACCTCCAAGTTTCGGCTGCCTGCGGATAAGCGGCACCTGCCCTCCTTCGAATCCCCTGCTCTTTCCCCCGCCCGAGCGCGCCTGTTCGCCTTTGCACCCATGGCCGGAGAATGTGCCGCGACCGGAGCCGTTTCCGCGTCCAACGCGCAAACGTCCTTTCCGTGCGCCTTTATTGGGCTTGAGGGCATGAAGCATATGTCCCGCAGAGGGTAGCAGGAGAAAGTACCCGGGAAAAGAGTTTATGAGAGAAATTGGGCCTTTTTGGGAGCCGAAAACATACTTCAGGGAGCCGTTTCCCCGGTGGGGGGATTCCCCGCCATGGGATCATCGACACAGTCGCACGTATTCACCCACGACCCTCCATAGGGAGACTCGTACCACACTTGAATCGGGAGACAGGTCTCGTAGAAAACGGGGCACTCCCCACCACATGTAAATGGATTCGCACTCTCTTCCCCGCATCCATTGTAGGACGATGTGGCACTCGTGCTCGAAGTGGTGGTTGAAGAACTGGTGCTCGTGCTCGAGGGACAGGGGCACGAGGAACCCCCTGGCACGCTCGCGATCAGCGACGAAGAAAATTGAGGAGTAATAATCATTCCCGCGCCCAACACCACCACTCCGCAGATCACCCCGAGGAGAAACACAGTTATTTTATTCATGCCGCAATCATGAAGCATGTCTTCGAGAAAGCAAATACAAGCTCTTTTCACAATTGGGCTAGTGGACAATTTTCTGGGCTGAAATGAGCACTTTTCCTCTTGTGGAAGCCGAGATATGCTCAGATTTTTCCCAACACACCATGAAAAATATGTCCTCATTGCAATTCACGTGCCATCAAGAA
>JACCDV010171525.1_pt1 | contig 40269 bp, 41 predicted proteins | sample 7446131 | NCBI WGS metagenome assembly JACCDV01 (sample SAMN15323448, study PRJNA562643) | freshwater metagenome | isolation source: river surface water | place: USA:Blue River Watershed | collected 2017-08-17
ATTTTCCGAATCGGCCGTGACTTTACGTAAGGGGTTTTTAGCCGAGTGGTACATGGCGGTCGCCATAGCCATGGGCGTTGGCGTAAAGGTTTGCACTTGGTCCAATTTGAAGTCGTATTTCTTCAGCCACAGCGCCAAATTCAACATGTCTTGATCGGTGGCACCCGGGTGGGCAGCAATAAAATACGGGATTAAATACTGTTTTTTACCGGCTTCCAGGCTGAATTTTTCGAACATGGCTTTAAATTCATCGTAAGCCTCCATGCCGGGCTTCATCATTTTACTTAAAACGTTTTCTTCCGAATGCTCAGGGGCGATTTTCAAATAGCCGCCGACATGGTGCTGAACCAATTCCTTCACGTACTCGGGCGACTTAACCGCCAAGTCATAACGCACGCCACTGCCTATGAGTATCTTCTTTATCCCCTTAATGGCACGGGCTTTACGGTACAACTGAATTAAGGCGGAGTGGTCGGTATTCAAATTTTCACAAACACCAGGGTAGACACAGCTTAGCTTACGGCAAGCGTTTTCTATGAATTCACTCTTGCAAGCAATGCGGTACATATTGGCCGTCGGTCCACCAAGATCCGATATCACCCCAGTAAACCCCGGCACTTTGTCGCGTATCTCTTCCACTTCTTTCAATATGCTGGCTTCACTGCGGCTTTGGATAATTCGACCTTCGTGTTCGGTAATGCTGCAAAACGTGCAGCCGCCAAAACAGCCGCGCATGATGTTCACGCTAAAGCGTATCATTTCCCAAGCTGGAATTTTGGCATCGCCATAAGCTGGGTGAGGTTTACGCGCATAAGGCATGTCGTAGACATAATCCATTTCCTTGGTGGTCAATGGAATCGGCGGTGGGTTTAACCACACCTCCCTGTCGCCGTGTTTTTGCACCAAGGCCCGTGCATTACCGGGGTTAGCCTCTAAGTGCAAGACGCGCGAGGCGTGTGCATACAACACCGGGTCTTGCGCCACTGCCTCGTAAGCCGGCAAACGCACGACTTGCTTAGCACGATCGGCTTTAGGCTTACGCACTAGGGCTATGGCTTGCGTGCCTTCAGGCAAGGGCGCTTGCTCGGCCTTACCCTCAGTAGCACAGCTAGCATCGGCTTTGCCCATCTTCATTTCGTAGGGGTCAACGGCTTTGTCTATCACACCGGGTCGATCCAACTGGGTACTGGCTATTTCGGTCCAGCCACTGGGAAGAGTTTTACGTAAAAAGGCAGTGCCGCGTATGTCTTGAATATCAGCCACCTTCTCGCCTTTAGCGATGCGGTGGCTTAATTCTATCAAGGCGCGCTCGGCGTTCCCGTAAAGCAAAATATCGGCTTTGGAATCGAGCAAGATACTGCGGCGTACTTTATCGCTCCAATAATCGTAATGGGCAATGCGGCGTAAACTGGCTTCTATGCTGCCTATCACCAAAGGCACATCGGCATACGCTTCACGGCAACGCTGGCTGTACACCAAGACAGCACGATCTGGGCGTTTATTGGGTGCGGCATCCGGGGTATAAGCGTCGTCGCTGCGAATTTTTCTATCGGCGGTATAGCGATTAACCATGCTGTCCATATTGCCGGCAGTGACGCCGAAATACAGATTGGGCTTACCCAAGACTTTAAAAGCGTTGGCATGCTGCCAATCTGGCTGGGCGATGATGCCGACACGAAAGCCTTGCGCTTCCAGTAAGCGTCCAACTAAAGCCGAACCAAAACTGGGGTGGTCTATATAACAATCACCGCTAACCAAAATAATGTCGCAACTGTCCCAACCCAGCGCATCCATTTCAGCACGGGACATGGGTAACATAGGGGCGGCACCAAAGCGTTTTGCCCAATAAGGGCGGTAGCTATGTATGGGCTTAGCAAGAAGGCTGGTGTAGTGTTCCAAGGTGTAAGATCAAACTATAAAGTAGGCGCATTTTACGCGCTAATGGCATGATTAAGAAGATTTTTTTATAAAAATTCTTAAGCATTAGCCCTACTTACAATAAGTCTACACCGTAATTTTTTACAACCAAGGCAAACAATACAAACAGGAAAACAGTTATCAGCAAAGACAGTAGCAAAGCCGGCACAAAGCCCCATTTGCTTAACAGGTAGGGAAAAATTAAAAACATGGGCAAGGTCGGCAATACGTACCAAAAAGTATAATAAGCGTGGCTGGCAATTTTACTAGTGGGTTGCTGTTCAACATACAACCAGATCAATGTGAGTACCGTAACCAAAGGCAATGCCGCCAACAGGCCGCCTAGCTTATCGCTGCGTTTAGCAAACTCCGACACCAGCACCACCACGCCTGCAGTGATTAAGTACTTAATAATTAGATAGTGCATGCCTCACCTTTCACTAAATGATTTAATTGTTTACCATTGCTTACACGCTACATTTGGCATTCTACCCTTAAAGAAAACCCAGCATGGCACAGGCTTATTATCAATTCCCCAATGGCCGGGTTGCGTGCGTGGATGGTGACAGCGACTTCCCACCACCCACAGAGGCGCTAAGCGAACCCAACGGCTTGCTGGCAGTGGGTGGCGACCTCAGCACAACCCGGCTACTTAAGGCTTACCGGGCAGGTATCTTTCCCTGGTTTAACGCCGACGAACCCGTGTTATGGTGGAGCCCTAGCCCACGCATGGTGCTGTTTCCAGACGAATTGCGCATTAGCACCTCCCTTAAAAAAACCCTAAATAAACAGCGGTTTGAAATACGCTTTAACAGCGCTTTTCGTGACGTGATTAGCGCATGCAGTCAAGTTAAACGCGCCGAACAACACGGCACTTGGATTAGCGCCGACATCATAGACGCTTACTGCGCTTTGTTTGATGCAGGCCATGCCATTTCGGCAGAAGCATGGCTGGGGAACGATCTGGTTGGGGCTTGCTACGGCGTTAAAATTGGCCGCGCCTTTTACGGGGAAAGCATGTTTCATCTTGTCAGCGATGCTTCTAAAGTGGCTTTTGTGCACCTAGTGCAACACCTAAAGAATATGGGCGTCGCCATGATAGATTGCCAAATGAACACCCCTTTATTAAGCAGCTTAGGCGGCCGTGAAATTGATCGCGATGAATTCAATGCCAAGCTAGCCAAATTGATTAACTGCCCATGAATGAAGCCAGCGCAACCGAACAGCTATCGCTACACTATTACATCAGTGGCGGCTACGCTTGCGGCTACTTAAGCAATAAGGAAGCGCAAAGCCTCATTGCCGCCCCGCCGCAGTTGATTGACGCCTCACTCTACAGCAAGCTGGTTCAACAAGGCTTTAGACGCAGCGGACTGTTTGTTTATAAACCCCATTGCGAAAACTGCCAGGCATGCGTGCCAGTGCGGCTAGGCGTCAATGAATTTAAGGCCAGTCGCAGCCAAAAACGCGCCCACAAGCAGCATCATGGCCTTAGCGCGACCGTCCTGCCAGCAGATTTTCACGAAGAACACTTTGCCTTGTACGCGAGTTACCAGCAAGCTAGGCATGCCATGCAACCGTCAGACCATGAAAACAAAGCCGAGACCGACGATGCCGAACAATACCGGCATTTTTTATGCAAAAGCAATGTGCAAACGGTGTTGCTTGAATTCAGAGACGGTGACTGCCTGAAAATGGTCAGCGTGATTGATGTGTTGGGCGATGGCTTATCCGCGGTTTATACTTTTTACGATGCCCACGACAAAAAAGCCAGTTACGGCACCTACAATATACTGTGGCAAATCGCCTGGGCTAAATCCCTGCATCTACCCTACCTTTACTTAGGCTATTGGATTAAGGACAGCCAAAAAATGGCGTACAAGCAAAACTTTCAGCCCTTAGAAAAACGCATTAACGGCGAATGGCGCAAGGATTAAGCGTGACTTCAATTGCAAAAAAACACCGCTGGCAGCCACGGCCTAATTGTAAGAATGTTACAATCGCACTATTGAAAAATATGAGCATTGTCCTTTGAAAAAAATTGTCATTTTTGGCGTGGGCTTAATAGGCGGCTCGGTCGCCTTAGCCTTAAAAAAAGCCCAAGCTAGCTCCAGTTCACTGCACATCATAGGGCTAGGTCGCAACCCAGCCAGTTTGACCAAGGCATTGCAGCTAGGGGTCATAGATGCTGGTTTGGATAGCGAGCAAGCGGACCTGCAGTCCACCCTGGCGGATGCCGATGTCATTCTAATTGCTGCGCCAGTCGCACAAACGGCCGGCATATTAGCCCGCATTAAGCCGCATCTGAATAGACAAACCGTCGTCACCGATGCCGGTAGCACCAAGAGCGATGTCTTACACTGCGCAGAAAAAATTCTGGCCGAGCAATTTGATCAGTTTGTCGGTGGCCACCCCATTGCTGGTGCCGAAAAAAGTGGCGTGAGCGCCGCCAAGGCGGACTTATTTGTAGGAAAAAATGTGGTGCTAACGCCGACCGCCAGCACCCAAGCCCGGGCTTTAGCGCGTGCCACAGAATTCTGGCAGAGCTGCGGTGCCAAAGTAAGCAACATGCCGGCCCAGGCACACGATAGCATTTTTGCCAGCGTCAGCCATCTACCGCACTTGCTGGCTTTCGCTCTGGTGGATGAGATAGCAGCTAGACCAAATGCCGCTGAATTATTCGGCTTTGCCGCCAGCGGCTTTAGGGATTTCACCCGCATAGCCGGCAGCCACCCAGAAATGTGGCGGGACATTAGCCTGGCGAACAAAGACGCATTGTTGCAAGAGTTGGCCGCCTACCAAAACGAATTATTAACCTTAAAAAAATTGCTAGAAAACGGGGATGGCGATGGATTACAAGCCTTGTTTAGCAGAGCCAGCGTGGCCCGTAACGCTTGGTCAGATAGCAAAAACTAGCTAGCAGCCTTAAGCAAAGAAAGCACATGGAACAACTCAATCTCGCCCCTGCCCGTCACGCCCAAGGACGCATCACCTTACCCGGCTCAAAAAGCATCTCCAACCGCACCTTGCTGCTTGCGGCATTGGCCTCCGGCACCACCGTAATTCGCGACCTATTGGCCTCCGATGACACCGCGCGCATGCTGGAATCCTTAGCCACACTGGGCATCAAACTGGATAATTTTGCTGAGCATGCCTGGCGCGTTGAAGGATGCGCGGCTAATTTTAATAATAAAAATGCCGATTTATTTCTTGGCAACGCGGGCACCGCCTTTAGGCCGCTTACCGCAGCACTGGCCTTCTCCAACGGCCATTACCAATTGTCTGGCGTAGCGCGCATGCACGAACGACCCATAGGCGATTTGATTGATGCCTTGCAACAAGCAGGCGCCAACATTAGTTATCTGGGTCAAGCCGGTTTTCCACCACTAAAAATAGCGCCAGCCCAACTGGACTCAAACCTGGCCCTCAAAATACGCGGCGATGTCTCCAGTCAATTTTTAACCGCCCTGCTAATGGCTTTGCCGCTGACCAAGCAACAAGCCACGATAGAGGTGGTGGGCGAGCTAATATCCAAGCCTTACATAGAAATCACCTTAAATTTAATGGCTAAATTTGGCGTGCAAGTCCAGCGTGATGGTTGGCAACGCTTTACCATTAAAGCCAACAGCAGCTACACCAGCCCAGGCGAGTTATTTGTCGAGGGCGACGCGTCCAGCGCTTCCTACTTTTTAGCCGCGGGCGTGATAGCCGGGGATGTGACTGTGGATGGCATAGGAAAAAATAGCATACAAGGCGATGTGCGCTTTGCCGAGGCGCTTAGCTTAATGGGTGGCGAAATTAGCTACGGCGAAAATCACATTAACGCCAAAAAAGCCACCCAACTTAAAGCCATCAATCTGGATTGCAATCACATACCCGATGCCGCCATGACCTTGGCCATACTGGCCTTGTTTGCGGACGGCACCAGCACGCTGAGCAACATTGCCAGCTGGCGGGTAAAAGAAACCGATAGGCTAACAGCCATGGCCACCGAACTGCGGAAATTAGGCGCCACGGTCATTGAAGGGGCCGATTATTTGCAAATCACCCCCAGCAAGAACATCACACCCCATGCAGTGATAGACACTTACGATGACCACCGCATGGCGATGTGCTTTTCATTGGTATCGCTAGCCGGCGTGCCTATCACTATCAACGACCCAGCCTGCGTCAACAAAACCTTCCCCGATTACTTTGCCAGCTTTGCCAAGGTAGTGCGATGAACAAAACCATACCAGTCATCGCCATAGACGGCCCTTCCGCATCAGGCAAAGGCACGGTAGCGCAACGCGTTGCGACAACACTGGGGTTTCACTATTTGGATTCCGGTGCCTTGTACCGGATTGTGGCCCTGGCCAGCCAGCAAGCCGGCATAGCTTGGTCGGACGCAGAGGCAGTGGCTAGTTGCGCAAAAAATCTGCGCATCCGTTTTGATGACGAGCAAGTATGGCTAAATGAGATCGATGTCTCGAATGACATTCGTAGCGAGGCCATGGGCAAAGGCGCGTCGCAAGTGGCTGTCCATCCATCCGTGCGCACAGCACTAAGCAGCCTACAGCAAGACATGCGCCGCGCGCCTGGCCTGGTGGCCGATGGACGCGACATGGGCACGGTCATTTTTCCTGACGCAGTTTTAAAAATCTTCCTCACGGCCAGCACCGAAGTGCGCGCACAGCGTCGTTATCAGCAATTACTGGCCAAACAGCAAGCAGCTGATTATCAGGCTATTTTGCAAGACTTATTAGAACGGGACGCCAGAGATAAGAATCGCGCCAGCGCCCCCTTGGTCATGGCAGAGGATGGCATCTTGTTAGAAACCGATCATTTAAGCATAGTGGAAGCGGTAAACCAGGTATTGGAAAATTATCAAGACTTGCTATAATTTTTGGCCTAAATGCAATAAATAGTCTTTTATTTTTCAATGTTTTAGTTATAATCACATTCTTTCAAATTTTGTGAAAAATTTTTCGTCTGCGCATTACATTAATACGCAGTTTTATTAATTACCCCACTGCTAGGTGGGATTACTTTTAGGTACTTTTATTTAATGGCTTCTACTTCTAAATCTACACCTTCTTCAATGGAATCTTTTGCCGCGCTTTTTGAAGAAAGCTTAATCCATCAAGAAATGCGCTCCGGTGAAGTAATCACCGCCGAGGTTATCTCTGTTGATAGCGACCACGTTATTGTTAACGCCGGTCTAAAATCAGAAAGCGTGATCGCTGCTTCTGAATTCCATAACGCACAAGGCGAACTTGAAGTTAAAGTGGGCGACTTTGTTAAAGTGTTAATCGAAAAATTGGAAGACGGTTTCGGTTCTACTTTGCTATCCCGCGAAAAAGCCAAACGCATGGAAACATGGTTGGATCTAGAAGATGCGATGAACGAAGGTCGCATTATTAAAGGTTTTGTAAGCGGTAAAGTTAAAGGCGGCTTACGCGTTTCTGTTAATGGCATTATGGCTTTCCTACCTGGTTCATTGGTAGACGTGCGCCCAGTAAAAGACACCACACCTTTTGAAAACAAAGAATGTGATCTAAAAGTAATCAAAATTGACCGCAAACGTAACAACATCGTTGTTTCACGCCGCGCCGTGATGGAAGTCAGCGCCGGTGCAGACCGCGAAGCCTTAATGGGTTCATTGGCTGAAGGTTCTGTGGTTAAAGGTATCGTTAAAAACATCACCGACTACGGTGCATTCGTGGATTTAGGTGGCATTGATGGCTTGCTACACATCACTGACTTAGCATGGCGTCGTGTAAAACACCCATCTGAAGTATTGACCGTGGGTGAAGAAGTGGAAGCGAAAATCTTGAAATTCGATCAAGAGAAAAACCGCGTTTCATTGGGCATCAAACAATTGGGCGACGATCCATGGATCGCGCTAACCCGTCGCTACCCAGTAAGCACACGCTTGTTCGGTAAAGTATCTAACTTGACTGACTACGGTGCGTTTGTTGAAATCGAGCCAGGCATTGAAGGTTTGGTACACGTTTCAGAAATGGATTGGACTAACAAAAACATCCATCCGGGCAAATTGGCTCAATTAGGTGACGAAGTTGAAGTCATGATTTTAGAGATAGACGAAGCACGTCGTCGCTTATCTTTGGGCATGAAACAATGTCAAGCTAACCCATGGGATGATTTCTCTGCTACGCACGCTAAAGGCGATAAAGTATCAGGTCAAATCAAATCCATTACCGACTTCGGCGTGTTCATTGGCTTGCCAGGTGGCATAGACGGTTTAGTGCACTTATCTGACTTGTCATGGACACAAACTGGCGAAGAAGCGATCCGCAACTTCAAAAAAGGTGACGAATTACAAGCCGTGATTTTAGCCATAGACGTTGAAAAAGAGCGCATTTCATTGGGTGTTAAGCAACTTTCTGCTGACCCATCAGGCGCAACAAGCAGCACCGATGACAAATCCGAAGCCAAACCTAAAGCTAAATCTGCCAAGAGCAAAGATACGGCAGCTAAAATCATAGATGATGGCGCCTCTGCAGGTACGACTAACCTTGGTGCTTTACTAAAAGCTAAACTAGACAGCAAGAAATAAGTGTAATTAGTGACAAGATAAAGGCAACAAGCATGACCAAATCTGAACTAATTACGCTACTTGCGGAGCGTTTTCCGCAATTGGTTGTAAAAGACGCAGAGCTGTCAGTCAAAGCCATATTGGATGCGATGACTGACAACCTTGCGGCAGGGGAACGCATCGAAATACGTGGCTTTGGTAGTTTCAGTCTAAACTACCGACCACCGCGTTTGGGTCGTAACCCGAAAACCGGCAGTAAAGTGCAAGTACCAGAAAAACACGTACCGCACTTTAAAGCAGGCAAAGAGTTACGTGAGCGCGTAGATTTAAGCTAAGTTAATTTAAGTTAAACCTTAGTTTGCATTGCAAGCAAGCTTAATAAAAAACGGCAGCCACGCGCTGCCGTTTTTTTATGGCCGCGACCATTAGCACTTACTTGATTTTGAATTTAAGTTAAAATGCAAACATTATGAAAGCGTCATCCTCACCAGCGTACTGCAAAGAGACTGCCCATGGAATTTGAATTCTGGTGGCTATTGGTCTTACCGCTTTTCTTTAGCCTGGGCTGGTTAGCCGCTAGGGTCGATCTAAAGCAATTGCTGGCTGAATCGACCGCCCTTCCGGCCGCTTACTTCAAAGGCTTGAATTTTCTTATTACCAACCAACAAGACAAAGCCATAGAAGCCTTTAGCGAAGCGGTGCAAGCCAACACTGAATCCTTAGAGCTGCACTTTGCCTTAGGCAGCCTGTTTAGAAAACGCGGCGAAGTCGACAGAGCCATCCATTTGCACCTTCACTTATTAGAGAAAAAGGTGCTGGAGCCGCAACAAAAATTGGCCGTGACGGCAGAATTGGCACAGGATTATTTAAAGGCTGGTTTGCTAGACCGTGCCGAGGAATTGTTCGAAACCCTAAACGACAATAGGTATAGACAACCTGCCCTACGTGCTCTATTGGAAATTTATGTACGCGAACGCGAGTGGCCAAGAGCAATAAAAGCAGCCACTGAATTGGAGCGCTTATCTGGCGTACCATTTCGCATCGAAGTGGCCCATTACCATTGCGAACTGGCGGTACAATTCACATTAGCCAACGATCTAGCACAAGCCAAATTAGCGCTGGCAGAGGCACTCAACGCCAATAAAAATTGCGTGCGGGCCAATGTATTGCTGGGTGACATGCAAATCGAGGAACAAGACCATAAAGCGGCCATAGCCACCTGGAAACGGATAGAATTTCAGAAGCCAGAGTACCTAGGTTTGATTGCGCCCAAATTACTCAACAGCTACCAAGCCTTAGGCCAAATGCAAGACGGCTTAAACTTATTACAAGGCTACTTACAAAGCTACCAACTGCCATCCCTACTTAAGGTGCTTTTTGATGCCACCTTAGCTAACCAAGGGGCAGACCAGGCGGCGAAATTAGCCCGCAACGAATTAATAAAGTCGCCCAGCTTAAATACCCTGGATCAATTATTGCAGGCACAAGCGAGTATAGAAGGCAGCAGCGTGCAAAAATCTCAGGACACGCAACTTATGCAGCAAGCGGTGCGCCATGCCATCGGCAACCGAACCACCTACCACTGCGAGCAATGTGGCTTTAAAGCCAAATACCACCACTGGCAATGCCCAGCTTGCAATGCCTGGGAATCCTTGCCAGCTGAACCCACCAACGTTTAAAGCAAAACAGAAAATGACACCTAACCACGCCAACAACGCTAACGACCCAAAAATCATAGTAGCGCTTGATTATGCCGATGCCAGCAGCGCCCTTAAATTGGTGCGTCAGCTAGATCCTAGCCTGTGCCGCCTTAAAGTAGGCAAAGAGTTATTTACTGCTGCCGGCCCGCAATTTGTCGAGCAATTGGTCAAGTCGAATTTTGGGGTATTCTTAGATTTAAAATTTCACGACATTCCTAACACCGTAGCCAAAGCCTGCAGTGCCGCCAGCAAGCTAGGGGTATGGATGCTGAATGTGCATGCCAGCGGCGGGTTAGAAATGATGCAAGCGGCACAGGCGGCGGTAAACGAAAATGCCCAGCCGCCCATACTCATTGCGGTGACGGTATTAACCAGTATGAATCAGGCCAATTTGACGCAAATAGGCGTAGCTGCGGATTTAACCAGCCACGTCATGCGCCTGGCCGAACTTACCCAACAAGCCGGACTGAGCGGCGTGGTTTGCTCCGCACAAGAGGCTGCCATGTTGCGCACGGCATTGGGCAAGGAGTTTTGTTTGGTGACCCCAGGCATACGCCCAGTCTACGCCAGTCAAGATGACCAATCTCGCATCGTCACACCAGCCCAAGCCTTGCGTAATGGCGCCAGTTATTTAGTCATAGGCCGGCCGATTACTCAAGCCGCCGACCCACTCAAAGCGCTGACTGCCATACACGCCGAATGCACTTAAGCCATCTGCTAAGCAATTGAAGTAAAAGAAAAAATACTATCTCCCGTTTAGTTAAGCGTATGATGGTAGGCCGTATTTAGCCTATCTATATAGCGGGGAGTATGCCAATGAAAACTGCCTTATTAGTCTTATTCAGCTGGCTATGCATAAGCTTTTACGCACACGCCGCCGTCAACATTAACACCGCCAACCAAACTGAACTTGAAAGCTTGCCTGGCATAGGGCCGGTTAAAGCCAAAGCTATCTTGGATTACCGTAAAAAGAATGGTGGGTTTAAAAGCGTGGAGGAAATAACCAAGGTCGATGGTATCGGACCGGTGACCTTGAAAAACGCTAGGAAAGACATGGTGATTGATGCGACGGCTGCCAGCAAGTCCGCACCAGCAAAAACCAGCGCCAAAGGCGATGGCGTCAGCAAAAATCCACCACAAAAAAATACACTGAAGAATAATGCGGCACAGCCTAATACCGGTCTAAAACAAAGCGCCAAACCAGTGTTGAGCACGCCCCCAGTTAGCAAACCCGCCGCCAACAAGGCCATCGTCGTGCCGGCCAAGCCTCTCGCTAGCAAGCCTATTAAAGCTACGCCGAGCAAAGTTCAGCCCAAACCGGTCAAAGCCATAACAACAAAAACCACGTCAACAACAAGCACGCCAACAAAAGACAAGCCCAGCAAGCCTTAGAACAGGCCAGCCAGCACCAAACGGCAGCCTTATTTTACCCGCATGCCCACTTGTGCGCCTGCATCCGGACTAAGGATGTAGGGGCCGCCAGTTTCGTCACTGGCCGCCAACACCATGCCCTCGCTGAGGCCAAACTTCATTTTACGCGGTGCCAAATTGGCTACCATCACGGTTAGCCGCCCGATCAACTGCGCTGGATCATAAGCCGATTTAATGCCCGCAAAAACTTGGCGGGGCTGAGCTTCGCCTATGTCCAAACTAAGCTTGAGTAATTTCTCAGCACCTTCCACGTGTTCGGCATGGACTATCTTAGCAATGCGCAAATCCACCTTGGTGAAATCATCCAAACTAATCTCGGCAGAACTTGCTACGGCAGGCGTCGCAGGGCTAGGTGTGCTCGTGGGCGTGGCCGTTAAGTTTTCTTTATTGGCTTCAGTCATGGCGAGTATCCATTTGGGGTCTATGCGGGTGATTAAGTGTTGATAGGTTTGGATGCGATGGCCGGCCTGCAATTCTGTGCTGACACTGGCCCAGCTTAATGCGTCTATCGTTAGAAATTGCTCTACTTCTGAGGCTAATTTTGGTAAGACCGGTTTTAAATACAAGGTCAGCAAACGGAACAGTTCCAGCGCATCGGAGCAGACTTCTTGCAAGGCTTGCGCTTGATCGGCTTGTTTGGCCATGACCCAAGGGGCTTTTTCTGCCACAAAGCCATTGGCGCTGTCTGCCAAGCGCATAATTTCACGCAAGGCCTTACCGTACTCCCTGCTGTCATAGGCATCGGCTATCATGGCAGCACTGGCTTTGAGCTCAGCCACCACAGGGTTATTCGCCGACGGGCGCAATTGGCCATCGAATTGCTTATTAATAAAGCCAGCAGTTCGACTGGCAATATTGATGTATTTGCCTACCAAATCACTGTTCACCCTAGCCACGAAGTCATCCAAGCTTAAATCGATGTCTTCCATGCTGCTATTGAGTTTCGCTGCGTAGTAATAACGCAAGTACTCTGGATTTTTAATGTGTTCTAAGTAGCTGCGCGCCGTAATAAAGGTACCGCGTGACTTACTCATTTTTTCGCCATTCACGGTCAAAAAGCCGTGGGCAAAAATCTTAGTGGGTTTACGGTAACCGCTGTATTCCAGTGTTGCCGGCCAAAATAAGGCATGGAAATACAAGATGTCCTTACCTATGAAATGATACAGCTCGGTGCTAGCGTCTTTAGCCCAGTACTCGTCGAAATCTAAACCGGTGTCCGCACAGAGCTTTTTGAAGCTGGCCATGTAGCCTATAGGCGCATCCAACCAAACGTAAAAATACTTACCCGGCGCGTCCGGAATCTCAAAACCGAAATACGGCGCATCGCGGGAAATGTCCCAATCATTCAAACCATTTTCAAACCACTCGGCCATCTTGTTGGCCGCTTCACCTTGCAAGGTGCCTGAGCGTGTCCACTCTTTTAAAAAATCAGCGCATTCGGACAGTTTAAAAAAGTAATGCTCGGTCTCTTTGCGCACAGGCGCGGCCCCTGAAACAGCAGAATACGCATTGATCAACTCAGTTGGGTTGTAAGTAGCGCCACAGGCTTCGCAGGAATCACCGTACTGGTCTTTAGCATGGCATTTAGGGCATTCGCCTTTGATAAAACGGTCCGGTAAAAACATCTTTTTAAGCGGATCGTAAAATTGCTCTATGACCTTACTGGCTATTTTTCCTGCACCTTTAAGTGCCAAGTATATGCTTTGAGAGAGTGCTTTATTTTCCGGCGCATTGGTCGAGTAGTAATGATCAAAGGCCACCAAAAACTCTTTGAAATCGGCACTGTGTTGCTGGTGCACATTGGCGATCAACGCTTCCGGCGTGATGCCCTCTTTTTCTGCACGCAACATGATGGGGGTACCATGGGTATCGTCCGCACAGACATAATGCACCGTATGCCCTTGCATTTTTTGGTGGCGTACCCAAATATCGGTTTGTATGTACTCAACCAAATGGCCTAGATGTATACTGCCATTGGCATAAGGAAGGGCTGATGTGACTAAAAGTTTGCGTGCGGTGTTTGCGGTGGCCATGAGATAAATGGATCTATTTAGCGAAAACGGTATTCTAGCAAATGCAGCCAGCTTAACCCAGCGTTGATTGCGCATTTTGAACGCTAATGGCTGCTGAGGAATTTTTAACACAAATTGCCCTAGCCAGCTGGACTATCGGTTAAAATACCCTATCATTTTACTCAAGTTTATTTTGCCTAAACTCACTTACAAGCACATTAACAGGAATAATACGCATGGCCCTTACTGAACTTCTTATACAAAGCACATTAAAAGTCTGCATAGACCCCAATACCGGCAAAGATTTTATCAGCAGCAAATCGGCCAGAAACATCCAAATTAATGGCAGCGAAGTGAGCGTAGACATCGTGCTGGGCTACCCAGCAAAATCAGTCATGGCTGAGCTGCAAAATTTAGTAAGCCAGGCACTGCAAGCGCTGCCAGGCGTCAGCAAAGTCACGGTCAATATTGGCAGCCGCATAGTCGCACACAAAGCTCAGCAAGGCGTCACACTCTTACCCAATGTTAAAAACATTATCGCCGTCGCTTCCGGCAAAGGCGGTGTAGGCAAATCCACCACCTCAGCCAACCTGGCCTTGGCCTTGGCCGCAGAAGGCGCAACGGTGGGTTTATTGGATGCCGACATCTACGGGCCTAGTCAGCCACAAATGCTAGGCATCAGCGGCCGCCCAGAAAGCAACGACGGCAAGACCATGGACCCTATGCTAGCGCATGGCATACAAGCCATGTCCATAGGCTTTCTTATAGACAACGACACGCCCATGGTTTGGCGCGGTCCCATGGTAACCGGCGCCTTAGAGCAATTACTGCGCGACACAAAATGGCGAGATTTAGATTACCTCATCATAGACTTGCCACCCGGCACAGGTGACATACAACTGACACTGGCGCAAAAAATACCGGTCACCGGCGCCATTATAGTCACCACCCCGCAAGACATCGCCTTACTGGATGCGCGCAAAGGGCTTAAAATGTTTGAGAAAGTCAGCATCCCTATTTTAGGCATCGTTGAAAACATGAGCACCCACATATGCTCACAATGCGGCTTTGAAGAACACATTTTTGGTGCCGGTGGTGGCGCTGCCATGTGTCAGGACTACCAGGTGGACTTATTAGGCAGCTTGCCTTTGGACATCAACATTAGGATGCAATCCGATGGCGGCATACCCTCCGTGGTGGCTGAGCCAGACAGTAAAATCGCGGCTATTTATAAAAAAATTGCGCGCGCTGCGGCGATTAAAATAGCCAATAGCAGCCTAGACCACAGCACTAAATTTCCTAATATAGTCATACAGAACAGCTAAGTGAAGGACCGCGCCATGGCAGGTAAAAAACACCCTATTGCTGAAAAACTATTAGGTTCCAGCTATGAGAACATGGATGCCCGCACCAGAAAGGTCGCGCGGCACTTCACCGAACGCAAACACATTTCAAGCGCCCCATCTGCAAGCATAGACAGCAACATCAGCTTTGGCCAACGTGCCGCCGATGCCGTCGCTAAATTCGGTGGTTCATGGGCATTTATAGGCTTGTTTGCCGTCACCCTAGTGTGCTGGGTGGCGCTCAACTCGGTGATACTGGCTAATTACAATAAGAGCTTTGACCCCTACCCGTATATTTTATTGAATTTATTCTTATCCATGCTCGCCTCCATACAGGCACCCATCATCCTCATGTCACAAAACAGGCAAGGTGAAAAAGACCGCTTAAATGCTGACCACGACTACGAAGTCAACCTGAAAGCCGAGCTGGAAATTATGTTGCTGCATGAAAAAATGGATATGCTGCGTGAAGGCCAATGGTCGGAGTTAATGGCCATACAGAAAGAGCAACTGCGTCTAATGGGCGTCTTGATAGAAAAAAATCAAGCCTAGCTCACTTCGTAACAATACACATCCACCCCATTAGCCGGTTGAATCAGCGTCGCAGGAATAGCGACGCCACTGCGCCAATTATCCACGGCTTGTTGCTTGACCGCACCGCTAACAATAAAAATCACTTGCTGGGCATCGTTTAGCCTTTGCTGGCTCATGGTAATGCGCTCTGCAGGCGGCTTAGGCGAATCAAACACAGGCACAGCATGGGCACTGTTATCAAGCGCATGACCAGGAAACAGCGATGCCGTATGCCCATCTTCACCCAAACCGAGTAAGACCAAATCGAAGCTACCTAGACCCTGCAAGGTTTGGGCATAAGCCTTGGCCCCTGCCACCGGACCCAATTCTGCCGGAATGTGATGCACCTGATTCGGCGGAATAGCCACATGATTAAGCAAGACCTGCTCAACCATCAAGCTATTTCTGTCCTCATGATCCGCCGCTAAACAGCGCTCATCGCCATGATACACATGCCATTTAGACCAATCCATATTCAAATCGCGCAACAAACGGTAGATGGCACGCGGGGTATTGCCACCCGCCAACACCAGGTTAAATCGACCACGCTGGGCAATGGCACGACTGGCGCTTAAAGCAATGGCATCGCAGACAGCGTGTCGCAAACAATCGATGCTATTAAAGTGTTGCCAGCGCACGGGCTTATCTTGCATTTTCATTCAGACTCGGATCAAAAAAAGTAAGGCCGAATTTGACACTAAATTGCCAATCTTGTCATGCATTTTATATTTTTTACAGCAAAACACTGTATGAATAAGCCTGCTTGCTTTATCATATATGGCTATTCCAAAACGCAATAATCAGGACCAAAAATGTTAATTAAAGACAGTGAAGTTGTAGACCTAAATACGCCCACCGGCGAAATGCGCGCGCACATTTTTCGCCCGGCTGCCCCAGGCAATTACCCTGGCATTTTAATGTTTTCAGAAATCTTTCAAGTAACCGCACCGATACGCCGCACCGCCGCCATGTTGGCTGGCCATGGCTTCATTGTTGCCTGCCCTGAAATCTACCACGAATTAGAACCCGCAGGCACGGTCCTCGCTTACGACGAAGAAGGCACCTCGCGCGGTAATGCCCATAAAATCACCAAGGAAGTGCACGCCTACGACAGCGATGCCCGCGCCGTATTGGACTACCTAAAATCACGCGATGATTGCACTGGCCGCTTAGGCGTCATGGGCATATGCGTAGGTGGCCATTTGGCCTTCCGCGCCGCCATGAACCCAGACGTACTAGCCGCGGTCTGCTTCTACGCCACCGACATACACAAACGCGCCTTGGGTTTAGGTAAAAACGATAATTCCCTAGAACGCGCCAGCGAAATCAAAGGCGAATTGCTGCATATCTGGGGCCGTCAAGACCCACACGTGCCATTAGAAGGTCGTAACATGGTTAAAGCCCGCTTGGATGAAGTAGGTACCCGTTACACTTGGCATGAATTTAATGGTCAACACGCGTTTATGCGTGACGAAGGCCACCGCTACGACCCGGCCTTGTCACGCTTAAGCTGGGATCTGTTGCTGGAATTATTCCACCGCCGCTTAGGCTGGGGTGATTTAGACCTAGACACAGACGGCGCACCTGCAGAAAGTCGTCATTAATACGGATACACTCACCTAGCTACTAGGCGATCACTCTAAAAAATACTGTAATTCAATGGCCCGTGCAGGCGGGCCATTCAAAATCTATAGATAAATAAGGTTTACCATGGTAAAAAAAATTGATCCTTGCACACTGGTCCTATTCGGTGCCAGCGGCAACTTATCCCGCGTTAAATTAATGCCCGGCCTATTTCGCTTGGATGCAGCAGGTCGCCTACCTGAGCACATGGCCATCCTGTCTGTAGGTCGTGGCGAAGTCACACGGGAAGCCTGGCAAGCCGACATCAAAAAGATGTTGGACACTAAATTCAAAAATGGTTACGACCAAGCGGCATTTGAGCGCTTTATTGCACGCAACCATTACCATGCCAACCCCCCTGGCGATGCCGATGCCTTCAATAAAATGAAGGCCACATTGAGCAACGCGCAAGTCTTCCCACAAAACTTGGCTTACTTCTTATCGGTGCGCCCTACTGACTTTTCAACCATAGTGGAGCAACTGTCCGGCGTCGGCCTGCTGGATGAAAGCCAATACTGGCGTCGCGTTTTGATAGAAAAACCGTTTGGTACCAACCTGCCATCGGCCCAAGCCTTGCAGGCATCTCTCACCAAACACCTAAAAGAAAGTCAGATTTACCGCATAGACCATTATTTAGGTAAATCGGCGTTGCAAAACATCATGCTAACGCGCTTTGCCAACACCTTGTTTGAACCGCTGTGGAACAATCAATACATAGACCATGTGCAAATCACCAATAACGAAACCTTGGGCGTGGGTGATAGGACTGAGTTTTACAACAATACCGGCGCATTGCGCGACATGATGCAAAGTCATTTATTGCAAACCTTGGCATTGGTTGCCATGGAAAAACCGCAAGACTTGTCACCTGATAGCATACGCGCTGAAAAAATTAAACTCCTGCAAGCCATCCGTCCATTGCCGGTTAAAGACTTAGACAAACACGCTTTCCGCGCTCAGTACTCGGCAGGCCGCGTTTGCGTGGGTGATGGCCACGGTGAAAACGTGGTGGGCTACTTGGACGAACTGGCTAGAGAAGGCGTTAAAACCAGCGCTACCGAGACCTATGCCGCATTAAAACTGTTCATAGACAACCCACGCTGGCAAGGTGTGCCATTTTATGTGCGCACGGCTAAACGTATGCACGAAGGCAACACGGCCGTTTCCATACGCTTTAAAAAAGCCCCCATGCAATTAACTGAAGGCCAACACCAAAACTGGTTAACCCTCAATATTCAGCCTAGAGAATGCATCAAGATGGAAATTGAATCGAAGATTCCAGGCCTAGACATTGCCACTCGCACCCTAAGCGTAGATGCGCCACAGCGTCAGAGCGGCGACGAAAGCATAGACTCTTACGAATCCTTGTTGCTGAACTTAATGGAAGGCGACCCATCGCTATACTTGCACATCAGTGAAGTGGAAGCCCAATGGCGCTTGATAGACCCTATCGTCCAAGCTTGGGCCGAAGACCCAACTGCCGTGCATCAATACCCTGCCGGCAGCCGTGATCCGGAACAATCGGCGGTTATTTTTGAATCGGCCGATCAATTCTGGCGCTACAGCATAGAATTAGGCGGCGATAAACACTAAAAAAGTGTAACGGTGCGCGAATTTATTGCTATTATTTGCACTTACTAAAGTCGGGCTAAAAGCGGAGTTAGTTACTCCGCTTTTTTATCTTCTAACCCATAAAAAAAGCACCAACTATGAGCATAAAATCAGATAAATGGATACGCCGCATGGCGGAGCAACACGGCATGATAGAGCCGTTTGAACCTAAGCAAGTAAAACAGAACGCCCAGGGTGAACGCTTGGTGTCCTACGGCACATCCAGTTACGGCTACGACATTAGATGCAGCAAAGAATTTAAGCTGTTCACCAACATCAACAGCACCATCGTCGACCCTAAGAATTTTGACCCCAACTCCTTTGTTGAAGTGAATGCCGATTACTGCATCATTCCACCCAACTCCTTTGCCCTAGCGCGCACGGTGGAGTACTTCCGGATTCCACGCAACGTATTAACCGTTTGCTTGGGCAAATCAACCTACGCCCGTTGCGGCATCATAGTCAACGTAACCCCGTTTGAACCGGAATGGGAAGGCTACGTTACCTTGGAGTTTAGTAACACCACACCGCTACCGGCAAAAATATACGCCAACGAAGGCTGTGCCCAAGTGCTGTTTTTTGAAGCCGATGCAGACGACGTATGCGAAACCAGCTATAAAGACCGAGGCGGCAAATACCAAGGCCAAGTTGGCGTTACCTTACCCAAGATTTAATTTTAGGAAATTCCCTACATGAAGTTTCGCTTTCCTATAGTCATCATAGACGAAGATTTCCGCTCAGAAAATTCCTCAGGCTTGGGCATACGCATGCTAGCCAAAGCCATAGAAGCCGAGGGTTTTGAGGTATTAGGCGTGACCAGTTACGGCGACCTCACCTCCTTTGTACAGCAACAAAGCCGAGCATCCGCGTTTATCTTGTCCATAGACGATAACGAGTTCATAGAAGAAAATCGCGACGCCTTGGATAACTTGCGTAGCTTCGTGGATGAAATTCGCTACCGCAACGAGGAAATCCCTATTTTCTTGCACGGCGAAACACGCACCTCACGGCACATTCCTAACGAAATATTGCGCGAACTTAATGGCTTCATCCACATGTACGAAGACACGCCAGAGTTTGTTGCACGCTATATATTGCGCGAAGCACGCACCTACCTGGACAGCTTGCCACCGCCATTCTTTAAAGCACTTACCGAATACGCTGCCGATGGCTCTTATTCATGGCACTGCCCTGGCCACTCCGGTGGCGTGGCGTTTCTAAAATCGCCTGTCGGTCAAATGTTCCACCAGTTCTTTGGTGAAAACATGTTGCGTGCCGACGTCTGTAACGCAGTGGACGAGCTTGGCCAATTACTAGACCACACCGGTCCGGTGGCTGCCTCCGAACGCAATGCTGCCCGCATCTATAACTGCGATCATTTGTATTTCGTTACCAACGGCACCTCCACCTCCAACAAAATGGTTTGGAACAGCACGGTCGCCCCAGGGGATGTGGTGGTAGTGGACAGAAACTGCCATAAATCCATACTGCACGCCATCATCATGACCGGCGCAGTACCGGTGTTTTTAATGCCTACGCGCAACCATTTCGGCATCATAGGCCCCATACCTAAGAGCGAGTTTGCCTGGGAAAACATCCAAAAGAAAATCGACATCAATCCCTTCATTATCAATAAAAAGGCAAAACCTCGAGTACTCACCATCACCCAATCAACTTACGATGGCGTGCTGTATAACGTAGAAGAAATAAAAGAAATGTTGGATGGCAAGATAGACACCCTGCATTTTGATGAAGCCTGGTTGCCGCACGCCACTTTCCATGATTTCTACGGCGATTACCATGCCATAGGCGAAGGTCGCCCTCGTTGCAAAGAAAGCATGGTGTTTTCTACCCAATCCACCCACAAACTGCTCGCTGGCTTAAGCCAAGCCAGCCAAATTTTGGTGCAAGACGCAGAAAACAATCAGCTGGACCGCGACATTTTCAATGAAGCCTATTTAATGCACACCTCCACCAGCCCGCAATACTCCATAGTAGCGAGCATAGATGTGGCCGCAGCCATGATGGAAGCCCCAGGTGGCACGGCCTTGGTTGAAGAAAGCTTAATGGAAGCCCTAGACTTCCGCCGCGCCATGCGCAAGGTGGACGAAGAATGGGGTGCAGACTGGTGGTTTAAAGTGTGGGGGCCGGACGATTTGTCCGAAGAAGGCCTAGAAGAACGCGACGCTTGGATGCTAAAAGCCAACGAATCCTGGCATGACTTTGGCGACCTAGCCGAAGGCTTCAACATGCTAGACCCGATCAAAGCCACCATCATTACCCCAGGCTTGGACATCAAGGGCAATTTCTCGGACAAATTCGGCATACCGGCCGCCATCGTCACTAAATACTTGGCTGAACACGGCGTAATCGTTGAAAAAACCGGTCTCTATTCATTCTTTATCATGTTTACCATAGGCATTACCAAAGGCCGCTGGAATACCATGGTGGCTGCGCTGCAACAATTTAAAGACGACTACGATAAGAACCAACCGCTATGGAAGGTCTTACCGGAATTCATACAAAAGCAGCCTAGGTACGAAAAAATAGGCCTGCGTGATTTGTGTGAGCAAATCCATGCCGTGTATAAAGCCAATGACGTGGCGCACTTAACCACTGAAATGTACTTATCCAACATGGTCCCCGCCATGAAACCGGCGGATGCCTTCGCGAAAATGGCGCACCGAGAGATAGACCGCGTCGCCATAGACGACCTAGAAGGCAGAATTACCGCGGTATTATTAACCCCCTACCCACCGGGCATACCCTTGCTGATACCGGGTGAACAGTTCAATAAAGTCATCGTTAATTACTTGAAATTTGCCCGAGAATTTAATGAAAAATTCCCAGGCTTTGAGACAGACAACCACGGCTTAGTAAAAGAAGTGGTGGATGGCACAGCGAATTATTACGTGGACTGTGTCGCGCAATAGTCAGACTGCCGCTTAAGCCTACACGGATTAAGCGGCTTTTCTTTATGTTTCTTGCCTTTATATTCCTTGCCTTTATTTCCTATGGTAGCTTATGTAGGAAAAAGGCAGGCCCTGCGCGGATGTGTGGGCGACCCTAGTGCTTTCTTGCCACTGACTTAAATCAAACGCCGGGAAATACGCATCACCTGCTACCTCCAGGTCCAATTCCGTCACGTACATTTTCTGCGCCAAGTTTAAACCGGCTTGGTATAACTCAGCACCACCAATTAGAAATGCTTCATCGTCACCCACGCATAAAGCCATAGCTTCTTCTAAGCTATGCGCTATCAAAGCGCCTTCGACCTGGTAATTGGGATTACGCGTAACGATGACCGTGGTGCGATCCGGCAACAAACGACCTAGCGACTCATAGGTCTTGCGGCCCATGATGATGTGGTGGCCAGTGGTCAATGCGCGAAAGCGCTTGAGGTCTTCGGGCAAATGCCAGGGTAAGGTATTGTTTAAGCCTATGACACGGTTTTTAGCCAGCGCCACGATCAGTGATAGCGACATATTAAACCGCCACCAAGCCTTTAATGGCAGGGTGCGGGTCGTAATTCTCTAAAGTAAAATCGTCGTACTTAAAGCTGAAAATATCGTCCACGGCCGGATTGATGCGCATGCGTGGCAATGCCCGCACATCGCGACCTAACTGCTCATGCACCTGCTCCATGTGATTGGTGTAGATGTGCGCATCGCCTAAGGTGTGGACGAAGTCGCCCAGTTTTAAGCCACAGACCTGGGCTATCATCATGGTCAACAATGCATAAGATGCGATGTTAAATGGCACGCCCAAAAAGATGTCCGCACTGCGCTGATACAGTTGGCAGCTTAACTTGCCATCGGCCACATAAAACTGAAAAAAAGCATGGCAAGGCGGCAATTTCATTTGATCCACATCGGCCACGTTCCAAGCCGACACAATTAAGCGCCGTGAATCCGGATTGGTTTTAATGGCATGCACCACTTGGCTAATTTGGTCTATGTGTGTGCCGTCTGGTTTTGGCCAATTACGCCACTGGTAACCATAGACCGGGCCTAGATTGCCGTTTTCATCGGCCCATTCGTCCCAGATGCGCACGCCATTTTCTTTCAAATAGGCAATGTTGGTGCTGCCTTGCAGGAACCACAATAACTCGTGAATGATGGACTTTAAATGGACTTTCTTGGTGGTCAACAGTGGAAAACCATCGGCTAAATTAAAGCGCATCTGGTAACCAAATACCGACAGCGTACCGGTACCGGTGCGGTCCTCTTTTTTATGGCCATGCTGTAAAACGTGTTTTAGTAAATCACTGTAAACCTGCATGCACTAGCTCACTTTGTTGACTATGTATTGTTTGATGGCAGCCACGTCAAAATCCATTACGTCAAAACGCTGTGGCAAAGCTTCTATGCCCTGCAAGGCACTAGGACGCTCAGGCACTGTACCTAAAGCTTCAACCAGGGCATCCTCAAATTTTGCTGGCAATGCTGTTTCTAGCACCAACATAGGCACGCTGGCATCACGATTTTCTAAGGCCACCTTCAAGCCGTCGGCCGTGTGGGTATCTATAGTGACCGCGTATTTCTCATGCACTTCGCGTATGGTACGCATGCGTTCTTGGTGGTTGCTACTACCTGAAATAAAGCCATAGTCAGCCACCTTAGGCAGCAAGGCCTTGATATCAAAGGCCCCACCTTGATCAACGCTGGCCCACAATTCACGCACTTTAGCGCTGTCACGACCGACTAAATCAAACACAAAGCGTTCAAAATTAGAGGCTTTACTGATGTCCATGGACGGGCTGGACGTATGGTAAGTATTAGCGGAGCCACGCGGACGGTAAACGCCGGTTTTGAAAAACTCATCCAACACGTCGTTTTCGTTAGTCGCAACAACAAGCTTATCCACTGGCAAGCCCATCATGCGTGCAATGTGGCCCGCACAAACGTTACCAAAGTTACCCGATGGCACGGCAAAACTGACCTTTTCGCTGTTGCTGCTGGTGACGGCAAAATAGCCTTTAAAGTAATACACCACTTGCGCGACGATACGACCCCAATTGATGGAATTGACCGCGCCTATTTTGTATTGGGCTTTAAAGGCCGCGTCATTGGACACGGCTTTTACCATGTCTTGGCAATCATCAAACACACCATTCACGGCAATGTTATGAATGTTATCGTCCTGCAAACTGAACATCTGCGCTGTTTGAAAACGGCTCATTTTTTTATGGGGCGACAGCATGAATACCCGCACGCCTTTTTTACCACGCATGGCGTATTCGGCAGCCGAACCTGTGTCGCCAGAAGTGGCGCCTAGGATATTGGTGGTTTTACCGGTTTTTGCCAACACGTATTCAAATAAATTGCCTAGCAATTGCATGGCCATGTCTTTGAAAGCCAAGGTTGGGCCATTAGACAAACACAGCAGGTAAAGCTGGTCTTCTAACTTTAAGGTTGGGGTAATGTCGGCCGCATTTTGACCGGAACGAGCATAGGCGTAAACGTCGGCCCTATAGGTTTTATCTATGATGGCTTTTAAATCGGCGGCAGGAATATCATCAATTAAGCGACTTAATATAGCAAAGGCCAAATCCGCGTAACCCATGCCGCGCATGGCGGTTAAATCGGCATCACTAAACTGCGGGTAGTGCTCAGGCAAATACAATCCGCCATCTGGCGCTAGCCCACCCAATAAAATTTCACTGAAGCTTAATGCAGGGGATAGCCCACGCGTACTGATGTATTTCATGTAACTCTCTCAATTTAAGCGCTGAATAACTCTGGTCTAAGCACCAACCAGAGCAGGCTTGGTTTATCTTCCCAACTCTTCCATACGAATTTTAACTAACTTACCGACGATGGCAGGCAGCGCTTCAATTTCAGCGATGGCGGCATCCATGTTTTTTTCTTGAGTCAGGTGCGTCAGTATCACGATGTCTGCTTCGGTTTCATTGTCTGCCGGTTCTTTTTGCAGCATGGCATCAATCGAAATAGCCCGGTCAGCCAGAATCTTAGTCACACCAGCCAACACCCCAGGCTTGTCACTGGCGCGCAAGCGCAAATAATACGCACTGTGTATGGCCGCTATCGGCAAAATAGGCAAGTCATTAAGCTGGCCGGCTTGAAAACCTAAGTAGGGAACGCGTTGCGCCGCACTGGCATCAGCCAATCTAGCCACGTCCATTAAATCAGCCACGACAGCACTGGCCGTCGGTTCAGCGCCAGCACCGGCACCGTAATACAAGGTTGGGCCTACGGCATCGCCTTTAACCACGACGGCATTCATGGCGCCGTTAACATTCGCCACCAATCTTTTTTCTGAAATTAAGGTCGGGTGCACGCGCAATTCAACACCAGCCTCAGTGCGCTTGGTGATGCCTAACAGCTTCACGCTGTAACCAAGCTCATGCGCATACTTAATGTCGGTTTGTTGTAATTTGGTGATGCCTTCCGTGTAAGCCTGATCAAACTTCATCGGCATACCAAAAGCAATGGCAGACATGATGGTTAACTTATGTGCGGCGTCTATGCCTTCCACATCGAAGGTTGGATCGGCTTCGGCATAACCTAGGCGTTGCGCTTCACCCAACACATCGGCAAACGCCAAGCCTTTTTCACGCATTTCGCTTAAGATGAAATTGGTCGTGCCATTAATAATACCCGCCAACCATTCTATGCGATTGGCGCCTAAGCCTTCACGTAACGCTTTGATAATGGGAATGCCACCAGCCACCGCCGCTTCGTATGCCACCATCACGCCTTTAGCTTGAGCCGCAGCAAAGATCTCATTGCCATGCAACGCCAACAAGGCCTTGTTGGCCGTGACCACGTGCTTGCCATTGGCTATCGCTTGCAAGACCAGTTCTTTGCTTAAGGTGTAGCCGCCAATTAACTCGACCACCACCTGCACTTCTGGGTTATTAACCACCGCAAAAGCATCATCGGTTACTGCCACCTTGCCGGCAGTAAGGGCCTGCGCTTGCGCTAGGTTTTTATCGGCCACTTGCACCACTTTGATGGCACAAGCAGTACGACGGGTAATTTCATCTGCATTGCGAGTTAACACCGCGTAGGTGCCACCCCCTACCGTACCTAGGCCTAGAATACCCACATTAAGTTGCTTCAAGCTTTTGCTCCATCTGATTTTGCGTGTTTTTTTCTGTAATTTTTTAAGAATCGAGCAATGCGATGTATGGCCTCGGTCAAATCATCAACATTCGGTAAGAACACCACCCGGAAATGATCCGGCGCATGCCAATTAAAGCCCGAGCCTTGCACCAGCAAGACTTTTTCCTCCAGCAATAAATCCAATATAAACTGCTGATCATTTTCAATTGGATACATGACTGGGTCTAACTTAGGGAACAAGTACATGGCGGCAGCCGGCTTGCTACAACTCACGCCCGGTATGGCCGTTAATAATTTATAAGCCACATCACGCTGCTTGCATAGCCGCCCTTCTGGGGCCACTAAATCGTCTATGCTTTGGTAACCTCCGAGCGCCGTCTGTATGGCCAACTGGCCTGGCACATTGGCGCACAAACGCATGGAAGCCAGCATGTTTAAGCCTTCTATGTAATCTTTAGCGTGGTTTTTCTCACCGCTCAATATCATCCAGCCAGCACGGTAGCCACAGGTGCGGTAGTTTTTTGACAAGCCATTAAAAGTCACAAACAAAACGTCATCGGCTAAAGAGGCGATGGAGGTATGCGTATTGCCATCGTAGAGCACTTTGTCGTAAATTTCATCGGCAAAGATGACCAAGCCATGGTGCCGCGCTATCTCAATAATGCCTTGCAAAATGGCCGGCGGGTATAAGGCGCCGGTCGGGTTGTTTGGGTTAATAACCACGATACCACGCGTGTTGGCAGTGATTTTTGACTCTATGTCTTTTAAGTCTGGCATCCATCCGGTGGCTTCATCGCACAAATAATGCCTAGCGGTGCCGCCAGCCAAGGTCACGGCAGCTGTCCACAAGGGATAATCTGGCATGGGCACCAGCACTTGATCGCCATTGTTTAACAAGCCTTGCATGGCCATCACTATCAATTCAGAGACACCATTGCCTATGATAATGTCATCCACTGTCACGCCTTTAATGTGCTTGGCTTGGGTGCTGTGCATGATGGCTTTGCGTGGCTCAAACAAGCCTTTGCTATCGGTATATCCACCGGCTTTAGCCATATTGCGTATGACGTCTTGCTGTATCTCTTCAGGCACTTCAAAACCAAAGGCAGCCGGGTTGCCTATGTTCAATTTAATGATGCGCTGACCTTCCTCCTCCATTTGACGAGCACGTTGCAACACCGGGCCACGTATGTCGTAACAGACGTTAGCAAGCTTATTGGATTTTGCTAATTTTTTTGAATTGGGTGGTTGCATAATGCTCAGCCATCTTATTAATTTTTAATTAATAAAGCGCAATAGTTAAAGGTGCTAGTTTACATTAGAATGGCCACTTGGTTCAACGTAAGCAGGCCAAGACGACCCGAGAATAGCCCATGAAATTGCACTTAAACACCGCAGAAAATTTAAACTTAATCACCGCCTACAGCGATAGCTACATAGAAATAAATAAGCAGCGATTTGGCCACAGCCTAATTGTGTTGCCGGAACTGTGTTTGCACGATTGGCAGCTTAAAGATTTCGCCGACATGGGCACCAGCCAACTAGCGAAATTAACTGAATTACACAGCAGCCATCAGGTCGAGGTGTTGCTGCTGGGCACGGGGGCGAAACAGCACTTTTTAACTGGGCCGCTTTACTTAAGCTTGATAGAGCAAGGCATAGCCATAGAATGCATGAACACCGCGGCGGCTTGCCGAACCTATAACATTTTGATGAGTGAAGGACGGCAAGTCATGGCCGCCTTAATTTTGTAAACCCTTATCTAGCTCAGGCTGATCTAGCCGGCTAAATGTAATTTGCAAGCCGCTGTCGGTGACTTGCATGCTTTTAACTCTGTATAAATCCGCACCAAATTTCAAATCCTGCGGCTTAAATGCATACAAACTGACGCCATTCAACTTTTCTGCCGCCAAGCTTTGCGCTACCACACTGGCAAATTCCATGTAATTTGTCTTCTCGCCGTCTAGGCTAAGCTGATCGACTTCCACTTCATTGAGCACGATAGCATTGGCCACCGCATCAAACTGCAATTCTCCCGATACCATCACTTTGCCTGTGTAGGATTTTCCGCTGATCGTGTGGCTGAGCTTGACATTAAAACGGGTCTCCATGCGACCCGTTTTAGCAACAAACCTAACCTCGGGGTTGAGTAAGCTGACTTGGAATACTCTAAGCAGTGGAATGGGCGCAAGAAAACGCTCATTTATTTTTTGCTGGACTTGCCGTTCACTGATGCGGTAGGTACGCTCTGGCATGCTGACGCAAGCAAGCAGCAAGCTTGCGGCCAGCAAAACAACAGCGTAAGAGCGCATCATCGCGAACTAAGCTGCATGGAGTTATAGGTTTTTCGTCGAGAAAGTGAGCGTGGCGTTGGTGCCGCCAAAACCGAAACTATTGGATAAAGCTGTCTCAACTTTAACGTTATCTATTCTGCTGCGTACAATATTCAAACCTTCAGCCGCCGGGTCCAAGGTTTCAATATTAGCCGATGCGGCAATAAAATTATGCTGCATCATAAGCAAGGTATAAATCGCTTCATTGACCCCTGCCGCGCCAAGCGCATGCCCAGACAATGATTTGGTTGAGGCTACCGCTGGCTGTTGATTTAAGCCAGTCGCACCAAACACTTCACGTATCGCTTCCAATTCCTTGGTGTCACCCACCGGGGTACTGGTGCCATGCGTATTGATGTAATCGATTTTGCTGTCCACGCCTTGTAAAGCGAGACGCATGCAACGCACTGCGCCTTCGCCGCTAGGTGCGACCATGTCATAACCATCTGATGTAGCGCCGTAGCCTATGACTTCAGCCAAGATACGCGCACCACGCGCCTTAGCATGCTCGTACTCTTCCAGCACTAAAATACCGCCGCCACCAGAAATAACAAAGCCATCACGGTTAGCATCGTAAGTGCGTGATGCTTTATCCGGCGTCTCGTTATACTTGCTGCTCAATGCGCCCATGGCATCGAATAAGAAAGACATGGTCCAATGCTCTTCCTCACCGCCGCCCGCAAAAACAATGTCCTGTTTGCCCAATTGGATTTGTTCAACGCCCGCGCCTATGCAATGCGCACTGGTGGAGCAAGCCGAACTGATGCCGTAATTCACGCCTTTGATTTTTGCGCCAGTGGCCAAACAAGCGGCGATACCACTGGACATGGTTTTAGTCACCATATACGGGCCAACGCGGCGTATGCCTTTTTCGCGCAAGGTGGTGGTGGACTCCAACATACTTTCAGTGGACGTGCCGCCAGCGCCAACGATCAAACCAGTGCGAACATTGGACACCAATTCCTCAGGCAACTTAGCATCGGCAATCGCCTCTTGCATGGCCAACCAAGTGTAAGCGTGGCCTTTAGCCATGAAGCGCAACAATTTGCGATCAATCAACTCTTCTAGATTTAAGTTTTTAATTGAGCCTGCTACGTTAGAGCGCAAGCCATTGTCGGCATACTCTTGTTGAAAAGTGATGCCAGACTTGCCTTTTTTCAGGCTATCTAAAACTTCAGATTGATTGTTTCCTAAACTAGAAACAATCCCCATCCCCGTAACTACGACACGACGCATCTCGCGCTCCCTTAAACTCTTTTTTATTATTGAACGGATGAATTAAAAATTATCAGTTCTGGTAAATAAACCCACACGCAAATCATTGGCAGCATATATTTCACGGCCATCCAAACTCATGGTGGCATCGGCCACACCCATCACCAATTTACGCATGATGACACGCTTCAAATCGATAGTGTACGTCGCCATTTTGGCACTAGGCAAGACCTGACCGGTAAATTTTACCTCGCCAGCACCCAGTGCACGACCGCGACCAGGACCACCCGCCCAACCTAGGTAAAAACCAACCAACTGCCACATGGCGTCTAAACCTAAACAACCAGGCATCACCGGGTCACCGGTAAAATGGCAATCAAAAAACCATAAATCCGGTTTAATATCCAGCTCAGCAATAATTTGACCATTGCCATACTTACCACCGTCTTCGGTAATTGACACGATACGATCGAACATCAACATGGGCGGCAACGGCAGTTGCGCATTGCCTGCACCAAACATTTCACCACGGCCGCATTTAAGCAATTCTTCTTTGGTAAAGCTATTTTGTTTTGTCATTATTTTTCTAGGGCATATTTATTTTAGATTGGAAAAGCCACAAAGTTTAAACCTGCAGCGCGCGTGTGGAATTATCCACTATTTTCATCCAATGTGCTTCATTCCGAAGACTATCTAGCAAAAATCCAGCGGATTATTTTAGTCCTAGCCAGCAAATCAAATAAAATATACTGACCTGTATACACTTTTTATTTTTTGGTTTATATTAACATCAGATTTTAAAAAACCGACATACCACTAACGCATAGCCAAGAGCATACCCAAGACTAGGCAAAACCATTAGACTGTTCACACCATGTTACAAACTTCAACAAATCACTTACAGGGACACCTTAAATGAGCGATACACAACTAGCCGACTGGCGCAACCACGCCCTTACCTTAGAATCCGAAGTCAACAAAGTGGTTGTAGGCCAAGAAACCCCTGTGCGCTTGATTACCACGTCCATTTTCGCTCGTGGCCACGTCCTGCTTGAAGGTGATGTAGGGGTAGGTAAAACCACTTTGCTGCGCGCTTTCGCCCGTGGCATAGGCGGCAATTATCAGCGCATAGAAGGCACCATCGATCTGATGCCGAATGACTTGGTTTACCACACCTACTTGGGTGAAGATGGCAAACCGCACGTTAGCGCCGGGCCATTACTCATGTCCGGAGAAAATTTATCGATTTTTTTCTTTAATGAAATTAACCGCGCGCGGCCACAAGTGCACTCATTGTTACTAAGGGTGATGGCGGAACGATCACTTACCGCGTTCAATAAAGAGCATTACTTCCCGCACATGCTGGTGTTTGCCGATCGCAACCAAGTGGAAAAAGAAGAGACTTTCGACATACCTTCTGCAGCGCGCGACCGCTTTATGATGGAAATACCTATTGTTGTGCCATCCGATACGGCCATATTGGAATCCTTGGTGTTCGACACGCGCTTTCATGATGTCGACAGCTTGGTTGGCAATGTGCCTGTGGATTTGCTGCAATTCGATCAGCTCAACGGCTTTGCCGCTACGCTGCAAAATAGCATCAGCGCTAGCCCTACCCTACGCAATTATGTGTTGGATTTATGGCGCGCGACCAAGGCACCGACTGAGTTTGGGGTCAAAATCGCTGGCGTAGACATGAACCGCTTAGTGCTTTCCGGCGCCAGTCCGCGCGGCATGGGTATGGTGTTACGTGCTGCTCGCGTCAACGCTTGGTTAAACAATCGTACGGCGGTATTGCCAGAAGACATACACGCGGTATTCCACTCTACCGTGGCTCACCGCTTGGTCTTCAGCCCAGTGTACGAAATGCGCCGTACCGAAATCGCCAGAGAAATGCTTAGCGGCATCATCAACGCGATTGCCACGCCTTAAGTTTGCCCCAGCAACGGCCATTTAATGTCTGAACAACACATCAAAGAGTTTAGCTACCACATAGGCTGGCGCTCGCACTCGCGTCGGCCCGGTCGCCACAAAAGCAATCAGCGTGGCATGGGCATGGAGTTTCGTGGCCACACCACACTGCTGGCCTACCCCGACCCTAGGCGCATAGACATCAGACAAACCATACGCGACCCGCTAGAACAAATTCATGTGCGCTTGTTTAACCAAAAAAGCATTACGCCAGTATTTGTTTTGTGCGACATGTCAGGGTCCATGCAATACGGTGCCCAACAAAAAAAATTAGCCGTGGCCGCCGACATTGCCCAGTCCGTGGCTCAATCGGCCACACGCCACCGCGACCTGGTCGGCTTCATAGGCTTCGATGATGTGGTGCGGGAAGATTGGCTATGCACGCTCTCAGCAAGGCCACACAGCACCGTGGAAATGGCTGAAAATTTACGGGATTACCAAGCCGATGAAGTCGGTAGCCGCGGCATCATCGATACCGTTAGATTATTACCACGCGAGCGTTCGCTGATTTTTATGGTGTCGGATTTTCACATGCCCATCAGCGATTTAGAAGAGTCGCTGGTGTTGATGCAACGCCACCATATCGTACCCGTGGTCTTATGGGATTCCTCCGAATACACCGATTTGCCGGAATTTGGCATTACCAATGTCACCGATCCTGAGACCGGCGCTAAACGCACGCTGTTTCTTCGCAAAACTTACCGCGATCAAATCTTGCAAAGTTTTGCTGACAGACGAGCAGCCATCAAGGCTTTATTCTCACGCTATGACATGGAGCCATTTTTTGTGGAAAACCAGTTTGACGCCGATTTACTAACCGACTATTTTCACCAATACGTAGCAGCCTAAACTCATGAGACCATTTATTCGAATTCAACTTATTTTAGCCATAGGCCTGCTGAGCTTGTGCGCAACGCTCGCCCGGGCGGACATTATATTGCCTGACGTAAACCCAAAATACGTCACACTTAAACAAGAGAACCCGACGCGCGATGCCGGTTACGTTGTAGGCGATGTGCTGGACAGAAATCTCACCATCACCATCAAAAAACCCTATGAATTGGTTAAAGAATCACTGCCCATAGAAGGCTACGAACACCGCTACCGTGGACAGATTTCCGGCATAGAGTTAGTTAAGATCAGCCACCAAGAAACGGATGATAGCGACGGCGTTACCCATAAGCTGACATTGCGTTATCAGGTATTTACCACCGGAAAATTAGCTAAACCAGCAGCACTCAGGGCGGAAATCATCAAGCTACGCAACACAACGACAAAAGAAGTGGTTCAGTACCGCATCCCTTCATTTGCATTCCGCATTTCTCCCTTATCCGTGTTTGGCGCGGTCAAACTTAAGGAAGAAATGAGCCCGTTTATTCGGCCGCTATTTTTGGATTCACAGCGAGATACCCTACAACTGGGTCTAGCCATAGGGCTGCTAAGCTTATCTTTATTGGGTCTGTTGTACATTTTTGGCGTGCGCGCCTGGTTGCCTAGAATGGGCGCCCCGTTTGCTAAAGCTTACCGCGACATCCGGAAAATGCCAGACGACGAAATCGGCATACAACAAGCAGCCACCCGTTTACACAGCGCACTTAATAAAACAGCCGGCGGCATTTTATTTAGCAGCACCTTAGCCGCCTTTCTGAAAGAAAAGCCTGCTTACGCGCCATTAAAAGAAGAATTAGAACGCTTTTTTACCCTGTCTAGCCAAGTGTTTTTTGCGCCGGTAGCCCACACTCATTTAGGCATTAGCCCCAAGTTATGGTTACAAAATTTCTGTCGCCAACTGCGTGATTGCGAGCGTGGATTGCTACCTAACATCAAAAATAAAGTGAGTCAGTAATGGGATTTGTTCACCCGTGGCTGTTATGGTTGCTGCCCTTAGCGGCATTGCCCATACTGCTTGACCGGGCCAATAGCCGCAGCTATTCCTGGGTGGCCATGCTGCCCAGCGACCCACTATCCAACCTGATAGGCTTGCTACTCAAAGTATTAGCCGCCATCAGTTTATTTTGCATCATCCTTGGCTTGGCCGGACCGCACAGCTTGGAACAAAAAATACAGCGCATAGGCGTGGGCGCGCAAATCGGCATGGTGATAGACCGAAGCGCCAGCATGGACGACCCTTTTTCCGGCGGCACTGCGGAGGGCCGTGTCGGCGAAACCAAATCAGTGGCTGCGGCCAGGCTGATGACGGAATTTGTCAACCGGCGCAAAAATGACATGATAGGCGTGGTGACGTTCAGTAACTCTGCTATGTACGTATTGCCTTTGACGGATAGTCGTGAAGCGGTCTTGGCCGCCATTAAAGCCACGGCAGGCAACTCGCTTTTTCAAACCAACATCGGTGGCGGCTTAAGCAGCGCCGTAGGCTTATTTGAACACGTCCCCGATTCAGGCTCCAGGGCGATTATTTTAATTTCCGACGGTGCCGGCCGAGTCGGCGGTGAAGTACAGCAAAAATTACGCGATTGGTTAGAGCGCTACAATTTATCCTTGTATTGGGTGGTGTTGCGACAACCCGGTGGCGTTGATATTTTTGACCCGAAATACCAAGACCATTACGAGGAAATGCTACCGTCCGAAGTGGAACTGTATTATTACTTTAAATTGCTGCGCACACCTTTTCATGCCTACCAAGCTGAAGATCCAAAATCCTTGGCCGCAGCCATGGCTGACATCAACCAAAAAGAAAAGAAACCCATTAAATACATGCAAAAAATCCCTGGTCATGATTACACGCGACTTTGCTACTTGATTGCGGCCCTCATGATAGGCCTTTTGCTTAGCGTTAAATATTTCGAGCTTAGAACCTGGAACACAAAACCATGAGCCTTACACCCTCCTCCATCAGCGTCAAAAAACTCACGCTAGCGTTACTAACATTGGCCACCTTAGCCAGTATCGCTATCGTCTATGAGGTCAGCCGTATCCGTCAAATCAACGCCTTCAATCGAGCGGTAAGCACGGGTAAAAACCCACAAACAGACAAGCAAAGTTTTGAAGCTAAGTATGCAACGGCTTATTGGTTGGCCAAAAATGAACGCTACAAAGAATCCACTTTGCTGTTTTCCCAGCTCACGCAAAAAGGCACGCCCAGCCAGCGTGCTGCGGTACAACACAATATAGGCAATATGTTTTTCCTAAAAGCCTTGCAAGTCGGTGGTGGCAACGATGCAAAGACACGTGATGAGGTCGAGTATTTACTCATGCAAGCACACAGCTCTTACAAGCAAGCACTAAAACAAGACAACAGCCATTGGGGTACGCGCCGCAATATGGACAGGGTGATCACCTTGCTGCCTGAAAACCCAACCCCTGGTGTGGGCGAATCCGATTCACCTGGCCTAATTATGGGCAACATTCCGAATGGCTTGCCGTGAAAAAACTCGTCGCCTATTTTAAATCTAACCGCGACACGGCTCTGCTAAGCAGTGCCATGCTGTTGCTATTGCTGGCTATGTTGGAACCCACCATCCCGGTTAAGCACAACATCTACAGCTATTTCCTGGTGGCCGACATCTCACAAAGCATGAACGCAGTGGACATGCGCATCAATGGCAAACCAGTTTCGCGCATCGCCTACACCCAACAATTGATGCACGAGACCGTCGCATCACTGCCTTGCGACACCAAGGTCAGCATAGGCTTATTTGCCGGCAACAGCGTGGCGGCGCTATACACGCCCATAGAGGTATGCGAAAACTTTGCCGCCATACAAGACACCATAGACCACTTGGATTGGCGTAACGCCTGGTCTGGCAATAGCCGCGTGCGTGAAAGTTTGTACAGCATTGCCAGAGCCGTGCGTGGCTTTCCCGAACCAGCCCAAGTCGTGCTCATCACAGACGGCGAAGAAGCCCCAAAACTGCATGCGTTTAACACCAAAGATTTAACTAACTTTCAAGGGGCAGACGGTTGGTTACTGGTCGGCGTCGGTTCAGAAAAAGGCACGGCCATACCCAAGCTGACAGAAAAAAATCAGGTGATAGGCTATTGGTCAAACGACAGCTTTGCCCTGCAACCGGGTATTGCGCAAATTTCCGAATCCACTTTAGGCACACGGGATGACAGCGTCGCCGGCGCGAACGATAGGTTTATTTCGAAATTGGACAGCGAATACCTAAAAAGTGTCGCTAAAGAAATTGGTGGCGACTACGTTCAAGGCGACAACGTACACAATTTATTGGATGCCATGAAGAAACAAAAACCAGCACGGCGTGACATTGCACCCTTTAATTTAAGCAGCGTATTAGCAGGCCTTGCCGCCATTCTGCTGCTGTTTGCCTACATGGGAAAACACCCGCTAGCGCAAATAAAATCCAGCTTAAAATTTTACAAAAAAGAATTATTTAAAAACCGCATCAGTGCAAACGAAGCCAGCATTGCTCACGACAACCAAATCAACTAGGCCGCAGGCTGCTTCGCCCACCGCAGGTAAATCCGCAAACGCCTGTAAGCATCGGCTTCCACTGCATCGGCGAAAATCAATAAATACTGCACACGGTTAAACCAATGAGCCGTCTGCAAACGGCAATGCAGCACGGATAAAAAAGGCGTCACTACCGTGCTTGGCATCACCCTCACCTCACACACCTGACCATCCTTACGCACAAGTTGAACAGTGTTGTCTGGATTGATATGCAATGCCACGATTGCATGCTTTAAGCGACGAAGACCATGCTGAAAAATGGCCCGCGTACTGGCAAGCACAAGCAAGAAACAGCCTACTGTTTTCCATGGCCATGGGTAAGGCAACACAGCAATGCATACTAGCGCCATCAGACTCATGCCGCCCAACAATAGGCACAGCGTCATGGATGGTTTAATGCTTAACTGTATGTTGTGCATGGCCCCTCGATTTATGCGTTTCTGGGCTAAATTAATGCTGCCCCAGTTCATTTCAATATACAGTGCGCTTCGATATATAACGTGCTTCAATATATAATGCCAGCAACACCCTCATTCACTATCAAGAGCTTTACATGGCAAACAACGACTGGCAAGAATTTCAATTCATACAAGGCGCGGTTTTTAATAATGAAACTATAGTCTCATTTGGCAACATACAAAATGAGCTCTTGGTCGCAGCACAAGGCGACATTATTTGTGATTTATCGCATCTGGCTACGCTAGCTTTAAGCGGCGAGGATGCGCTGACTTTTCTGCAAGGCCAAGTAAGCAACGATGTTAACTTACTGGGCCAGGATAAAGCCCACTACACCGGCTATTGCAGCCCTAAAGGCCGATTGCTAGCACTGTTTTTTGCTTACCGCTTGGGCACTAGCATACATTTGCAATTCAACGGCAAGTTAGCCGAAGCGATCACTAAACGCCTTAAAATGTACATCATGCGCGCCAAAGTTAGCTTAGATAACGTCAGCGATGAAACGGTTAAGTTGGGACTGAGTGGACACGGCGTTGAACAAGCGTTATCAGGCTTTTTTAGCGAAGTGCCGGCACTAGCCTACGATAAATGCAGCAACGAAAACGGCAGCTTGATTCGCTTAAGCGGCAACATGCCGCGCTTTGAACTGGTTTGCAACACAGAGTCGGCTAAAACCATTTGGCAAGCACTGAAAAAAACCTGCAAACCCGTGGGCAAAGCGTGCTGGGAATGGTTGGAAATTCAGGCCGGCATTCCGGACATAGCGGTGCCTACGCAAGAAGAGTTTGTACCACAAATGGTCAACCTGGATTTACTCAAGGGCATCAGCTTTAAGAAAGGCTGCTACACCGGCCAAGAAATCGTCGCCAGAACGCATTACCTGGGCAAGGTTAAACGCAGAACGCATTTGCTGCACTTGGCCACCTCAACTCCACCGCAAGCAGGCACGGACGTGCTGACGGACAAACAAGAAGCAGTAGGTAAAGTAGTTAGGTCTGCGCCCGCACCTAAAGGCGGCTATGACTTACTGGCTGAAATTCGATTAGATAGCCTAGAGGCTGGGGATTTGTTCATTAACGGCGTGCTAGCAGTGATGCAAAGCCTGCCCTACGCCTTAAACCAAGAATAACTTAAGGTTTTACTGGCGGACTAGACGGCAGGACGGCCGCAGGCTTGGCGGCATCCAACACTTGGTAAAACACTTCGTCTTGCTTAACCATGCCCAATTCGCTTCTGGCACGCTCCTCAATCGCCGCTCGACCACTCTTCAAATCCAACACTTCCGCATCCAAGGCTTGGTTTCTTGCCGTCAACGCCAGATTAGATTCTTGCGTCAAACTGATTTGACGGCTGAGTTTCCAAACGCTAAGCCAACTGCCTTTGCCCAACCACAGCGGGTACTGTAGCAGGGCAATGAGCGTGATAAAAATGAGGGTTAAAGCTTTCAAATCAGCGCTTATTTAAACAATTGGTAAAACGCACCAATACCAGCATAACTGGATGCATCACCCAACTCTTCTTCTATACGCAACAATTGGTTGTATTTAGCGATACGCTCTGAACGGCACAAGGAACCGGTTTTAATTTGCAAGGCATTGGTTGCCACTGAAATATCGGCTATCGTCGTGTCTTCAGTTTCACCAGAGCGATGAGACACCACCGCAGTATAGCCGGCACGTTTAGCCATCTCTATGGTTTGGAAAGTCTCGGTTAAGGTACCGATTTGGTTGACCTTAATTAGCACCGAGTTCGCCACGCCACGCTGTATACCCTCACGCAAAATCTTGCTGTTAGTCACAAACAAATCGTCGCCGACCAATTGCGTGGTTTTACCTAGGCGCTTGGTTAGAATATCCCAACCGTCTCAGTCGAACTCGCCCATACCATCTTCTATACTGATGATGGGGTACTTGTCACACCAAGTGGCTAAGTAATCGGTGAATTGGGCAGAAGATAAAGCCAAGCCTTCTGATTCCAAATGGTATTTACCGTCTTTATAGAATTCAGTACTGGCGCAATCCAAGCCCAAATACACATCACGGCCTGGCTCGTAACCGGCTGCAGAAATGGCTTCTAATATCAATTGGATAGCCGCTTCATTGGACGGCAAATTAGGGGCAAAACCACCTTCGTCACCCACTGTCGTTGCCAAGCCTTTTTTATGCAAAGTCTTTTTCAACTGATGGAACACTTCAGCGCCGCAACGCATGGCTTCACGGAATGAAGGCAAGCCGGCCGGAATAATCATGAATTCTTGCATGTCCACGCTGTTATCCGCGTGTGCACCGCCATTGATGATGTTCATCATAGGAGTAGGCAATTGCATGGCACCTGAACCGCCTAAATAGCGATACAAAGGCAGGCCTGACTCTTCAGCCGCCGCACGGGCACAGGCCATGGACACGGCTAAAATAGAGTTCGCGCCTAAGCGGTCTTTGTTTTCTGTGCCGTCTAATTCAATTAAGGTTTTATCTATGAAACTTTGCTCTTCGGCATCCAAACCTATGATGGCTTCGGTAATTTCAGTGTTGACGTTTTCCACCGCCTGCAACACGCCTTTACCTAAGTAACGGGCGCTATCACCATCACGCAACTCCATGGCTTCTTTAGCGCCGGTAGACGCGCCTGAAGGCACGGCAGCACGGCCTATGACACCACTTTCTAACAACACATCGCACTCTACCGTTGGGTTGCCACGTGAATCTAAAATTTCGCGGGCGATAATATCAACTATTGCACTCATGACTGACTCCTCAAATAATTTTTTTACTTAGACACAGAAAGCATCTGTGGCTAGACTGTTCTTACAAAGTACTTTCAATAAAACCGGCTTTTTTTACTATCTTATCTAAATCAAGCAGCACAGCTAATAAGTCGTGCATCTTATGCAAGGGCCAGGCATTCGGCCCATCGGATAAAGCTTTGGATGGGTCCGCATGGGTTTCCATAAAAATACCGGCTATACCACTGGCGACCGCCGCCCTGGCTAACACCGGCACGTGTTCACGCTGTCCGCCACTCTTGTCGCCTTGACCACCAGGTTGCTGCACCGAATGAGTGGCATCAAACACCACCGGGCAATCGGTCTCACGCATGATGGCCAAACCACGCATGTCTGACACCAAGGTGTTATACCCGAATGACACGCCACGCTCACAAACCATGATGTTGTCTTGATTGCCATTGGCGGCACGGGCTTTTTGCACCACGTTGCGCATATCGCCTGGGGCCATAAACTGGCCTTTTTTTATATTCACCGGTTTGCCGGATTTGGCACACGCCATAATGAAATCCGTTTGCCTGCATAAAAAAGCCGGCGTTTGCAACACATCCACCACCGAGGCCACCTCAGCCACTTGCTCTTCAGTATGCACATCGGTCAGCACAGGCACGCCAATTTGACGACGCACTTCGGCTAAAATCTTTAAGCCCTGCTCCATGCCTAAGCCCCTAAAGGTGCTGTTAGCACTGCGGTTGGCTTTGTCGTAGGACGATTTGTATATAAATGGCATGGACAACGCAGTCGCCATTTCTTTTAAGCGGCCTGCGGTATCGATGGCCATTTGTTCGGATTCTATGACACAGGGTCCGGCAATTAAAAACAAGGGGTGATCTAGGCCCACCTCAAAATTACATAATTTCATTTAACGCCTTTTTACACAGCCCGCTATTCAAGACCCGCTAGTTACAACCCCGCATGCCAGTCCGTTGGCACAAGCTGCATCAGTGTTTTTTATTCGCTAACGCCGCATTCACAAAGGCGGTAAATAAAGGGTGACCAGTGCGCGGGTTGGAAGTGAATTCCGGATGGAATTGCACCGCCATGAACCAAGGGTGCACCGCTTTTGGCAACTCAATAATTTCACACAAATCTTCCGTAGGCGTTCTAGCGGAAACAATTAAGCCCGCGGCTTTCAATTGCTCTACATAGTGGTTGTTGACTTCGTAGCGGTGACGGTGGCGTTCGTTGACCTGCTTGCCATACACCTCAGCGGCCATGGTGTTAGGCACGATAGGACAGGC